>ULMJ01032532.1_pt1 | contig 76717 bp, 58 predicted proteins | sample 1951641 | NCBI WGS metagenome assembly ULMJ01 (sample SAMEA4835550, study PRJEB28245) | human gut metagenome | biome: gut microbiome; material: fecal sample | place: Denmark | collected 2008 | reverse complement strand
CTAAAAATGAAGAATGAAGAATTTGGCTGCGCTGTAAAAGTGTGCTGAAAGGTTATTCTTCATTTTTAGTTCTTCATTCTTCATTAAAATAGGTATGATACAGTTAGAAGGAATAACCAAGAGTTTCGGTAGCCTGCAAGTTCTGCGGGGGATTGACCTGGATATAGATAAAGGAGAGATTGTCAGTATTGTCGGGCCGAGTGGTGCCGGGAAGACTACTTTGCTTCAGATAATGGGAACATTGGATGCTCCCGATAGCGGAACGGTAACCATTGACGGCACTCTGGTGAGCCGAATGAAGGAAAAAGAATTATCTGCCTTTCGCAACAAGCATATCGGCTTCGTATTCCAGTTTCATCAACTCTTGCCGGAATTTACCGCATTGGAGAATGTGATGATTCCTGCTTTCATTGCCGGTGCGGGGCAGAAAGAGGCTACAGCCTCCGCATTGGAATTACTTGAGTTCATGGGGCTGTCAGACCGTGCCGAACATAAGCCAAACGAACTTTCCGGTGGAGAGAAGCAACGTGTGGCTGTAGCCCGTGCTCTTATCAATCATCCGGCTGTGGTATTGGCTGACGAACCTTCGGGTAGCCTGGATACACATAATAAGGAAGAACTGCATCAGCTTTTCTTCGACCTTCGCAACCGTTTGGGACAAACGTTTGTCATTGTCACCCACGATGAAGGATTGGCACAGATTACAGACCGCACGGTGCACATGGTGGACGGGGAAATCAACAAGGAAATGTAGAAGAGGATTTGTATCCTCTTATTTCCCTGTGCTCATCACTCCCGAATCATTCTCACTGTTATCCACCTTCCTCTGTATTCCTTTAAATGTACGTCCGAAGGAGAAATTATAGGATAGGTTGGCAAGGAACATCTGCCAGTCTTTCTGGTTGTTCCACGTCTGTACTATCTTGTTGCTTTCCCGGAACTTAAGCTGCTGTATCGCCACTTTTATCTCTTTTTGCTGCGATGGCTAAGGAAAATCGTAGCAAGCATTTATTCTTTCCACCATGGTGGAAAGAATAAGTATCCGGATGGAAAAGACTTACTGTTGGAAGGAAAAAAGCATAGGAATGCCTGAGAAAGGAGTTAGTTGTTGAGGGAAATTCATATCCGTGCAGAAGAGAAGGAAACAAGGATACGAGTTGACAAGGGGACAAGGGGCTGCGCAATGCCTCTGTGCCGCATGGAACCTTGTTCCCTTGTTAACTTGTCCCCTCGTCAACTAATTCATAACCGTACAGAAACGGGCAAATTATTTCATTCAATGCGTTACTCAAAGCAAACATAATGACTGATTCTTTCTAAATCGGCTTCTGTAAATTCCTCATAAAGGGTGAAAGGTTTGAGGCTCGTTAGCGAGCCCTTTTTCTTGCGGTATTCTATTATTGCTTTGGCTTGGTAAAAGTTGATATACGGATGGGAGCGTAGTCTGTCCACACTGCTGCGGTTCAGATTGATGTGATGAATGTCCGTCGATTTGATGCTGAACCATGCTTGTAATTGCCGGGTATCAAGGTGTATGTCCTTTAACTGCTCTATCTGATAGAACCCACCTAACCGCTGTCTGTAGCCAACAATTAGCCGGGCTATGCCACTCCCGATACCAGGTATCTTCTTTAGTTCGGTGGTGTCGGCAAGGTTCAGGTCGATTACAGTGCCGGAGGCATACTTCATATTTTCTACCTGTGCAGGTTGGGGAATGTATAACTGCGGTGCGTTGCGTGCCGTATCTTCCGGAGCAATATATATATAAGGTGAAAGACTGGAATATTGCTCTTCCGTCATGCCATATATCTTTTTGAAATCTTCCGGTTTCCGGAACTTACCACCTTTGGAACGGTAGTGCAGGATGTTTTTAACCATCCAGGCAGGCAAACCCAAATGCCGGAATGCCATTGAATCTGCTCTGTTGGGGTTGAAGGGAGCCAAGACTACAGGTATTTCTGCTTCTTTTTGTTCATAAGATGTGTGTGTCCATCTTCTTTTGGGGTGTTCCTTTTCTTCCAGTGAGGCTATGAATTCTTCGTATTCCTGCCGGGCAGCAGCTTGTTCGGCTATATCAGCCGGAGAGACATTGTCTCTATGTTGCCAGGCAGATATAAGATACCCGGAGAGAAGAACGATGCCTGTTGCTGCTATGAGTATCAGGATGCCTCGCCTTTCTCCCCGGGAGAAGTAAAAGAAATCTTTAAGTGGATTTTGCATCTCCTACAATTTCAGGAAGCCCAGTTCTTTGATGAAGATGAGGGAAATTGCTATCGGAGCTATAAACTTCAATATGAATATCAACACTTTGTAGAACGTCACTTTCAGCGTTCCGTTGTTGCTGACTTCTTCCCAAACTATCTTCTTATTCAGATACCAACCGGTGAATATGGAAATACATAAACCACCTAACGGCAACATAATCTTGGCCGTGACAAAGTCGAACAGGTTAAATAAGTTCAAACCGAATATAGTGTAGTCTTTGCCCACTCCCAATGAGAGCGAACATAAGATACCCAGAAACATACAACCGCCTGTCACGAAACTTGCCGCACGCTTCCGGCTCAGATGGAATTCTTCATGCAGATAAGCTGTCACCACTTCGTGCATGGAGATGGTAGAAGTAAGTGCAGCAACCGCCAGAAGAACGTAGAACATTACAGAGAATATATATGCCAATAGAGGTATACCGCTAAATGCCTGCTGGAATACATTCGGCAATGTAATGAAAATGAGGCTCGGACCTGCATCGGGCTGGATGCCTACCGAGAAGGCTGCCGGGAAGATGATGAGCCCTGCCAATATTGCAACGAATGTATCGATGATGCTGACGCTGAAAGCTGTCTTTGTCAGATTCGTGTCTTTTTTGAAGTAAGATGCATAGGTACAAAGGCATCCCATTCCCAGACTTAAAGAGAAAAAGGCTTGTCCCATGGCACTTAAGAATACGTTCGCATTCACCTTATCCCATTCCGGTTTCAGAAGAAACTCTAAACCTGCGCCCGAGCCTGGCAGTGATATGGAACATGCCGCCAATATGATTAACAGAATAAACAGCATCGGCATCATAATCTTGGCAGATTTCTCAATACCCTTTTCCACTCCTTTCACGATGATGAAGTGGGTGGCAAGGAGGAAGAGTACGAGCCAGATAACCGGTCGCCAGGAGTTCGTAGAAAAAGAATCGAATGTATGGATATAATCGGCTGCCGTTTTTCCGGCAAAGTTGTCGGTGACGGCTTCTCCAATGAATTCCAACGTCCAGCCTGCCACTACGGAATAATAACTCAGAATCAGAAATCCCGCCAATACACCCATACGCCCTACCCAACGCCAATGCGTGCCCGGTGCCAGTTTTTGGTAAGCTCCCGCTGTGTTGGCGCGTGAGTGACGTCCGATGAGGAATTCGGATACCATGATGGGGATTCCTAAAATAAGTACGCATGCTAAGTAGATGAGAATAAACGCAGCACCGCCGTGATTGCCTGTCTCGTAGGGAAACCGCCATATGTTACCCAAACCGACTGCGGAACCTGCTGAAGCAAGTATGACGCCTAATTTACTTCCAAAGTTGGCTCTGTCATTTTTAGTCATAAAAAAGTTGATTATTCTTTCATTTCGTTATTATTCTCTACTAAAACATGCAAATATAGAAAATGTTCTGTACTTTTGCCCACAAATCGTTCATAAATTGAAATATGCTATACTATATTAAGAAATATCCGGTGTCGTTGCTGATTATACTGACGGTGATTTATTTGTCGTTTTTTAAGCCGCCGACGACTGAACTGAACACGATTCCTAATATTGATAAAATTGTACATATTTGTATGTATATGGGTATGTCCGGCATGTTATGGCTGGAGTTTCTCAGGGCACACCGGAAAAGTGATTCTCCTTTGTGGCATGCATGGGTGGGAGCTTTTGTATGTCCTGTGCTGTTCAGCGGAATAGTAGAGCTGTTGCAGGAATATTGCACCACTTACCGTGGCGGTGACTGGTTGGATTTTGCTGCGAATACTACAGGAGCGATTATCGCTTCGCTGATAGGCTACTTTGTGTTGCGTCCGTGGATGATGAAGAGGGTTAGTGGTGATTGATTATAAATAATCAACCACCGTATTCAGTTTAATTCCATTGGAGCCTTTGATAAGGATGGTTTTCCCGTGAGGCCTGCTTTTCTGTAAGACCTCAATGACTGCCCGTGCATCCGGGTAAGTTGGGAAATGATGTTTGGCAGCAGCAAACTGGTCGCCTACCAGCATCACGTCTTCAAAACCGCATTGCGTGAGGAAATCTGCAATCTTCTGATGTTCTTCGGGACCCTCTTTCCCTAATTCCCTCATATCTCCCAATATCAGCATTTTATTTTCCACTTTCATGTTATGGAAGTTACTGATGGAAGCCTGCATACTGGTGGGGTTAGCATTGTATGCATCAATAATCAGCGTATTATCTGCGGTTCGTTTCAACTGCGAACGATTATTCTGTGGGGCATAGTCTGCTAAAGCAATATTTATCTTTTCAGGGGCTACATCGAAGAAACGACCGATGGTGACGGCAACCAGTGCATTCGGGAAGTTATATTCACCAATCAGTTGGGTCTGCACTTCATGACATTCACCATCCTTGCCCGCTTTCCATTCAAAAGACAGATAAGGAGAATTGCCCGTCACATGTCCGCTGATATACAATCCGTCTTCGCTTCCATAAGAAATCAGGTTTAATCCTCCGGCAATCTCTTTCAGGTATGCGTTGTCGTGATGAATGAAAACTGTAGAGCTTTTCCGCTCGCGGAGGTAATCGTACAGTTCACCTTTGGTTTTAATGACTCCTTCGAAAGAACCGAAACCTTCCAGGTGTGCCTTGCCTACATTGGTGATGATGCCATAATCCGGTTCAGCTATATCTACTAATTCTTTGATGTCTCCCGGATGGCTGGCACCCATTTCTATGATACCGAGTTCATGCTCCGGCTTCAGGCGTAGCAAAGTGAGGGGGACACCGATATGGTTATTCAGGTTTCCCAGCGTATAAAGTAGATTGTATTTTTGCAGAAGAACAGCGGCCATCAATTCTTTGGTGGTGGTTTTTCCATTGGTACCTGTGATGCCGATGAGGCGTGTGCCCAGTTGGCGACGATGGTGATTGGCTAGTTGTTGCAGCGTATGCAGGCAATTGTCTACTAATATGTAATGTGAATCTCCTGCCGGAGCGTGTTCAGCTTCGTCTACTACTGCGTATGCACTTCCTGATTCCAATGCTTTGGCTGCAAAGGCATTCCCATTGAAACTGTCGCCTTTTAGGGCAATGAATAAAGAACCTTCAGGGCAGTTGCGGCTGTCGGTTGTTACACTGGTGCATTCCAGAAATATCTTGTAAAGAGCGGTGATATCCATAACTATCTCCTTTTTGAAACGTTGTTATATTCTGTTATTTTAAAACGTTGCAAAGATAGATATTCTCCGTTACGGTGATACGCTTACGGCAAAAATGTTTTTTATTCTTTCAAAGGTAAAGTTAGGATAAAGCGGCAACCTGTTGTATAGGTTGAGTCTATAAGGAGAGTGCCTCCCATCTTTTCGGCAATCATGCGGCTGATGGATAAACCTAATCCTGTGCCGGGAACAAATGAATCCAGTTTGGTGAAACGCTCAAACACGGCTTCCTGCTTCTCTGTCGGGATGCCGATGCCCGTGTCGGCTACACTGAACAGGATTATCTTCTCTTCTTCGCGGATATGGTATGTAAGGGTGACACTGCCTTCCTGCGTGAACTTTGCTGCATTTTGCAGAAGATTCATTAATATCTGCGAGATACGGTCGGGATTTGTCTGCATGATGAAGTTTTCCCGTTCAGGAGTGAATATCAGTTGCACATCCGGTTTGAGTTTGAACCGTATCTGGTCTATGCAGGTTTGGCAGACACCTGTGATATCTGCAATGGTGTGTGCTGGTATCTCCCGTTCGCCATCCAGATAGGAAAGGTCGAGTACGTCATTGACAAGTTGCAGAAGGTTGGTGCTGTTCTGCTCAATGATATGGGCATACTCTTTCGTATCGTCGTTGCCACTAAAGTAACTACTGAGAATTTGTGAGAAGCCTACAATGGAATTGAGCGGTGTACGTATTTCGTGACTCATGTTCTGAATGAATTCCGATTTCATGCGGCTGCCGTCTTCTGCCTGTTCTTTAGCGTATTTCAATGCTTCTTGGGAAAGGAGCAGTTCTCTGTTCTTTTCGCTAAGTTGCTTCTGGGATAAGCGCAAGCGTCCGTTAAGGAGATGCTCGCGGTAGAAAATAATGAAACCGAGGCTCAGTAATACTATCAGGAAAATGATAATGCGTTGTTTGTTTACCAGGTCACGTTGCTGCATTTGCTGTTGCAATTCGCTTTTTTCCAACTTCAATCCTTCCACGCCGAGCATAGCGGAAAATTCTCCCGATGTGATGTCTTCATTATGTATCTGAGCTGAATCATTCAGAAAATAATATTCCATGAAATATTTGGCGGCATTGGCCATGTCACCCATATTATAATATATTGAAGCGCAATTGAGCGTTGCGTCCATATTGTCCTTCATACTCTGTCCAAAGGTAGAGAGGGAATAGTTTAGGGTTTTCAGTGCCTTTTCGTATTGTTTCGTCTGCGTATAATATCTCTTTAGGACTTCATAATATTCCTGAAGATTTTTCCTTACTTCTTTTTTAGTATCGGACAGGCTCTTTGCCTTCTCCATATATTCCCAAGCTTTGGAATAGTCTTCAATGACAAGATAATACTGGGCGGCACGGACGTAATGATAAAACTCTTGTGTACTGCTATAAAGGCATGAAGCGCTTTTTTGCAGGTTTTCATAGGCTTTCCCGGTTTCTCCCAATTCACAATAAAGATTGGTCAATACTGAATAGGAAGTGGTTAGGTTGTATGTGTCTAGGTTGTATTTCAGAATAATTTCTATCTCTTTCTTTTTATTGTCAACAGCCAGGTTGAATAATCTCTTGCACTGGTAAATTGTACTGAGAACATTGTAGGCGCCGGCTATGCCGTCCATATACTTTTCCTGTTCAGCTTCTTTCATCATCTTGTTCGCTTCATACAGGGCAATATTATATTGGTATTGCTTGATATGGAAGTTGATGAGCCGCTTGCTCCATACGAAATAGTAATATTTGGGTTGTTGGGTTTTTCGGGCGAAGTCCTTTACTACGTCTACGTAGTGGAAAATGCTGTCTCCTTGCGTTCTTTGGTAGTAGTAGAAGTCCAGCTTATTGCATAATGCTACAGCCTGCATGCGTCGATCATTTCTCTGAACTGCCATCTGAAAGAGAGTGTCTGACATCTGTATGACAATAGGAGAACTCATTTCAGCTTTGCAATGCAGATAATAAGCATATAATGTGCTATCTACATTGTATTCTTTCTGCGTGTCTCTTTGCTGTCCTTGTGCTGGAAGGTTGCATAATGTAATGAGGCAGAGCAAAACGGTAAGGAGATATAAATCTATCCTTGTTGCGTTCATGATTATTTATTAATGCGCTTGCCGCAAAGTTAATTTATCTTTTTTGAAATAAAAAGGCTTTGTGCTATTTTATTTATATCATTTTAAAGGTAAAGTTATTACAAAGCGGCATCCTTCGGTATATTTGCTGTCGAGTATCAGACTGCCACCCATCTTTTCCATAATGAGACGTCCAAGTGCTAACCCCAGCCCGGTTCCTGTGGAGAATGTATCTATTTTGGCAAAACGTTCGAATACAAAATCTTGTTTATCTTGAGGAATACCGATTCCGGTGTCTGTGACACAAATCATTAATGACCGTTGTTTCGGATGGATATGCCAACTGAGTGTGATGCTGCCTTTTTCTGTGAATCGGGCTGAATTGTGAAGCAGGTGTGATAGTACCTGAGTGAGACGTCCGGGATTGGTGTGCAGGTGGAGCTCTTCCTGCTCCGGTTGGTAAACCAGTTCTACATCAGGTTTAAGTGAATTTTTAGCCTCTTCCACACATTGACGGCACAATGCGTTTATCTCTACTTTAGTGTCGATGGGGATAGGTGTGCCACTATCGAGGTTCGCCAGTTCGAGTACATTGTCCACCAGTTGTAGCAGATGGTTGCTGCCTTGTTCTATGATGTCGGTATATTCTTTCGACTCTTCATTTTCTTCGGAGATGCTGCCGAGTAATTGCGAGAAGCCGACAATAGAGTTCAACGGAGTGCGTATTTCGTGACTCATATTCTGGATAAACTCCGTTTTCATGCGGCTGGCGCTTTGCTCTGCATCCTTGGCGCGGCGCAGAGTCTTGTTTAAGCGGACTTCGCGGAAGAACATGAATGCAAAACTTGCTATAATGATACATAAGAGGATAATGAGACGTCGCCGGTTTTCTAGTAGTATTTCCTGATTTTTCTGTATCAGCTCTTTGTTTTCCTGATTGAGATGCTCCATTCCTAGAATAGTGGCGAATTCTCCTACCGATATATCTTCCTGGGCACTACTTAGCGAATCGTTGAGTGCAAAAGCGTGCTCTAAATTCTCAATTGCTTTTGAATACTCTTTTTGGGCAGCATAAATGAGGCCAAGTTTGCGGTATAAGGATGGAGTGGCAAAATCATTTATTTCAAGAATCTCAAGGTGGGCAGCCAGAGCCTTGTCATACTCTCCAGTCTTCATATAGTAATCTGTGGCAACTTCCAGCAGATTGCTTTTGCGTTTAGTGAGCAATTCAATATTATTATTGTAATATTGTATAGCCTCTTCCAATAACTGCCGGGCTTTTGTCATGTCGTTTGTCTGCACATAGTAGCGGAGAGCGCCACACAGGAAATATCCTTGCTGAACGTCATTGAGTACGTACTTTTTAGCTTCTTCGAGAGCTTTCCATGCTTTTTCTATTTCATGAGTTTGAAGATAGCAGTTACTCAATTCAAGATATTTGTTTGTCAGGTTGTACTGATTCAGATTGTATTTTAGTGTGAGGTCTATCAATTTCTGACCATATGTGGCAGCTTGTTTATACAGTTCTTTGGCCTGATAGATGCGGGCCAGTGCCTGATAACAATTTTGCATACCATCAATTTCTTTCCGGTCCTCGGCCTCCTGCTGCATCTTATTAGCTTCGTAGAGGGCTAAGTTTAATTTCTTTTGTTTGGTGTAGTAAGTAATGAGACGGTTTGCCCACGCAAAATAGTAATATTGAGGTTGGTTAGTCCTCTGAGCGAAGTCTTTGACTTTATTGGTGTAGAAAATCAAGCTGTCTTCCTGACCATCGGTAGCAGGACTGAAATAGAAATGGTCTATTTTAGTGGAGAGGGCTACAGCTTGCATTCGTATATCTCCCTTCTCTGCTGCCATTTGGAAGAGGGTATCCAACTTTTGCATGACGGAAGGAGAGGTCACTTCTGCCTTGCAACGCTGGTAGTAGACAAATAACGTACTGTCTACGTGATATTTTTCTTGTTCGTTTGTTTCTTGTCCGCAAACTCGCCCGGGAGTAAGCAACCAGAAAAATAGTAGGAAAAAAAATGCCGCTCCGGCACTCCTGCATACCTTCATAGTTTACTACTTCTTTCGATTAGTTGTCAATCCTGAGCAAAGTTAATTTGTTTTTTTAGATTTTATGCATTTATGATAATCTTTTTTGGTTACATTTGCAAAGTATAAACGAAAAAGGGCTAACCATGGAAATATCATCCTCTAAATACATCAATATCAACGGTTCTTTGCTCGACCTTTCCACTCCCCGTGTCATGGGGATATTGAATGTCACTCCCGACTCTTTTTATGCCGGTTCCCGCATGCAGACCGAGGCTGAAATAGCCGGACGGGCACAACAGATATTGGATGAAGGTGGCACAATCATAGATATCGGTGCATACTCTTCCCGCCCGAATGCGGAAAACGTTTCTCCCCGTGAAGAGATGGTGCGTCTGCGCATGGGATTGGAAATTCTGAGTAAAACACATCCCGAAGCCGTTATTTCTGTCGATACTTTCCGCGCGGATGTGGCACGGATGTGTGTGGAGGAGTATGGGGTGGCAATCATCAATGATATTGCTGCCGGAGAGATGGATGCGGATATGTTTCGTACAGTGGCAGAATTGAATGTGCCTTATATCATGATGCACATGCAGGGTACTCCGCAAAGTATGCAGCAACATCCGCATTATGATAATCTTTTGAAAGACGTTTTTCTGTATTTCGCAGAGAAGGTGCAACAATTGCGCGATTTGGGTGTAAAGGATATTATCCTCGACCCCGGTTTCGGTTTCGGCAAGACGGTGGAACATAACTACGAACTCCTGGCACATATGGAGGAATTTCGTATTTTTGAGTTACCTTTGCTGGTGGGCGTTTCTCGTAAATCCATGATATACCGTCTGCTGGGCAATACTCCGCAGGATGCATTGAACGGAACAACTGTACTCGATACCATCTGCCTGCTGAAAGGAGCTGATATCCTCCGGGTGCACGATGTGCGCGAAGCTGTGGAAACGGTGAAGATTGTGGAAGCGATGCGGGAATATAGTGATAAAGTGATAAGTGGAAGTCACCTCGTTCATATTAATAATTAATAGTTCATAATTAATAGCTAACTACCGTGTTTTTTGATATTGGCGTAAAAGATATTATCGATGTTTTGTTGGTTGCATTCCTGCTTTACTATACGTATAAGCTGATGAAGGCTTCCGGTTCCATCAATGTGTTTACGGGTATTCTGATATTCATATTGATATGGTTGGTGGTATCTCAGGTTTTGGAGATGAAGTTGCTCGGTTCCATCTTCGACAAGTTGGTGAGCGTAGGAGTGGTTGCACTGATTATTCTGTTTCAGGATGAAATACGGCGTTTCCTGCTGACGCTTGGTTCGCACCAGCATGCCAGCGCATTGATAAGGTTCTTCACCGGAAATAAGAAAGAAAGTATGCAACATGATGAGATTATGCCGGTGGTTATGGCGTGCATCAGTATGGGCAAACAGAAGGTGGGGGCTTTGATTGTTATAGAACATAACTTCCCGTTGGACGATGTGGTGCGTACGGGAGAGATTATCAATGCTGATATAAATCAGCGCCTGATAGAGAATATTTTCTTCAAGAACAGTCCTCTGCATGATGGGGCAATGGTTATCAGCAAAGGCCGCATTAAAGCTGCGGGATGTATATTGCCGGTGTCGCACAATCTGGACATACCGAAGGAATTGGGACTGCGCCATCGCGCGGCAATGGGTATCTCTCAGGAGTCCGATGCAATGGCCATTATTGTTTCTGAGGAAACCGGCTCTATTTCCGTGGCTTACAAGGGGCAATTTCACCTGCGCTTGAATGCGGAAGAACTTGAAAGCCTGTTGACGAAAGAAAATTAGTATGGGCTGTGACAAAATGATAGTAAAAGCGTCTAATGGTATGGAAAGGAAGGAAATTCAGTTGACAAGGTAACTAGTTGACGAGGGGACAAGGGGCTGCGCAATGCTTCTATGCCGCAGGAACCTTGTCCCCTCGTCAACTAGTTACCTCGTCAATAGAAATAGTATAACATAGATAAATATTAGCAATCTTAAAGAATAAAAAGATGGATAGACGGAATTTCTTACGGATGGGGAGTCTGGCGGTATTAGGTTCGCTGGCTGCTCCGTCGCTAGCCTTACCGGATACGGTGCGGGGAGCTTTAGGAGGAGGAACGGATAATAAGTCTGCCGTGGATGCGGCAATGAACCATTTCGGTGTGACGGAAGCTGACTTGAAGAAAGTGCTGACCGTTGCCCTCGAAAAAGGTGGAGACTATGCTGACCTCTATTTTGAGCATTCTTTCAATAACAACGTTAGTCTGATGGACGGCAAGGTAAATAATTGCAGTTCGAATATTGACTTTGGTATGGGAGTGCGTGTATTGGCAGGCGATCAGAGCGGTTATGCTTATGTAGAAGGCGTGACTCTGGAAGAAATGCTGCGTGCGGCACGTACTGCTGCCCGTATTGCCTCTTCGGGTAAAGCCGGCAAACCGGTGGCATTCAAGGAGAAGACGATTGAAAGAGACCGTTACTCTGTAGTGACTCCTTGGGAAGAAGTGAATCTGAAAGCTAAGATGCCTTATTTACAGAAACTGAATGACAAAGTGTTCTCATTGGATAAACGCGTGCGTAAAGTACAGGCGGGTTTGAGTGACAACACCACCCATGTATTGTTCTGCAATTCCGAAGGTGTTACTTATTATGATTATCGCCCGATGGTATCCTATATGGCTTTCTGCGTGATGGAAGAAGATGGGCGTATGGAAAATAACTATGCCACCCGTTCTTACCGTAAAGGATTTGAATTTCTGTCGGATGATATTATCGAAGTGCTGGCTCGTGAAGTGGTGGACCATACGGCAATCATGTTCAAGGCCATTAAGCCTAAAGGTGGTGAACTGCCTGTGGTGATGGCTGCCGGTGGTTCGGGCATCTTGTTGCACGAAGCCATAGGACATGCCTTCGAAGCTGACTTCAATCGCAAGAATACTTCTATCTTTGCTGACCAACTGAATAAGAAGGTATGCAACGAACACATCAGTGTGGTAGATGACGGTACCATTCCTTTCAACCGCGGTTCTGTGAACTTCGATGATGAAGGTGTGGAAGGCCAGAAGACGTATATTGTGAAAGAAGGCGTGCTGACCAGTTATCTGCACGACCGCATCAGTTCCAAACATTATGGCGTGGCTCCCACTGGAAACGGTCGCCGCGATACTTTCCGCAATGTGCCTATTCCGCGTATGCGTGCCACTTATATGGAAGCCGGAAACATGAAAGAGGAAGATATTATCTCTACTGTAAAGAATGGTATCTATGCCTATCAGTTCACCAACGGACAGGTACAAATCGGTGCAGGTGACTTTACTTTCTTCGTGAAGTTCGGTTATCTTATCGAAGATGGCAAGCTGACGCAACCCATCAAAGACATCAATATTATCGGCAACGGACCGAAGGCATTGGCAGACATCACTATGGTAGCAAGCAATGACCAGATAGATAACGGTACGTGGACATGCGGTAAGGACGGACAGTCTTGTCCTGTAACCTGCGGCATGCCGTCGGCCTTAGTAAGTAAATTAACGGTAGGAGGAGAAAACTGATGATTACAGACGATAATAAAAAACTGGCTCAATGGGCGATGGACTTCGCTCTGAAGAATGGTTGCCAGGCAGCCAAAGTGATATTGTATGCCAATTCAAATACTTCTTTCGAATTGCGTGATGCTAAGATGGATCGTTTGCAGCAGGCTTCCGAAAGTGGTTTGGGAATAAACCTCTATGTTGATGGACGTTATGGTAATTACTCTACTAACCGTCTAAATAAAAAGGAGCTGGAAAGCTTCATTAAGAATGGTATCGAGTCTACCCGTTATCTGGCCGAAGATGAATTTCGTGTACTGGCAGACCCTGCCCGTTATTATAAAGGTGGCAAGCCCGACTTGAAGATGTTTGATGATAAAATCTTCGGTATCAATCCGGATGATAAAGTAGCTCGTGCCCGTGCTGCTGCAGAGGAAGCATTGGGTAAGAATGATCGCATCATCTCTGTAGAGACTTCTTATAGTGATGGTGAAAATGCTTCTTACCGCTTGATGAGCAATGGTTTTGAAGGAGAGTCCAAGTCAACGTGGTATTCGGTAAGCGCCAGTGTGGCAGTTAGAGGTGAAGGGGAAGCCCGCCCGTCAGACTACTGGTATGAGAGCACGCTGTTCTATGATGCATTGCCGAAGACGAATATTGGTGGCAAGGCGTTGGAACGGGTTTTGCGTAAGTTGGGACAGAAGAAGGCGAAGTCGGGTAAATACACCATGGTGGTTGATCCGATGAGTTCCGGAAGTATGTTGAGTCCTCTGCTGAGTGCTCTCTACGGTTCGTCTTTGCAGCAAAAGAATTCTTTCCTGATAGATAAACTGGATCAGAAGGTTGCTTCCGACAAGCTGACGCTGATGGATGATCCGCACGTTATCGGTGCCAATGGTTCGCGTTACTTTGACGGTGAGGGTGTGGCTACGGAACGTCGCCCGATTTTTGAAAATGGTGTGCTGAAGACTTACTTCTTCGATACATATAATGCCAAGAAGATGGGGGTAGCTCCCACTATCAGTGGTCCGTCACGCCTGGTGCTGACCCCTGGGGATAAAGACCTTAACGGGCTGATTGCTGATGTAAGTAACGGTATCCTTGTAACTGGCTTGAATGGTGGTAACAGTAATAGTAATACCGGTGATTTCTCTTATGGTATCGAAGGTTTCCTCATTGAAAACGGTAAACTGACACAACCTGTCAATGAGATGAATGTTACCGGAAACTTCCTCACGCTGTGGAATTCGCTGGTAGCTATCGGAAATGATGCCCGTAAAGACCGTAGCTGGTTGGTTCCTTCATTAGTGTTTGAAGGGGTAGATTTCAGCGGTCTCTAAAGAAATAATCTTTTAAGATTAACATCCCGTTCTTCCATGATTGAGGTCAGGAAGGACGGGATGTTTGCTTTTGTGTAGAAAGGAGGAAATTTAGTTGACGAAAGGATGCTTTCCTTCTTCTCTCTCTATTGCTTATGAACAGAGTGATACGGAGAATTGCTGAAACGATGAACCGGGAAATAAAAACATTAGGGTAGCAAGATTCTCAATGGATATTAATTCAGCATCAAACTCATATATGCTTTTTCGCCAGAGAAAACTTTCTCTGTCAGTTGCCCGATAGTCAGTCGTTCGTGAGCTCCCGGAATGCGCCTGTGACTATACATACACTTTCCTTTGTTCAGATAATAATAACCGTTATTGGCAGACAGTTGGTCGTCCACAAGGTCAATATTCATTTCTTCTTCCGGATGTGCAGCTGCATAGAGCTGAAGGACGGGCTTAGCTTGAATGATACGTATCATCCCCAAATTGGAAGTTGGCTGATTCTCTATAAGAGGTACAATGATATGGAGAGTTTCTGCTTGCATCCTCCGGCAAATATGGGTCAGTAGCAGATGTTCCGTTTCGGGAGTATCAGAAAACAATTCACCAATGTGCAAGATGGAAGGATTCTCATCCGGGTAAGCAACGGCAAGAGCGGAAATGCCTGACTCGTTCGAGAAGCTGAATATGTACCCCCTGCTTAAAGCCAGATCGGCAAGTATGACACGAAAATCTGCTTCCGTATGTTGTAGGCAGCAAGGACGTTCATGCATTTTACGATTCAGATACTGGTAGGCGTCTTCGTTATAGTCAGTGAATGTCCGGAATTCCCAGCCAATACTGATAGATGAAGTGGGAGAGGAGGCCTCTTTCTCGTCAGTAGACAAATGGAACGTGCGTTGCCCGTAACGGAAAGCCGTTACATAGCCCATACGCGCATAATAATCAAATAACCACGGTTCGGCAGGAATCAGAGTGCTGAAAGCGACATCATTGTGGTACATGCGTCCGAATGCTTGTGACAGCAGTTCGCGCATCACGCCCCGGCTGCGGTAATCGGGATGGGTGCAGGCACCTGAAACATAGGCTATAGATATTTCGCTTTCACAAAAGGTCATGGGATAGGGAAGCATTTGCAAAGCAGCAATGACTTCATTGCCACTTTCGATAGCGACGTTGACCTCACTGTTGTAACGGAGATGAAAATACATATCCACAAACTCTCTGCTGTCATTGAAACAAAGTTTCCACAGTTTCCTTACTTTCTCACGCATTTCTCTACTGGCTGTTTTTTGCTTACTACTCAATGAATTACCATTTCAGGGGCTCTACGGGAGTCTCTTTCAGACAAGCTACATACTTCTCCAGGATGATAGCAGGCTGGTAGGATAGTTTGGCTTTGCGCAACCCTTCGATGCCCAGATCTTCTTCGCGGTTGATATAAATATATTGTTCGGGGATATGGTTGGCGAACTCATTGTTTATCATGGCATAGGCACCGTCAATGCTGGTATCGGCCTTTTCCACATGCACGCCGAAGGTGTCCTGGTTGATGGGCATGCCGAAGGTGAAAGCTACAATCTTGCCGTCTACGTGGAGAATGCCACCTGTCAGGCCGAGGGCTTCGAAGTTGTGCAATGCGTAGATAAGTGCGCGGCGTTCGTTGCCGGTACCTTCATGCTGGTCGCAGTTGTTCACTTTGCACCATTCGGCTTCCAGGTCAAGACATTCTTGAATACGATCGGGGGTGAGGGGGACGTACTCGTAATTGTAAGTCCGGCGGAATTTGTTGAGATGGTTTCGTTTAGCTTGAAACTTCTTACCTGCCAGCGTGGCAAGGTCGGTGCGCAGATATAGGTAATCGGCATAATCTCTGTCTGCCTCAAAGTGAAACTTGTCCGGCATAATAGCTTCCAGGTCTGCACGCATACCAGCACATACGCCAAGCATACAGAAACGTTCGCCTTCTTGCGTAGCGTCTTCTATCATGTCATCCAATACTTTCTTTAAATCTCCGTTTCCTACAGGCATCATATATACCAGTTTCCCTCCCGCCCAGAATTTCAGAATAAGGAAACCGTCTTGCACCGCAAACTGGGTGTCGTAAAGAAAGCGCCAGCTACAGAGATTGGAAAATGAAAGGTCACAGTTGCGCCGGGGGCTGTTCTGTGTATAGGATGTGATAACTTCTTTGTCTTTAAGTTCGATGTCTTTAAATGAAATCATATAGTCGTTTTCGTTAAGTTGATTACTTAGAATAACAAAGATAAGGAGAAATTGTTATAGCAAGCCTAATAATCGCAAAATAGTTGGTGTGAGCAGGGCGGTAAAGATGCCATTCAGCGTTAGGCCGAGACTGGCATATGCTCCGTATTTGCTGCTGATGTCCATTGCGGTGGAAGTTCCTACGGCATGGGCGGCAGCTCCCAGAGATAATCCCTGGGCAATGGGACTGCCTACACGGGTCATTTTCAGCGTTTTTACACCTACAATGCTACCCAGCAAACCTACGCAAACCACTACGGCGGCCGTCAATGACGGGATGCCGCCTAATGTCTTGGCCACCTCCATGGCAATAGGAGTGGTGACGGATTTGGGAGCAAGTGAATAGATAATTTCTTGCGGTGCTCCCATCAACTTGGCAATTACTACTACGGAAACTACTCCGATGATGCAACCTGCCAGTTGGGAAAGCAGGATGGGAACCAGTTGTTTCTTGATAGCTTCCAACTGCAGATAGAGAGGTACTCCAAGGGCCACTACTGCCGGTTTCAGCCAGAACTCTATGAGATGTCCGCCTTTATTATAGGTGTCATAACTGATATGCGTCATTTTCAGGAAGATAATCAGAATGGCAATGGTCAGCAGAATGGGGTTGAGCAACAGGATACCCGTCTTCTTCTGCAACACTTTAGATAAGAAAAACACGCCGAAGGTGACGGCCAATAGGAAAAACTCGTTGTCTAAGTAACTCATTTGATTTTACGTGCTAATTGATGAACCCATCCTGTCACTACCAATACCAACAGGGTGCTGACTAAAGAAGCAATGACTATCGGCCAGAACTGGGCGGCGATAATGTCGAAATAGAGCATGAGGGCTACGCCGGGCGGGATGAAGAAAAATCCCAGATTAGCAACCAGAAAGTCGGATAATCCCTGCACCCATTGCAGCTTAATCCAACCTAATTTCAGGAAAAGGGTGAGCAACAGCATTCCTACGATGCTGGACGGAAGTTTGATATCCGTAAGAAAAACAACCAATTCACCCAAAGCCAGGCATCCGAAAAGGATGGCGCATTGACGGACCATAATACTATTACCTATTTTTATTATTATTAAATTCAACTTTCTTCTGTCCGAAAGGAGTTGTCATTTCATAGAAAGCCCTTCTAATAACTTATCGGAAGCTGAATTGTTTATTGAAAACGCTGCAAAGTTAGGTATTTTGTAGTTTGGTTATCACTGTCCGCTGTGATATATGTCCGAAAATCATTCGTTAGTGTTAAATATTATAATAATTGTGCTCTGGACTATAAAAATACCCCGAATTGCAATGTTGATATTGCAAAATTGTGTACTTTTGCGGCGTGAATAACACGTCTACCGGATAATTATACACAATTTATATATATGCAGAGATTAATTAATGAAATCGTTGAGCGCGCGAAAGCCGACCGCCAACGTATTGTTCTTCCCGAAGGTACGGAAGAACGTACTTTGAAAGCTGCCAATCAAATTTTGACAGATGGAGTTGCTGACCTGATTCTTCTGGGCAATCCGGATGAAATCAATGCTTGTGCAACAGAATGGGGACTTGGAAACATCAGCAAAGCTACAATCATCGATCCGGAGAATCATCCGAAGAAAGAAGAGTATGCACAATTGCTGTGTGAACTCCGCAAGAAAAAGGGTATGACTATTGAGGAAGCCCGTAAACTGGTGGTTAATCCGCTTTACCTGGGCTGTCTGATTATTAAGAATGGTGATGCTGACGGTCAATTGGCTGGTGCACGCAATACGACTGGCGATGTGCTTCGTCCGGCTTTGCAAATCATTAAGACGACTCCGGGCATCACTTGTGTATCCGGTGCGATGCTGCTGTTGACACACGCTCCCGAATATGGAAAGAACGGTATTTTGGTAATGGGTGACGTTGCTGTTACTCCGGTTCCTGATGCAGAACAGTTGGCACAGATTGCTGTTTGCACGGCTCGAACAGCTAAAGCCGTGGTGGGTATGGAGCCCAAAGTGGCAATGCTCAGTTTCTCAACCAAAGGCTCTGCTAAACATGAAGTTGTGGATAAAGTTGTTGAGGCTTTGAGAATTGCTAAGGAAATGGATCCGGTTCTCGCTATCGATGGTGAGTTGCAGGCTGACGCCGCATTGGTTCCGGAAGTAGGAGCCAGCAAAGCACCGGGTTCTGCTATTGCAGGTAATGCAAATGTGCTGATTGTGCCGAGTCTTGAGGTGGGGAACATCTCTTATAAACTGGTCCAACGCTTAGGCCATGCTGATGCGGTAGGCCCGATTTTGCAGGGTATTGCCCGTCCGGTGAACGACCTGTCACGCGGTTGCTCCATCGAAGATATTTATCGCATGATTGCCATTACTGCTAACCAAGCCATTGGGGCAAAAAAATAACCATTAAATCTGATATATAAAAAATGAAAGTCTTAGTTTTGAACTGCGGTAGCTCGTCCATCAAGTATAAGTTGTTTGATATGGACCATAAGGAAGTTATCGCACAAGGTGGTATTGAAAAAATCGGTCTGCAAGGCTCTTTCCTGAAACTGACTTTGCCTAACGGTGACAAGAAAGTGCTGGAAAAAGATATTCCCGAACATACCGTTGGTGTGGAGTTTATTCTGGATACATTGATTAGCCCTGAATATGGTGCCATTAAATCTTTGAATGAAATTAATGCAGTAGGTCACCGCATGGTGCATGGCGGCGAGAAGTTCAGCGAATCTGTATTGTTGACGCAAGAAGTCTTGGATGCTTTCACGGCTTGTAATGACTTGGCTCCGCTTCACAATCCTGCTAACTTGAAAGGTGTGAACGCTATCTCTGCGATTCTGCCGAATGTACCGCAGATCGGTGTGTTCGATACAGCATTTCACCAGACAATGCCCGACTACGCTTATTTGTATGCTATTCCTTATGAACTTTATAAGAAATACGGTGTGCGCCGTTATGGTTTCCACGGAACCTCTCACCGCTACGTTTCAAAACGCGTGTGCGAGTATCTGGGTGTGAATCCGGAAGGAAAGAAAATCATTACTTGCCATATTGGTAACGGTGGCTCTATTACTGCTGTCAAAGATGGCAAGAGCATGGATACCAGCATGGGATTGACTCCGTTGGAAGGTTTGATGATGGGTACCCGTAGCGGTGACATTGATGCCGGTGCTGTGACTTTCATCATGGAAAAAGAGAACCTGACTGCTGCCGGTGTATCCGACCTGCTGAACAAGAAGAGCGGTGTAATGGGTATCTTTGGTGTATCTAGTGATATGCGTGAGTTGGAGTCTGCTGTAGCTGCGGGCAACAACGATATGGCTATCCTTACCGAGAAAATGTATTTCTATCGCATCAAGAAGTATATCGGTGCTTATGCTGCTGCTTTGGGTGGCGTAGACATCATTGTGTTTACCGGTGGTGTAGGCGAGAACCAGGCTTCTTGTCGTTCGGGTGCTTGCGAAGGTTTGGAATTTATGGGTGTGAAACTGGACTTGGAAAAGAACAAAGTTCGCGGTGAAGAAGCTGTGATTTCTGCCGACGACTCCAAAGTGAAAGTAGTAGTTATTCCGACTGATGAAGAGTTGATGATTGCCTCGGATACGATGGACATTCTGAACAAGAAATAATCCTTGAAAAGTAGATAACATCGCAACGACGATGTAACAATAATGCCGGAAGCAGTGCAGATTGCCTTCCGGCTTTATTTTTTTAGCAATATCTGCTCCGCCAGTGGTTTAAATTCCTTATCTTTGGAGGAGATAAGAGGATAGCAACGTTTATTCAAACTACTTTAAATATATCAATTTATGAAAAGATTCACGTATTTATTGCTCTTTGTCCTGTTGACAGGTATGACGTATGCGCAACAGGCAAAGTATGTATTTTATTTCATCGGTGATGGAATGGGAGTTAATCAGGTAAATGGCACAGAAATGTATCTGGCCGAACAAGAAGGACGTATCGGTGTGACGCCGTTGTTGTTTACCCAGTTTCCGGCTGTAGGTGTTGCCACCACTTTCTCTGCCACCAACTCTGTTACAGACTCTTCCGCTGCCGGAACCGCCCTTGCCACCGGAGTGAAAACCTATAACGGTGCCATCGGTATGGACGACCAGAAGAATGTAATTCAGACAGTTGCCGAAAAAGCAAAGAAAGCCGGAAAGAAAGTTGGTGTAACCACCAGTGTTAGTGTGGATCATGCCACTCCTGCAGCGTTCTATGCGCACCAGCCTAATCGTAACATGTATTATGAAATTGCTCTCGACTTGCCGAAAGCAGGCTTCGATTTCTATGCAGGCGGCGGCTTCCTGAAGCCAACCACTACTGCCGATAAGAAAGAGGCTCCGAGTATTTTCCCTATCATTGAGGAGGCCGGTTATACTATTGCAAAAGGAGTAAATGATTTCAAATCTAAGGCTGCCCAGGCTGACAAAATGGTCCTGATTCAGGAAGATGGTGCCACTCCTTCTTGTTTGCCATATTCTATTGACCGCAAAGCCGGTGACCTGACTCTTGCTGAAATTACTGAAAGCGCTATCTCCTTTCTCACTAAAGGTAAGAATAAAGGTTTTTTTCTGATGGTAGAAGGTGGAAAGATCGACTGGTCTTGTCACTCCAACGACCCTGCCACTACTTTCGAAGAAGTGATTGATATGGATAATGCTATCAAAGTAGCTTATGAATTCTATAAGAAGCACCCGAAAGAAACTCTGATTGTAGTAACTGCTGACCATGAAACTGGTGGTTTGGGTTTGGGTACAGGCAAATATGAATTGCACCTGAAAGCTTTGAAGAACCAAAAACAGTCTCAGGATTTACTTTCTATCGCCATCACTGACTTGCGTAAAGCGAAGGGACATGATGTGACTTGGGAAGATGCCAAGGCTTTATTAACTGAGAAGATGGGCTTCTGGAAAGAACTGCCTTTGACTTGGGAACAGGAAAAAATGTTGCGTGATGAATTTGAACAGTCGTTCGTAAAGAATAAAGTGGTATTCGAAGAAACGCTCTATTCGAAGACTGAACCACTGGCTGCTTCTGCAAGAAAAGTCATGAGCCAGATTGCTATGGTAGGCTGGACAAGTGGTAGCCATACTGCGGGATATGTTCCGGTATATGCAGTGGGAGCAGGCTCCAAAGAATTTGCAGGTAAGTATGATAATACGGAAATTCCGAAACGTATAGCCAAGGTAGCGGGATACAAATAATGTAGTTACAAGTTACGAGCTACAAGCTACAAGTACTATGCAGTGTAATTGCGCAGTCACTTGTAGCTTGTAGCTCGTAACTTGTAACTACTTTAAGTCTTCTTTAATCACTTCGTCTATTTCCTCCAGGCGTTCTTTTTGTTCCTTTTTAGATTTCACTTTTTGGTCTTTGTATCCGAGGTCTGTATGCTCGGAAATTTCCTCACTGAACTCTTCAAATTTATCCTTTGCCGGACGACCATGCGGGTCAATATTTTCCTCGGCAATCGCATCATTTCTGTAAATCATATCATCCATAACAATTAAGCTTTAATGGTTTATGATGTTATTACAAGATTGCCCGCAGAAAAGTTCCGAAGAATCATACTTTCCCATATCTATTTACAGAAGATTAAAACGGCGAAGTATCTGTTTACAGTGCCGGAAGCAGGTATTTCCGAATCAAATTCGGTTGGATTTGTCCGTTTTCGGGCCGCGTTGTTACTGCAATTACAGCATCTTTTTCTGGAATAACAAGAATATATTGTCCATTTCTTCCGTCGGCACAGTAAGCCGGTGCTTTGGCAATCCATTCTTCTGGCAGTATTTGTTGACCGTTCCATTTCCCTTTCTGCAAGAAGAGTTGTCCCAGCTTGGCAAGATCTTCCGTTTTGAAGAACAATCCCCAGCCGTCGCTGTTGATGCCTTGCGGGTTTTTCTGAAGCTTCACATCGACAATGCCCAACGGACGGAACAGGCGCGGATATAAATACTCCATGAGTTTCTCTTCATTTGCTTTTGGTATAGTGGCGGAGTCTACCCATGTGTAACTTGTGGATTCTGTATCTTGTCCGCCAAACCATTCTTCGGCAATGACCTTGCCATGCTGCACAATCATGATGCTATGCAGTTCTTGATTAGCTTTCTGCATCACATCCAGATATCTCTGCATTGCTTTTTTCAGTGTCCCGGGAGTGGTGGCGCGAGGAAGACCTTTCGTTAGTTGATTGATAGAAATCAGCTTGATGCCTTTATCTTCAATGGTTTGTTTTACGCGTGGACTGGTGAGTAAGTCTGTTACCCCCTGCCGATCGAGTGCTACGTTCTCATAACCGATATGGAAGACAGGGCGCATTTCTTCATTGTCCAGTGCCGGATGGTCAAGAAACAGGTAGCGTTTACCTGCCTCCAACTTGTTTAGTGAACGGATAAAACTTTCTTCCTTTTCGGCACTTGTTCGGCTGGGACCGTCGTAACCAATATAGGTGAATTGGTAATCTTCCGGTGAATCCATACGGTCGATAGAGGGAAGATGATATTCTTTAGCCAGGCGCAGCACCATTTCATTTACTTCTTTAGTGAAGCTGGTGGACAACATATGCCCCGTCAGGTGGCTGAGCTGTGGGATATTCTTCAACGCCATTTCTATCTGTGCACGAAATTCCTGCTCTACTTCCTTCAAGTCCCATTTATTTTCCATAACTGACTGTCCGGGATATGCCGGATTAGGTCCCATCATCGGATAAAAGTATCCGTTCTCATCCGTCAGACTGGGGCAGTGTGTCAATGGGCGCCACTTTACATTTTCCCATTCGCTGGTAATAACTAAGTGTAATCCGGCATCCAACCCCGGGTTTTCTTTCAGCAGGCGGACGGCTTCCGGATACCAACTGGCTACGGGCATTACTTCTACTGAACGGGCTATTCCGGACTGATACGTCTGGATACAGGCTTCGTTGACAGAGTGGAAAGCGCCGAGGTCATCAATGCGGACGGCGAGGGTAGGGGCGGATTGTCCCCATGCTGGAAAAATACTTGTGGCAAACAGGCATACGCTGAAAAGATGCTTCAGTTTTGAGAAGTTCATATAGACTACATTTTGGTTTCTCCTTCGATAAAGTTTTCAAGGAAAAAGTTTTCGCCATCGAAGACAGCATACGAGAAGAAATTTATCCAGTCTCCCAGTATTGTGATGCGGGCTGTGGCACTCAACGTCAGGTCCAGTTCGATGTGGCGGTGGCCGTAGATGAAGAAGTTGATGTTCGGATGACTTTTCAGGTACTCTTTTGTGTAGAGTATCAGGAACTCTTTGTCTTCGCCCATATAATCGGGTTCTTTGCCGTCAATGCGTTTCTGGCGGCTGTGCTTTGCCCAGTTCAGCCCCCATTCCATACTCCAACGGGGGTGGATGGCAGAGAACAGGACTTGCAGGAATTCGCTGTGAAACATGGAGCGCAGCAGTTTGAACTTTTTGTCCGGGTCGCCCAGACCATCACCGTGTGCAAGATAGAATTCCTTGCCGTATATTTCTGTAGTGAGTGGTTCGCGGTGCATGATGACGCCACACTCTGTGGTCAGATAGTCGGCACACCAGATATCATGATTGCCTGTGAAGAAGTGTACCTCCACTCCCATGTCTGTCAATTCGGAGAGTTTGCCCAGAAAGCGGGTATAGCCCTTTGGAACAACGGTTTTGAACTCATACCAGAAGTCGAACATATCTCCAAGCAAATACACGGCGGATGCTTTATGTTTGATGCTGTCGAGGAAATTCACAAGGCGTCGTTCCTGGGTGCGTCCGTGTTCAATGGCGCGTGAGCCGAGGTGTGCATCCGAAAGGAAATATACGTTCTTCATACTTCTGAGTTTTAAATTTGTTTTGAACACAGAAACACGGAGGTACAGAGAGAATGTTTTCTTTCCGAGGCTTCTTTTCTGTGCCTTTGTGTTTAAGGTTTATATTACAAGAAACCTAATTCCAATTTGGCTTCTTCGCTCATCATGTCTTTATCCCATTCCGGCTCAAAAACCAGATTGATGGTGGCGGCAGTGACGCCGTCAACCGATTCAACTCTTTGGCGCACATCTTCCATGATGAAATCGGCAGCCGGGCAGTTGGGAGCTGTTAAGGTCATGTCAATACTTACTTCCCCGTTGTCGGCGAGGTCTATCTTGTAGATAAGTCCCAGGTCGTATACGTTTACCGGGATTTCCGGATCGAATACGGTCTTGAGCATCTCTACTATTTTTTCTTCTATTTCAAACTTGGTCATATTCGTATGGTTTAGTTAGGCAAAGCTAAAGAAATTAATTGAAACTACAAAAGAACGGGTTTTGAAAAAGCCGCTAAATCATTCCTTCATCATTGAAACTGTAGTACTTTCCGTCTGTTACAATAACATGGTCGATGAGGCGGATGTTCATAGTCTGTGTTCCTTTTTGCACGAGTTGCGTCAGGCGTTGGTCGTCTGTGCTTGGGCGAGGACTGCCGGAAGGATGGTTGTGTATCAGGGCTATTTGCGTGGCGCGTTGTATTAGGGCTTCGCGCAGAATGCTGCGTACATCGGCAGTGGTCTGGTCGATGCCGCCGCGACTGATACGGGTTTTGTCAATGACGCGGGAAGACTGGTTGAGTAGCAATACCCAGAATTCTTCGTAAGCAAGGTCGCAGAGCAGGGGGTGGAAAAGCTCGTAGATGTCTTTGGAACAACGGACCGTGGTGCGTTCCGGTCGTTCCTGTAGTTTGCGGCGTTTGCCCAATTCCAGTGCCGCCATGATAGTGATACTTTTGGCCGGGCCGAAACCCTTGAAGCGGGAGAAGTTCCGTACTTCCCATTTCCCTAATTGATTCAGGTCATTGCCACATTCGGAGAGTACCCGTTGCATCAAAGTCACTGCGCTTTCTTCTGTGTTTCCTGAACCAATAAGGATGGCAAGCAATTCGGCATCGCTCAGAGCTTCTGCACCTTTCAGCATCATCTTTTCCCGCGGACGGTCTTCTGCCGCCCACTGGTTGATATTTAGTTTTTCCATGCTACTCACTAAACGCTAATCGTTCGTCACTTATAAAAGTTCTTTTTGAATGCCTCAAATTCATCTTTTCCCCGTATGCAACGGTTCCACCATGCCCGCCAGAAACCGGTCCCGTATCCGATGAGCTGGATGAAAGAAGCGGCGATGGAGTAAATGCCAATAGGCAAACTCCGGTTTTGGATGGTGGAGTCAATGCATATCAATAGTGCATATAACGCAATGGGCGTCAGGCTATAAAGGCAGAAAGGAGCACCAAGCAACAATATTACCACTCCAAGCGTGAATGCTGCCGGTAATAGGTGGACAATCTTTAACGATTCCGGGTACTTCTTATACAGATTGATACGTGCAATCCCCGAATTGTGCACTTGCTTGAAGAACTTTTTCAGGTCTGTGCGCCGTTTATGATATACCCATGCATCCGGGAACAGCCGGCACTGATAACCGCCCTTGAATATCCGGATGCTAAAGTCAATATCTTCTCCGAATCGCATTTTGGAGAAACCTCCGAGTGCAGTGTATACATCCCGTCTGACTCCCATATTGAAGCTTCGTGGATAGAATTTATCCATTTTCTTTTTTCCACCGCGGATGCCGCCGGTAGTGAAGAAGGAAGTCATGGAGTAATTAATGGCTTTCTGTATATTCGTGAAGAACTTATGTGCCCGGTCCGGTCCGCCAAAGGCATCGGCAGGAGAGGTTTGGAGTTCTTTCTCAATAGCGGTGAAGTAGTCTTTGGGCAGTATGCAGTCGGAGTCCAGTATAATCAGATATTCTCCGGCACTTCGTTCGGCACCGTAGTTCCGGCTTTGTCCGGGGCCGGAATTGGGCTTGTTGTAATAATGTATATTCAGGTCTTCCTGATAGTATTTCACTGCTTCAGTGCAAGGAACGGATGACCCGTCTTCTACAACCACTACTTCAAAGTCTTTGAAGCTTTGTCGCGTCAGACTGTGTAGTAGTTCGTCTAACTCGTCGGGACGGTTGTATACGGGGATGATGACGGAGTATTTCATAAATGCATTAATCTTTTAATTCATCACCAACTTGGTGACTGTTATATTCGTTGTCTGTCTTTATCAGTTTACTCATGGTTGCAATTGAGGTTACTTGTTGCTTACAAAGATAAACCATTATTTTCCGATAATTACTCCGATTGCATATTCTTTTACTGGCTATATAGAAAAACTGCCTGTCGGAAGTGTTTAATTCTCCTGGCAGGCAGCTTATATATGTATGAAATGGACAGTCTTATACTTTCACGCGGCTTACGTAAGAACCGTCACGAGTGTCAATTTCAATTGTTTCGCCTTCGCTGATGAATAAAGGAACACGTACGGTGGCACCCGACTCAACAGTTGCAGGTTTCAGAGTGTTGGTAGCTGTATCACCTTTTACACCCGGTTCGGTATAAGTAATCTTCTGCTGAACCTTGATAGGCATGTCAGCGTAAAGAACAGTTTCGGTAGAGGCGTCCGATACAACTTCCAAAACTGAACCTTCCATCAGGAAGTCAACACCGTTGATGAGGTCGTGAGCGATAGGATGTTGGTCGAAAGTTTCCTGGTTCATGAAGATATAATCTTCACCTTCTTTATATAAGTACTGATAAGGACGACGCTCTACACGTACATCTTCCAGCTTTTCGCCGATATTGAAGCGACGTTCGAGTACGTAGCCGTTTACCACGTCTTTCAGTTTAACACGCATGAAAGTGTTACCTTTTCCCGGTTTTACATGCAGGAATTCGATACAGAAATACAGCTTGCCATCCATGCGGATGCAAGTTCCATTTTTAATGTCTTGGGCATTAATCATACTAATATTTTTTATTTTAGATGTTATATAATTTGTCTCCAGTGAGCTTTGCGGGTGCAAAAGTAATGGAAATCAGTAAAAAACGCAAAAAGTTTTGAGAGAAAAAGACTTAACTCTTGGTTATTTTGAAAAAAGTCCCTATTTTTGCAGCCCGATTACGTGAAATAATAACATAAAACAATATACAGTAATGAAAAGAACATTTCAACCCTCTAACAGAAAGAGAAAAAACAAACACGGTTTCCGTGAAAGAATGGCTTCCGCTAACGGTCGCAGAGTATTGGCTTCACGTCGTGCAAAAGGCCGCAAGAAACTGACTGTTTCTGACGAATACAACGGAGTGAAAGGATAATTCGCTCTTTGTTTAAAGAGATAAGAAAGCCGCAAAGGACTGATAACAGTGCTTTGCGGCTTTTCTCTTTTTTATATGAACGTAGTGCAAAACTATCTTATTTCTCTGTTTCCTTTCCGGCTTTCTTCCAGCCTTCAAAACCTTCGTCAAGGTCGTAGACTATATATCCTTTCGCGCTGAGTATAGCGGCTGCCTTTTTGCTGCGCTTACCACTACGGCAGTAAAGGGCTACAGGCTTTTCTTTTTGCAGTGTGGAGTCTGCCATTGCCGGAAACTCTTTATCCAGTACATTGATATTGATACTGCCCGGTATGTGGTCCTCAGAATATTCAGCAACGGTACGTACGTCCAGGCGCTGGACATCCGGATTAGCAATAATTGAAGAGAACTCTTCTGCTGAAACGGACTTGAAATCTCCTTTTTGCTGACAGGAAAAAAGGGAAGTGAAGAACAGGCAGATGCCTGCGATAACGGAATTTATCTTCATCTGGATTGTTTTATTGGGGATTATATTCAAATTCATAACTCTTTTCTTTACCGGAGTAGGTTTGCAGAGAGAAACGTACTGTTACCTTTTCTATCCCTTCTGTAGCATATTGCCGCAGGGGGATGGAAAGATAGGCACGCTTGTTATAAGCCTGTACATCTCCGTCGCTATGATACAATGAAAGGTGCACAAACCGGTGCCCGACCTCTTCGTCCGTGCTGACTTCCTCTTCCACAAAGTGGAATAAATGTTTTCCGTTTTGTGCTTTGATGTCCAGTATCATATTCAGATAATCAAGTCCCATCCAGATACTGGTCACATCAGCCGGATCGCGTTTCACGCCATCTTTGAACTCCGATGCAGGTCTCGGCACAGGGGATACAGCATTCAACGAGGCATACAATTTCACTCCGGATGTGCCATCAGCAGCCACTGCCATTCCATAATTACTGACTATGCGGACTGACGCATTCGCATCTATGTGCGTATTCGATGCGTCTTCCACTACTGCGTAGGTTTTTCCTTCATCCGTCAAAACGGATTTTAAACTGCCATTGGCATCTGCCTGTGCAGTCAGAAATTCCAGTTTTACGGGTGGATAATGATACTCGTCATCATCGCCACAGGAAGAAACCAATACACATAGCAGTATGGGCAAGAACCAGCGTAAAGAAGCGGAGGATTGTAGCTTACCTTTCATATCTTACTTTATTTCGGAGTCTCAGTTTTTGCAACCAGATAATTCGTCAGAGGATTGGCATACATCAACAGTATCTTTTCGCGCAGGAACGGTACGTCTTTGTTTGCCAGTTCTATGCGGCCGAGTTGCTGGTCGATATATTTCAGGAAACGTTGTTTCTCTTCGATGGTGTAATGGGAGGAGAAAGTTTCGGTACCCGACAAACAATCGTGAGCTATATAATTACCGGGGTATATACGATAGTTCGCATGGATTTTCCGGTCTATAAGGGCGGAAATCTGTGAGAAGAGTTCGGGTTTGGGGAGAGAACGGTCCAGCTTTGCCAGTTCCTCATTGATGCAGGGCGACACTTGGAAGTGTACATAGCCTTTAAATCCGAATAATCCGGTCTGCATATTCTTCAGGTCGTCCGCCTGCGTTTTCTTGTAGTCCGGTATGTCACGTTTCAACTGGAACTCTTGTGCTTTCAGGTAGTCGCAAGGGTCATATTCATACGAGATAGCCAGCGGAGCAATGTTCATTTCTGTCAGTCGGTCGATGATGTCGCCTTCCCCGCCTATGGCAAGCATTTTGAGAACGCTTTCCTGTGTGCGGTCGTTCGAGTCTTTCGCACGTCCTTCGCGTTGGGCTATCCAGATGGATTGATTCTTGTCTTTGATGGTATGGTGCATATAGCGCGACATACGTGCCGAAGATTCCAGCATCTGTCGCATAGTCAGGGCACGCTGCACAATGAATGATTTGTTGACGCGCACGAATTTCTTAATCCAGGGATAGATTAATAAGTTGTCTCCGATGGCAATCTCTACCGTGTCTATGCCCTGGTCTATCAATTCTACGGACAGGAAGCCTGAGTCGAGGAGGATGTCACGGTGATTGGATATATAGGTATAAGCAGACTCCTTATCCGGTAGTGCCGTGCGGTCCATAGTCACTCCCAGAGTCGTATCTTTGGCAAACTTTTTCAGAATTACGTAACAGAATGCTTTCTGAAACTCCAACTTCGTCTTGCATGAACGCATTTTCTGTGCAAGTGCCTCAAAAGGAACTTCCGGAAAAACAGCAGTTGCCACCTGCCGGAAAGCCGGATCGGCAATCAATTCCTCAAAAATTTGAGGAAGTTCCTCGTCATGATAAGGGCGGATTTCATCAAATTCCATGTTCATAATGATTAACGTTTAGTGATTAGCGATTAGTTGGTTGTGAATAGTGAATTGCCTGAATGCTAATCACTAATCACTAACCTTTCATCACTAAAATTGATTCTCGATAATATCTGTCATTACATCTTTGATATCCAGTCCCGCAGCACGCACCTGCTGGGGTATGAAACTGGTAGTCGTCATTCCGGGTGTGGTGTTTACTTCCAGCAGGTTGATTTTGTCTCCGGCTGTGATGATATAATCCACACGGATGATGCCGGAAGCACCCAGAATATCATATATGGCGGAAGTCAACGCTTGTACCCGGCGAGTCAGGTCGTCGGAGATGCGGGCAGGAGTGATTTCGGAAACCTGTCCGTTGTACTTGGCGTCGTAGTCGAAGAATTCGTTGTCCGTCACCACTTCCGTGATGGGGAACACTACCGACTTTTCTTTGGTCTTGTAGCAGCCACAGGTGATTTCTGTTCCTTCCATGAAGGCTTCCACCAGGACTTCTTGTGCTTCGTCGAATGCCTTAACAATGGCAGGCTGTATTTGTTCTTTCGTCTTAACCTTTGTTACACCGAAACTCGACCCCCCCAGACTGGGCTTGATGAAGCAAGGCAAGCCAATCTTCTCTATCACATCTTCGTCGGAAATGGACTGTCCCTGCCGGAGCACTAAAGACTCTGAAATGCGGACGCCAAATACTTTCAGGTATTGGTTGCAGGCAAACTTATCGTAAGTAAGTGCGGCTGCCAGCACTCCGCAACAGGAGTAGGGGATGTGGAGCAAGTCGAAGTAACCTTGCAAACGTCCGTCCTCGCCCGGGGTGCCGTGAATGGTGATGTAGGCAAAGTCGAAGGTAACCTTCCTGCCATCCAGTTGGAAGCTGAAGTCATTCCGGTCGATGGGCGCTTTGCCGCCGTCGGGGAGTTGTGCATGCCAGTCCAGTCCTCGCATTTCCACTATATATAATGTGTACTTCTCCTTATCAATAAAGGAATAGATGCCCTGTGCACTGCGCAGGGAAACCTGGAATTCGGAGGTATCACCTCCGCAAATGATAGCAATCGTGCGTTTCATTCTAAATCTCTGTTACTAATGTAGCCTCTCCATTTGTCTATCAGCCGAGTCATGTCGTCGGGCATTTCTGAGGTGAAATACATCTCTTCGCCGGTGGCGGGATGCACAAACCCCAGCGTCATGGCGTGCAGTGCCTGCCGTGGACAAGTGTCGAAGCAATTGTTTACAAATTGTTTGTATTTACTAAAATGAGTACCTTTCAGAATCTCATGGCCACCATAGCGTTCATCATTAAAGAGCACGTGCCCGATGTGTTTCATATGTACACGTATCTGATGGGTACGTCCTGTTTCGAGGATACACTCTACAAGGGTGACATAGCCCAAGCGTTCCAGTACCCGGTAATGTGTTACGGCATGTTTTCCCTGGTCGTCGGGCAGGACGGTCATTTGCATACGGTCTCTGGGGTTTCGGCCGATGTTGCCTGTGACGGTTCCTTCGTCCTGTTCCATAACTCCCCATACCAGCGCACGGTAGCGGCGTTTGGTGGTTTTATTGAAGAACTGTATGCCGAGATTGGTTTTGGCATCCGGTGTTTTTGCTATGACGAGCAGACCGGATGTGTCTTTGTCGATGCGATGCACCAATCCCACGTGAGGGTCGTTGGCATCGTAATCGGGATTATCTTTCATGTGCCAGGCGAGGGCATTCACTAAAGTACCCTGATAGTTTCCGTGTCCCGGATGTACAACCAGTCCGGCGGGCTTGTTCACTACCATGAGATATTTATCCTCATAAACGATATTAAGCGGAATATCTTCGGGGATGATTTCGTTTTCATAACGCGGACGGTCCATCATGATGGTGATGACGTCCATTGGCTTCACCTTGTAGCTGCTCTTGACAGGTTTGTTGTTGGCCATCACAAAGCCGGCTTCCGCAGACTTCTGAATACGGTTACGTGAAGCGTTCGTCAGGCGGTCGAACAGGTATTTATCTATGCGCACCATCTCCTGTCCCTTGTCCACTACCACACGGAAGTGTTCATAGAGTTGCGCCTCATCGCCGACGGGTTCTACATCGTCCAGGTCGTCATCAATCGTTATGTCGTCCGGCAATTCTTCTGTCATCTCTTGTTTTTCTATGTGTTATTATAATGAAAACTCCCCGTGTATATCTTTAGAACCAGGATTCATCTGCGGCAGAATCTCCGGAAGAAACGGGCGTGCCGGTTTCTACTCCTGTGGAATCCCCTTCCTGGGGCAAGTCTCCGCCATCTCCCACTATCAGGGTCAGCGTGGCGCCTACGGGCACTTGTTCACCGTTGGTCAGTGTGTGTCCTTTATATTTCACGCCATATACCCAATCCTTCTCACCGGGTATGTACTGGTTTTCGGCCAGTTTGAAGCCGGATGCCAGCAGACGTGCTTGCGCCTGACGCATGGAACTGTTGTCCGCTACATTGGGAACGGCTTGCAGGGGTGTACTGAGTGTGTTTATTGTCAGATAGATGGTGCGTCCTTCTTTCACCTTCTGTCCGGCAGAAGGATTGTAGTCGAGGATGCATCCGGCTGGTAAGTTTTTTACGTAGCTGGAGTCGGAAACAATGCAACTCAAGCCTTGGTTGCGGAATAGCTTTTCGGCTTCTGCAACTCCCATGCCTTTTACATTGGGCACCACTACAGCTTCACCATGACGGGTATATATATCCAGTCCCTTCAATACTCCAAACAGTGCAAGGGCAACCACAATAATCATTGCAATCAGGTTTGCCCAGAAGTATTTATTCTGTCGGAAAGAAAAAAACTCTTTTATAGTCATAATCCTTAGCGTTGTTTGGGGCAAAGATAATGCAAACCGAGAGCAGTACAAAATAAGCTCGCTTATTTTTAACGTTGAGATGTTGCTAATCTTCGCTTTTGGATTAAAGGAAAGGTATGTCAGAAGTCTTTTAGTGTATTCCGGGCACATAATGATTCGTCCGGAATACACAAAGACTTTCTCTTTTTTAGAGTGATTGGAGCAGTCTCTTCAATACTACCGTAGCTGATATTTCGCGATTGGCGGCTTCGGGAATAACGATGGACTGAGGGCTTTCGATGACGTCGTCCGTCACAATCATGTTGCGGCGTACGGGCAGGCAGTGCATGAAACGGGCATTGTTGGTCACAGCCATCTGGCGGTTGCTGACGGTCCATTCGCGGTCTTTACTCAGAATCTGTCCGTAATTATCGCCTGCATAGGCTGCCCAGTTCTTGGCATAGATGAAGTCGGCACCTTCAAAGGCTTTCATCTGGTCGTATTCCACGCGGGCATTTCCCACGAATTGCGGGGCAAGTTCGTAGCCCTCGGGATGGGTGATGACGAAATCATAATCCGTAGCATTCATCCACTCTGCGAATGAGTTGGGCACGGCTTGGGGCAACGGGCGAGGGTGCGGAGCCCAGGTCATTACTACTTTGGGGCGTGCCGTCTTCTTGTATTCCTCGATAGTGATGAGGTCGGCAAAACTCTGCAACGGGTGGCGTGTGGCAGCTTCCATTGAGAACACCGGACGTCCGGAATGTTGGATGAATTGGTTGATGATGATTTCGTTGTAGTCATCTTCCTTATTCTCGAAGCGGGCAAAGGAGCGTACACCGATGATGTCGCAATAGCAACCCATCACGGGGATGGCTTCCAGCAGGTGTTCGGGTTTGTCACCGTCCATGATGACACCGCGTTCTGTTTCCAGTTTCCAGGCACCTTGGTTGATGTCGAGTACAATGACGTTCATACCCAGATTCATAGCAGCTTTCTGGGTGCTGAGACGGGTGCGCAGGCTGGAGTTGAAGAAAATCATCATCAACGTCTTGTTGCGTCCCAACTCTACATATTTAAAACGGTCTTTCTTAATCTCAAATGCTTCGTCCAGTGCAGTCTTCAGATTGCCGATATCCTGCACACAAGTAAATTTCTTCATCTTACTATATTTATGATTTATAATTTATGCGAATCAGTGGTTGAATTTCATCGATTTTTGTAGTGGTTATGAATTATCACTCCCTCACCTGTCCTTCTCCTTCAATAATCCACTTATAGGTAGTGAGCTCTTCCAGTGCCATGGGACCGCGGGCATGCAGCTTCTGCGTGCTGATACCAATCTCGGCACCCAGTCCGAACTGCGCTCCGTCTGTAAAGGAAGTCGGTACGTTGACGTATACGCAGGCGGCGTCCACATCACGGCAGAACCATTCGGCACGGGATTCATCTTCGGTCACAATACATTCGCTATGCTTGGAGCCATATTTCCGGATATGGGCGATGGCTTCGCGGATGGATTGAACGGTTTTGACGGACATTTTGTAGTCCAGGAATTCGGTGCCGAAATCTTCTTCTGTGGCCTCTTTCAGCAGCTCGTCGGGATAGCTGCCTTTCAGGGCATTGTAGGCATAAGGGTCTACATAGATCACCACATGGCTTTGGGACAACGGCTGGCAAAGGGTGGGGAGGTCATTGAGGCGGTCTCCGTCAATCAGTACGCAGTCCAAAGCATTGCAGACGCTGACGCGGCGAGTTTTGGCATTGTTGATGATAGCGGCACCTTTCTTTACGTCACCATATCGGTCGAAGAAGGTGTGGCAGATGCCTGCTCCGGTTTCAATTACCGGGATGGTGGCGTTCTGGCGCACAAAGTTGATGAGGTTGCTGCTTCCACGGGGAATGAGCAAATCCACATAACCTCGGGCATTCAGCAGTTCGGCGGTTGCTTCACGGTCGGCGGGAAGTAACTCTACAATATGCGGGTTGACGTTGAAACGTTCCAGTACTTCGTGTATCACGCTGATGATGGCACGATTGGAGTAGTCGGCATCGCTTCCGCCCTTCAGGATGCAGGCGTTTCCGCTTTTCAGGCAGAGGGAAAACACATCGAAACTGACGTTCGGGCGTGCTTCGTATATGATGCCGATGACACCAAAGGGAACGCTTACTTTTTTGATTCTCATTCCTTTCGGGTGTGTGCTGTCCTTTAATATGCGTCCCAGTGGAGAGGGGAGGATCGCCACATTGCGTGTGTCGGCAGCAATGCCTTGTAGGCGTTCTGCGGTTAATTTCAAACGGTCGTATTTCGGGTCTTTAGGGTCCATCCTTTCCAGGTCCTTCTTGTTTTCTGCAAGGATAAAGTCCGATTTAGCCAAGGCAGCATCTGCTACAGCCTGCAAAATCCGGTTGATTTCCTGGTCGCTCAGCGATAATAACTCTCGGCTGGCTTCCTGTACAGTGGCAAATACTTTGTTTAAGTTCATCTTTATTGTATTTTTTAGTGTTGATTACACTGCAAATGTACTAATTATATTGAGAATGCATGCTTTACTCTTTGAAAAAGGATTTGCAAGTGAGAAGGATGAGGGTGGGGAATTGCAGATGATACATTGCCAACTTCTTGCCACTTCGTTGGCAAACTTTTGCCACCGCCTTGGCAAGACATTGCCACACCATTGGCAAACTTTTGCCAAAGCTTTGGCAAGATGTTGGCAAAGTAATAATTACGGGAGCCGGCTTCTTATTCCGAAAACAAGTAAATGAGCATAAGTGATTCATACTTTCTTTCACAAGAGTATTATTTTCGCCAATCCTCCCCATTAATTTTATTTTAAGTAGATATTAAGGCTTTTTCGTTGACTTTATTAATGGGTCCCGCTTTTCTTTGCATTCGGAAAACATAAACTTAATAATCATGAAAAATCGTTTGATAGGTCTATTCTTTGTATGCGCTTGTTGCGTAATGGCCAAGGCTGATGATTTGAAGCTATGGTACAGCCAGCCGGCTAAGGTATGGACCGAAGCGTTACCTTTAGGAAATTCTCGTTTGGGCGCCATGCTCTATGGCGGAGTCGTTAATGAACAAATACAGTTGAATGAAGAGACTGTCTGGGGCGGTGGACCGCATCGGAATGACAGTCCGAAGGCACTCGGCGTGTTGCCCCAGGTCAGGGAACTGCTTTTCACCGGGCGTGAGAAGGAAGCTGAAAAGATGATTGCCGATAACTTCTTTACCGGACAGCATGGCATGCCCTTCCAGACTATCGGCAGCCTGATGCTGGAATTTGACGGACATGCCGATTACTCCGATTATCGCAGAGAACTGGATTTGGAAAAGGCGATAGCATCCGTACGATACAAAATAGGTGAAGTTAATTATACCCGCACCGTGTTTACTTCGCTGGTGGACAATGTCCTGATAGTGCGTATTGAAGCCGATAAGCCGGGCGCAGTCAGTTTCACCACCCGATACAGTACCCCGTATAAGGAATACGAGGTAAAGAAAAGCGGTAAGAGCCTGCTTTTGTCCGGTCACGGCTCTGCACACGAAGGCATTCCCGGAGCCATCCGTTTTGAAACCCGCACCCAGATAAAGGCTGAAAAGGGCAAGGTGAGTGTAACCAATGACTGCATCGAAGTGAAAGGAGCGGATGCCGCCGTGATTTATGTGACGGCTGCCACCAACTTCGTCAATTATAAAGACGTGAGTGCCAATGAAACCCGGCGTGCAACGGAGTTCCTTGCGAAAGCCATGAAACGCCCGTATGCCCAAGCACTATCCGCCCATGAGGAGGCCTATCAAAAGCTTTTCGGTCGCGTATCACTCAACGTGGGATCTTCCGCAGAAGAAGAAACATCCTATCGCATCAAGCATTTCAATGAAGGCAAAGACCTCGGTCTGGTAGCGTTAATGTTCCAGTTCGGCCGCTACCTGCTCATCTCTTCTTCACAGCCCGGCGGACAACCGGCAGGCTTGCAAGGCATCTGGAACCATGAACTCTTCGCTCCATGGGATGGAAAATATACCATCAATATCAATACCGAGATGAACTATTGGCCGGCAGAAGTGACCAACCTTACGGAGATGCACGAGCCTCTTTTCCGGATGGTGAAAGAACTCTCCGAATCGGCACAAGGCACAGCCCGCACTCTGTATGACTGCCGTGGCTGGACAGTGCATCATAATACGGACCTGTGGCGCATGGCCGGTCCTGTAGATGGTGCTTCGTATGTATGGCCGTTGGGCGGCGCTTGGTTGAGCCAGCACTTGTGGCAACACTATCTTTATACAGGCGACCAGGCATTCTTGCAAACCGCTTATCCGGCTCTGAAAGGAGCTGCCGACTTCTTCCTCGACTTCCTGGTGGAACATCCTGAATATGGCTGGATGGTTTGTGCACCCTCCATGTCGCCCGAACAAGGTCCTCCGGGAACAGGCACGATGCTCACTGCCGGATGCACCATGGACACACAGATTGTGCTGGATGCACTGACTTCCGTCCTGTCGGCTACGAAACTGCTCTATCCCGGTCATACATCCTATTGCGACAGTCTGCAAAGCATGATTAAACGTCTGCCTCCTATGCAGATAGGCAAGCACAATCAGTTGCAGGAATGGTTGGCCGATGTGGATGACCCGCACAACGACCACCGTCATGTCTCCCACTTGTATGGTCTTTATCCCAGTAATCAGATTTCTCCCTATGCACATCCGCAGCTTTTCCAGGCAGCTAAACGTTCGCTCCTGTATCGCGGTGACATGGCTACCGGGTGGTCCATCGGCTGGAAGATAAACCTGTGGGCACGTCTGCTCGATGGCGACCATGCCTATAAGATAATCAAGAATATGCTGAATCTGGTGGAAGATGGAAATCCCAATGGACGCACTTACCCGAATATGTTCGATGCACATCCGCCCTTTCAGATTGATGGTAACTTCGGTTTTACGGCCGGTGTGGCCGAGATGTTGCTTCAAAGTCATGATGAAGCATTGCACTTGTTGCCCGCCCTGCCCGGCGATTGGAGCAAAGGCAGCGTGAAAGGTCTGGTGGCACGCGGAGCTTTTGAGGTGGATATGGACTGGGATGGCGGTGAGCTGACTACGGCTACCGTAACTTCCCGCATCGGTGGTAACCTGCGCATCCGTTCGTACGTGCCACTGGAAGGTGCAGGGCTGAAAGAGGCCAAGGGTAGCAATCCCAACCCGTTGATGAAACGCGGAGATATTAAAGAGCCTCTGGTGGCTGCCGGACTGAGGGCACAGTATCCTCTTCTGTATAAGATTTATGAGTATGATATTCAAACTCAACCGGGAGAAAAGTACACTTTGCAAAGAGCGCTTTAGTGATTGGTATCAAGATAATATAGATATAAAATAGGTTATGGTAAGAAGACTAAATTGGTTTATTGTATACTTGTTGTTTTCAGTAGGTATTATGGCACAGACTGCCGGTAAGCAGTATAACTCGTACAAAGGATTGGTGATGGCCGGTTATCAGGGGTGGTTCAACGCCCCTGATGATGGCGCCGGCCGGGGATGGTATCATTATACGGGGCATGATGGCTTTCGCCCCGGTTCGTGTACGATTGACTTTTGGCCGGAAGTGTCGGAGTATAAGCAACTGTATAAGACGGAATTCAAATTTGCTGACGGCACGCCGGCTTATACCTTTTCTTCGCACGATGCTTCTACGGTGGATACCCATTTCAGATGGATGAAAGAGTATGGACTGGATGGTGTGTTTATGCAACGTTTTGTAGGGGAAATCAGCAATACAAGCGGACTGAACCACTTCAATAAGGTGCTGAACTCGGCTATGGAGGCTGCTAATAAGTATGAGCGGGCTATCTGTGTGATGTACGACCTGAGCGGTATGCGTCCCGGTGGTGAAGATGTGTTGTTGAAGGATATTGCTGATATAGCCAAGCGCCATTCCTTGAAAGACCACGCCAAGAATCCTTCCTATCTGTATCACAATGGAAAACCGTTGGTTACTGTTTGGGGCGTGGGATTTAATGACCGTCGTCGTTATGGCCTGAATGAAGCCGAGAAGATTATTAATGGTCTGAAAGCACAGGGGTTCAGTGTAATGCTGGGTGTGCCTACACATTGGCGCGAATTGAGTGGCGATACGGAGTCGGACCCTCGTCTGCATGAGCTGATTAGGAAATGTGATGTAGTGATGCCATGGTTCGTGGGACGTTATAATGAAGAAACATATCCCCGCTATCAGAAGCTGGTCAGAGAAGATGTGAAGTGGGCCAGGAAGAATAAAGTGGACTATGCTCCTTTGTGCTTTCCGGGGTTCTCGTGGCGTAATATGAAAGGACACGAAAATAGTGTACAGATACAGCGTAATAAAGGTTCGTTCCTTTGGAAACAACTGTCGGGTGCTATAAAGGAAGGTGCTGAAATGCTTTATGTGGCCATGTTCGATGAAATAGATGAAGGTACGGCAATCTTTAAATGTGCCAAGAAGGTTCCTGTAGGTGCCAGCACGTTTGTTCCTATTGAAGATGGGATTGAAAGCGACCATTACCTGTGGCTGGTAGGGCAGGCAGGCAAGATGCTGCGCAAAGAGAAGCCGTTGGAAATGAAGCAACCGAAACGGAAATGATTTAGCTACAAGCTACGGGCTACGAGCTACAAGTTCCTTTCGGCGTGATAGCCGGGCGAATAATTATTTGCCCATAGCGCAACTTGTAGCTTGTAGCCCGTAGCTCGTAGCTTATAGTGTAGCTCGTAGTTACTCGATAATCTCCATTAAAGAGTATTTATATTCTGTTCCTAATGAAGCTGCATATTCTTTGCAGAAAGTATCGTAAACAGTTTTGGCAAGTCCCTTTTTCCCTTGCTGGCAGAGGATGCGGCATTTCACACAAAGCGCTTCTTCATTGATATAATCATGCTGGAAGAGGGTATCCGCAATCTTCAACTTCAGTGTATCCGAAAGGTCTTCCTGCTTCAATAATCTGGAAAGCAAATCAATAGTATCATTGGAAAAATCATTCTTGAATGCATCAATCCAATCATTCTCTACATTAGGAAGCATCATACCACGCAATAATAATTCAAGCAGTTTCTCCAGGTCTTGTCCGTTATTTCCCCTGTACAAATGGAGGGCTTCCAGATAGTCGCAGATAGTGCCTTCTTCAAACTGTATACTCCAGAATCCATTCTGATTCAGTATCTTGATATCACCCACTTTATCCAGTAAACCACGCAACTTACTCATGTATACATTACGGTTGTTTTTAGCAGACTCTTCTGCTTTATCGTACCATAACAACTGGATGAGTTTGTGCCCGATGATTCCCTTTGGATCTTTGCCTGTATAGAGAATAAGCAGTATCAGTAAGGCTTTAAGGGTGGGAGTGAATAAGGCTGTACAGTCGTTCCCTTCTTTATCAACAATATGGAAGCCGCCAAAGAAACAGATACATTTCTTTGAGAAATCATAGTTGTGGAATGTCGGGTCGGGTGCACTGATCGGCATATCTATTTTTATCTCAGGCAACTCTTTTGTCAATAGGGTATTCACTCCTTCTGTCTGGGAGGTGTCTGTTGCCGGGCTTTTCTCTTCCTTGGCAGAAGATTTTACCCGGTTTATTCCTTCTTTTCGTTTCTTGTAATAAAGAGCTCCTACACCGCTAATGACTAATAATCCGCTTACGATGTACAACCATAGATAGGTGTGCTTACCCTGAGCTGTTTTGCCTTCAACTACATCCGGCTGTTTGAAAGACAGAATGGGGATTGGGGGGAAATTCAATTCATATATATCCAAATCAGCTTTTCCGCTTACTTCAGCTTGATGGATGGCCACATATAGTTTCTTTTGTTTAGGCGAATAATATAGGTTGCTATATAGGTATTGCGATTCTAATTTCAATCCCATAGGTAACGACATCAGTTCAAAATGTGGCGTTTGGGTATCGATTCTCATCAGAGTGCCACCTTGCTGTGTGCTGAAAAGGTAGAAGCAATCTTTTTCCGCATCATAAACCATGTTTTCACAGGGTTGGAAATCTCCATCTGCCGGAGTTTGCGGAGCCTCCCACAGCTTATTGACCTGCTGGGTGAGCAGGTTGACCGAATATAAGTCGTAATAGTTGCGGGGAGATAATTCCTGTCGTCCGGATGGGCAACCGCGACCGCCAAAGATGTAGAGCGTACTGTCGACAATAGCGGAACTGCAAGAATACCGGGGATGGATACTTGACAGACTGAGTTGACGTTGCGGTGTATCTTCATAAGGATAACTGATGACTAATTTATTGTTATAGTGATAATGTCCGTATCCGCCAAAACTGATTAAGGAGGAATTGGAAGGATTATATACAAGCGTATTGTTCCAGTAATCATGCTCTAATACGGGCGCTTGCGTTCCCTGCCAGCTTTGTGTTACGGGGTCGAAGGCCGAGAAAAGGTTCTCATTCAGATTATAGGATAGTAGCTGCTGGTGTTGCGGTATGTATATCAACTGGTTTGGATAGTTGGCAACAAACTCTCCACCTTTAACCCGGATGGTGTCCGTCACTCTTTCATCAGTATGAAAGACATATAGTTTCCTTTTATCCGTAGCCACATAGAAAGTGCCGACAAGAGGGTCGAATGCTACGGAAGGAGAAGAGGCAAAATGCTGTGAGTATATCTTCTTCCAGGTGATATATTGGTCGATAATCCAGCGGGTATTTTTACCGGTGGCCGGCATGTGGGACACTTCATCATAACAAATATCTCCGTTGTGGCGTGCCATCTTCCAATGGCGTATTTCTTTGCTTCCACGTTTTATACTGATATCTTTTATATTAACGGAAGCGACATCGGCCAGAGAGAAATTCTCAAATGGACAATAACCAAAGGCTATGCGTATACCTTGTACGCCTTTCAGGTCGGCATATTGCACATTGATTTCCGTACTATCATATGATACGGTAATATCACCTTCTTTGAAGTCAAGGGTAACATTGGCAGAAGTCCACATTTCACGTCTCACTTCCTTTTGAATGGGGTGTACGGCATCTCCGGTGACCAGAATCGGAAAACGTCTGTCGTTATCACTAACACTGTACATCAGGTCGATGTTTTTATTATTATCAGTGATGATACGGAATACAGTTCCGAATACATTATCAGGTCTGACCCGGAGATTGAAACTCAGGGTTATCTTTTCTCCTTTGGCTGCTATGTACTTTCCATCTTCTAATGCCATGCTGGTGAATTCGGAATTTTGAAGTGGATAAGACTGGATATGCAAACCATATTCAGGAAGCTGAGACATTGAATGCATACATATAAGCAGGAGGAAGATTATAGATAGTGTCTTTTTCATTTTGTATGTCCTTAATGAAGTATTAGCTTGGACAAAAGTAATGCTTTTTAGCGAAAAGCAATTACTAATTCATGCAATTCTTCTGGCAGGGCTCCTCTTTTTCAAGAAAAGATATCCATTAAGTGGATTTTAATGTTTCATTAATTATGGTGTTATCATTTTATTAAGCGGTTGCGGTTTATTTTGCATCATCAAATTAAAATCTGATAACATGAATTTAAAGAGACACTTGTTTTTATTTGCAGGCATATTCTCCTGCGCTTTTCTAATGGCTCAGCAGCCAAGTGATATTTTATCCGTTTCGGCATCGGCTAATATGGAAAAAGCTTCGTTAGCTTTTGATAAGGATCCGAAGACGATGTGGGAGGTTAGTGGTCAGGACTTGAAGACTGACCAATGGTTAATGTTCACCATCCAGACTCCCGGTGACGTATGTGAACTTAATCTTCAGATGCAAGGTGTGGCGAAAGATGACTTGAAACAACTGATGAATGTATTTGTCACCTACGATCCGATGAACCTCGGAGTACCTGTTGACTATCAGGTACAGGGTAATGCAAAAGAAATGAAAGTGAAGTTTTCACCCAAATATGGTGCACACGTCAGACTGGCTTTCAAAGGAAGTGACCGTGTGAAACCTTTTACCGTGAAAGAGGTTTCGGTTCTCTTGGCTGATAAAGAGTTGAAAGACCGGAAGGGGGAAAAGACTGCACTCCGCTATATGGACCCAACGCTTCCGGTGGAAGAACGTGTGGAAAGTCTGTTGTCTGTGATGACTCCGGAAGATAAAATGGAATTGATTCGTGAAGGGTGGGGCATTCCCGGCATTCCTCATTTATACGTACCGCCCATTACCAAAGTAGAGGCTGTGCATGGCTTCTCTTATGGTAGTGGAGCAACCATTTTCCCGCAAGCATTGGCGATGGGAGCAACCTGGAATAAGAAGTTGACAGAGGAAGTGGCAATGGTTGTTGGTGATGAAACTCTTGCAGCGGGTACTATGCAGGCATGGTCTCCGGTGCTGGATGTAGCACAAGATGCCCGTTGGGGACGTTGCGAAGAAACATTTGGCGAAGACCCGGTTCTGGTATCACAGATTGGTGGAGCATGGATCAAAGGGTATCAGTCTAAAGGCTTGTTCACTACTCCGAAACATTTCGGCGGTCACGGTGCTCCGTTGGGTGGCCGCGATTCTCATGATATAGGATTGTCCGAACGGGAAATGCGTGAGGTACATCTGGTTCCGTTCCGTCATGTTATTCGTAATTATGATTGCCAGTCGTTGATGATGGCTTACTCAGATTTTCTGGGAGTACCGGTTGCGAAAAGTAAAGAGTTGTTGCATAATATCTTGCGCGAAGAATGGGGTTTTGACGGTTTTATTGTTAGTGACTGCGGTGCTATCGGTAACTTAACGGCGCGCAAACACTATACGGCAAAAGATAAGATTGAAGCAGCTAACCAGGCATTGGCAGCAGGCATTGCTACAAACTGCGGCGATACTTATAATGATAAAGAAGTGATACAGGCAGCAAAGGACGGACGCCTCAATATGGAAAATCTGGATAACGTTTGCCGTACCATGCTGCGTATGATGTTCCGTAATGAACTGTTTGAAAAAACTCCCAATAAACCTTTGGATTGGAATAAAATATATCCGGGATGGAACTCGGACAGCCATAAAGAGATGGCGCGTCAGGCAGCCCGGGAGTCTATCGTAATGTTGGAGAATAAGGAAAATATATTGCCTTTGGATAAAGGTATCCGCTCGATTGCTGTATTAGGTCCCGGAGCAGACGATTTGCAACCGGGTGACTATACTCCGAAATTGCTGCCCGGTCAGTTGAAATCAGTATTGACAGGTGTCAAACAGGCTGTGGGCAAGCAGACGAAAGTAATTTATGAGCAAGGTTGCGACTTTACAAATTTGAGTGAGACGAATATCCCTAAAGCGGTCAAAGCAGCTTCTCAAGCAGATGTGGTAGTTATGGTTCTGGGAGATTGCTCGACCAGTGAAGCTACGACGGATGTTTACAAAACATCCGGTGAAAACCATGACTATGCAACCTTGATTCTGCCGGGCAAACAACAAGAACTGCTGGAAGCGGTTTGCGCAACTGGGAAACCGGTCATATTGGTTCTTCAGGCCGGTCGTCCTTATAATCTGACAAAGGCTTCGGAATTGTGTAAAGCTATTCTTGTCAACTGGTTGCCGGGACAAGAGGGAGGTCCTGCTACGGCAGATGTGTTGTTCGGTGATTATAATCCTGCCGGTCGTTTGCCGATGACTTTCCCACAGCATGTAGGCCAGTTACCTCTTTATTATAACTTCAAAACTTCCGGTCGCCGTTATGAATACTCTGATCTGGAATATTATCCTCTCTACTATTTTGGATATGGTTTGAGTTATACCTCTTTTGAATATTCAGGCCTGAAGGTGCAGGAGAAAGACAATGGCAATATTGCCGTGCAGGTAACTGTGAAAAACGTAGGTCAGCGTGCAGGTGATGAGGTTGTCCAATTGTATGTCACTGATATGTATGCCAGTGTAAAGACACGTATTACGGAATTGAAGGACTTCACTCGTATCAATCTGAAGCCGGGTGAATCGAAGACGGTTTCTTTTGAATTGACGCCTTATGAATTATCATTGCTCAATGATCGCATGGATAGAGTGGTAGAGAAGGGGGCATTCAAGATATTAGTCGGCGGTGTTAGTCCTCAATATGTGGCTAAAGACCGCATTAAGGATAGTGTAGGCTATACAGATGCCGGAAAGGGTGTGTCCGGTATGTTTGAATATACCCATGAATTTGCTGCAGATTTCGGTTTGACTCTATTTAAAGTAGAAGAAAACCTGGTGAAGAATCAGAAGACAGTTTGGGTGTCTGTTAAGAACGATGGTACTTTAATGGATACCGGTAAGATTGATATGTATGTTGGTGGCAAGAAGACAGGAGATAATGTCCATTATGAACTGGCTCCGGGAGAAGAGAAATTGATACCTTTCCATGTGGATAAAGACAGTGATGCGCCTGTTGTATTTACCACTAAATATAAAGTGCTATCTCTTTAACCATTGTCACTGATATTATGAAAAAACTTTTAGCATTCTTATGTATTTGTATGCAGCTTGTCCCATTATGGGGGCAGGCTGTATCGCGTATCTCTAATGGAGTGAAAGTTGAGGCCGGAACAGTCAGTGTGGAACTGGAATGCTTTTCGTCTTCTATCATACGCGTGAAGAAATATCCTTCGGGGAAAATACCGGAGAAGCAGTCTCTTTCGGTTGTCAAGCGACCGGAAAATGTGAAATACAAATTGCAGGAGAAGGATAACCGGATGACACTAACTACTTCCGAATTGTCTGTTTCTCTGGATATTGCAAAGAATCAGATATGTTTTGCGGATAAGAACGGAAAAGTCTTGTTGGCGGAAAAACCTTCTTCTGTTGGTTTTACTCCATTCGATGATGCAGGAATGCCTACATATAAGGTTCGCCAGAGTTTCCGTCTGGATGCTGATGAGTCTATTTACGGGCTGGGACAGCACCAGCAGGGACGGATGAATCAGCGGAATCAGACAATGGTTATGCGGCAGGTCAATATGGAGATTTATATTCCGTTGATTCACTCCGTCAAAGGATACGCTTTGTTTTGGGATAACTATTCTGCCACTACCTTTACGGACAATGAGCAGGGAATGACTTTTGAGTCGGAAGTCGGTGATTTGTGTGATTATTACTTTGTATATGGCGGAGGTGCTGATGGAGTAGTGGCAGGATTGCGCGACCTCACCGGGCAGGCTCCCATGTTTCCGCTTTGGTCATTCGGTTTCAATCAGTCCAGAGAACGTTATGTCAGCCAAGATGAGTTAGTCGGGGTAGTGAAGAAGTACCGTGAGCTGCAAATTCCTCTGGATGGCATTGTGCAGGATTGGCGCTATTGGGGAGAAGACCATGCAGACTGGAATGCGATAGAGTTTCGCAACCCTCTGTTTCCCAATCCTAAAAAGATGCTGGATGAGGTGCATAGGCTGAATGCCCATGCAATGATTTCTGTTTGGCCTTCCTTTGGTCCGGCTACTAATCCGTATAAAGATTTCGAACGGCAGAACAAGCTGATGGCACATGAGACTTTTCCGCAGAACTCCGGCGTCAGGGTATATGACGCTTACGATCCTGTGGCAAGAGATATTTACTGGAAGCACTTGAACGAGCAGATGTTCAGCATCGGCATGGACAGTTGGTGGCTGGATGCTACTGAACCGGAGCATAATCCGATTAAAGAAGAGGATTACGATTATCAAACTTATCTGGGCTCTTTCCGCAAGGTGCGTAATGCTTTCCCATTAGTCAGTGTAGGTGGTGTCTACGATCATCAACGGGCAGTGACTTCTGATAAACGAGTTTTTATCCTGACGCGTTCCGCTTTTGCCGGACAGCAACGTTACGGCGCGCAGTCGTGGTCGGGGGATGTCGTTGCTGCCTGGGATGTGCTACATAACCAGATTTCTGCTGCTTTGAACTTCTCACTTTCGGGCATACCTTACTGGAACTCGGATATCGGCGGATTCTATACAGCCAATCATTTCCCTGGTGGTGTGGAGAATCCGGCTTATCAGGAATTGTATATACGCTGGATGCAATTTTCCGTTTTTACCGGTATGATGCGTTCACACGGTACGAATACTCCACGTGAGATTTTTCAGTTTGGGAATCGGGGTAATTGGGCTTTCGATGCACAAGAGAAGATGATTAATCTCCGCTATCGTTTACTACCTTACATTTATTCTGCATCATGGGATGTTACTTCCAATGGCGGAAGCCTGATGCGTGCCTTGTTTTCTGATTTTCCGACAGACCAAAAGGTGTTGGACTTAGGTGATGAATATATGTTTGGTAAGTCTATTTTGGTAGCTCCGGTTACAAGTACAAGCCGAAGCCGTTCTTTATATTTGCCTGAGGGAATCCGTTGGATTGATTTCTGGACAGGTGAAATGCAGGATGGCGGACGTGAGATTACCCGCAATGCTCCTATTGATATAATTCCGTTGTATGTGAAAGCCGGTTCCATCATTCCTGTAGGACCTTCTGTGCAGTATGCAACCGAGAAACCATGGGATAATCTGCAAATCCGTATCTATCCTGGTGCTGACGGGGAGTTTATCTTATATGAGGATGAAGGTGATAATTATAATTATGAAAAAGGAAAGTACACCACTATCCGCATGGCATGGAATGACAGAAAGAAACAGTTTACCATCTATCCTTGTGAAGGAGGTTATGATGGGATGCTGAAAGAACGTAATTTCCGCATTACCCTTGTGAACGGACAGGATGGGCTTGGTCTGGATAATGAATCGCATACTGTAAACATTGCATACAAAGGAAAGAAACTAAATGTGAAACTACCATGAAAAACATAGCCAAATTAATGAGCATAGCTTTGGTTTCAGGACTGATCGTAAGTTGTGCATCAACAGAACAGAAAACAGTTCATAATGAAAGGATTGTTACCAATCCTATAGATTTGAATTATCGTTTCCAACCGAACGAGGAGTCACGGCGTGAAGCAGCCGACCCGGTACTGGAATATTTCAAGGGATATTATTACATGTTTGCTTCCAAATCTGGTGGTTACTGGCGTTCCGAAGATCTGGCTAAATGGGAGTATATTCCCTGTACTACTATTCCGACCTTGGAAGATTATGCTCCTACCATTCTTGTTTATGATGATACGCTTTACTTTACTGCATCCAGCGGAAATACCCGGATTTTCAAGAATGCCCATCCCGAGACGGATACTTGGGAAGAAGTAGATACGAAGTTGACTTACCGTCAGCATGATCCGGCTTTCTTTAAAGACGATGATGGAAAGGTCTATCTATATTGGGGATGCTCTGATGTAGATCCGATTGTGGGTGTGGAAGTAGATCCGAAGAATGGTTTCTGTGCTATCGGAGAACCTAAACCTCTGATTGAACATAATGGTGATAAATATGGTTGGGAAGTTCCTGGAAAGAATAATGAAGAACCACGTCAAGGCTGGAATGAAGGTCCTTGTGTACTGAAACATAATGGGCGTTATTATTTGCAATATGCTGCTCCCGGTACCCAATATCGTATTTATGGTGATGGTAATTATGTAGGTGATAATCCGTTAGGCCCCTTTGAATACGTAGAAGACAATCCTTTTTCTTTCAAACCCGGTGGCTTTATCGGTGGTGCAGGACATGGTCATACATTCAAAGATAAGTATGGCAATTATTGGCATATAGCCTCTATGACAATTTCCGTGCGTCATTGGTTTGAACGCCGTTTAGGTATATTCCCGGTCGTTGTTTCCGATAAATACGGTATGTATGCGCTTACCACTTTTGCCGATTACCCATTCTGCGTTCCCGGCAGGAAAGTGGACTTTGAAAAAGAAGATATCAACATGGGTTGGAACTTACTTTCGTATAAGAAAAAGGTATTTGCATCTTCCTTTCTTGAAGGCTATGAACCGGAACTGGCAAATGATGAACAAGTTGAAACCTGGTGGTCTGCCCAAACTGGTAATAAAGGCGAATGGTTGCAAATGGATCTTGGCAAACTGATGGAGATAAATGCTATCCAAGTCAATTTTGCCGATCACAATTTCAATGTTCATGCTCCTCATGGACCGGTGGTTTACCAATATTATATTGAAGGTTCAACCGATGGAAAAAACTGGATTCGTCTGGTAGATGAAGAAAAGAATGAGGAAGATGCTCCTCATAAACTGCATACTTTGAATACTCCTACAAAAATGCAATACCTGAGAATTTACAATGCGAAAGATATGGAAGGCTGTTTCTCTTTATTCGGTTTACGCGTTTTCGGTCAGGGTGGTGGCAAAGTTCCTGCTGTAGTAACAGGCTTCCAGGCTTCACGTGATGAAAATGATAAACGTATCTACCGTTTTAGTTGGGAACCACAGGATAATGTGACTGGCTATATTTTACGTTGGGGAACGCGGAAAGAGAAACTTACCCACTCCATGGTAGTTTATGACAACCAATATGAAGCTCGTTATTTTAATAGAGATTCGGAATATTATTTTTCTGTCACTGCTTTCAATGAAAATGGTGTCGGGAAATAACCTGTAGGATAAGAATTAATTAATCGTGGCTTGCAGCTTTATGACCTGTTTGGGTTATAAAACTGCAAGCCTTATTTTTATGAGGTGCTTTCCTGCAGCTACGTACTAGTTTCTTATCTACCCATAAGTAGTTGCCTGGCTACTACGTAGTGAATGAATAACTACTTATGGGTAGTTAAACACCACTTGGATATCGTTTAAACTTCACCCGAAACTTTCCTTATTTCTTCAATTAATCTATTTATATATTCTTTTTTAAGGTGCATCTGTTAAAATGCGCCTAAGACTCTATTTTGCGGCAAAAAAAGTGCTCCGATTAATGTCTTTTTAAGGATAATATTAACGCCAACCCCATACTTTTGCCCTCATAGAATTTTAAAACTCTAATTTAATAAATATGAAAAATGCACAAGTATATGTAAAGTCTCCTCCCCTCTGAATTGTCTTCTTTAGGCAAGCTGAAAGGATAAAGTTTTTTAAGTGACTGAAATTATATATTTACCAACTTTTAATTTAATTATTATGAACAAACGATTTTTTAATGCGCTCCTGTTTGGAGCGGTGGTTCTTTCAACAGGAACCTTTACTTCATGTAATAATGATGATGTTGATGATTTGAAGTCAAGAGTATCAGTAATCGAAGTGGCAATTGACGACATCAAAACACAATTGGGTAAAGCGTTGATGACCGGTGCAAGTATTACGAAGGTAGATGAAAGTAATGGCACGTATACATTAACGTTGAGTGACGGGCAGAAAATTGTGATAAAGCCGGGAGGAGGAAGCATTTCTATAGTAGTTACTGATACGGAGGCTATCATTACAATAGAAGGTGAAAAGTATGTTCTTCCATTGGGATCTTTAGTAAACTCACTGATTTATAGTCCGGAGACGATAGATGGTGTTGTAGAGATAGGTAATGCTGGTGTTACTGTGAACTTCTTGGCAAGACCGGCTCTCAAAAGTTTGGATGGTGCCCAATTTACAATTGCTGAGTCTCATGTACTTACTCGTGCTACTGATGGTGAACAGTTTAAAGTGAGTGGAGATGCTACATTGGAAGGCGATTTTATTAAAGTTCCTATTAAAGCGCTTGGTGAAGCAGAAGCTGGAAAAACTTATGCTGTTTCTCTCCAAATGAATCTCAAGGGAACGATTATTGGTTCCAATTATTTCAATGTGAAAGTATCTGATGACTTCTCCTCCGTAGCTGAAGACTTGGGTGGCGTTACGATTAAGGCCGATTATGCTCCGAAAGACCTCGCTGACGGTTTCAAAGAGATGACTATCAATGGCCTTGATTTGCTGAAAGAATTCAATTTCAAAGATTTGTTCTCTGAACTTCCTGAAGGGGTTGAGTTTGCTGTTGCAGCAGCAAGTAAACAACCGGGGGGCAAGGCACAGGAAAAAAATGAAATGCTGAAGTCTAGTTTGAAAGCTGACGGTACGTGGAAATTTAGTGAAAGACCAGGAACGAGCTTCAATGAGAATGCAGATCGTTCAGGGTTCTTGATAAATGTGCTTGCACATGACATTGTGAAGGCTAAAATTTATGTAGTAGTAACAGATCCGTTGGCTGCTGTTGCAGATGACGTGTTTAAAGGCTCTTTGAAAGGCTTAGGTGAGCCACACGTAGAATATGGTGAGATGCCTGCAGAAGGTACGAACGAAGGTGCGCCTGTAGTTGTTGCTCCTGGAGTAAACAGTCTTAATTTATATGATGTGATAGCCAATGATAAATTATCTTTGAAACATGGTGAGGGTGGTGCCAAGATTGTAGAGGCTCTTCAGGGGTATGTCGCTGAGGTTGATGGTGATAATCTTGTTTATTCTGATGGTTCGTCTTTGGTTGTGGATGATTTAGGTAAGCAACTCCAAGGTAATATTGTCTATTATAACCGCCAGATTTCTATCGCTTCCTCTCAACGTCGTAGTTGGGTTATGAGTGATGATGAAAAGAAAGCGTTTGCCGGTGCTGAGTGCAATGGTGAAATTCTGAATGGATTTGATGGGCTTAATGGTTCTACTATGGTGGCTAATGGTCTTAAAATCACAAATGAGGGTAACTTAGAAACAACAGAGGCTTATGGCGGCTGGGCTCTTCGTGTAGGCTTTGGTGTTCGTTTTGAATATGCTTATGGCTCTAGAGACATTAGTGACGGCTGTTTGTGCTTCCTTTGGATCAATCGTCGTGATTGTGCTGAGGGTGTAGTGGATAACCCTACTAAGATAGAAGAGTAATTTAAAAATAATAATAAGAAAGTCTCTTGAGACAAATAGAGACTTTCTTATAGACCTTTTCTAAATAGATAGAGAATAACATGGAAAATATAAATCTGAATAATAATGATAGAAGTGCATTCTTTTCATGGAAATCGATGATGTTTGCGCTTTTATGTCTCCTGACGGCATTGCCTATGTCAGCACAGAACCGCATTGTTCGCGGTACTGTAGTTGACCAAACAGGCGAAACTGTCATAGGAGCCAATGTTCGGGTGAATGGTACCACTCGTGGTGTCATCACCGATATTAACGGTGAGTTTGAAATAGCTGCCGATGCAAAAGAGAAGCTGACAATTTCTTTTATCGGCTATATCGATGCTGTAGTTGCAGCCGACAAAACTAGCCTGAAAATTACATTGAAGGAAGATAGTCAAGCTTTGGAAGAAGTAGTTGTTGTTGGTTATGGTACACAGAAGAAAGCTACATTGACAGGTGCTGTTTCTGCCATCAATAATAAAGAAATAGCTGTTACCAAGAATGAAAATGTGGTGAACATGCTTTCTGGTAAAATTCCCGGTGTGCGTATTTCACAGAAGAGTTCACAACCTGGTGAATTTGACAATGCTATTGATATTCGTGGTATGGGTGAACCGTTGATTGTAGTTGATGGTATCCCTCGCGATAAGGCGTATTTCTCACGTATGGATGCCAATGAAATAGATAATGTATCTGTATTGAAAGATGCTTCTGCTGCTATCTATGGTGTGCGTGCTGCCAACGGTGTAATTTTGGTTACTACTAAGCATGGTGAAGCTTCTAATGGCAAGTTCGACATTACATTCTCTGCTAATTACGGTTGGCAGCAGTTCCTCTATGTGCCGCAAACAGCAAGTGCAGCAGACCATATGTTACTTATTAATGAGAAATATTATAATGCTTTTGGTGACAACACTTATCCGAATCGAACTCCTGCTAAATACACTTGGCAAGATATGATGGAGTACAGTACCGGAAGGAAAAAAAGTACGAACTGGACAAAAGAGTTGTTCGATGACAATGTTCCGCAGCAACAATATAATGTTAGCGTGAATGGTGGTTCCGAGAAAGTGAATTATTTCTTTAACCTCGCTTATTTGAAACAGGAAGGTTCTTATAAGAGCGGTTCCTTGAATTATGATCGTTGGAATTTCCGTAGCAATATCGACGCCAAGATTACTAACCGTTTAAAAGCTACTATACAAACCAGTGGTTATATGGATGAAAAGAATCAGCCGTTTACCGATATTTGGTCTGTGTATAAGAAGGCTTGGACTTACCGACCGACTTCGGAGGCTTATGTAGACGGTGACCATAATTACCCTGCTTGGGATAGCGAAATGGGTGAACCTGAAAATCCTGTAGCTGCCACCAATAGTGACCTTACCGGTTATCGCCGTGAGAAACGTGTCAACTTTAATGGTGCTTTGGCATTGACTTATGACATTCCGGGAGTAAAGGGCTTGAGCGCAAAGGCTTTTTATAGCTATGACTATTACACCACCAATAATACCAGCTATAAGCGTGCTTATAAATTGTATAATAAGAGGGAAGATGGTACAATGGAAAGTTTCGATCGTAATGCAGACAGTAATCTGAGACGCAATACCGATCCGAGCTATGGAACAGTGATGCAACTTTCTTTGAACTACGCCAATAAGTTTGGAGATCACAATGTTGGTGCTATGGTGTTGTTTGAAGAACAGTACAACAATTGGGATAACTTTTATGCACAACGCGTCATGCAGTTGGATGGTGAATATCTGATTTATGGTGAAGAGAAGGATCAGATAGGCTCGATGGGAGGTGCCGGTGACAAAACCCGCCAGTCTGTTGTAGGTAAAGTAAACTACGATTATAAAGGACGTTATATGGTGGATTTTGCTTTCCGTTACGATGGTTCTTCCAGTTTCCCGAAAGGGGCGCGTTGGGGATTCTTCCCATCCGTATCTGCTGGTTGGCGCATAAGTGAAGAAGCATTTATGAAAGAATTGGTTCCTTTTCTTACCAATTTGAAACTTCGGGGATCTTACGGTAAGATGGGTGATGATGGAGGTGCGAACACGTATCCTCAGAATGTAGTAGCGTATAATATCGAAAAAGATAAAATCGGCTGGTTCTATAATGGTGCACTAATGGCTGGTGTTGCTGCAACTTCTATTCCTAATCCTGATTTGACCTGGTATACTGCTGAAACCTATAACCTTGGTTTGGATTTCGACCTTTGGAACCAAAAGTTGAGCGGTACATTTGAAGTGTTCAAGCGTAAGCGTAGTGGCTTACTTGATACTTCTTCAACTATCATTCCGGGTACGGTAGGTGCTTCTCTGCCGAAAGAGAATCTGAATAGCGACCAAACCTTTGGTTGGGAGATCAGCTTGAATCACCGCAATAGAGTAGCTGGGGTGAATTATTGGGTTGGCGGACAAATTTCTGCTACCAAGAATCGTTGGGATTATCGTCAGGACAGTCAGGCCAGCAACTCTATGGATGCTTGGCGTCGTAGGGACGTATCAGGACGTAACAAAGATATCTGGTTCTCTTATGAGGAAGGTGGACGATTCAGTAGCTATGAGCAAATTCGTTATCACAATGTTACCGGTGGCGGATATGGTCAGGGAACATTGCCGGGTGACTATTACTATCAAGACTGGAATGGTGATGGTATAATTAATGGTGAAGATAATCATCCGATGGCAACTTATAACCTGCCGGTGTTCAATTATGGTTTTGTAATGGGTGCCGAATGGAAAGGTATTGATCTTTCTCTGAACTGGCAGGGCGCAGCAGGCGTATACAATTCTTATACTGAAGTGTTTACAGAAGTAGGACCATTCAATGGCGGTGCCGTGTTGGATATTTATCTTGATCGTTGGCATACGGCTAATCCGAGTGACGATCCTTTCAATCCGAATACCCAATGGATCTCAGGATTATATCCGGCCACCGGTCACAGTTTCAGTAATGCAGGAACAGGTATTAAGAATACCTCTTATTTGCGTCTGAAAACTTTGGAAATAGGTTACACACTGCCAAAAACATGGTTGGCTAAGGCGGGCATTAAAGATCTTCGTGTTTATTTCAATGCTTACAATCTCTTAACTTTTACTGGTTTGGATAATATAGATCCGGAACGTCCCGGAGCAAGAGGTGGTGTAAATGATGATCCTAACAAAGATAGTGTCTTGTTCTACAATTACCCTGTGAACCGTTCGTTTAATATTGGTGCAACTATTAAATTCTAAAGATAATAGAATATGAAAACATTAAAATATATATTTGTAGCAGCTGCATTAGGACTTACGGCGACTTCCTGCTATGACCTGGATCTGGAGCCAAAAGGACTTATCTACGAAAATGTACTGTTTCAATCGGACAATGGTATCAAGAAATATCTTGCTCTGATGTATCAGGACCTTCCTATTGAAGATTTTAATTATTGCCAGAATGGTGATGATAAGGGATATGCTACAGTAAATGCCAGTGGTTGGCATAGTGGTAATAGGTGGCAGGCCCAGAAGGGTAGCCCGGCATCTTGTGCTGCTGAGGCAACAGGCCGCGGAACTTCTTATGGCGATGGTTGGGGATACTGGCCTTATGATCGCATTCGCGACATCAACAATATGTTGGAGCAATTGCCTAATTATCGCGATAATTATAAAGAAAACGATTATAATGCCTATTTGGGCGAGGCTCGTTTCTTGCGTGCATTCTACTATTTCGGAATCGTGAAACGCTATGGTGGTATACCTATCGTAGACAAGGTGCTCGATCCAAAAGCTCCACTGGAAGAATTACAGCAACCACGTAATACGGAATATGATTGCTGGAAGTTCATTTATGAAGATTTGAAGTTTGCTATGGAGAATGCAACTGCTTCTAAAGACGAAGTAGGACGTGCGAATCGTTATGCTGCTGCGGCATTGATGTCTCGCGCCATGTTGTATGCTGGTTCCATTGCCAAATATACTCAATACACTGCTGTTACCGGTCCGGCTGTTTCTGCTGGTCTGATGGGTATGCCCGAGGACAAAGCACAGGAATTTTTCCAATATGCTTATGATGCATGTGAGTTTTTACAAAAAGCCGGATTCAAACTCCATACTGGGGCAGATAAAGAAAAAGCTTATACGGAAGTGTTCCTGAATCCGAATACGGAAGAGGATATCATGGTTAAGCAATATGGACCTAATACCAGTACTCCGACCAATACCAGCTTATTCCACTGCTGGGATTGTATGGTGTTGCCGAAGGGCGAAGGGCTTTCAGGTGACGTAGGTGTTGCGCTTCAGCCTGCATGGGAACTAATGGGACTTTATGAGATGCCTGCCATCACCAATGAAGAAACCGGTGAACCGATACGTTTTGACAAAGTGACTGACCTCTGGGATACGGATAAAATGGAACCGAGATGCCGTGCCAATTTCTACTTTACCGGTATGACTGAATCCATGTCCGGTACAGTACTTGACTTCCAGGGTGGTGTATATAAAAGCTATCCGGGCACTGCTGCTGATGGTACTGCAGAGACGCAGGGAAGCGTTAACGACTATACCAACCAGTTCCGTATAAGAGCTTCTCAACCGGGTGAATACAAGGAGGTTAATGGTGTTAAGATGAAAATTAACGGTATACACGGTTTGGCAGAAGGTACAGGTGATGAAGGTTATTCGCGTATGGGTGCTTGCATTCGTAAATATGTACAGGCTGACGGAAGCAATGCCCGCGTATTCTTCACTAACTATCAACCTTGGAAAGTATTCCGTTATGGTGAAATCTTGTTGAACTGGGCAGAAGCTGCTTATGAATTAGGCTTGATTACCGGTAACGAAGATTTGAAAGCAGAAGCTTTCGAACATATCAATGAGATACGTGACCGTGCAGGTGCCAGCCGGCATGAGATGGTTGCTAATCCGGCAGATGTAGGTTCCGAGATTTATGGTTTTGTGATTGATGAAAACCTGCAATATATTCGTGATGAGCGTGCCCGTGAACTCTGTTTCGAAAATCATCGCTTGTTTGATATTCGTCGCTGGAGAATAGCTGATATCATGTTCCAGGATGGTGTATATACTCATACATTACTTCCGTATCTGGTTCTTGATGAAAACAAATGGATATTCTTGAACGAAGTGGAACGTGAAGGTCGTAGAGTGACATTTGACAAGCGTCATTATTATGAGCAGATTCCGGGCGGTGAAATCAATAAGAACCCGTTGCTGATTCGTAATGATGGTTATTAAATGGAATAATTCTTATAAAAAATATTGATATGAAAAAGTTAATATACAGTTTATTGTGTGGAACTGCAACATTGCTGATGGCATCTTGCATGGAAGTGGATAACTTTGATGCTCCCGATTGCCACTTTTATGGAAAGATTATAGATTCCACTACTGGAGAAGGCATCGTTTCCGACCGGGGAGATTGCCACATTCGTATATGGGAAGTGAGCTATAAAGTCAATCCCGGAAGTCAGGACCTTGCTATAAAGGAAGACGGTACGTTCAACAATACCAAGCTCTTTGCCGGTACGTATGATATGGTTCCTGAAGGTTCTTGGTGGCCGGCAGATACTATTCGTATGGGTATCGGTAGCAAGACTACTCAGAATTTTGAGGTGACACCTTATTTGAAACTCTTTGACTTCAAGACGAAACTCGAAGGAACTACACTTACCATGTCCTGCCGTTTGGATGCACCGGTTACTGAAGGACTTCCGCAGATTATGGATGTTTGTCCGTTTCTCAGTTTGAACCACTTCTGCGGTGCTTCCAATCATATTGGTTATTACGATAAGCCCGGCAAGATTAATGTCATGAAGACTTGGGACAAGATTCCTAAAGAGGAAGACGGTAAGAGTATAGCGTATGAAGTATCGTTGCAGGTAAAGCCCGGATACATTTACTTCGTCCGTATGGGTGCCAAGGTGAAGGATAAATTCGAAAAGTACAATTATACGGAAATTGTAAAGATAGAAGTTCCCAACGAATAGTTGGATTATAGGTAATAAGATTGTAATAATGGGCCGGAATGAAGACGTATGTTTGTTCTTCCGGCCTTTATTTTAACTATTAAAAATAGAAAAATGAGATTGAATAAAATATATTATTTGCTATTATGTACCTTTCTGGTATGTGCAACTTCTTGTGGCGGCAGCGATGATGACATCATTCCTCCTGCCATTGAACCCGAAAAGCCTGACAATCCGGAACCGACTGAAATATACAATGAACCCGACTTCACACCTCACAAGGATGGTGAGCCTTTCGATACTTACCGCGGATTGGTAATGACCGGCTATCAAGGTTGGTTTGGTGCACCGGGTGACGGATGTTCGCATAGCCAGCATTCAAATACCGCGTGGTACCATTACCGTGAAAACGATATGTTTGAACCGGGCGTATTGCGAAATTCTATCGACTTCTGGCCTGATATGCGTGAATATGAGAAACAGTATACACCTGGCAAATTCATTCTTCCTAATGGTGAGAAGGCTACGGTTTATAGTGCCTATGATAAATCCAGTGTCCTGCTTCATTTCAAGTGGATGAAGGATTATGGTATTGATGGTGCATTTATGCAGCGTTTCGTGGGCGAAGTAATTGATAACCCAGATGGTAAGGATCATTTTGATAAAGTCCTTGAATCGGCTATGGAAGGTTCAAATACTCATCAGCGTGCTATTTGTGTAATGTATGATTTAGGTGGTTTCATGTCCAATAACAAAAGAGGGACAGATGCTGTCTTGGCAGATGCACAAGCCATCATGGATAAATATATGTTGAAAGACCGTACTAAGCAGAAGTTTTATCTTTATCAGAATGCTAAACCAATGATTGTACTTTGGGGCGTAGGTTTCAATGACAACCGTCCTTATTCCCTTACGGATATAGAAAATTTGATGAATGGCTTGAAGGAGAAAGGTTTCAGCATTATGCTTGGTGTTCCCACTTATTGGCGTGAAAGACGTAATGATGCACTGCCGGATGCCAAGTTGCACGACTTGATAAAGGCTGCTGATGTCATTATGCCATGGTTTGTAGGGCGTTATGGCGATGATAATTATTCCAATTTCCATAGTCTGATAGAAAATGACATAAAATGGTGTAAGGATAATAAGGTAGAATATGCTCCGCTTTGTTTTCCCGGCTCTTGCGACCGCAATATGCATCCCAATAATGGTATAAATCCACGTCTGGGTGGCAAGTTCCTTTGGAATCAGATGTATCATTGCATTAAATCGGGTGCACAGTTGCTCTACATTGCTATGTTCGATGAGATAGACGAAGGTACGGCCATTTATAAATGCTTGAATCAGAGTGATGTTCCGAGTAACGAATCTGCCGTAGACTATTATGTCGTATATCAAAACGGAGGATACCGGATTAGCAGTAAAATGGTTGAGGGATTGACAGGTAATGACTGGTGTCAGCGTGCCAAGGATCTGAATATTACTTTTATGGGTATTGAAGACGGATTACCCACTGACCATTATTTATGGCTTGTAGGGCAGGGCAAGAAGATGCTTCGGGGAGAGATACCTTTAAAATCCACATGGCCTTCCAGATGACATAGCTAATTATATATCCGGATCGTACCCGAGACGTACTTGCTCCGTACCTTCTCCAGTGTTTCTCCACTCAGAGGTACTTCTGAGCGAAGAATGTACGGAGCAAGTACGTCTCGGGTACGATTCGGATAGGGTTCGGATATGCTTTTCATTACCCGTAAAAAACTTTGATTAATGAACCTTTCCCATGCAAAAAGCAGAAGATGAAAAAAATACTATGTTGCATTTTGTCACCGTTTTGCTCCGTACAGATAAAGAAGTACATAAAAAGAGCTTTGGAATAAATAATAACAACTGAAATATAAAATACCTATTAAAATGATTACTACCATGAAAAAATGCTTTTTACTATTACTCGTTTTCTTCTTGTTCGGGACTCTGAATGCAGCACCCAAACATTCTAAGAAAACTAAATATCCATCTTACAAAGGTTTGGTTATGGCTGGGTATCAAGGTTGGTTTCACCAACCGAGGAAAGGGGTAATGTACCCGGATGAGAACAGTGTCCGCATAGATATGTGGCCGGATGTGAGTGAGTATGAGAAAACATATCCGACGGGACAGAAATTGGCAGATGGCTCTACTGCCCGCTTTTTCTGTTCTACGGATGAGAGCACGGTAGATCTGCATTTCAAGTGGATGAAGGAGTATGGGTTGGATGGTGTATTCATGCAACGTTTCTTCGGGGCTGCCCGTCCGGAAGCACGCAGGCGGAGTACAGTGCTGGAGCATGCCATGAAGGCGGCTTCAAAATATGGACGTGCTATTGGAGTTATGTATGATTTGTCCGGCCTGGCAGCTAAAGGTGAAGATTGCTCCATGTTGATTGACGACTGGAAATATCTGGTTGATTCGCTGCGTGTAACTAATCAGACAGGTGAACAGACTTATGTCTTTTATAATGGCAAACCGTTGGTTACTATCTGGGGTGTCGGTTTTCCTGATCGTCCGTATGATATTCGTAATATCGGTTTGGAACGTTTTATCGATTTCCTCAAAAATGATCCGGAATACGGTGGTTGTAGCGTTATGTTGGGAGTACCTACTTTCTGGAGAGACCTGAATGCCGATTGCGTACATGATCCTTACTTGCACGAGCTTATCAGACAGGCGGATATTGTTCTGCCATGGATGGTGCAGCGCTTTACTCCGTTGCTCCACAATGATATGGATCGTTATCGGGATGTTATTCTTGGTGATATAGCTTGGTGTAAAGAGAATAATATCGGTTATGTGCCTTGTGTGACTCCTGGATTCAGTTGGCACAATCTAAGTCGCCATGCATTCAAGGATGATGTGAAACCTTCCGGTTCTATTCCCCGTCAGGGCGGACGCTTCTATTGGCAACAGATTTCTACGGCAATCAATGCAGGGGCTACGATGCTGTATGTAGCTATGTTCGATGAAGTGAATGAAGGTACTGCCATTTTCAAGTGTACAGATAATCCTCCGGTGGGAAAAGAAGTCAAGTTTGTGGGTATGGATGGGATGCCGTCCGATCATTACCTGTGGCTGACGGGTGAGGCGGCAAAGATGCTTCGTTGTGAGAAACCACTGAGCTTTGAGATGCCTCGGAGGGATACGAAATAGAAAATCGAAAAAACTGCGAATTATTAAGTTGAAATTAAGAGCTTTGTTAATCAGTCAACTCTAACTTTGCTCATATTAAATATTAAAACTATAAAAAAGCGTATGAAAAATTATTTGATTACCTTGGCTGCTTTGTCGTTGACATTGATGAGTTGCAACAACCAGAAGCAAGCTAAAACGGTTACTTTAGGTCCGAATCCTTTCATTACTCACATGTATACAGCTGATCCTTCCGCCCATGTATGGGAAGACGGACGTCTGTATGTTTATGCTTCCCATGATGTCGACCCTCCGCGTGGGTGCGATTTGATGGACCGCTATCATGTATTCTCTACGGATGACATGGTGAACTGGACGGATCATGGTGAAATATTAAACTCTTCGCAAGTGTCTTGGGGGCGTAAAGATGGTGGCTTCATGTGGGCACCCGATTGTGCATATAGGAATGGCACTTATTATTTTTACTTTCCGCATCCGAGTGGTGATGACTGGAACAATACCTGGAGAGTGGGCATAGCTACCAGTAAACATCCTGCCAAAGACTTCACTGTACAGGACAAGTATATTGACATGATAGGAATGGAAGACGATTGCTTTGCCATGATAGATCCCTGCGTCTTTGTGGATGATGATGATCAGGCTTACTTCTACTATGGCGGTGGAGGCCGTTGTGTGGGTGCCAAAATGAAGGATAATATGATGGAACTGGCAGAACCGCTGCGTGCTATGGAGGGTCTGAAAGATTTTCATGAGGCTGCCTGGGTACATAAAAAAGACGGTGTGTACTATTTGTCCTATGCTGATAACCATGCGGAGAATGGCAAGGGGGCTAACCGTTTAAATTATGCAACCAGTAATTCACCGTTAGGACCATGGACATATCAGGGTGTTTATCTGGAACCGACAGGTTGCGATACAAGTCATGGCTCTATAGCTGAATATAATGGTGAATGGTATGCTTTTTATCATAACTGTTCTATTTCAGGAAGGGGAAATCTTCGCTCTATTTGTGTAGACAAGCTATACTATAATCCGGATGGAACTATAAAAGTAGTAGAACAAACAAAATAAAATCGTATGCGTCTATTTATTCATCTGTTGAAGTTGGGTTTCTTTATTGCTGCACTTGCTCTTACAGCTTGCAGCGATAAAGATACGCCGGGAGAAATACCTCCAGAAGTTCCCCCTGAAGTGTCAGAGGTAGATCCTCCGGTTCCTGATGGGTCGTATGAGTACGATTATGATATGGACTATGATTCGGAAGAATATCTGAAAGCTTATAAAGGAACGACCTATAAAGGTCCGCATCGGGTACCCGGCACCTTAGAAGCGGAAGATTTTGATGAAGGAGCACAGAATGTGGCCTATTATGAGAGCGACTCTAAACTGGCTGATGTGGGGTACAGAGGTTCCCACGCCGTTGATGTTCGTGCGGAAAGTAAGGCTTCCGGAGGTTATTATATCGGTGATGTACAGCCAGGTGAATGGATGTGTTATACGATTGAGGTAGATGAGGATGGCGCCTATGCCATTGAAACATTCTGCGTGAAAGGGGACGGATCGGAGGGAAGTTTCTACTTTGAGGTAGATGGTAGGGGTGCAAGCCGTAGTATAGATATGCCTCTTGGGGGATGGACGGATTTTAGCCATAAAGTGAAAGCTAATGGAATCCAACTGACTAAAGGGAAACATGTACTGAAGTATTGCGCCAATACACCGGGAAACATCGATAAGTTCGTTTTAACGCGTACAGGTGAGTTGGAAGATATTTCTAATTCTTTCACTTACCCTGTTACGAAAGCAATGAGTAATCCCCTGTTTGTAGAGTGGGAGTCACCGATGTACAATAGTTGGATAAAGGGACCTCTTTACACAGCTGATGCTTCTGCACATGTATGGAACATTGATGGGAAAGAAGTACTTTATGTGTATGCTTCGCATGATATGGAGCCTGCACTCGGATGCGACCGCATGGATCGCTATCATGTTTTTTCTACGGAAGATATGGTGAATTGGACCGATCATGGGGAGATAATGAATGCAGCCACAGTGCGGAAACATAATGGTTGGGGGTGTGATGGCTTCATGTGGGCTCCCGATTGTGCTTATAATCCGGAGAATCAAACTTATTATTTCTACTTCCCGCACCCGGCCAATGCTGCTGATTGGAATAGTACCTGGCGGGTGGGAGTAGCTACCAGTAAGTATCCGAATAAGGAATTCCGTGTAAGAGGTTATATCGAGGGTATGCCTCCGGAAATTGACCCTTGCGTATTTATAGATGAGGATGGTCAACCTTACATTTATAATGGAGGTGGAGGTAAATGCTATGGTGGTAAGTTACGGAAAGATGACTGGACGAAACTGGATGGAGAGGTTAAACCGATGACCGGCTTGAATGATTTCCATGAAGCGACCTGGATACATAAATACAATGGTAAGTACTATCTATCGTATGCGGATAATAGCCCGGGTGCCAATCGTTTGAGGTATGCAACAAGCGATTCTCCGTTAGGCCCATGGAAGTATGAGGGGATTTATCTGGAACCGACCACTTGTGACACCAGTCATGGTTCTATTGTAAAGTATAAAGGTCAATGGTATGCCTTCTATCACACTTCTGATTTTTCAGGACAGGGAAATCTACGTTCGGTTTGTGTAGATAAGTTGTTCTATAATTCGGATGGAACCATACAGGTCGTAAAGCAGACCCGTGGACAGAAATAATCATTAAAAAGAGACTTATTTTACCACTTTATTCAAATTTAATTAGCGATTAAGTCTTTTTTAATTGAAAGGGAAAGTGCTGAGCCTTACATTTGCCTTCGAGAATAAATATAAACTAAAACTGTTATATTATGAAAATTACACATTGCCTGGCTTCTGTAGCTTTAGTTTCCATGTTGGGCGCTTGTAGTGGAGTACAAAACCAAGTAGCCGCCGTGAAAGGTCCGGTGGACTATGTGAATCCTTACATGGGAAATATCAGTCACTTGCTGGTGCCCACTTTCCCGACTATTCACCTGCCGAATAGTATGCTTCGTGTCTATCCCGAACGGGCGGATTATACAACAGATCAGTTGAACGGCCTTCCTTTGATTGTGACCAGTCATCGTGGTAGTTCTGCTTTCAATCTGAGTCCGTATCAGGGAGATAAACTTCGTCCGGTTATAGCTTATAGCTATGATGATGAGAAGTTGAAACCTTATTATTATGAGGTGGTTCTCGATGACGAGGAAATCAAAGTGAAGTATGCACCTTCTCATCAGTCGGCTCTTTATCAGATAGATTATAGTCAGCAGGATAAGCCTGTATACATGATGATCAATTCGCGTAACGGTGCTATCAAGGCAGGTGACGGTTTTGTGAGCGGTTACCAGCAACTGGAGAATAATACGCGGGTTTACCTGTATATAGAATCGGACGTTGCCCCTATAGAAACAGGTATTCTGGCTGATGGTAAAATAGATGCAGACAAGAAAGAAGCAGAAGGGCGTAATGCCTGTGCTGTAATGCACTTTGCAGACGGAACAAAAACAGTCAACTTGCGCTATGGAATTTCATTTATAAGCGAAGAACAAGCCAAGAAAAACCTGCAACGTGAATTGCCTGATTATAATCTGCAGGCTTTGGCAGAAAAGGGACGTCAGGTCTGGGATAAAGCATTGAGCGATATTCAGGTAGAGGGTGGTAGTGAGACGGATAAACAGGTTCTTTATACATCGCTTTACCGTGTATTCGAACGTCCGGTTTGTATCAGCGAAGACGGTCGTTATTTCAGTGCCTTTGATGGAAAGATACACGAAGATAATGGTGAGCCGTTCTACACAGACGATTGGATTTGGGATACTTACCGTGCTGCCCATCCTTTGCGCCTTTTGATTGATGAAGGAACAGAAAAGAATGTGATTGACTCTTATCTGCGTATGGCTGAACAAATGGGTAATATGTGGATGCCTACTTTCCCTGAAATTACAGGTGACTCCCGCCGTATGAATTCCAATCATGCCGTAGCAACTGTAGCTGATGCGGCTGCTAAAGGCTTGCAATTCGATTTGGCTAAAGCCTATGAAGCTTGCCGTAAAGGTATTGAAGAAAAAACACTGGCTCCATGGTCGGGTGCTGCTGCCGGTTGGATTGATGATTTCTATAAGAAGAACGGATATATCCCTGCACTTCAGGAAGGAGAAAAAGAAACAGACCCGAATGTACATCATTTCGAAAAGCGTCAGCCAATTGCAGTTACGTTGGGAACTTCCTATGACCAGTGGTGTCTGTCACGCATAGCCGATATGTTAGGAAAAAAAGAAGAGGCTGCTCATTATCTGCAATGTGCTCATAATTACCGTAATGTGTATAATGCTGAAACTGCTTTCTTCCATCCGAAGGATAAGAATGGTAAGTGGATCGAACCATTCGATTATCGTTTCTCCGGAGGTATGGGTGCTCGTGAATATTATGGTGAGAATAATGGTTGGGTTTATCGTTGGGATGTTCCTCACAATGTAGCCGATCTGATTGATTTGATGGGTGGTAACCAGCAGTTTATAGCAAACCTGGATCAAACTTTCCGTGAACCGTTGGGACGTGGCAAATATGCTTTCTATGCACAGATACCGGATCATACCGGAAATGTGGGACAATTCTCAATGGCTAATGAACCCTCTCTGCATATTCCTTATCTGTATAATTATGCGGGTCAGCCTTGGAAGACACAGAAACGTATTCGTCAGTTACTGAAGACTTGGTTCCGTAATGACTTGATGGGATTACCGGGTGATGAAGACGGTGGCGGTATGTCAGCATTTGTAGTTTTCTCTTCTTTAGGTTTCTATCCGGTAACTCCGGGTTCTCCGTCTTATAATATCGGCAGCCCTTTGTTTACTAAGGCTAAGGTAATGTTGAGCAATGGAAAGGTATTTGAGATAGAGGCACAAGGTGCATCGGATGAAAATAAATACGTTCAGTCTGCAACATTGAACGGAAAAGAATGGAATAAACCCTGGTTTAGTCATGACGACATAAAAGAAGGTGGAAAATTGGTATTGGTGATGGGTAGCAGACCCAATAAGGTATGGGGTAGCGCAGGTGATGCAGTACCTCCATCCGCAGAAAAACAATAAGGCATAAGTCAATAGGAAAAACATGAAAACACTTAAAAAGATTGTATTTACAGGATTATTAGCTCTAATTGCCTGTGCCATTCCGGCACAGGCTCAAGAGCTATATAAAGATGAGAAGGCACCGATGCATGAGCGCATCATGGATTTATTATCACGCTTGACGGTTGAAGAAAAAATCAGCCTGTTGCGTGCCACCTCTCCGGGAATTCCCCGTTTGGATATTCCTAAATATTACCACGGTAACGAAGCGCTTCACGGAGTGGTTCGTCCGGGACGCTTTACCGTTTTCCCGCAGGCTATCGGACTGGCGGCAACCTGGAACCCGGAATTGCAATTGCAGGTAGCTACGGTTATTTCTGATGAGGCCCGTGCCCGTTGGAATGAGCTGGAGCAAGGACGGGAACAAAAAAATCAGTTTAGTGACTTGTTGACCTTCTGGTCTCCTACAGTGAATATGGCGCGTGACCCACGCTGGGGACGTACTCCGGAAACTTACGGAGAAGACCCATATTTAAGTGGTGTCATGGGTACTGCTTTTGTGAAAGGCCTGCAAGGCGATGATGACTGTTATCTGAAGATTGTGTCGACTCCCAAGCATTTCGCAGCCAATAATGAAGAACATAATCGTTTTGTATGTAATCCGCAGATTTCAGAGAAACAGTTACGTGAATATTACCTTCCGGCTTTTGAAGCGTGCGTGAAGGATGGTAAATCAGCTTCCATCATGTCAGCGTATAATGCGCTGAATGATGTGCCTTGTACCTTGAATGCTTGGTTATTGACGAAAGTACTTCGTGAGGACTGGGGATTCAAAGGATATGTGGTTTCCGATTGCGGTGGACCTTCCTTGTTGGTGAATGCACATAAATATGTGAAGACTAAAGAGGCTGCGGCTACCCTTTCCATAAAAGCAGGCTTAGACTTGGAATGTGGTGATGATGTATTTGATGAGCCTTTGTTGAGTGCCTACCGTCAATACATGGTTACGAATGCTGATATAGATTCGGCTGCCTATCGTGTGTTACGGGCACGTATGCAGTTGGGGTTGTTCGATAGTGGAGAAAAGAATCCTTATACGAAAATATCTCCGGCTGTGATAGGGTCGGCAAAGCATCAGGAAGTAGCTTTGAATGCAGCACGTGAATGTATTGTATTGCTTAAGAATCAGAAAAGGATGTTGCCGCTTAATGCCAAAAAGGTGAAATCAATAGCTGTGGTAGGCATCAATGCTGGTAATTGTGAGTTTGGAGATTATAGTGGTTCGCCAGTGATTGCTCCAATCTCAGTGTTGCAGGGTATCAAAGATAGAGTAGGCGATGGTGTGAAAGTGGTATATGCTCCTTGGAAATCAGCTGTAGACGGTATGGAACTCATACAGGGAGTCAATTTCCCGGAAGGATTGAAAGCCGAATATTTTGATAATACAAAATTACAGGGGACTCCGAAAGTGCGCAAAGAAGAATGGATTAACTTTGAGCCTGCCAACCAGGCACCCGATCCTTTCTTACCTAAATCTCCTTTGTCAGTTCGCTGGACAGGAAAATTACGTCCTACGGTTACCGGACAATACACATTCAGTTTTACATCAGATGATGGTTGTCGCTTGAGCATTGATGGAAAAATGCTGATTGATGCATGGCGAGGACATGCTGTCCGTACAGATACAGCTACTATTTATCTGGAAGCCGGAAAGGATTACCAGTTGAAGGCGGAATATTATGATAACCGCGACTATGCTATTGCTAAACTGCAATGGCGTGTCCCACAGGTAGGAAAGATGACACGTCTGGATTTGTACGGTGAAGCCGGAAAGGCAGTACGTGAGTGTGAGACAGTGGTTGCCGTATTGGGCATTAATAAGTCAATAGAACGTGAGGGGCAAGACAGATATGATATCCAACTTCCGGCGGACCAACAGGAGTTCTTGCAGGAAATCTACAAGGTAAATCCGAATATCGTAGTTGTATTGGTAGCAGGTAGCTCATTGGCTATCAACTGGATGGATGAACATATTCCGGCTATCGTGAATGCTTGGTATCCCGGTGAAAGCGGAGGTAAAGCTGTAGCGGAAGTTTTGTTTGGTGATTATAATCCGGGTGGCCGTCTGCCGTTGACCTATTACAGAAGTCTGGATGAACTCCCTCCGTTTGATGATTATGATATTACTAAGGGACGTACTTATAAATACTTCAAAGGGGATGTCCTGTATCCTTTCGGTTATGGTTTAAGTTATACCACATTCAAGTATTCCAACTTGCAAGTGGCAGATGGTGGAGAGGAGATAAATGTTTCTTTCCAACTGAAGAATGCAGGTAAATATACAGGTGATGAGGTTGCTCAAGTATACGTGAAGTTGCCTGAACGGGATGAAGTAATGCCTGTCAAAGAACTGAAAGGTTTTGAGCGTGTCGCATTGAAGAGTGGTGAAAACAAGAAAGTGACTTTGAAATTACGTAAAGATCTGTTACGTTATTGGGATGAAGCGAAAAGCAAGTTTGTCTATCCTTCCGGTGATTATACGATCATGGTAGGTGCTTCTTCTGCTGATATTCGTTTACAGAAGGTGGTTTCGGTATTACAGAAAGATAATTATCCAATGTCTCACCCGGAAAAATAAATAAGTATGGAACGGAATGCCAAATTTCAGTGGATATTTTGTCTCTTATTGGGTTGTGCTACTTCATTAGTAGCGCAGAATGTGGCAAATTGGGGATTGACTCATCCTCAGCCGAAAGAGACGTTACCGAAGTCGAAAGCGCAAATCATGATGCCCACCCCGAAAATGCAGACACCGGTGGAAGCGGTGGTAGAGAAGGTTGGGGAGAATGATTTCCTGTTGAACCGGGGCTGGAAACTGACGGATGGCAAAAATGGATGGTATAATGCAACCGTTCCGGGTACTGTATTGACTACTTTAGTGGATCAGGGGGTGTATCCCGATCCTTATTATGGACTGAATAATCTGGCAATTCCCGACACTCTGTGCAGGATGGATTGGTGGTATCGTTTGGAATTCAATTCACCTGTTCCAGAAGGCCGGGAAGCCTGGCTGGTTTTCAAAGGTATCAATTATCAAGCCGAGATATGGCTGAACGATGTATGCCTGGGTACAATGAAAGGTGCTTTTATCCGGGGTGAATTTAACGCAACGGATCATTTGGTGGATGGCAAGAATACGTTGGTTGTTCGTATTCTTCCACCGCCTAACCCGGGAATTCCTCACGAACAATCTCCATCCGCCGGAAACGGTATGAATGGCGGACAATTGTGTCTGGACGGGCCTACCTTTATTTCTTCAGAGGGATGGGACTGGGTGCCGGGCATCCGTGACCGGAATATAGGAATCTGGCAGGATGTACATTTACGTTTCACGAACGGTATCCGTCTGCATGATACGCAGGTAGTTACTCATCTGGCATTGCCGGATACTACGGTCGCTGAAGTTACCGTACGTACGGAAGTGGAGAACTTGCAACCGATAGCCAGACAAGTATCCGTTGACCTGAATCTTGAAGGTAAAAAGGTGACTCAGGAAGTAAACCTTGCACCGAAAGAGCGGAAAACGGTTGTCTTTACTCCGGATGCTTACAAGGTATTGGAACTGAAGTCTCCCCGTTTGTGGTGGCCGAATAATTACGGTCGTCAGGAACTTTATACGATGGATGTGGTTGTAGCGGAAAAAGGCGTACCCTCTGATTCTAAGAAAGTGCGTTTCGGAGTCCGTGAGCTTTCTTATGAATTGGAAGTCTGTTTTCCCGATGATTCTATCCGCCGGGTGGAATATCGTCCGACGGTTATGGAGCAGGGCGAACCTATCTTTGATAATATAAACCGCAAATATATAGAAGGCGGCATGTGTATGCCTCGTCTGAAAAAGAATGTTTCTTCTGATATTCTTGTGCCGGCACCTGATAAAGCCATGCAGCATTATATGGTGATAAAAGTCAACGGCAAGCGTATCTTCTGTAAAGGAGGTAACTGGGGAATGGATGATGCCATGAAGCGCGTTTCGCGTGAACATCTTGAACCTTATTTCCGGTTGCACAAGGAAGCGAACTTTAATATGATCCGCAACTGGACGGGCGAGAGTACGGAAGCGAGCTTCTATGAATTGTGTGATGAATATGGTATGCTGGTTTTCAATGACTTCTGGCTGAGTACGCAAGGCTACAATATGTCGGTAAATGATGATAACCTATTCTTGCGGAATGCAGAAGATGTAGTGGTACGTTTCCGTAATCATCCTTCCATTGCTGTTTGGAATCCCCGGAATGAGGGCTTTGCACCTGTTTATATCGAAGAACATCTGGCGAAGATGATTGCCGAGAAAGACGGTACCCGTTATTACAGTCCGAATTCTACTCATTGCAACCTGAGACCAAGCGGACCATGGAACTATCATAAGAATCCGGTGGATTACTATCGTGATCGGGCACATGGGTTCAATACTGAACAAGGTTCAACTTCCATTCCTACGGAAGAATCCATTCTGGCTATGATGGATGTGAAAGATGCCTGGCCCATCAGTGATGTGTGGTATTACCATGATTTACATGGTGGGCAAAGAGAATTTATGGAGGCGATAGACCAGAAATATGGAAAGCCGACGGACCTGAAAGATTTTAGCCGGAAAGCACAGATTGTCAATTACGACAGTCACCGTGCCATGATGGAAGCTTGGAACAGTAAAATGTGGAATAGTACAAGTGGGCTGTTGTTGTGGATGAGTCATCCGGCTTGGCCCAGTATGGTTTGGCAGATTTATTCCTGGGATTATGAAACTTTCGGTTCTTTCTATGGATGCCGTAAAGCGTGTGAGCCGATTCATATCCAGAAGAATCTGGATGATCAGAAAGTAGTGGTTGTCAATACTTCTTTGAAAGAGATAAAGGGGGCTAAAGTAATATATGAAGCTTATTCTCTTGAAGGTAAGTCATTGTTTAAACGCACTTCCAAGTTGAATGTATTGGCTAATGGATTGACTGAGTGCTTCGTACAAGATAAACCAATTTCTGTATCCGGAGTATATATGGAACGCTTGATACTTCAGGATAAGCGTGGCAAGGTTATTTCGATCAATGATTATTGGCAAGATAACGGTGAGGGTAATTTCCAGGGATTCAATGCTTTGGAAGAAGCCTCCATAAACTGTAAACTAATCCGGCAAAAGGAGAGTCAGATACAAATAGAATTACAGAACACCGGAGCAATGCCTGCCCTCGCTCTGAAACTCAATGTCCGTGAGGCGGATACAGATAAGCGTATTTTGCCGGCTTATGCTTCCGACGGCTATTTTAACCTGTTACCGGGAGAGAAGAGAACGGTAACGGTGGAATATGTATCCCGGGAGGAAGTCGCCATTTCTGCTGAAGGGTATAATTTAAAGCGTAGCAGATTACTCACACTGAAATAAATAAGGCCATTATGTGGAACAAAAAGATACTATACTCCATATTTATCGGTATAGCATCGCTGGGAGTATGCGCTCAGCCGGCTGTACGTCAAGGATATTCCATTCATTTTCCTGAAACTTATGCGAAGTGGCAGGAAGCTCTGCTGGCAGGTAACGGTAAGATGGGAATCATGGTTTTTGGAAATCCTTTGCATGAAACGGTGGTATTCAATGATCGCTCTTTCAACTTTCCACGGCAGAACCCGCGCACGTTTGCGGAGGTTCCCCGTGATACGCTCGATTTGATAAAGAAATACTGCGCAACCGGGAAGTTTAAAGAAGCGAATGATTTGGCTGTCCGTACCTCGCATTGGCAAGACGGGGGAGAGGGTGGAAGACATCCGGGCTTTGCACTTAAAATAGATATGGATGCTTCCGGAGCGGTAAGAGATTATCGCCGTATTTGTAATTATGAAACCGGTGAAATTACTGTCCGGTGGAGTGATGAACGTGGAGCATGGAAGCGTCGGGCGTTTGTTTCAAGAGATGCCGATGTTGCAGTCTTCGAACTACAGGCACCTTCTGCTGGTAAACTGAATTGTGCCATCAGTTTGCAAATGCCCGCAGAGATGAATTTCCCGAAAGGACTGAAAACAAAATGTCTGCATACGAAAGATTATCTGAATATCCGTGTGAACTATGCCGCACCTATGGATACTATAGGCTATGAGGGAGGTATCCGCGTGAAACAGAAAGGGGGCTCTTCTTTTTTGCATAACGATACCTTATACATAAAGGATGCCTCGGAAATCCTTTTGCTGTCCCGAACTCAAAAGTATCCGGAGAATTGCGGGGCTGAATGGAGTAAAGGATTTCTGAAAAAAGGGCTTGATGCGGTTCGTGCCAATTATAATGGATTATTGAAAGCTCATAAAGCTCTCCACACCTCTATCTATAACCGGGTGCGGATTGATTTGGGCGCGACTCCTCAGGAACGCTCACTATCTAACGAAGAGCTGTTGGAGAAGCAAAAGAATACCGACCAGCCTGTACTGGCTTTGTGGGAGCGTATCTTTGATGCCGGAAGGTATCATTTCCTATCTTCCGGAAACGAACTGACTCCTCCTGATTTGTTAGGAATCTGGACCGGCGACTGTAATGCCGGATGGGGTGGTTACTATCATTTGGATGCCAATTTGAATCTGCAAGTCAGTGGTGGCAATACGGGTGCTATGCCTGAAGTGATGGAAGGCTATTTCCATCTGAATGAGATTTGGCGGAAAGATTTTGAAACCAATGCTGCCAAACTATTGGGTTGTCGGGGTATGTTGGCCTGTGGAAACACACCCGGACTTTCTTCAGGACTGATGGCCTCTATCAATGATTTCTACCCTTACCATTATGCGACAGGTGAAGAAGCCTGGTTACTTTATCCTTTCTGGGAACACTATCTGATAACGGAAGATCAAGGTTTCCTGAAAAATCGTTTGTTCCCTTTGCTGAAGTGTATGGGAGATTTCTATGAAGATTTCCTGAAGTACAAGGATGATGAAGGACACTACATTATTGCAGGATCTGTTTCACCGGAAAACCAGCCGTCCAATTTGCGGGTATCTTTGCTTAATAATTCCGCTTTTGATCTTTCCGGAGCCCGTTTCCTGCTGTCTACATTAGTTAAGGTATGCGATTTACTGGGTGAAGAACAGGGCGTAAATGGTGGTAAAGTCCGTTGGCAACGCTTATTGAATGAATTGCCTCCCTACCGGATTAATAAGGATGGAGCCATCAAAGAATGGGGCTGGCCGGGACTTGAAGAGAGTTATAATCATCGCCATTCCAGCCACTTGATGATGGTATGGCCTTATCGGGAATTCTCGGAAGATAAGACACCGGAACTTTATAAGGCTGCTCATAGGGCGCTGCAAATGCGTGATCAATACAACTACGAGAATGCCGGTCACGGCTATCTTCACGCTGCCTTGATTGCTGCCGGACTGCATGATGCCTCTTCGCTAAAGAAGAAAATGATGACGCTTACTCAGAAGGATTTCTATTATAACAGTTTGTCTACTGCACATTATCCGAACCATGGTACTTTCTGTACTGATGTTTGTCATTCCGTACCCGAGGTACTGATAGAAATGCTGGTTGGCTCCAATGAAGAAGGTATTGACTTATTACCAGCTTTGGTGGATGGTATCCGGCAAGGTAGCATTGGTGGAATAAAGACTCGTTGCGGAGTTACCATCGAACATCTTTCATGGAATCTTTCACAAAATAAGGTGTCTGTAACCTTGTATTCAGCGAAAGACCGGAAAATAAGAATGAAAGCCGGTCAGACGTATGATCGTACTATTCAGTTGAAGAAAGGGAAAACTTATAAAGCTACAATCGATTATCAATAGCAACGGTTGCTATTAATTACTAATATAAAACGCATTACTTATGAAAAAACATTTTTATTCTATTTTTGCATTATTTCTGGTAGGAGCTATGTTCTCTTGTCAGTCCCCTAAAAGCAATTCGGCTAAAGAAGAAACAGCCGGTATTGACAGTATGGCTCCCAATCCATTTATCACGCATATGTACACAGCCGATCCTTCGGCACATGTATGGGCGGATGGACGTTTGTATGTATATGCTTCTCATGATATCGATCCTCCGCGTGGTTGCGATTTGATGGACCGTTACCATGTATTCTCTACAGATGATATGGTGAATTGGACAGATCATGGTGAAATTTTGAATTCATCACAAGTTCCCTGGGGGCGCAAAGAAGGCGGATTTATGTGGGCTCCCGACTGTGCTTACAAAGATGGTACGTACTATTTCTATTTCCCGCATCCCAGTGACACGAAATGGAATAATAGTTGGAAGATCGGTGTAGCTACCAGCAAGGAACCGGCTGCTAACTTTACTGTGCAGGGATATATCGAAGGAATGGACCCGTTGATCGACCCTTGTGTATTTGTGGATGATGACGGTCAGGCTTATATCTATAACGGTGGCGGCCAGATTTGTAAAGGCGGCAAGCTGAAAGATAATATGGTGGAACTGGATGGAGAAATGAAGGAAATGGAAGGTCTGGAAGACTTCCACGAAGCTACATGGGTTCATAAATATAATGGAAAATACTATCTCTCTTATTCCGATAACCACGATGAAAACTGGAACGACGGCGTGAAAGGCGACAACCGTATGCGTTATGCTATCAGTGATAACCCGCTCGGTCCCTGGAAATCTATGGGTATCTATATGGAGCCTACGGATAGCTATACCAATCATGGCTCTATCGTAGAATATAAAGGCCAGTGGTTTGCATTTTACCACAACAGTGCTTTATCCAATCATGATTGGCTACGTTCTATTTGTGTGGATAAACTTTATTACAATGAAGATGGAACTATCCAGATGGTGAAACAAAGAAAATAAGATAGATTATGAGGTTAATAAGTCTGATTTTATTGTTCCTGTTGAGTGGAACTGTTTCAGCGCAGAAAGTCGAGTGGTATACTACCACTCAGACTTCTCCGTGGGTGAAACAGAAGGTAAAGCCGGAACGTGCAACTACCGGAGCAGAGATCGTGCTTGACCCGACTCAACGCTTACAGTTGATTACGGGTATAGGTGGCTGCTTCAATGAAATGGGGTGGGATGCGCTGAACGCTTTGTCGGCTGAAGATCGTGAAGCTGTTCTTCAAGCAATCTTTGGCAAAGATGGAGCTTGCTTCGACTATTGCCGTCTTCCGATGGGGGCCAATGACTTTGCCATGAGTTTCTACTCTTCTGCGGATGTTGCAGGAGATTTTAACCTGGTGAATTTCAATATCGACCGTGACAGGTATATTCTGATTCCTTATATTAAAGCTGCCCGCCAGATAAATCCTGACTTGCGCGTTTGGGCGTCTCCCTGGTGTCCTCCGGCTTGGATGAAGACGAATAATCATTATGCTTCTGCGGTTCGTCCGTCCGGAGAGAAAGATGTGAATGGATTACTTCCGCGCGAGGCTATAGCAGAGTTCAGTACAGGCTTCCGGATGGAGGAAGGATATCTGAAAACGTATGCCGATTACTTTGCACGTTTTATCAAAGCCTATGAAGCCGAAGGATTGCCACTGGAATGTATTCATGTCCAGAATGAGCCTTGTTCCAACCAGGTCTTTCCCAGTTGCAAATGGCGCACGGAAGATCTGACTTTTTTCTTGGGGCATTATCTGGGACCGACTTTCGAGCGGGAAAATATCAAAACTGATATTTATTTTGGAACTATCAATACATCCAATCCGGATTATGTGCGCACTGCTTTGCGGGATGAACAGGCAGCTAAGTACATTAAAGGCGTTGGCTTCCAGTGGGATGGTAAGAAGGCTATTCCGACTATCCATCGTGAATATCCTGATCTGAACTTGATGCAAACTGAGACTGAATGTGGCAACGGAGCAAACTCATGGGATTATGCTGAATATACATGGAACCTGATGAAGCACTATTTCAGTAATGGCATCAATTCTTATCACTATTGGAATATGATTCTTCCTACTCCGGGCATCAGTCCTTGGGGATGGAATCAGAATTCGATGGTGTCCATTGACAAGAAGCAACAAACCGTGAAGTATAATCCGGAATTTTATCTGATGAAGCATTTAGGGCATTTGGTGCAGACAGGTGCTTATAGACTGGAAACACCGTCAGATAAAAATATGCTGGCTTTCGTAAATCCGGATGGTACGGTCAGTGTGATTGTTGCCAATGTGACTGATACGGAAGAAATGATGAGCATTGAAATAGGGGGACAGAAAATTACGTTGACTCTGCCACCTCACTCTTTCCATACGGTAAGCTGGAAGAAATAATTTTTTGTTTGACAGAAAGTATGCGCATATATTGAATTAATTTTGAATCACTACTTATCGTTTTAATTCCATTAGTGTGGTATGAATACAAAAAAACATCTTCAAGACATTTTTCTTATGCTTGTCTGTTATTAGTCTGTCTTTTACACTGAATGCTCAAGAATTGACACCACTCCGTTTGGGTGTAGCGGGAGTGTCACACGGACATCTCCATGAAGTTGATTGTTGTAGAAATATTAGAATCTGCAATCAAAAGTGCTAAAAGCGGTAAACCCGTCAGATTTTAAGCCGAATTATGAGACTTTGGGGCTTGCATGATAGATGCTCAATCTGCAAGGTCATATGAAATATTAACTGAATAATAACATTTTAATCATGAAAAAAGTATTCCTTTTCATCCTGTTCTGTGGATGCCTGGCTCTATCGGGCACGCTCAAGGCTGCCGAAGGACAGCTAATGGCCGGAACGGCTAAAATA
>ULMJ01006362.1_pt1 | contig 77553 bp, 47 predicted proteins | sample 1951641 | NCBI WGS metagenome assembly ULMJ01 (sample SAMEA4835550, study PRJEB28245) | human gut metagenome | biome: gut microbiome; material: fecal sample | place: Denmark | collected 2008 | reverse complement strand
TACCGGGCGGTTCAGTATTCAACGGCATCGTGTCACTGGCACGGGCAGGCGTTCCCGTCAGCTTCATCAGCGAGACAGGAAACGACCGGGTGGGCAACACTATCCTGCAATCCATGCGGGATAGCGGAATGTCTACCGATTATGTGAATGTGTTTCCCGATGGTAAATCACCCGTATCGCTAGCCTACCTGAACGAACAGGGTGATGCGGAATACATCTTCTATAAAGACTATCCCAAACAACGGCTGGATGTAGTCTTTCCTAAACTGGAAGAAGATGACATTGTAGTTTTCGGTTCGTATTTCGCCCTGAATCCAGTGCTGCGCGACAAGGTGCTGGACTTACTGGAGCAGGCTCGCGATAAAAAAGCGATTGTCTACTACGACCCCAATTTCCGGTCTTCACACAAAGACGAAGCGCTGAAACTGGCTTCTACCATTATCGAAAACCTGGAATATGCCGATATTGTACGAGGCTCTATTGAAGACTTCTTCTATATGTATAACCAACGGGAGGTGGACAAGATATATAAAGACAAAATTCACTTCTATTGCCCCAACTTCCTTTGTACCGCCGGAGCCGAAGAAATCTCCCTGCGCACAAATGGCATTAGCAAGAACTACTCCATTCCCCCGTTGGATGCTGTCAGCACCATCGGCGCGGGCGACAACTTCAATGCCGGTATCATCTACGGCCTGTTGAAGTATGGCGTGCGGCATCGCGACCTGGGACAGATAAGCGAAGCAACCTGGGATAAGATTATCCATTGCGGTACCGAGTTTGCGGCAGACGTATGCCGTAGTTTCAACAACTCCATATCAGTTGAATTTGCCCGGCAGTTGCCTCCCGTTAACTAAATCCCCGTTAAAGGAGAAAAAACTCTGTGAAACTCTGCGCCCCGGAGTAACAAAAGTCATCAGAATACATATCTTTGCAGTAACGCTCAGACAATCAAACTATGTATAAAAATCTGTTGAATTTGCTTACGTGTGTGTTGCTGCTACCGGCTTGTAGTGGTACTGTCCCTCATATTTCCGTTGTTTGCGAGGAAAATAATGTCGGAAACAGTATCGTCAAATGGGAAATAGCCCCCCTCATCAAGGGAAATGTGAAGGTATATGCTTCGACCGACCCGAACAATATTCCCGAGGACTCCCCTGTGGCTATGGCAAACATCACCGACCAGCGAATGACAATTGTTACAACAGACCCTGCCAAACGCTATTATTACACTCTCGTATTCAATGATAAATATCGCGTGAGGATTGCTACCCGCAATGTCAATATCCCTGGCATACAGAACTTCCGAGACTTGGGTGGCTATCCCTCCTATCCCACCAAGAAACGGATGCGTTGGGGCATGCTCTACCGCTCGGCGCAGATAGACAGTCTGGAATGCTACTCACGCAGAGAATTGAAGAATATAGGCATAAAGACAATCATCGACCTCCGGTCAGAATCGGAGTTGAATGGTCATACTCCGCTACAACCGGGATTTAACGTGGTGCATATCCCCATAAAAACAGGAGATATGGAAGACATACTGAAAGGTATTCAGCAACAAAAAATAAAGAGTGATACCGTCTATCGCATGGTGGAACGGATGAACCGCGAATTAGTGATGAATTATCATAAAGAGTATCGCCAGATATTCGATATTCTGCTGGATAGTGCCAATTATCCTGTCGTTATTCATTGTTCATCCGGTAAGGGGCGCACAGGCGTCGCTTCGGCACTGATACTCGCCTCCCTGCGTGTGAACAGCGACATCATTATGGAAGATTACCGCCTCAGCAACGATTACTTCAACATTCCCAGCGCCTCCAGCTATGCCTACAACCTGCCTGCACGCTCGCAAGAGGCTATCACCACCATCTATTCGGCCCGGGAAGACTTCCTGAACGCTGCTAAAGAGGAAATAGAGCGAAGATACGGCGATGTGGACACTTATCTGCAAAGAGCCATCGGCCTCAGCAAAGAGGAAATCAAGAAACTACAAAAGATTTTATTAGTGAATAATGATTAGTAATAAGTGATTAACAGGCATAAAATGTTCCTGTTCTTTAATTTATCACTAATAACTAATCGTTTATCACCAAAAAACTCTTATCTTTGCGCCCAAAATATAAAGATATACAAAGATTTAATGAAGAATTTTGAAGAGCTCGGTCTGTCGCCGGAGATACGCCGCGCCATTGAAGAAATGGGATATGAGTGTCCCATGCCGGTACAAGAGGAAGTGATTCCTTACCTTTTAGGAGAAAATAATGATATTGTAGCACTTGCACAGACTGGAACCGGAAAAACCGCCGCATTCGGCTTGCCACTTATCCAGAAAATTAATGTAAAGAACCGGATTCCACAATCCCTTATACTTTGCCCGACACGTGAACTTTGCTTGCAGATTGCAGGTGATCTGAACGATTATTCCAAATACGTCACCGGCTTGCGGGTGCTGCCCGTATACGGCGGTTCATCCATCGATAGCCAGATACGCGCACTGAAACAGGGCGTACACATTATCGTTGCCACCCCGGGACGACTGCTTGACCTGATGGAACGCAAAACGGTATCGCTCGCCACTATTCAGAACGTAGTGATGGACGAAGCTGACGAAATGCTGAACATGGGTTTCACGGACAGTATCAACGCCATTCTCGCCGATGTGCCTCAGGAACGTAATACGTTATTATTCTCCGCCACTATGAGCCCGGAGATTGCACGTATTTCAAAGAAGTACTTACGTGATGCCAAAGAAATCACTATCGGACGGAAAAATGAAAGTACAAGCAACGTGAAGCATGTAGTCTTCACCGTTCATGCCAAAGATAAATACGCGGCCTTGAAACGTATTGTAGACTATTATCCCCAAATATACGGAATCATCTTCTGCCGCACCCGTAAAGAGACGCAAGAGATTGCCGACAAACTGATGCAGGACGGTTATAATGCCGATTCACTGCATGGTGAACTGAGCCAGGCACAACGTGACACTGTGATGCAGAAGTTCCGCATTCGCAACCTGCAAATCCTGGTTGCCACAGACGTAGCCGCACGCGGACTGGATGTAGACGACCTGACACACGTCATCAACTACGGTTTGCCCGATGATACCGAAAGTTACACTCACCGCAGCGGACGCACGGGACGTGCCGGAAAGACGGGTACTTCCATCGCCATCATCAACCTGCGTGAAAAGGGTAAGATGCGCGAAATAGAACGCATCATCAGTAAAAAGTTCATTATAGGAGAAATGCCTACCGGCAAACAGATTTGCGAGAAACAACTTCTGAAAGTAATCGACGACCTGGAGAAGGTGAAGGTGAACGAAGAAGATATGGCCGACTTCATGCCCGATATCTACCGTAAGCTGGACTGGCTGAGCAAAGAAGACCTTATCAAACGTATGGTTTCTCATGAGTTCAACCGTTTTTCAGAATATTACCGCAATCGCGGAGATATAGAAATACCTACCGACAGTCGTGGTGAACGCACTTCCAGAAACGGAGAACGTGGTGGCGAACGCAGCACAGGCTCGCGCAAGGCAGAACCGGGTTACACCCGCCTGTTTATCAACCTAGGCAAGATGGATAACTTCTTCCCCAACGAGTTGATAAGTCTGCTGAACAACAATACCCGCGGACGGGTAGAGCTGGGACGCATTGACCTCATGCCCAAATTCTCTTTCTTTGAGGTAGACGAGAAGGAAGCCGCCAATGTAGTGAAATCCCTGAACCGCGCCAACTGGAACGGCCGCAAGGTATCTGTAGAGATTGCAGGCGAAGAAGGCAAGGAAGCACCCAAAGGCAGACGCAGAGCCGAAGGCGGCAATTACGGCAAGAAAGAGTTTGATGGCAAGAAGCGTAGCTTCAAAGACGATAAACGCAGCGATACCCCCAGAAAGAGCAGAAGTAAATCGGAAAGTGCTCCGGCTGACAGGAAAAATAGCACTCCGGCCGACAAGAAGAAAAGCAAGCCAAGCCGCGAAGAGCGTGGCTACACCAACTCTCGCGGGAAAAAGGATGATTGGAGACAATTCTTTCAGGGTGACAACAAGGAGTTCCGTGATAAAGAACCTGACTTCAGCGAAGAAGGCTGGGCAAGACGGACACCGAAGAAGAAATAATAGCATAGAGTAATAAAGTAATGGGGTGATAGAGTGATAATAAGTAACATCACCCTATCACCCCATTACTTTATCACTTTATCACTTTTTGAACATGAATAAAGTAAACGGTTTCTTATATGGACTTCTCTCTTCGGCGAGCTTCGGACTTATTCCGTTGTTCACTATACCCGCCATGCATCAGGGGATGCAGTTCTGGTCCATATTGCTCTACCGTTTCCTGTTTGCCATGTTGGCACTGGCGGGCATTCTGTTACTCGATAAACAATCTTTCCGCATCCGGCGGACGGAGATACTTCCACTTATGCTACTGGCATTGCTATACGATAGTTCTGCGGTTTTCCTCTTTTGGGGATATAGGTTCATGTCAAGCGGCGTAGCCACTACCCTTCATTTCATGTATCCGGTGTTGACCACACTCATTATGATGGTCTTCTTTCGCGAAAAGAAATCACTGTGGCGCATAGCAGCAATAGCATTGGCTGTGAGCGGCGTTTTCTTCCTTTCACATGGAGACACAACGGGAACCGTAACGTTAACAGGCATCTTCATCGTTCTGCTTTCCGCCTTGGGCTATGCACTCTATCTGGTCACCGTCAGCCAACTGAAATCCCTCGAAATGAAGGGACTGAAAATGACATTTTACGTCTTCCTGTTTGGCGGAATCCTCCTTTTCATCGGGATAGAAGCGGCAGGTATCGGCATACAAGCCATTCCGGACCGGATTACTTTGGGTAACCTTGTAATGCTTGCTTTAGTACCGACTGTTATTTCCAATTTGGCACTGGTGCGTGCCATCAAAAACATAGGCTCCACGCTCACCTCTGTGTTGGGAGCCATGGAGCCTGTTACTGCTGTTTGCGTGGGTATCCTCATCTTCGGAGAACCCTTCACTCAAAGTATCGCTTTGGGAATTATGCTGATTATTTCGGCGGTGACGGTGATTATATTGAAAAGGTGACAAAGCAGTGTCTCCACCACTTCATCACCTTTTCCATCATTTATCACCTAAACCTATAAAATTACTTGTCTGTGCAAGATTTTGTGCTAAAAGCAGTCAACATCCAAACCATCTTTTCTTGTTCTTTCAGATAACCAGTCATCAGGTCGGCAGTAACGTCATCACCGGCTTCACCCGCCAGTCTGATTACTTTTCTCTCTTCACCGATGAGATATCCGTATGTCTCAAGAATATGGCTAACGGCATCACTGCCACATGAAATCTCAGATACTTCTTTGATTTTTGCAACCTTCAGGTATTCGCTGAACTTGTTTTCAGGTACGCCGCCCAACATCAGGATACGTTCTGCAATTTCGTCTATCTTCTCGGCTGCATCATCGTACATGCTTTCGAACTTCTCATGCAGTACAAAGAAACCGTGTCCTTTGATGTTCCAGTGGAAACCGCGCAGGTTTGTGTAATGTACCTGGAAATCTGCCAAAAGCTGATGCAATGCAGATACTACGTTAGCTACTCCCGATTCGTTTAATTTGATATAATCTAAAGTCTTCATCATTTTACTGTTTTAAAAGTTTATACTGTTTTTGTTTTTTCTGTTATAAAGAAAGTGCAAATTGAAATCAAAAGCAAACTTGCTTGATTATGCTGAGATGCAGCCTTCTTCGTTTTTTGTACAAAGATAAGGGGCAAATCAATGCTTGTCAAACAGATAATTTCTATCTTTGCATAGACAGAATCTATATTACCCATTCAAACCCTCTATTTATCATGACTTTACAACAATTGGAATATATCCTTGCCGTCGACAGGTTCCGTCATTTTGCCAAAGCGGCAGAACATTGTCGGGTCACTCAACCCACCCTCAGTGCCATGATACAGAAACTGGAAGACGAATTGGAAACCAAAATATTCGACCGTAGCCAGCAACCTATCTGTCCCACCCCCATCGGACTGCTCATCCTGGAACAGGCCCACGTGGTGCTGTCGCAGGCCGACCGCATAAAGGATATTATAGAGGAAGAAAAACATTCCCTATCGGGCATCTTCAAACTGGGAATATTGCCCACTATCGCCCCTTACCTCCTGCCGCGCTTCTTCCCGCAACTGATGAAGAAATATCCCCAACTGGACATCCGTGTGACGGAAATGAAAACCAAAGATATCAAGCAAGCCCTGCAAACCGGGGAGATAGATGCAGGCATCGTTGCAAGCCTGGCAGGGATGGAAGAGTTCCGGCAAACGTCTCTGTTCTATGAACAATTCTTTGCTTACGTTGCGCGTGAGGACACCTTGTTCAACAATGAGATTATCCGCACCTCCGACATGACCGGAGAACAGCTTTGGCTGCTCGATGAAGGGCACTGCTTCCGCGACCAACTGGTACGCTTCTGCCAACTAAAAGCCGCCCGCGCCAGTCAGTTGGCCTATCATTTGGGCAGTATGGAGACTTTCATGCGCATGGTGGAAAGCGGCAAGGGCGTGACCTTCATCCCCGAACTGGCAGTAATGCAATTGGGCGAAACTCAAAAAGAATTGGTACGCACTTTTGCCATCCCTGCCCCCACCCGGCAGATTGTGATGCTGACTAACAAAAACTTTGTCCGCCATACTTTGTTGGAAGTGCTGGTCAAAGAAATACACGGCGCAGTGCCCAAAGAGATGCTTTCCCTGAAAGCCACACAGACACTGGTATAGTATCAATTCCTTTAAAACACTATGACAACGAATTAGCATTTGCCAATGCATTTAGATAGTTATCTGATTATCAACAGATAGCATTTACATTCTATTTACCTCACGATGTAAAAGCATTTACCACTGTATGTAACGCTCTTTACCCCGTATTGTAACGGCTTTTACCTCGGCATGTAACGCCCTTTACCTCGGCATGTAAATGAAGTTACCATTTGGGGGAAATAGAATTTCCATGAAAGGAAATATATAAGTCGGCTTTTCTCTACAATGAACGCCCCCTTCCCCTTTGCTACAAACAAGGCATTTATCATAAGGCTGGTGCAAGTAGATAGATTTCTTCTATCGCCCCATAAATCTTTTCAATCGTTTTTTTTGTTCTATCGGCAAAAGATGCTATATTTTTGCAAAAGCGAAATTCAGCTGCACCTCAGCATAATCAAGCGAGCTTGCTTCTGCATTCGGTTTGCATGAACTTTGCATCAGTAAAACAAAGTACTAAACCTTTTAAAAACAAAAAAGATTATGGAACCAATTATCAATTCCCAGCTTCCTGAATTCAAAGTTCAGGCATTCCAGAACGGAAGTTTCAAAACAGTAACTAACGAAGACGTAAAAGGCAAATGGGCTATTTTCTTCTTCTATCCCGCAGACTTTACTTTTGTATGCCCTACTGAATTGGTGGACATCGCCGAAAAATACGAGCAGTTCCAGGCAATGGGCGTGGAGGTATATTCAGTAAGCACAGACTCCCACTTCGTGCACAAAGCATGGCACGATGCATCCGAGAGCATTCGTAAAATCAAGTATCCTATGTTGGCAGACCCGACAGGAGTCCTGACCCGTGCATTCGGCGTAATGATTGAAGACGAAGGTATGGCTTACCGGGGCACGTTCGTCGTAAATCCTGAGGGCAAAATCAAGATTGCAGAAATTCAAGATAACAACATCGGACGTAACGCCGACGAGCTCCTCCGCAAGGTGGAAGCAGCACAATTCGTGGCTACGCACGACGGCGAAGTATGTCCCGCAAAATGGAAGAAAGGCGGCGAAACACTGAAACCAAGCATCGATTTGGTTGGTAAAATTTAAGTTCATCTCCCTTTTTTAATTAGCGAGCCCCCTCTATCCTGTATCTTGCACACACACTTTGGAGGGGGCTTGTTTTATTCTCAAAAAACAGTAATAGATTATGTTAGACTTAGCATTAAAAGAACAGATACGCGGCATCTTCCAGAATCTGGAAGCGACGTACACCTTTCATATTGTATGCCATCCACGGCACGAGAGCGCACAGGAACTGATAGATTTGCTGAAAGATGTAGCCGAATGTTCCGCCAAACTATCCTGCGAAATAACGGAAACCGAAGAGCCGAAACTGGAGTTCTCCCTGCTGAAAGATGGAAAAGAAACCGGTGTGAAGTTCCGTGGAATACCGAACGGACATGAATTCACTTCCTTGCTTCTGGCAGTACTCAACGCAGACAGCAAAGGTAAAAATATTCCTGATGAAGTCATACAGCGACGCATACAGGCATTGAAAGGACCTGTTTCCCTGCAAACTTATGTATCGCTGACATGTACGAATTGCCCCGATGTGGTGCAGGCTCTGAATGTCATTGCCCTGCTGAACGGACAAATTACGCACGAAATGATAGACGGAGCCCTCTTCCAGAAAGAAGTGGATGCACTGAAGATACAAGGCGTACCGTCCGTATACGCCAATGGGAAATTGCTCCACGTCGGACGTGGCACGCTGGGGGAACTTTTACAAAAGTTAGAAGATATGTTTGGTTCCGAGCCATTGGCAAATGCAGAACCCGTATCACGGGCCTATGATGTCCTTGTATTGGGCGGCGGACCGGCAGGAGCCTCAGCAGCTATATATTCAGCCCGCAAGGGATTGCGTGTGGCTATTGTTGCCGAAAAGATTGGTGGTCAGGTGAAAGAAACCGTAGGTATCGAGAATCTGATTTCCATTTCGCAGACAACGGGGGCACAACTGGCGGATAATTTAAGGAGCCATATCAATCACTATCCTATCGATTTATTTGAAGACCGGAAAATAGAGAAGGCGGAACTTCAAGGTAAAGAAAAAGCTATTTCGGTAGTAGGCGGTGAGACTTTCACTTCCCCCAGCGTGATTATTGCGACAGGTGCCAGTTGGCGGAAACTGAATGTAGAAGGTGAAACGGAGTACATCGGTAGAGGCGTTGCCTTCTGTCCGCATTGCGACGGACCGTTCTATCAGGGAAAGGATGTAGCCGTAATCGGAGGCGGAAACTCCGGTATAGAAGCCGCCATCGATCTGGCCGGTATATGCCGGGAAGTAACCGTATTTGAGTTTGCTGATAGTCTGAAAGCAGACCAGGTGCTGCAAGAAAAAGCGCAGAGCCTACCGAATGTTGAAATCTTCACGTCTTCACAAACTACAAAAGTCTTGGGAAACGGAGATAAAGTAGTAAGCATCCGTGTCAAGGACCGCGTGACCAACGAAGAACGGGATTTCCCACTCGATGGTATCTTCGTACAGATAGGACTGGCAGCAAATAGTATTCCTTTCCGGGAAGAACTGGAGGTTACACCACAAGGAGAAATCAAGATTGATGCTTATTGCCGGACCAATATTCCGGGAGTATATGCAGCAGGAGATGTATCGACCGTACCTTATAAACAGATTGTCATTGCAATGGGTGAAGGGGCAAAAGCAGCGCTTTCAGCATTTGACGACAGAATAAGAGGGATAATTTAGTGATGAATGATGAGTGGGCTGCGCAGTGCCCACTCATCACTAACCACTAATCACTAATTTTCAGTTCCTGCACCAAATGGCTTGCCTTACCATACTTCTCTATAATAAACAGGATATACCTTACATCCACCCCGATGCAGCGCTGCATCTTCGGCTCATACAGAATATCACTACTCATCGCTTCCCAATTTCCGTCGAACGCCAAGCCCAGCAACTCACCTTTTGCATTAAACATGGCACTGCCTGAATTCCCGCCCGTAATATCATTATTCGAGATGAAGCACACTTTCATTTCCCCCTTTTCATCGGCATATCTTCCAAAATCTCCCGAAGAAAGCAACGACAGGATTTCCGGCTGAACAGCAAAATCCACATCCCCCACATTTGCTTTTACCTTCTCTAAAACTCCTTTTGAAGTGGTATAATAAGCATATTCCACGCCATCAAAAGGTGTATATCCCGCCACAGTGCCAAAGCTCAACCGCATGGTAGAATTAGCATCCGGATAGAAATTGCGCGAAGCATACATCCGCCGGATAGCCCCATTCAACAAGCGTTCTCCTCGGATAATCTCCGAAGTGGGTGCCTGCATCTGCATATTCATATCAAACAGCATTGTCAGCATATCTATACCCAGGGAAATGGCCGGATCATCAAATATCTGGTAAGTAGTGTCCCGTTCAAGGAAACGCTTCAAGCCACGGGGAGTAGTCAGTTCGGAGTGGGCATAAAGGCTGTCCACATAAGCTTTTTCATCTCCATTGTATTCCTGCGCAATGGTATGATAGATTGCAGGCAGAAAAGTAGTATCTACTTTAGAACGATATTCCTTTAATGCAGCCGTAAACACTTCTTTATCAATCTCCAAATCCAGATTGGAGTATTGCTCTACAATATCCTTTAAACCCGCCACAACAGTCTTCTCTTCTCCCTCAAAGTCGAAATTCAGTATTTTCAGAGCAAGTTGCACCAGCTCCGGGGCATACAGGAATGATTCTATAAAATAAGCTTGTGCACGGTTCACCTCACGGCGGTTCTTGTAATTCAGTTCCAGGTCTGTGAACAGTTGCAACAGCTTCTCTCTCTCTTCCGGATTCTGCTGTATCCATCGGCGAAGTTCCTGTTCCATAGCCCGTTTCTTCTCCAATATCCCCAGTTTACGGATAGCTCGGTTTGTGCCGATACTGTTCTTCCAGTAGTTGGAACTTTCATCATACTTGGAGGCATACTTGATGCGTACACTGTCATTGCGGTCCATCTCACGCTTCCAGATGGCCTGCTTCACACCACGGACATCTATCTGCGCCTGATTGGAATTGTTCATCATTTCTTCTATACCGAACGAAGAGAGATAGCGTTCCGTACTGCCGGGATAACCCAGCGTCATACAGAAAGAACCTTCCCGATAGCCGTCCAGCGAAATCGGAGCTACATATTCAGGATGATAAGGAACATTCTCGGGAGAATATTCGGCAGGATGGTTATTGCGGTCTGCATAGATACGGAACACACAGAAATCTCCCGTATGCCGCGGCCACACCCAATTGTCCGTATCCCAACCAAACTTACCGATAGAAGAAGGCGGTGCAAACACCAACCGGACATCATTAAAGTCGCGGTAAACAGAAAGCCAGAACTCATTGCCACCATAGTAAGCATCCACAATACCGATTAAAGTAGAATCCTTGTGGGAAACCTCACCACCTATCACCAGCATCATGGAATCTACCGCACTGGAACGTTCCATCTCATTCATCGAAGGTTTGACAGCTCTCAGCACACGTTTCGTCACATCTTCTGTGCGTAACAGAAAACGGACATAAAGTTCCGGATTAGGGAGTTCTTCTTCACGGCTACGTGCCACAAAACCATTCTTGAGGTAATCATGTTCCACCGATGAATGTTGCTGCACACTGCTAAAACCACAATGATGATTGGTAAACACCAACCCGTCTTCCGACACTACCACTCCTGAACAAAACCCTCCGAAACTGACTACCGCATCTTTCAACGACGGCTTCTTCGGATTATATAGTTTATCGGCAGACATTTGCAGGCCGAGTTCTTTCATGGTCTTACGGGTCTGTTTATTCAGGTTTCCCAGCATCCACATACCTTCGTCCGCCTGTCCTGCCAAGGTGAAGAAGCAGCAAACGGTTATCAGGATATACTTTAACTTCATTCTATATTTAGTATTTAAGTGATTTAAATGATAATTTAATGAAGAACTATCAGTTAGTATTACAATTCCCTAACCCTCCCGGGCTGAACCTGGATTCATATTATTCTGCAATCAGTCTTAGCTGTTTCGCCCCTGTCCTCGCCTTTAGCCATTCAGCAATCTTCTCCTTTTCCTGTGCATTGGGATGTTTACCGAATTTCAGTACGGCAAGCGTAATGGTATCCGTCCGTATCGAATCGACCGTCAACTCTATCGCATGAGAAATAGAAACCGTTTTTACCGATGGATACAGCACTTTCAGTTCCGGGATGATTGTCTTTCCCAATTCATCAAAAGATTTATATTTCGCAAGGTTCTGTTCCAGCGAAGAAATCTTCTTCGCCTGTTCCACCAGCCGCTCTTCACTGTTCTTATAGAAATCTTCCATCACCATAGCCCGGATAGAAGAAATATCCACAGCCTCATTATTCATTCCTTGAAGAACGGTCAGCTTCGTTTCACCCAACTTATAATCTTTCATCTTCCCACGGGCAATAGCAATAGACGCCTCGGGAACTTCCTGACCAATCAAAACCACACGTATCTCATTGTCCTTAGTGCCATGATAATGGATTTTCTTATCCAGCACCTGCGTATTCTCAAAAGAGAGTTGTTCAGCAACAAACCGGTTGGCAGAACTCTCATAGAAAGTGCTCTGGATGATGCCCACTGTGAGATAAACAGCCGGGCACATCGTCAGTACGGCAATGAGTATGATGTATTGGCGCACTTTCTTTTCCCGTTTCTTATCTACAAACTCCTTTCGTTGGAAATGCATCACACGCACACCGACAAAGGTGGCAAGGCTGATGAACACCGAGTTAATGAAATAAAGATAGAAAGCACCAAGGAAATAAACAAGATTTCCCGTTGCCAGTCCGTAACCTGCCGTACAGAGTGGCGGCATCAATGCCGTGGCAATGGCAACGCCGGGAATCACATTTCCTTTTTCTTTGGTAGAAAGGGCCACCACACCGGCAAGACCACCCATTAGTGCGATGAATACGTCATAAATCGTAGGTGAGGTGCGTGCCAGCAACTCCGATTGTCCCTCGGCAACCGGGCTTACCAGGAAGAAAATGGTAGCCGTCGTCACGCTGAACAGTGTCGTTATCAAGAAACTCTTCAATGAACGCTTCATCAATTCAAAGTCATTCAAACCAACGGAAAGCCCCACCCCCATGATAGGACCCATCAGCGGGGAAATCAACATAGCACCGATAATTACGGCAGTGGAATTGACATTCAGACCTAATGACGCCATGAAGATGGCAAATATCAGAATCCACAGATTCGCTCCCTTGAACTCCACTCCTTTACGGATAGAGTCTACGGTTTCCAATTCATTGTCTTTGTCTTTTCGTAAGTCAAGATATTCGTTTAGGAATTTCTTGATAGCAAATATATTCCGGTTTTGTTCAGGTGTTTCCATAAGCGCTATTATTTTCGAATGAAACGGTTTAAGACAGGTATCTGCCCAAGCGGCAAATCACGCTTCACAACATAAGCAATAAACAATAATAATAAGATGGTGCGATACATCATGCGCAGGTAGATGTTATCTATCGGCACATACTCGGCTGCCACATAAAGTACGGCTGCCAGGAGGACGTACATCCCGATCGCTTTCAGGTCGTACTGTATCGGATACTTTTTCTGACCGACAAAGTAGGAAAGTAACATAGCAACACCGTAGCCGGTGAAACCCGCCCAGGCACAAGCTATATAACCGTACTTCGGTATCAGGAAGATGTTCATAAGTATCAGGATGGTACAGCCCGTCAATGAGAAGTAAGCTCCCCAACGGGTTTCATCAATCAGTTTATACCAGAAAGAGAGATTAAAGTAAATGCCCATGAAGATTTCCGCCGCCATCACGATAGGCACTACCCTCAGTCCATCCCAATAATCACGCCCGATGACGTGGCGAAGAATGTCCATATAAAACATCACTGCCAGGAAGGCCAGCAACGTAAAGATAATGAAGAACTTCATTGCCTGTGCATACATCTCACGGCTGTCTTTATCCTTGCTCTTACCAAATACAAAAGGTTCGTAAGCAAAGCGGAATGCCTGGGTAAACATAGCCATAATCATGGCTATCTTACTGGCAGCCCCGTAAATGCCAAGTTGCACGGTGGCCTCCGCCTCATCAGGGTAGACAAAAGGAAAGATAATCTTGTCAGCCACCTGATTCAAGATACCTGCCACACCCAATATCACCAATGGCAAAGAGTAACGAAGCATCCGTTTCAGCAACTCTCTATCCAGCACATAAGTAAATCCCCTCAGTTCCGGTATCATGCACAACATGACAACAGAGGTACATATCAGATTGAAGAGAAAGGCATAACCTACATCATTTCCTTTCAGAACAACGTAATAGAAAAGATTAAGAGCAATATTGAGGAAGATAAACAACAACTTTAGCGCCGCAAACTTAATGGGACGTTTCTTATAACGCAGATAAGCGAACGGAATGCTTTGAATAGCATCCATTGCCACCACAATCATCATCATACCTATATACCAGGGGTGTTCTCCGTATTCCAACCATCCGGCAATAGGTTCCAAAAATAACAACCCCAAAGCTACAAATACCACAGAGCCGATACTTACGCTCAACAAGGTGGTGGAATATACCCGCATCGGATCATCTTGCCCTTTATTGGCAAAACGGAAGAATCCCGTTTCCATGCCGCACGTCAGCAATACCAGTATCAATGCCACCCAGGCATATATATTCGTAACCACACCATAACCACCCGATGATGCAGGCAAAGCTATCGTATATACAGGTACCAGCAGATAATTGAGGAAACGTCCTACAATACTACTCACCCCATAAATAGCTGTCTCTTTTGCTAAACTTTTTAATCCCGCCATGTTTTCTTAATTAATAAACAGCCCCATCTTTATTTTCAATCTGAGAAGAAAATAGAGAAAGTATTTGTTCTCAGTCGTTAAATAAGGTACGCTGACTATTGTAAAGACTACGTCCTAAATGTTTATAAGCCAGTTCAGTTACTTCACGTCCGCGGGGGGTACGTTTTAAGAAACCCTCTTTAATCAGGAACGGTTCATACACCTCCTCTAAAGTCCCGGCATCTTCACCCAATGCCGTAGCAATGGTAGTAAGCCCTACCGGACCACCTTTGAACTTATCAATAATGGTACAAAGTATCTTATTGTCAATTTCATCAAGACCATACTTATCAATATTCAGTGCTTCCAAAGCGAAGTTGGCAATCTCCGTATCAATACTCCCCGACCCTTTCACTTGTGCAAAATCCCGCACGCGACGCAGCAATGCATTCGCAATACGCGGCGTTCCACGGCTACGAGAAGCGATCTCAGACGCTGCTCTTGTAGAGCAAGGTACATTCAATATTCCTGCCGAACGGCGAATAATACCGCTCAACACGTCATCATCGTAATATTCCAAATGCAGATTAATACCAAAACGGGCACGCAAAGGCGCAGTCAACAAACCGCTACGGGTAGTAGCCCCCACCATCGTAAACGGATTCAGATCAATCTGAATACTCCGTGCAGACGGGCCTTTATCTATCATAATATCAATGCGGTAATCCTCCATTGCGGAGTACAGATACTCCTCCACCACCGGAGAAAGGCGGTGAATTTCATCGATAAACAGCACGTCATTCGGTTCCAGACTGGTAAGCACCCCAGCCAAGTCGCCCGGTTTATCAAGCACCGGACCGGAAGTAACCTTGAAGCCTACCCCCAGTTCATTAGCAATAATATTTGAAAGTGTCGTCTTTCCCAATCCCGGAGGTCCGTGCAGCAATACATGGTCCAGTGCCTCGCCACGCAGACGGGCCGCCTTGACAAAGATGCGCAGATTGTCCACCACTTTGTCCTGTCCACTGAAGTCTTCAAAGGACAACGGGCGAAGTGCGTTCTCAAAATCGCGTTCCCTACTGGTCAACTGATTATCACGTATGTCAAAATCTTCTTGTTCCATTTATTAATTATACAATTTGTTCAACCAATCAATAAATACCCTCGCTTGCTCAGCATCCGGGTTCAGCACACGAGCAGTAATGGCCTGTCCCATAGGTCGCCCCGGTTCATCTTGCCATGCCAAAAATGTATGTACCTTAGCCTTTGACCTGTGTACTCTTTTATATTGTTGAATTTCTTTAGCCTCCAATTCAGATAATGTGGATTCAGCCTTTTGCATCAGAACATTTTCTGAAGAAACTAATTGCAAAACAAAATCCTCCAACATTCCCTCCAAGTTATTATTCGGCATAATCCATATACCAATTATTGCATCACAGCTATTCAAAGGATAAAGCACCAATCCATCAAGTGGCAATTCTAGGTTTTCACAGTCATACTTACCACTTTTCATCAAAATATCAACCAATTGCATCCAGCGTCCCTTAACATCATTATCCGCATCCACCATAATTCCGATACGCTGATAAACTGCAGGATTCGTAATAGCGATCTTGAATTGCCTGATAACATTTTTATCACTTCCGCAAGCTTCTATATTAAAGTTCTCCGTCAACTTATGATTCTCACATAACGAAGATACGACATGCAGATCATTCACCCCTTCAACAAACAGTCTATAAGGAAAAATCGTCTTATTATTCATGATCAACGTATTTCTACATTACTTTGTGCTATAAATTTCATGTCTTCTTCATTATCATAACTTACAGCAACAATATTTCCATCTCTGTTATCTAAACGAATAATCTGCCCCAACTTTTTTTCATTAGCAGCAACAAAACTGTTGATGCAATCACGACTATGCGAAGTAACAAAGACCTGAATATTCAACTTCTCAGAAAGCATAAAAATCACTTCCCACAATTTTGTCTGTACAGTATAGTGAAGTCCTGTTTCAAACTCATCTAATAAGAAAACACCTCCCTTACAGTTGACCAAACCAAGAATAATGCTCAAAACCCTATTGGTGCCATCCCCCATCGAACTTAAACGAAAGCGTTGCCCTGTATCCTTTAAAGTTACATAGGGTACCCTTACATTCGAGAACTCATTTTCATTCAAGAAATTGAGTCTATCTACTCTTGGCTCTATGATACGTAAAGCCTCAACAACGTATTTTTCTTCATCAGACAAAGAAACTCTATCGAAAAGCAGCACATTCCTTCTCAACTGAAAATCCTCTACCAAGACATATTCAAATGGCATTTTATCTTTCACACTCCCAAAGGCTCTACGTTGAAAAAAGGGAATTAGAATTTTGGAAGCAGAAGCAGAAGAAACCTCCAGTCCATCTCCTAAATACAGCAACGACTGAGAATCTGAAACATTATCACAATCATTATACGATACATATTTCCTCGTTTCAAATCCATCTTCGCTCTTTATCGTCTTTTCGGATACATGCACCAGTCTGATATTCAACAAGTCTTCATTTTCGCCTATTGAAATAACAGTAGAATTTACAAACTCTTTGCAGTGGTCATTAAACAAAGAGCTATAATGCTCCAATAATATTTTATTGGAATCTATTTCTCCTTTCGCAAAATCTACATTCACCAATTCTCCCCGAATATCCAGAATCGTTTTCAGCCATTCATCGCTACCATTCGTTATGTAGATAGAAATGGCCTCCAGCAACGTAGACTTACCTACATTGTTACGCCCCACTATCAGATTAACCGGAGCAAGCGAATTGAGCGACAATTCTTTAAGATTCTTATAGTTCTTGATGCACAGTGACTTCATACCGCAATTTTTTGTTTTCTGCAAAATAACTAATTTATTTTGAGATAACCCCTATAAGTTAACTCTTTTCACAAACACCTCTATTCCTATCCATCTTTTTGGCACTATCAAACTTACAGTGAAAAAAAATAGAACTGTATGAAAGCCACACAGTTCTATTTACATATAGTTTTTTAAGAAATCACCGCCTAGCGTAAATCAAACCTCATTCTCCATATATTAAAATAATCTTCTTTATTTGCACGACTGGAAATGAAATAGATATTCTTTCCATCAGCCGACCATATGGGACAGCAGTCACTAGCAGGATGATAAGTCAACTGTATAAAGCCTGTTCCATCAATTTTCACAGCAAAAATATCCAGATTATTCTTTTTAGTGATGGATGACTTACTGTTTCCCTGACATAAGATCCACTGCCCGTCGGGAGATACCGTCGGATTAGTAAATCCTCTGTTCTTATCTGAAAGAATCAGTGTTTCTTTACCATCCACATAATTCACCAACCAAAGTTCACTAATCCCCGATGTAGAGTTACGGACACAGATAAAAGAATCGTTACTGTTCCCCACAATACATGGATTATAGCCACGGGCACAAGACGTCAACGCCCCATTTTCTAAATCCAAAGACCAGATAAAAGGTCCCGATTTGTCAACACGTGTAAAGAACAATAGTTTTCCATCCATTGTAATGACGGGATTCTTGTCAATGCTATTATTAGTAAGTTGCCGCATAATGCTGCCCGCATGGGCATTAGTAGTGCCTATTTGCATACGTTGAATATCCGATTTGTCAGAAAAATACAAATTCCCGTCATTTCCCCATGAGAAATCATTAACATCCCTAAACGTACGTTGCGTAGAAGCACCTTGCGCACCCGCTTTGCGAATCATAATATTCCATTGCTTATTGATACTGCTTACATATCCCAATTCCAGACCATCCGATGAGATAGAGAGTAGCCTCTCCGTACCCCAATATACATTACTATTTTTACACCCTCCTATAGTAGTAGAGGCAAAGTTTCCTTTCGCCAAAAACCCCAACCCTCCGGCAGAATTATTTCCTATTACAGAATTTGATGCCTCATCCGTAATCTTCATAACATTCAAGCCGCTTTCTTCCGGTGCATACAAATCAAGAAACTTACCAGAACCACATGCGGAGAGAGATAATATGCATACCACCATTATCCCACTTTTTAAACAAATATTCTTTCTCATAATATTACAATATAAATAATAAAACATTATTCTTCATAAACCAGATAAATCTCATTCGTACTAAAATTAATCTCCCAATTACCTTTCTCGCGCTGTTCCCATTGATATTGATCTGACATACGATCCCACCAGTCCTGAAATTTTCTTCCTGTCTCTCCAAGGTCTTTCACCAGTTTTTCATACAACATCTCATTACTCCCTGTTATGATTTTGGCCAACTCATTCAGCCCATTCCGACGTTCAAAAAGAACCTGAATCTCAAGTTTCTCTTGTTCTGTAACTGCTCCTACCAATTTCTTCATAATCATATCTCATTACATTTTAATATTTCTTTCTCACATCAAACGGATCCAAATAATCTATCTCAGTTATTTCCCTGCCTTGTAGAAAGCACCCCGATTTACGTATTTCTTGCAACAAATCACGCGAGGCATTACGTTCCAAATGGGCAGTCACGCATTGCTCATACGAAGGGGTATTCACTTCTAGAGTCGTTTTTCTATTCAGCCAAATACAACGCTTGCATTGATAAGCATCACAATGCCTACATAGCGGTGCATGGCTCAGACGGTATAACTGAGGATTCCTGATATCAAGTCCCTTATCCAAATCACCAATGGAATAGCCCTCACCTGACAGATAAAAAGCAGGACAAACATAAAATTTCCCGTCCGGGGCAAGCGTTATATTCTCCCATCCGGCATTACAGTTATTCATACTATCAAGCAGCATACGGTCAGTCAGCAGGTTGAATTGAGGGGTCGTCTTCTCATTATAAAAACCCTTTAACTGAAAAGCCAGTTCAGCCAACACGGACTTATACTTATCGAAGTCAGCTTCTGTAAAAGTATCCACATCAGTCAGTATTATATTCAGGCGAGCCACATGAATCAACATCTTTCCCACTTTCTCATAATGACTGAAAAAATCCTCTTTCTTCGTTCTCAATACATAGACCTTATCCCTGTCCATATTCCGACCTTCCGAATTCTCCCAATAATCCCAAACGATAATGTCCGCTCCAGCGCAACAGGCAACAGGCATAATTTTACAATGCTCCGTCGTTTCTATGATTTCCTCATATTCCTGAGGTAATTTGTAATCAGGATAAACAAACTGAACCATCAGATTCTCTTTCATTGCCAGAAGGATAGCAGCCCGCAAATCCTGCAAACTGATTAGCTTATGTTCCGTCTTCGGATTCTCATAATGACAATAGGACGTACTGGTATCATCCAATAAAACAATTAAATATTTCAGCATGGTTCGCCCTCCGATTCCATTTTACGTAAAAGCCTGTTCCAGTAATAATTATTAGCCTTTACCCGTGCCTTGTGCATTTTGCAGATAGCTGTAGAACGCTGGTAGATGGTAGAAGTATCGGCAGCATCATAGTTTTCTCCCTGACACCATGCGCATCCACTTGCCACTTCACAATCTATGCATTCTTGTGTACTTTGCGTACAACGGTCCAATGTCAAGAAAGGCCGCAACTTGTTCTTATCAATGCCATCATGAATATTACCAATGATCCAAGCTTTCTTATTGCGAAGGGAGTATTGTGCAAAACGAGTACATGGATAAAAATTTCCCATTGCATCTACAGCCAGCATCATACCCGCGCCGCACCAATTCTGATTCTGCAACTTACAATCCAATGGTTTCCCTAAATGCTCACCAAAAAAAGAACAAGAATAATCCCGGTAATAGCTATTATCAATGATAGCATCCGCCAGCATCAGCAGTTGTTCTTCAAACAGCCTGTCATCCCCTACTTTCCATACTTCCTCAAACACACAGTTAATGTTCACTTCATGAATGCCCAAAGAATAAAGATGAAGAACACTTTCCTTGATATAAGGAATATCGGCACTGCTGATAGTCACTTTCGTACTTGCATCAGGAAACTGTGACAACCATAAAGGAATGTTGCGCACAACATCTTTATAAGATCCCCGTCCGCTTGCCTTATACACGCGGTTCAGGTCATGCTTCATCTCCGTACCGTCGATGGTAATGCCAATACTGAGATGTTCCTTATTTTTCAGGATAAATTGCTGTACCTTTTCTTCATGGTAATTGATGCCATTTGTAGAAAAGCTGAAGCGGTAAGCGCCAAACCAATGATGATCTCTTTGGAATTGTTCAACCTTGATATAATCACAAATCTTATCTATCAGGTCTATTTCCAGAAAAGGCTCTCCGCCTATGAAATCCCATACCACAGACTCTTCGGGAAAATCCTCTTCACGTTCTAATACATAGTCAATAGCTTGTTTGGCTACCTCCCAAGACATTCGCTCTTTCGAGTTTTTACCCACGAGGTAGCAATATTTACAAGCGAGTTGGCAGTCTTTCGTGACAATAAAAGTGATATTCTTTGCCATTCCAGACTTCCAGTCCACTTCCTTCTTTTTAATTCCTTCCATTTTTAAAATATAACGAATATTTTAAAAGTTAGTATTTATTATAACTCCGGCACCCATTCCGGCATCCCGTTTGACATCCAAACATACAAGTACCCTTACACTGCCCCAAACAGGTTGAAACACATGCACCACGACAAGTTGTCGTACAAGTTTGCGCACAAGCCAGATTACAACTATTGCCACAGCCCGAGCAACCGGATGACTTAGCAGAATCCTTACAACCATTGCTGCACCCTTCTTTACAACCATTACTACAAGAAGTGCTGCAATCTGAACAAGAAGATTTGGCTGTATTATCACAACCACTGGAACAGCCTTCTTTACAGCCATTTTTGCAACCATCTCCACAACCACCTTGCGATGTCCCTACGCAGCTGTTGCTACAGGTAGAACCACAACCACTCTGTGCTGTTCCCATGCAACTGTTATTACATCCCGACGGTTCATCATCTTTACTGCAACTATCCAATATAGGAGCAATAGCAATAAGCCCTAAAAACGGTATTGTTTTCTTGATGGCTACTTTAAAAAACTCTCTGCGTGATATTTCTTTCATTCTTTTCATAGTAACCCTAAATTAGTAACCTTTATAATATTTAGCAGGAACCGTAAAGTGATAACGCAGATTATTCTCAAGATTCGTAAATCTGATATCCGCTTCCGTAATAAAATCAATATAAGATGCAGCACCGGAATATGATACATCTCCTCCCTTTCTCATATAATAAAAAGTGCCCGTTCCATTTTCTATATATATTGATTGAGAATAGTCCGCAGCTTTCTTCAATTCTCCATCATCAGTTTCAACCAAATATGTACCTGCTAACTTTATATCATAGGTAAAATTCAGAAAAACCCGATAGCGGCTATAAGGATTAGTATCATCCATTTTCTCATACCGCTCATATGTATATTTAACAAAGAAATCATTTCCTCCAACAGTTTTCACCGACACCTCATCATCGTAATACTCTATTTTTGAATCTACACGGCTGTAAGCCCTTAGATAATAAGTAGTCCCCTTACTCAACTTTGTTAAAGACAATCTCAATTTCCCGTCACTACCTACACTTGCCGTAGTAACATTATCTGTAATCTTAGGATTAGGCGATGTTCCGTAGCATACATCTACTTTCTTCACCCCACTTGGAGCAACAGATGTAAGCACCACCTTGTCTTCATATATATCTGTAGGTTCAAAGTGTGTTTTAATAATCCCTGAGGTAGTAAATGCTCCTTGATCTCCATAGTAATATTCCGCACCCAATTTAGCATATATACGAACATAATAAGCTGTTTCGGGAGTCAATTCATTCAGCGTGTATTCTATCTTATTACCCGAAAGCACAGCCTTAGTAGCATCAACCGTCGGCATTGATGTAGTAGAATAACAAATACCAACCTCATCCATTTGCAAACCATACGTCGTAATTGTTCCTGAGATCTGTGCCGAAGATGAAGAAATAGAAGAAATTTGAGGTACTGAAATTTCCACGGTCACTGCCGTAGTAAACATAGCCTGGTCGCCATACTTAGCCGCCCCATCCACAACAGCATATATGCGGACATAATAAGTAGTATTTGCCTCCAGCTTGGTCAGGGTGTAAGAAATATCTTCGCCGGACAAAGCGACCTTCTTGTCATTGACAGTGGGAGATTGAGAAGTAGAGTAACAAATACCTACCTCCGTGACCTTAACACCCGAAGGCTTGACAGTTCCCTCCACGAGAGCCGAAACAGAAGTAATATCCGATACCTCCGGTTTAGAAATCTCCACTCCTCTATTAACGATTGTAATCCGACAGGATGCCGTTTTATCGCCATCATCCGTAGTCGCTTCAATAGTAACCTTTCCCTCGGCTATAGCAGTCACTTTACCGGCAGCATCCACCGATGCTATTTTGCTATCATCCGAGCTCCACGCTACAGTTTTGTTTGTCGCATTCTCTGGTGTCACAACAGCTTCAAGCATCAAGTCATCTCCCACTACCATAGTAGTCTCTGTAGGTTTTATCGATACTCCTGTCACTTTGACAACCTTATCTACTACTGTTATCTTGCAAGTGGCTTTCTTTTTACCCGTCAACGCGGTTGCTGTAACAACCGCTTCTCCCGGCTCCACAGCCGTCACCATTCCCGTTTCATCCACCACTGCAACGCCAGGGGCACTGGAAGCCCACACATGTCCTTTATCAGGTGTTTCAGCAGGAGTAAAAGAAGCAATCAATCTTTCCGTCTTACCTTTTTCCAGCGCCAATTCACTTTTATTCAATGCTATATCAGGAATAGTAACTTCCTCTTTACTATCATCTTTGCTACAGCCAATAGCTAACGGTAGCATAAACGATATAACTATCACAACTAAAACGTGCCGTAATTTGCCATTTGATTTCTCTCCTCTAAGCATAATCCATATAGGTTAATGCCTATAGACTTCCCCTGATTCAGCAGTATACAAAAAAGACGTGGGAGTCTGTACTTTCACTTATCCCAGTCTCAGGCTCTCGCATGCCCATCTATAAGGATAAGCAACGCAGCTAGCCCACGCCAAGATGAATATACAGAACACCACGCCAAGCGCAATGTTTGAACAAAACACCTCAAGTGGACGTTCCCGTTGCCGTATCTTCTTATAGATTTCAAATTTGCGAGATTTGAGACTAGAAGATAACGTCCGTAAACGTCTTTCTATTAAAATAATAAAAACCTCCCCCTAACCCACTGGCTAGCTGAGATTGTGACAAAGTTAAGAAGTTTCAGTGTACAGACCAAATTATTCAAGATGTTTTTATTGTCCATTTTTTACCGCATAACATCCGTTTAGGACCTCATAGCCATCCAGATAACCATGAGAAAGAAATATCCGGTTCGTACCTACTCCCTACTTACTCCTTACCTACTCCCTACCTACTCCTTCTTATTATATAGGGAGAAGGTAAGACGTAACCATGTCTGATACCGGTAATATTTATGCCGAAACACTGCATCACATACATTCTCTCCGTATACCCATAAATTCTTGAAAATAAACTCTGCAAATCAAAAGAAAAGAAAAAGTTTATTCATACCTTTGTGATGCAACACTTCTCAAAAAGCAATGCACGAAGAATAAGAAAGGCCAAAACAAAGCTTCTCTCCTCCTTCACAAACAACAATGTATTAACAATTAAAAATTAAACCATCATGGGAAAAATCAAACAAGGAGCTTTTGGCGAATTTACGGGAAAAGTAGGAAATCTGGTAGGTTGCACCTGGAAAGGTGTGCCTTACATGAGAACCCGCCCTGCATACATGACCAATCCACGCACCGAAAAGCAACAAGGGCAACGCAGTAAATTTCAGGTAGCACTCAACTTCCTCAAAACAATCACCCCTTTTCTGCGTATCGGATACCGGGAATTCGCGGAAAAGCAGACAGCCTTCAACGCCGCCATGTCTTATGTAATGAAAAATGCCTTGACGGACAGTGAGCAGGGATTAGTGATAGACCCTAACAAAGTGTTGGTATCGCACGGAAGCCTGACACAAGCTTTTAACGCAGCAGTGACAACAGAAGAAGACAAAGCCCTTTTCACCTGGCTGGACAACAGCGGACAGGGAAACGCCATGGCTACAGATGCAGCCATGCTATTAGTGTACAACAAAGAGAAAAATTTGGCGACCTATGATGCAACTGCCGCCACACGCACAGATGGCAAAGCCGAATTGCAACTGCCTAAAGACTGGAAGAGCGATACATTGATTGCCTACCTGGGCTTTTGCAGCGCAACCGACGAAAGCGTAGCTAATAGTGTATGCCTGCCACTTACCGTTTCATGAACTCTTTCCGTTCGTCCTCCGGAAACTTCTCTATCGCATAGCGCAACGTAGTGCGGGGCATCGTCTTACAGTACTTTTCAAGGAATTGCACCAGCAAGTCCTTGTCCCGCTTTCCCATCTCACGCAGCATCCAGCCCACGGCCTTTTGCATCAAATCATGTTTATGATAAAGCAATCGTTCGGACAGAGCCAAAATATCGATGAAATCGTTGTTTTTGATTAATGTATAGGTAGACACAACTGCAATGCGCTGGTCCCAAAGCAAATCGCTATCCGCCAGACGATAGAGTACATCACGGGGGTTGTCTTTCAGATATTCGCCCACAATGCCCGGAGCGGACAAGTCCACAAGGTCCCAGTTATTGATACGGGCGGTTTGCGCCAGATAGAAATCGAATATTTCCTTTTTTCCGTTTTCATCGCACTTCTTGAAACGCTCCACTAGCATCAGCAGGGCACAGAGGCGGCACTCGTGCCATTCACTTTGCAGCAATTCCGCCATCACCTCGAAAGGTGCGTCTTTATGTCGTTTTGCCACGATACGGGTATTGGGAACCACAATACCGAGGAATTTATCACCTTCTCCGTATTGCCCCTTTCCGGTTTTAAAGAAATTGGGGAGATATTCCCGCTTCACAGGGTCAATGTATTGCTCCAGCTCCTGCTGGATTTCTTTAGTTCTTTGCATTCTCTTAAATTTAGCAGGCTACAAAAATATCCTTTTCCCATCAGATTCTTTGCATCGGTACACAGAAAATGAAACGGGTGCCTTGAATATATTCTTTATCAATAATCAGATAACCTCCCAACTTTTCTGCAACGGTGCGGCAAATAGACAAGCCAAGACCTGTGCCCTGAGTGAAATCATTCAGCTTGACAAAACGTTCGAAGACGTGTTCCCGTTCATCGGCAGGAATGCCTATTCCGGTATCCGTAACCGTGAATATTAATTGCTTCTCCTCCTCTTTCAGCTCGTAGGCCAGTGTAACAGAACCTTCCCGAGTGAATTTTGATGCATTGCTCAGCAGGTTATCGAGCACCTGCACTATGTAGCTATAGTTACTGTCTATTATCAGTTCATCGCAAGCCGGCTCAAAAATGAGCCTTATATCTTTAGAAAACAATTCGCCCGCCGCGTCCATTGAAGCTTGGCAACAAGCATTGACATCGACAGCATAATGGTTGATTTCAATATTACTATCGAGTGCTGAAATATCAAGAATATCACCAACCAGCTTCAACAGCAGTTTACTGTTACTTTCAATCAGCGAAACATACTGCTTGATGTCTTCCTGCTCCTCAAACATATCGACCAGCACCCCGGAGAAGCCTACAATAGAATTGAGAGGGGTACGGATTTCATGGGACATGTTCTGGATGAATACTGTTTTCATCCAGTTACTTTGCTCGGCAATTTCTTTCGCCTTACGCAGTTCTTCTTTGGCTTCAATCAGTATGCGGTTCTTTTCGTCCAGCTTATCTCTGGATTTATGCAACTTTCTATTCAACTTTCTCTGCTGCAAAAGGAAGACAACGACAATGCACAAGATTCCCACTACAGAAAACAGGATGATACGGGTATTTTGAAGTTGCTTCTCTTGGGAAATCTTTTCCAATTGCTGTTTCTCGGCACTGAGCCTTTGCAAATTCAAGATAGTGGCAAACTCACCGGTAGTGATTTCTTCGTTCTTCTCTTTTTCTTTCTTTTGTTCTATCAGGAAGTCGCGATACAAATCAGCTGCTTCGCTTTTACGATTCATTTCCCAAAGAATGTCGGCCTTCTTCTTCCTTAATTCTGCCAAAGTCATTAAATCGTTTATTTTCTGTAGTTCCGCCTCCCGTGTAGCCAATATGCCAAGAGCCTCATTATAGTTGCCGACTCTCCAGTTGTAATCAAGCTCCACCTCATAAAAATAGTGGATATGACGTTTCAATGAAGGTTCCTCCGCATACATCTGCCTGCATTCTTCCAATGCCTGACGTGCAGCTTCCCTATCCCCTTGGGCAAGATAGAGTGAGACATAAACCAGCTTGGCCGTCACCTTATGATAAGGAGACTTGACCGTTTTGAGCGCTTTCTTTAATAATTCGGGAGCTTTTTCTTTTTCGCCCAGATCAATGTATATCTTCGCCGCATCACTGTATTGGCAAGATATATTGTATCTTACGACATTAGTCTTCTCAGAAAGTTCTATCTCTTTAAGCATGAACTCCTGGGATTTTTTCAATAAACCTTTGGCTGCATAGACATTAGCCAAGGCATAATAACATTCGGCAATACTTGATGTAAGATTATCCCTCTCAGCCTCACGCAGCATCTTTTCTGCTTCAACAAGAGCAATGTTATATTCTCCCTGTTTGATGTAATAGTTCACCAGGCGGGCAGCCCAGGCCCAATAGTAAAGTTCAGGGTTTTGCACCTTCCGGGCAAATTGCTTCAGCCGATTTACTCCGGCTATGATGCTATCCGTACGATTTTCACCTTGCCCATAATAGTAATAATCCAATTTAGCTCCTAAAGCTATTTTAGACATTACGGTATCATTGCATCGGATTGCCATGTCGAGCAATGTATCCGAGGCTGTCAGTACAATAGGATTGGTGGGGTCATTAAAATGCTTATCATAATAAGCATGCATTTGGTTTACGTAGGTGGAATCCACCTTTTGGGCATGGACAACCCATATAGCCAATTGTAAAAAGATACAGGCAAGAATCGTTTTTTTCATCATAAGTTATTTGCTCGTTGTATATTAACTGGGTTCTAAAGATATGCTTTATATATGAAAGAAGATATTGTTCCATCTTACAAGCCAACACAATTGACGTTTTTTATCTTTTTATTGTAAATAATAAGCTATTTCTAAACATTCAGAGCAAATAAACAAATAATTGTGCACTATCAATGCATCTATAGCCAGTCCACTATAAAAAGGAAATCCGCTTATTATCAATTATTTAAAATTGATAATAAGCGGATTTTTTTCTCCGGATTACTTTCCTCAAATTATTTCTGCGTCACCCCTTTCCAGTCATCCGTACGGAAAGGCGATGCGGGCAAACCGGCACCATTATACAGATTGCAAACCGGGTTGTTGGCCCAGGCATAGCGTACAGCAACCGGATAAGGCACTTCCGGAGAAGTTACCACAATCTTATCGCCTTGTATTTCTGCTTTCGCCCAGTGGAATTTATGGTCGCGCCCGGCAATGGAGAAACCTTGCAGTTCTTTACCGTCACCGCTCTTCAAACCACCATTGGTATGGTCGAAAGAGAGAATTATCTTATCTCCATCCACTTGATAGGAACGGTACATCGGACCGGAATATGGTATCTGTTCTCCATATGTATTAGCACGGGCTATCAGAGCCAAACGATGACCGACCGCTTGTTTATCTTTCGGATGAATATCATTGGCGTCGCCTTTATCAATAATTACCGCCATGCCCGTATTGGCAACAGCCAATGTACGGGTTTGCGCTTCACGGAGTTCCGCCCATTCAGAGTCAGCCGGCTGCGGAGATTGCTGCATGAAGTTGGCCAACTGCACAAAATAGAACGGGAAGTCCTGTCCCCAGTCCTGACGCCAGTTTTCGATGACCAACGGGAAAAGTTCACGGTACTGATAAGCACGAGAAGCATTATTCTCTCCCTGATACCAGATGGCACCACGAATAGTGTAAGGCACTAACGGATGAATCATGGCATTATATAAAGATGTCGGCAAGTTGGGATTCTCGGACATATCTTTCGGAGGCATTCCTTCTTTTCGTGCATCTGCTGCCACCTGATATTTCCATTCGCCTGCAAGGCTGATTTGTTCACCATTGGCAGAACGAAGATAAAGTTCGTCCGGCATACCGCAGCCACCGCCTGTATCCGTAACGCGGATAGCTAATGTCAACGCTCCCGCTTTAACCATTTTACCGGGAACCGTATAATTACGTGCAATCGAATAACCATCAGTACGTCCTACCTCCTGCCCGTTCCAATAGGTGACATCATTATCATCAATAGCTCCCAAAACCAACTGCACTTTCTTACCAGCCCAGGAAGAAGGTATCTCAACAGTCCGGCGAAGCCACAACAAACCATCAAAACCAGCCAAACCTTGTTCTTCTACCATACCGGGGAAGTTCATTTTCCCCCAGTTGCTATCATCGCAGGTGACTTCCGCCCGCACCGGTTTACCAATGGCAAAACCCTCGTCAACACGATTGTTCCAAGCCTCCAAACCTTTCAAATACTCCGCTTTCATCGCAGATTTATCAGGCATTGTCTGAATATCTTCCACTACTTTACTGAAATCCGGCATTTCTTTCAGTATCTTTCCACTAATCCAGGACTCCACATTCGTTCCGCCCCAGGAAGTATGGATTAACCCAATGGGCACATTTTGCTTTTCAGAAATTTCACGACCAAAGAAATAGGCAGTAGCAGAGAATTCAGGAACCGTAAGCGGTGAGCATACCTGCCAACCGTTATCGCGAATCTTGATGTCCGGCTCCGGTTGCGTGCTCGTCACATGCTCCACGTGCAGCAAGCGGATATTAGGATGGTTAGCAGCAGCTATCTCTTTCTCATAATCCATTATTTTACCCCAGCCCTTCAAAGGCATCTCCATATTCGATTGCCCGGAACATATCCAGACTTCACCGATCATTACATTCTTCAACACCAGTTTCTGCCCGTCAGTCAGGGTTAGTTCATACGGTCCTCCGGCCTCGGGGGTACGGACAGAGAGTTTCCACCTACCATCTTTATCAGTAAGGGTTTCATACGTCTTTCCATCCCAGGAAGTGGTAATTTTCACCGTTTTCATCGGTTTAGCCGTACCCCAGATAGGAGCATCCGCCTGTTGTTGCAGCACCATATTGTCCGAGAACATGGGCGGTAGCACTACTTTTGCAGACATTGCTCCGGATAACATCAGCAAAGCTGCAACTAACATACACTTGTTTTTCATATACTTGGTTATTAGTAGTTAGTGATTAGAAAGCAAAGGTAATTAGAAATTCGTATTCCCAATAACGTTATTACCCTAATAAATGCAATAATCTTTCCATTTAGCGTGCTAAATAGAAAGATATTCCTACTTTTGCCGTAAAATAAACGCGTTGCTTTATGGTTTTAAATTACATTTGGGTAGCATTCTTCGTAATTGCTTTCATTGTGGCATTCATCAAACTCCTGTTCATGGGCAATACTGAAATCTTTACGGAGCTTGTCAACTCCACATTTACTTCCTCGAAAACAGCATTTGAAATATCCCTGGGACTGACTGGTATTCTTTCCTTGTGGTTGGGCATCATGAAGATTGGCGAACAGAGCGGCATGATAAATGCATTGTCCCGTTGGCTGAGTCCTGTGTTCTGCCGCCTCTTCCCTGAGATTCCGAAAGGACATCCCGCCATGGGTTCCATCTTTATGAACCTCTCTGCCAATATGCTGGGACTGGATAATGCCGCCACCCCCATGGGGCTGAAAGCCATGAAGGAACTGCAAGAGCTGAACCCGAAAAAAGACACAGCAACCAATCCAATGGTCATGTTTCTGGTACTCAATACTTCCGGACTGATACTGATTCCAATCAGTATTATGATGTACCGCGCACAGATGGGCGCCACGCAGCCTACTGATATATTTATTCCGATACTTATTACGTCGGCCATCTCCACCCTTGTGGGAGTAATTGCTGTCAGCATTGCCCAGCGCATCAATCTCATCAATAAACCTATCCTTATCCTCATCGGCTGCATCAGCCTTTTCTTTGCCGGACTCATCTACATGTTCACACTGCTTGGACGCGAAGAAATCGGAACGTATTCTACATTGGTTGCCAATATCATTCTGTTCAGCATCATCCTGTTGTTCATTGTCTGGGGATTGTGGAAAAAGATAAATGTATATGATGCTTTTGTGGAAGGTGCCAAAGAGGGATTTACCACTGCTGTACGCATCATTCCTTATCTGGTGGCATTCCTGGTGGGTATTGCCGTATTCAGAACTTCCGGTGCAATGGATATGCTGGTAAGCGGTATCGGTTATGTAGTAGGACTGTTTGGTGTGGATACCAGCTTTGTAGGCGCCTTGCCCACCGCGTTGATGAAATCATTGAGCGGTAGCGGTGCCAACGGACTGATGATTGACACCATGAAAGAATATGGTGCGGACTCCTTCGTGGGACGAATGAGTTGCGTAGCGCGTGGTGCTTCGGACACTACATTCTATATTCTTGCCGTTTACTTCGGCAGTGTGGGCATCACCAAGACACGCAATGCCGTCACCTGCGGACTGATAGCGGACTTTGCAGGCATTATCGCTGCCATCATCATCAGCTACATCTTCTTCTTTTAATTTTTAATTTCTAATTCTTAATTAATATGGTTTCCTATCAGACAGACGGCGTAGATATGCCCGCCATCAAAAAAGGCACAACAACGGAATGGATTAAAGCCGTTGCTGCCACTTACGGAAAAAGAGTCGGTGAAATCGCCTATATTTTCTGTTCCGACGAAAAAATTCTTGAGGTAAACCGCCAGTATTTGCAACATGACTATTATACTGACATCATTACTTTTGATTACTGTGAGGGTAACCGCCTCAGTGGTGATCTCTTTATCAGCCTCGATACAGTGCGCACTAATGCAGAGCAATTCGGCAGCGATTATGAAACAGAATTGCACCGTGTGATTATTCACGGCATCCTGCACCTTTGCGGAATCAATGATAAAGGTCCGGGAGAACGGGAGATAATGGAAGAGGCAGAGAATAAAGCGCTGGCGATGAGATAAGTACACAGGAGCGTAGTGAAGGATCTACTCTCCTGAATCACAGAGAGAAGATCCTTCGACAAGGATGACAGAATGATGCGCTTATCAGAGTCTTGCCACACCTTCTTTTTCTTGTATCCTTCGCAATCTTTATATTATTTCATTTAAGTTTCGCATGTTGCTCAACTTATTAGTTGACAAGGGAAGAAGGGGGACGAGTTGACAAGGGGAATAGTACCGATAGCCGTATTTATCTATAAAATTTCTATAAATAAGCAGACTTTCTGTCCTTGTCAACTCGTCCCCTTCTTCCCTTGTCAACTGCGAAAGTTGAGCTTGCGAAACTTGAATTATTTCAGCAAGAACTGTTCCGCACGTCCCGGCGAGAAGAGCTCCCATAAAGAAGCAACCGTCCAGCCCGGGGCGAAGATATTATTATAATATCCTTTACCATTGCGTCCATAGTCCCAGTTGGTATGTTGTACCACTTCAGGATAATAACCCACCTTTGCGATGCCACACATATGACCTTCATAGGGCAACAACTGACGCATAGAGGTAGAAATTACTTCGGCAAAGTCAGCGAAGCGCGGTTCATTATATTGCTTGGAAAGCCAATGCAGTACATCTGCAAATTCGAAGATAAACACATCAATGTGATTATTCTCAACCGATACATTCCCCCAACCACGGGTTTTCAAACCAATGTCACCTAACATCTGTCCTTTTGCAAAAGGAACATCCCAGGTATAATACCAGGACAAGGCGAAATAAGCAGCTTTCTTTGCCAGGTCCGCATAATGGATGCGCTCGGCTCCTTTAGTGACCAGAGCCAGATAGTATGTAGCTGTAGCAGCATACAAAGAGGCCTCCTTGTCTTCACAATTGGCATCCAATGTTGACGAGAAATAATCAGCTTTGGATATCAATTCCTTCTCCAGATAATCTACCGTACGTTTTGCACTTGCCAGATAACGTTTGTCTTTGAAGTATTTATAGGCCATTACCAAAGGTAGAGTGGCCGACGGGGTACTGCCTCCACTGGCATCTACAAGAGAAAAGTCGTCCTTGAACTTACGCGGGAAACTACCATCTTCATTCTGCAAACGAAGGAAGGAGTCCAGTATACCTTTTATACGCTTCTCCCATTCAGGATGTTTACGTTTCTGCTGCTTCTCGTAATTCAGATAGTTCAATACGGCATATACACCTTCGGACTGACGACGGATGCTATGAACAGGATCTTTCGAAACATGATTGTAGTGAACAACCTCATTGAAGAACCCTACCTGAGAGAAGCCATTTTGAAGATAAGTATCAAAAACACTATTGGCATTATCCACCAGGTCTGTACGGTTTTGCTGCGCTCCATACTCCAAAGCATTAAAAGCATTGAGTAATGTGCGTCCTACAAAACCAATTTCAGCAACATCCGTACTGGCACAAGTAGCTGTTTCCAACTCTACTCCGGAATAGTAATGGGTAGGTGTATTATCCACATAACTTTCCACAAAGAAGTTACTCATAACCTCTTTCATTCTATCCACCGTATAAGGTGTATTGACAGGTTCCGGGCGATTCGTATCATAGCTATATTCCCAAGTGCGCTGTATGCATTCCGAGAAGTCAGCCGCATCCACTTCTGCCAATTCCCAGGTCAGAGAAATGCTATCGCCTTTGCGAAGCAACTGGAAAGCCTCAACAGAGGGAGCCAGTGTCAACTTACGAATATAAGTTTTTGGCGCTTCTTTATACGGAAAACCGAAAGAGAGCACACTTATACCTTCTATATTCTCAAAACCTGTATAACCAATAGATGTTTCACCGGATACGATCACTTCCCCTTCTTTGTGAGTAGCCAACGCATCTTTATCGAACTTATCAATACGAAGTACTGACATTGACTTCCTGCTTACAGGATTGAAAATAGCCGTCAACGGAGTACTCAAACGGTCCTCACGCACCAACCAGCTATCGGAAGTATGGAATGAAGGTGCCTTTTGCGGTGAACGCAGATTACGGCGATACCAGAATCCCGGCATATAAAACTGGCAATCGGCATGCTTATAACCGGTCTTTACTTGTTCCCCATAATTGAAATACACATCTTCCAAAGCATTTATCACAACGTCAACACGTTGTTTTCCATCTCTTTCCGTAACTTTCCGGGTAATAACCAACGGCAGTTCACTATTTGCCCGGCAATTGTATGTTCCCTCTTGCGCTTCCTGAAGAATAAGCGAATATTGCTTTGCCTCATTCCCCGGTACTTTCAAAGAAATAAAAGCCGAGACATTCTCCGGAGCAGCACTCATAGCCGACATTTCGGCAATACCCATCAAAAGTATTATCCCCAAAAACAATCTTTTTACTCTCATAATTATATCTAATCTATTTCAATTCATTATTAGAACACCGGTGCGGCAGACTCTATCGACGGAGAATTTCCAGCTACTGAAGGCCATCCGCCCTTCCACTCAACTTTATCCATCATTAACACGCGACCTTCAGGGCGCCGAGTACTCACGGCATGATAGAACATCCAATCGTTACCCGCCTTGTCCTTTACAATCTCAGAGTTATGTCCGGTGCCCACAAAGGCATCATTCTTATGAATCAGTACTTCATGATGGTTATCCAACATCTTTCCGCCATTTTTGTCTACATATGGACCAAACAGATTCTTGGAACGTCCTACCACCGTAGTATAAGTACTCTTCAATCCCTCGCAACAAGTGCCTATCGAAGCAAAGAAATAATAATACCCCTTTTTCTTATGGATGTAGGTTCCTTCATAAGCTGTTCCTGCTACCTGGCAGGGCGTGGCACCCTCTTTAACTGAAAGTCCGTCGTCCGACAGTTCAATAGCATAAATTCCCCGGAAACTACCCCAGAAGAGATACTTCTTTCCCCCATCTTCTATATAGAAAGGGTCGATAGAATTCTGCACATTGATTTCATTACTACGGAACATCTTTCCACAATCCGTGAAAGGTCCTTCGGGTTTATCGGCTATGGCACATCCGATGCCACATGTCCATTCCCCACCCCAGACAGACATGGAATAATAAAGTACATATTTGTCGCCTATCTTATTGATATCGGGAGCCCATAGCCCCCCCCTTCGTTCAAAATTCGGACGGGTATCTTTTGTAAATGCAGTGCCCACATACTCCCAGTTCACCAGATCTTTGGAACGGTGGATAGGCAGATTCCGAATGTCTTCGGTGGCATACAAATAGTAATAGCCATCATCACCCTTAATAACAGAAGGATCAGGCAGGCTATAATTTACGACCGGATTCTGATAAGCTTTAATGGGCTTTTTCGCCATAAGCAAACAGCTTATGGCGAGAAAGACTCCTATAAACAATGTTTTCTGCATATATTCACATTTACTATTTACAAACCGGAGCTTCTGCTTCAGTAGAGGGGCTATTGCCAACAATCATTGGCCAATCATTCTCCCAGACAATACGATCAATCATCAGATAACGTCCTTTGCTTGGGGTGTGTCTGTCATAACTATGATATAGCATCCACTCATTACCTTCGCTGTCCGTCACAATCTCTGAATTATGGCCCGGGCCTACAAAACGATCGCTAGCTCTGATAAGTACTTCATATTTATTATCGAGCATTGACTCTCCGTTCTTATTCACATACGGACCTAGGAAAGAATTCGAACGGCCTACAACAGTTGTATAAGTACTCAACATGGAGTTACAACATGAACCAACCGAAGCGAACATATAGTAATAATCACCACGCTTATGAATGTAAGGTGCCTCAAATGCAGTACCTGCAACCTGTACTCTTTCTTTTTTAGCTGTTGCGAGGTCAGGATATACTCTTGTACCATCAGCATTCAATTTCACAGCATACAGACCATTGAAACTACCCCAAACCAACCATTTCTGTCCATTGTCTTCAAAGAAGCAAGGGTCGATAGAGTTTCTTACATCAATTTCATTTGAAGTGAACAACTTGCCCTTTCCATCGACAGATATATCCAGTGTGAAAGGTCCTTCGGGAGAATCTGCCGAAGCGATACCGATACCGGCAGTGGCGGGTTTACCCATGGCAGACATGGCATAATACAAGATATATTTATCGCCAATCTTTTCAATGTCCGGTGCCCATACTGCCGCACCCGATTCTGTTACGAACGAAGGCTTCTTATCAAACATCTTACCACCTTCTGTCCAGTTAATCAAATCCGTTGATTTACGGACTACAGATGTATTAGTGGCATATACATAGAACGAATGATCGTTTTCTTTCCAGATGGTAGGGTCACCCACACTGTAGTCAGTCAGCGGGTTTGAATAGGGGTTGTTATAAACCGGCTTTTTATGATCATCATCCGAACAGGATGCCAAGGCTCCTGTCAGAGCCAAGGCAAACAATATATATTTACTTCTCATAATCAATTATTATATCTTTGTTCAAGTTCTTCTACAGGAATATTGTCTTCATAGCCATCGTAACCATAGTTCTGGTTGATGCGGCCTTGTGTATTGGACTCTATGGCATTACGCGGAACAGGCCACAATACGTGATAAGGCTTCATAATAAAGGCATTGGTTGAATAATAATATTCTGTTGCAAAGAAGTTGTTCTTTTCCATTATGCGGTCATAGTACCAGTTCTTCTCCGAGAAATTGCTGAGAGAATATCCGTCTATGCCCTTTTCTGCTTTTAGGAATGCGATACGTGTCAACTCAGTCTTACGATGGTCTTCCATGAACAGTTCTCTGGCTCTTTCATCCAGGATATCTTCCAATGTAACAGATGAGAGTTCCGGTGCATTCACACGGCGGCGGATTGTATTCACATCAGCAGTAGCCAGATCAATTTGTCCTAACCACCAGTATGCCTCAGCTCTGTTCAGGTAAGTTTCAGCAAGACGGAAGATGTATTGGTCGGTGAAACCACCTACAGGCACTTTACCTCCCGCATTCGGATCATCTTTGTCAATCAAAACCTTCACAATCGGGAAAGAGAAATAGCAACGCATTGTGTCTGAACAGTAAGCAGGATCAACCGGTTGACCAAAATAAGCAGCACTACCACCCTTTGAAGCAGGCAGGTTATATTTGATACGTGACTTATCATACCAGTTATTGGAATTATGACGCATATCATCACCGCAATCCTTCCACAATTCATACTGTGCATAGTTGGTAGGACGTATCTTGGCAAGACCTCTACCCAACTCTTCCAACTGCTCGTATCCGTCATAAATACCCGATGCATCTGTCGTTCCGTTCTTACCATCAGGTGTCTTCACTTTGCTTCCGGCATGCCATTGCGGTACGAAGTTACGCTTACGTTTTGAGCCACTCGGAGAAGAACATCCGTCCAGACCGTAGATTTCCTGACCGATCATGATACCTTCTTTGTTCTCAACAATGCTGATATTTTCTTCTTGAAACAAGTCGTTATATACATCTTTACTTTTATCACCAGAGTTAATACCGAAACGTTCGGTCATCAGGTGCAATCCGTAATTGTTGATGCATCGGGTAGTTGCATCTATTGCCTGCTGGAAATCGCCGGTAGCCAGACAAATTTTAGCCAGCAAATGTTCACCTGCAGCCCTGCTCACAGCACCACGAATCACCTCTTTAGGCAACCATTGCACGGCATATTCCATATCTTTCTTGATATTAGCCAGGATCGTCTTACGGGAAACTGTGTTAAAGTCCAGTTTGGCACCAGTAATTTCTTCACCAATCCAAGGTATATCACCAAATTGGTTGGTCAGCAAATAGTACCAGTAGGCACGATGGAAATATCCTTCTGCAAGACAAGCGTTTCTGTCTTCTTCCGAAGCCATACCGTCAGCTTCAGGAGCACGGGTAATGACTGTATTGGCATACTTAATACCGTTCCAGCCGAAAACCCAATAACGGAGGTGCAGATACATATTAGTGGTAGGAGTCAACTGGGTCACCATATTATGTATTTCCTTGGTTTCAGGACCACCCATCACGGCCAAGTCAGACCAAGCATATTCATAAACAGAATAGGTTTCACAATTTCCAGAATTGAATGCATCTCCGAACCATTCAAAATTCATCTGCTTACGGCAAAGGCGAAGCATGGTTTCCAAACCCGCCTTATCCACGAAGGTATTTTCCGGTGTCAGGAACGACATAGCCTTCGGTTCAAGATCAACACAAGCAGAAAGACTGGCAGCTATCAGGCAAGTGGCCAGACCTTTTAGTATATTTTTCTTTGTTTTCATTTGAATATCTTTATTTAATTATTCGTTCTATCAGATTATAAGGTAATATTTACACCGAATGTCCAGATACGCGGAGTAATGGCCTTAGTCAAAGGATCGGAAGTTCTCCACTTAGAAATAACGAATGCATTATCCACATTAATACTGAATCTCAGGTTATCAATCATAAACTTGTTAATCAGCTTCTTCGGGAACGTATAAGATAATGCCATATTCTGCATTCTTACATAGTTTCTCTTTTCGTAGATGTTCACACCCGGGCTGTCGATGTTTGCACCCAGACGGGCATATTTGCTATTTTGGTTCCAAGGTGTCCAGTACTCAGTCCAAACTGAGTTTGAAGTGTTATAGAAGCGATTAGTTTCGTTTCTGGGCAGATTATCAATATCCATCCAACCAAATTCTCCACGCAATACGAAAGAGAAGTTGATACATTTGAACAAGTCCAGGTCACTGCTCAGTGTCATACGGTGTTTCGGAGTTTTGTTACCCAACCAAAGTTTATCCTCGTCATTGATCTTACCATCATTATTGACATCCAGCAATCTTGGGTCACCCGGTTGCTTACCATATTTTGCAGCTTCCAGTTCTTCACCCAATTGCCATACACCAATCCATTTATAATCATAGATTTCATCAATAGCATGTCCGATGTACCAGCCATTCTGTACGTCATCGTCTTCACGCTGACCGATAACATTACCGTCTGCATCCAACACATTAATCATATCACCATACAGGTGCTTGATTTCATTTTTATTTGTAGAATAAGTAAATGTAGTAGTCCAACGTACTTTAGAGGTATTCACGTTTACACTTGACAAAGTCAACTCAGCACCTTGGTTAGCAATCTCTCCCAGGTTGGAAGCAATGTTACCATATCCAGAGATTTCGGGCATAGCGCGGTCCATCAACAAATCATTCGTCTTATTCTTGTAGAGTTCTACCGAACCACTCAATCTGTTGTTGAACAATCCAAAGTCAACACCTAAGTTGAAACCGGTAGTAGTTTCCCATTTCAAGTCTCTGTTGGCCAAACTTGAAGGATACACACCTTTATAGTTTACCCCATTTTGAATAACGTTGGTAATGGTCAGTCTTGAGAAAGCAGCATAACGGCCGATGTCACGGTTACCGGTCTGTCCCCAGGAAAGACGCAGTTTCAGGTTATCAATCCATTTCACGTCTTTCAGGAACTTTTCTTCCGACATACGCCATCCGGCAGCGACCGTAGAGAATACGCCGAAAGGATTATTTTGTCCGAAAGCGGAGAAGCCATCACGACGTACGGAACCCGTCAGCAAATAACGATCCATCAATGAGTAGTTCAAACGCCACAACAAGCCATTACCAGTCTGCATTTCGTCAGTTGAGCTGACCGTAGGAGTGATACCCGCCTGAATGCCATGATAGCTCAGCGCACCGTTAGGTTGGAAACCTTCATTATTTCCTGTACTTTTCCAGTTCTGGTACTTTTCAGCAGTATATACGAAGGTAAAGTCAAAGTTGTGTATTTTGGCAAAAGTGCGGTTCCACTTCAACATGTTATCAATGCTCCATTCATAGTCAGAATAGTCTTCACGTTTTGCTTTGCCACCTGCCACTACGCCCGGTTTGATATCAGAGTCAAAATAGTAATCTTTTCTCCAACCATAGCGCACGTTGAAAGTGGTCTGCCAGGTAAATCCGAACGGAAGAGTCAGCTTACCATAAACACTTGAATTGAAATTCTGCGTTCTATAATATTTATCGTCCACTGTGTGGTTCAATAACGGATTGGCAATACGGTTGTCATCCCAAGGTCTAACCTTGATGCTTCCATCAGCTTCGTAAACATCACCAAAGGGACTGGCTGCCTTAGCTGCACCCGTATCCGCCTTAATATTATCCGAGCCTTTATGAGTGAACTGTGCATTCAAACCTATATTCAACCATTTTGTAATCTCAGTATCCAGGTTCACACGTGATCTTGAGGCACGGAACTGGTCGCCTACAACGATACCGTCATTATTAGTATAACCCAACGACACATAATAATTAGTTCTTGCCGTTTTACCGGAAACAGATGCAGCGTAATCCTGTCTCAAACCATTCTGATAAACAAGATCCATCCAGTCAACGAATTTACCGGCTTTGTAGTTTTCAACCTCAATAGGGTTGAACTCCATACGTTGCATCCAGGTTTCGGTGTAGTCACCGGAGAAAGAAGGATCATAGGCTGCCCATTGTTCACGAGAAACGCCTGCGGGCAGATTATCAGGATTATCATAATAACCTAAACCTTTTTGCTGGTCGCCCGGTTTAAAGTAGTCGATTGTCTTGTAGTAATCGGAACGTCTCTGCATATACTGTGCAGCAGTAGGCATTTCGGGCATAAAGGTTGCCTGCGAGACACCAATCTTTGTACTTACATTAATAATAGGTTTCTCGGAAGTACCTTTCTTAGTATTGATAAGGATAACACCAGCCGAACCTTTAGAACCGTAGATAGCAGTAGAGCTGGCATCCTTCAGGATATCCATACTTTCGATGTCGTTCGGGTTGACGTCTTCAATATTGCCATAGAATACTACACCATCCAAAACAATCAAAGGAGAAGTACTGGCTTTCAATGATTGCTTACCGCGAATCAAAAGTCCGGAAGCACCGCCACCTGCATCAGTAGAAGGAGTGATGTGTACACCGGGAACAGTACCTACCAGAAAGTCAAGAGCATTTGTGGCTGCTCTGTTCTTTGTTACTTCCTCGCCAACGTGTGCCACGGCACCCGTTACGTCTTTTCTCTTCATCGTACCGTAACCAACCACAACAACTTCATCCAACAATTTAGAATCCTCAACCAACATAACGTTCAGAGTTCTGGTGTTGGCATCAATGGTTTTCTCCATTGTCTGATAGCCGATGAATGAAAATACTAAAGTAGTTTTTTGTGCGGGAATGTTCAATGAATACTTACCATCCAAATCAGTAATAGTACCCAAAGCAGCATTACCTTTTACAGTTACGTTTACTCCAATAACTGTTTCGCCCGTAGCATCTTTAACGACACCCGTAACAATTCTGCCCGACTGAGCCTGAACATAAACCGTAGAGATTAGGAGAAGGAGTAGCATCCTAATCCTTGCATCAGAAAAGAATTTTGAAATCTTCTGCTTCATAATATTAAATTTTAAAAAAATTGTAAAGTCTTTATTGGCTTTAAAGCAAGACAAAAGTAGATAATCAAATAAATAGTCGATAATACAGTTATCTCTAAAAAAAGAAAAAATGTCCCAAAATACCTGCCAGAAGGTTTTAGAACGGCAATAGACACAATAATCTCAATTGTGGGACGCATCTGTCATTTTACTCATACACTGTGAGTTGCAAGACTGAACAGCTAAGAAACTTTAAAGAAAAAATAAAGGTGCATCCTCAACAGAATACACCTTTATTCTAATAATATCGAATATGAAAGAAAATATGCTGCTATTGCATACAAGCTAATCAAGAGCCTGAACGGCAAGTTCCCCTCTTTTATTCGTTGCAGGCAGAGTGATTTCCAACATTCCTGCATGGCCGGACCTGAACTTGACGGGGTTGCCATTGAAAAACACTTTGTATGTATGCCCCGCATCCATACAAACAATCATGCAACGTTCATGCGGTTTCGTTGAATCATCAAAAGAGATTTCCGCCCTATACCCGGAGCAATCATCGCTAAATTCACTTTTAGTAAGCCAGATTTCAAATCCTGTGGAAACCTTACCCGGTTTGTAGTAAGCCGCAAACCAATTCAAGATAGGAGACGAAAGTCCGGAGAACTGATGCCATCCCGCCCCTCTTCCCGAGGAAATAATGAAGTGCTCGAAGGTGAAATAACTCTCTGTACACTCCTTTTCCCAGTTATCAAGAGCCGTATGCGCCACCCGGTAAGCTTCTTCTCCTTTATCCAAGTCTAAAAGAGCTTTCCACATCATCCATTGATGGGGAAACCAGACAGCACCGTTCCAATATCCGTCTACCTTATAATAAGGGGCGGATTGATCGACTGTAGATATGCCTACCTTAGTCCACAACTCATCAGGAGAAAACAGATGTTCCACCAACTTGTCTGCCTGAACGGAAGAACAGATGCCTGCCGCCAGAGGGGTTACTCCATCCAGTCCCTTATTAAAGTTAGAGTGGTCCTTATACCGGAAAATATCTTTCGCATTGCCCAAAGAGTCGTGAACCACATATCCGTAATACCCGCTTTCTTCGTCCCACGCATAGGTTTGTAGTGCATATGACAGTTGATTAATGGTTCGCTCATACTCCTTCACGTCTTTTTTCAGTCCCAGTTCTTTAGCTGCCAGACGTAGAATCTTTGCAGCACGGAGATAATAAGCAGAAGTCACCACAGGAGTAACAAATCGGGTTTGCGATTTAGTGCGGTGCAACTCATGCTGGGGCGGATAATCGTCCCATCCACCGGAATTATAGAAATAATCCCAGGTGCGGAGCAAACCGGAACCTTTCATCCGGGTAGTGGAATAAGGCTCGTTTCCAACCATGAAATCAAAATATTGTTTCAGACGTGGATACAGGAATCCCAATGATTCGCGTGACAGACTGTTATTCCACAAATCGAAGCAGGCATACATCTGAATGGGCAACGGAGTGCCATGATGAATGAAAGCCGACTCGCTACCCACGGGAGTGGTATAAGCCTTGATACACTCGAAAGCCTTGGCAGGGTCCACATCAACCAGCCCCAATGCTATGAAACCGGAGTCCCAGGTATAGAGACTGTTCCAATTCTTTCCCGGTGTGAAGTGCCTGATATACTCTTTCTGAGTATAAACCGGATATACAATATTCGACAAAAGAGAAGCTTGCAACAGGCGGTTTCCCAAGAGATACTTCTCTCCGGCAGGCAGTACTCCGTCTTTGGAGTTCACATCTTTTGCAGGCTGTATCTGTGCGATGAGTTTGTCCGGGGCAGAGTGGAAACCGGATAGTTCCTGTTTCACCTGTTCCTTATCTCCACTGCACACCAGCATATAGATGGTCTGTTCGGAATTGGGTTCCAGCACGACGGGGCGCAAAAAGGCGTTTGCATAATGCCACTTCCTGTCGCCCGTCAGCCTCGAAGAGACATGATCGTGCACCCGTCTGCGGAAAAAAGACTCCAATTCACCGTTCAGAATCTCGCGCACCTCCGAATGCTGGTAGTTCCAGGCCACACCATAGAAGTTCTCACAATCCTTGTATTTCAGGATGAAGTCCTTCCTCCCCTCTCCCACTTCCATCACGGGAGTGAAGGGAATTGGTGCAGAGGTGACGTTCACACGGCTGATTTCATCGCTATCTCCTATAAAGAAACCATCCAGGCTGATGCTCACGGTGGAAGCGGAAATAAATTCCAATTTATACTCCCCTGCCTTTTTACAATGGTAAGGGACGGACAGGAAAGAAAATTCTCCTGTACCCTTTAATTCTACAGGCTGCTGCGTCAGTCCTTTCAGATTTAGAACGGCGGTTTCCCCTTCTTTTACCTTAAACCGGAGTCCTATGGCGCCGCTCTCATATCCCGGAAGGATATTCACCAGATAAGTCAGACGGTCGCCTTCGTTTCTGCCGAAGCTCCGGCCCAGAATGGAGCCGTCGAGCGACGAGGCACTCCGCTCTTCATTCCGTTGCCAACCGTCATACACCAGCCGATACTGGGGAGACTGGCGGACAGGTTCATTCTCCACATAGTCAATGGCATTGTACCATTGCAGGCGGGATGTCCCCGTAGCGGTTACTTGCGGTTGCGTCTCGGGATAATCGATGTAAGCCATCTGATTCAGGACCAGATTCTGGGGCATACCTGTACGGTTGACACAATGTATCCCGACCAGTGTACGGTTATCATCCAAAACGTGATAGGTGACATCCGTATAGACCCGGTCTTTCCATTCCAGCTCGTAGCGGTAGGTGATGCGGGTCATCTCCGGGTTTATCTCCCACGGATAGTAGGATGACTCGAACAAGACATGTGGCACCAACTGACGGTTCCGGTAGTATCCGGGCATCACCGAGAAGTCAAAACGTATCCCTTTGCGCATATCGGGTATGTGCGAGATGCCGGCATAGCGTTTTGAGTAAGGGCCCCATGCATGCAAGGAAGCTATGTCATGGCTATTGTCCGAAGAAGGTGAAGAAAAAACAGCTCCTGCACAATAGAGGGCCATTATTGCGGCCAGAAATGTCATCAAGTATCGTTTCATCTATATATTGTAGTTTTAAAATTCGGCACTATAAGCACTCTTACATAATCAATTTATAAAATAGCAATCTGCGCTTAAAAATATTTACACCAAGAACCTATCATAAAACAGTCTGTACTTTAACCTAATTCAGTCGTATACTGAATGGCAATGAATATACGACTGAATGCCATTCAGTATACGACTGATTCCTATTCAATTATCCCCCTATTTCAAAAGAGACTATTCCTCTGATATACAGATTGTTATAAAAATCTTCAAAAACAGTAATTAATTTCACCAGATTTCAACACACAAACTTCTGAAATATCATTTTCCAACTCCCTTTCCGGGGAATCCGGACTCACTTCCCGCCCCAGCAAATGGATTGCAAGAACCACGTTGCCTGTTCGTTCTTCAGCCCCTGGCATTCCAATACCGAAGGCAATTCATGATAGCTTTTCCAGAAACCGTCGATTAAAGCGGGCATTTCTGACGGAGCATACATCACAGCCTCATTCAGACTTCCCATCTTGCCAAACTCTTCTTTAAAGACAATATATGAATTACGGTACTTCAGTTGTTCCATAGATTTCGCAATTCTTCGGGATACTCCCAAAAGCCCGTTCATATCCACCTTTTCGGCGGGATAGACTATCTTAATCACTTTTTCCTGATTGCAAGGCAATTCCGGCAAATCTACCAGCAAGGCAAAGTCTTCGGCCGAATACGTGTATTCTGCCGGGCTCCCATTCACCGTGACGGACAGGGGAATTAGCGACGAAAGCACTTTCACCTTGAATGCACGGGCAAGAGGCATCTCTTTATAACTGCCTTCGCGCTTGCCTATGACAACAGTCTGCTCATTGCCACTACGGGTAGTAGTCAGCTTAGTCACCGCATACTCGGATGCATAGCTCTTATCATTTCCGTTATCTTCATACAGGCTGAATGCCGATGTACCGTTTCCACCGGGAAATACCGTCACCGCTATTTCTTCGTCGTTACCGTTCAGGTTCATCACGTTCTCCTGATAGAGAGGCAGTATGGCGCCCGCCTTTATATAGATGGGATATTCATCAATGGCAAAAGAGCGCTCCACAACGCGGTTGCCTTGCAACAAAGCGCCCGTATGCCACTCGTACCATTCCCCCTCCGGCAGCCATACACGCACCTGTGCATAACCATCCTTTGCCGGAGCCGTAACCGGCGCCACCATCACATCATCTCCAAACATATACTCATTGGTGAATTCATAAGCTTCCTTATTCTCCGGATAGTCATAATACATAGGGCGGCAGAGTGACAGCCCGTCATCATATCCCTTGCGGGCCATGGTGTAGATATAAGGAGCCATCACGTAGCGTTGACGAATCGTCTCACGGATGATGTCGCAATATTCCTTGCTGAACACCCAGGGTTCCTTATTCAGTTTGGCTCCCTTCTGCGAGTGGGTACGCATTATCGGGCTCAGTGCTCCGAATTGCAGCCAGCGGGTGTACATTTCGGGGTCTATCTGGCTACCGATGTGTCCGCCCAAGTCATGACTCCAATAGCCGTACAACACATTGGAGGCGGTAGAGTTGAAGTAAGGTTGGAAGTCCAGCGACTTCCATGAAATCACTGCATCACCCGAGAAACCCACCTGATAACGATGATTTCCCAATCCTCCCCAACGGTGGTAGAGCATCGGGCGCGTATCCCGGCGTTGTTCCATATCACTAAAGAATGCGTAGTTGATCCACCAGGTATTGCTCAGGTTCTTCATCTTCGGGTCGAACATTCCCTGCTGCCAGTCCAGCCACCAGAAGTCCACTCCGTCTTTCTCCATCGGAGACAGGATGTTCTTGAACATATTCTTCATGAACTTCTTATCTGAATTTACCCAAGGGATTGTCTGCTTTGTAGCAGGGTCCACTCCCATGTCTTTAGCCATTTCCGGGTATTTTTCTTCATAAGCAGCCACTCCGTCTGCCGGATGCAGGTTGAGTGTCACTTTCACATTGTTCTGTTTCAGGTATTTCAGGAAGCCCTGGGGATTGGGGAATAAATCTCGGTTCCAGGTCCAGCCGGTCCAGCCCCCCTTGCCTTTCTCGGTATAATGCCAGTCCATATCCACTACCAGCACATCCAGAGGTATCTGATAAGTATAGAAATTATCAATCAGATTACGGAACTCTTTATCGGAGTACAGCCAATAGCGCGACCACCAATAGCCGAAGGCATAGCGGGGAGGTAACGGCATCTTGCCTGCAAACAAGGTATAGTCTTTCAGGGCTTGTTTATAGTCGTGCCCGTAGGCCATGAAGTACCAGTCCTGGCCTTCATTGGCGGAGCGTTCCTTAGCCCAGTCCCAGTCCGGATCATTGTCAAACAACAGTCCCCGGGAGTCGTCAATGAGCGACCAGCCATCGGTTGCCAGCAGACCGTCTTCCAGTTTCAGTTTATCCCCTTTCTTGGTGTCAGACACCCAGGTTTGGGTCTGTGTGTCACCATCCATTCCGTCAAGGGTGCGGTAGGTGCCTTTCAGGTTGCCTTTCTGTTGCATTCCGGGCTTCCAGATGAACGGAAAAGCTCCCTTCACAGCTTGGATTACCAGGTTATTGTCTGTGAACTGTCCGCTGTCTTTTTTATAACGCATCTTCATTTTGGAAGTTGTTATTTCAATCCACGCGCCTTTTGCCTTCACTTTGTAATTGACGGGCGGATACAAGCGGTCTACAGCAATAAAAGATTTGTCGTCTACAAACTTCCCATCCGGGGCATACTCCAGACGGAGCGTTCCATCCGATATGACCGTAAACCGTACATGGTTGTCAGCATAAGCAATATTCCTCTGTTCATCCTGTGCTCGTAGTGACAACAAGACACCTTGCAAAATACAAAGAATAAGTGTTAACTTCTTCATCATGGCAATATTGATTTTAGTTTCGGGTGGGTTGAGGTCCCATATACGAACGCTTCATACCTCCGAAGTCCAATACTATTTTCTGCACCACAGTTCCGGCATCGCCACAGATGATTTTCACGGTATGTTTGCCCGGTTTGTCTATATGGAGAGTGGTTTTGTTGATTCTGCAATTCTTCAATACGCTTTCATACCATATCTGGGCATATTCGAAAGAAGAAGTGGACGGAGTCATCACAGGACCTTCATCGATGCATACGCCGTATTTGGTTTCTACGTTCGTTGCTTCATGTCCGGCATATCCCCTGTCCTTGCTTATCGTGAAGGTAGGCAATACATAAGTATATACATCTACCGAGCCCTGCTCGAAAGTATAGAAATCGTATTCCAAACGTGGTGTGCTGCGCCCTGCTGTGCGTTGTGCCGGTGCCAGGGGATCGCCTAACTGAACGGCTGTATTCTCGCAGCCCAGATTGGGAATTACTCTCATCTTGATAGCGTCATTTTCTACCTTACGGTGGAAACCTGCGGCATCAATTGAAACATATCCGTTGTTCTCAACATACAAAGTATCCATTTCGGCCAATGAAGGAGAAGTAGGATTGAAGACAGAGATGTAAACGCTTTCTTTTTCGCCACGGTCGGACATGATGTCCAAAGTTCCGAGGATTCGCTCACCGGCCGGAACTTTCGACCAGTCGATGGATACCTCTATACGGTCTTCGGTAGCAGTCTCTCCGGACTTCTTACTCACCAATATCCAGTCATTCGTAACAGCCGTTTTCCACTTCAACGGAGTGGCCCCCTTGTTAAATACATCTACATAATATGACTGACGCAGATAAGTATTAAAACAAGGCAATGAGTGGAAACTTTTCAGCCCTTTCAGCACATCCTCACCTTCTGCCATCACACCCAGAGAAGCTACAGGAGCCAGTTCAATGTCTCTCAACTTCGGAAGTTCAAAGTAAGCGGCTGCAAATCCCTGCTTCATGGTCATCACATGATCCCACTTACCGTCGAGCAATGAATTATAGCCTTTGGTGATTACTTCGAGACTGTCATAACAAACTTTTGCCGACTTCTCCAGTTCTTTGGCACTGGCTCTTTGCTGAATAGAATACCAACGGTTTCTCTGTCCATCCAGTATCATTCTGTTCAACAGTTCACATCCTTTCACCGGATAGTACAACGACTGATAGAAACAGGCTTTTTGCTTCTCGTCGGACATGTTGTTCAGAATCTTCTCTACAACACTTCCAATACGGCGGTATTCACTCAGGCGATTGTCCACCTCACGGTAGTTGGTAAGTGAGAAGTCAGTATCGGTATTCCGCTCTTTTCCATGTTTATCGGTGGTCCACTGGTAACCCCATCCCATAAATTCGGGTTTGCGGGTAAAGGCCAGCTTATAGAAAGAGTCAACCACGTCCTGATACTCACTGCGGTATTGGTCGCCCAACATGCCGCACAGCCATTCCGTACGATAGTTGGCAGCTCTCTCGAAGTTGAAAGAATCGATATCAAAAGCCATTGTCAAGAAGTAATCGACAGCAAATTCACACGACTTGATGTCACCGGCATTCAGCAACCAGATGCGGTCGGCTGTTGCATCATACGCTTTGCGGAGTTCTTCGTACATCAATGTAGGAGAAACCGTGTTCATCCAAAGGTGGTCATGAGGCTTTCCAAGGTAAGAAGAGTGATAGTACACACCGGAACGTCCTGAACGTTTCTGCTCTTTCGGACTGCTCAGACGCTTCATATAGCCATAGTTATCATCCGGCCAAATGATAGTTACATCATCCGGCAGTTCCAGACCCTCGTCGTATACATCCAGCACTTCTTTGTAAGGAGTAAATGCCTGGGGAATCTCTTCGCCCGGTTTACCGATGGCATCAATCAACATCTGTCTTTGTGCCATCAGTGCTTCCTGGAGCATATCTTTCCGGTCGCCCATATCATTGCTTGCATTCATGGCCCGGTCATGCAGTCCGCGCAATGCCAGGGTATATACATTTTCAAAAGGAGCACATTCCTTCACGCGTGCATTCAATACGCTGTCTACGCCTTTTTTATTGTTAATGTAGTCCCATTCGCCCATTGTATCGCGCTTCCATTCGCTTGCCGTATTAAACAATAAAGGTTCGCAATGAGAAGCCCCCATGAGGATGGCAAAGCGGTCTGCAACCAGTCTGTTTTCAGGAATGCGGTGGAACGCCATGGATGCATCGTGCATGGCCGGACATAGATAGTTGGCCTGAAGACGAAGCAGAAGTTCACAAACCTTAGCATAAGTACGGGGACCGAAATTGCCCACTTCCTTCTCGAAGTTTCTCTTCGACCAACGGTAAAGACCCCAGTCTTCATCATTGATAAAAATGCCTCTGTACTTCACAGTAGGCTCCTTGGAGATATATTTGTCTACCTTCAGGTTCAATTGTTCTTTCTTCACAATGGGAGCATCTGCCCACCAATACCAGGGAGATACACCGATGGTTCTCGATATGGACAATAATCCGTAAGCAGCACCTCTGCGGTCGCTACCCACAATAACCAGCGCCTTGTCTACTCCGGGGAGAGGATTACGAACGAGTTGCACCAGATAGCTTTCCCAACGATTCTTCAAAGGTTCCACGTTCAGTTTCTTCTTTGCAATCATTTGGTCTATCCACTCATTGTGACCGAGAGTTCCGACAATGATACAATTCTTCTGAGGAGCTTCCTTGGTAGTAGCAACACCCAGGATTTGTCCGCTCACTTCTTTCACGTCATTTGCAAATAGTCCCGCCGTTGTTTTTACAACTTCAAAGTCTTGTGTGTCATAGTACACGCAGGCTTTATCCTTCTTGCCTACGAGACTGAATACGTTGGAACCGCTACTATTCTGTGATAGCGAAACCTGAGCCAGCGCTACCGAAGAACTCAGCAGCAACATACCTCCCAATAAAATAGATTTAAAAATACTCATGGTTTATTTATTGATAATTTATAGGTTACTTTTCCATCAGCGCAACCACACACCAGAGATAAGGTCCTTGTGCATGGAAATCACCGGTACGGCGCGGACGGTCGTAATAGTATTGTTTGTCGTTTTTCTTGTTGGTACCTACGCAAATCTCTCTCACCTGATTCTTTTCGGTAAGGTAAGTCACCAAAGCCATCCATGCCTTGCGGGCTGCCGGAGCATACTCTTTAGCATTCAGCCATCCATTCTTTACACCCGTAATAAAAGCGAAAGTAAACATGGCGGAGCCTGATGTTTCAGTCCAGCAATCAGGGTCATCGAGCAACTGGTTCCACAGACCTTCCGGATTCTGATATTCCTTCAGACTCTTCATCATAGTCAGGTAACCTTCCATGATGCGGGGACGGTCTTTGTGATTCTTGGGCAAATAGCGAAGCAACTCCGCCATACCTGCTGCCATCCATCCATTTCCACGTCCCCAGTAGAAGGGCACGTCCGGTGCATGATAGAAAAGACCGTTGGGACGTTGCAATTCATCCAGATACATCACCATCTCTTTGGCTGCACGGTCTATATATTTGCTGTCATTAGTCACCTTGTAAGCATGCGTCTGTACAATGGTAATCATGTACATATCGTCAATCCAGAGGCGTGTTTGCCATGAATAACCTTTCTCTGCCCATTCCTTCTCTTCAGGCTTTGCATCAGCAGGAACTTCCCATTGAGTATCGGCATAAGGCAATCCCAGTTCTTTGTAGCGTTCGTCCTTCGTCACCCAATAGAGTTCCAAAGGCAAGCTGCCGAACATATTCAAATCTACATGGTTCTTGATAGGCAACAATGCCTTTTCTGTAGTAAACAGATGCTCGAATCTGGCTTGTAAGAGCTTGATGAGTGCTTTATCTTTGGCTGCTGCCGCATATTTAAGAGAGCCGTTCCAGTAGAAGGTTTCAGGATAACCAATCCACTTTCCGGCATGCAATGCATGTTTCTCGGTTACAAAACGGTAGGCTATGCGTCTGCCGATTTCATCTGGAGTATACCCTTCGGGAAAATTCTTCAGAAGACTGGTCTGAGCGATTAATAACTGAAAGGATGATACTAAAAATAATAATGCGAATACTTTCTTGTACATAACAATTTGGATTCTATCTATTAAACATTCTGATAATTTACGATTTCCGGTATATCCGGTGATATTACTTCACCTTCAACAGTTTCTTGGTGTCATCACAAACGGCTACTGCCACTTTGGAGTCTGCACAACCGTAATAAAGATATAGCTTCTTCTTGTAATAGGCCAATCCTTCGATAAACACGGTTCCGTCTTTATACTGTCCGCTTTTCTCGAAAGAGGCTTCAGGCATAAAGAAAGGTTTGTCCAGACGGTTCAACACTTTATAAGGGTCTTTAGAATCAAGCAAAAGCTGTCCGGCACAGTAAGCGCCTGCCGGATAGTTTGCATCGCCTCTCTTTTTATCATTCTTACCATTATACATCAGCACAATGCCTTGTTTGGTACGAATGGCGGGAGGACCGCACTCAGTCATCTGGCTGTCGAAATAGCCGTTACGTGGTTTGGCTATCTTCAATAACTCATTGTTCTTATCCAGCACAGGATACCAGTCTGTCAGGTTGTCGGAAGTAGCTGCATGTACGGCATATTCTCCCCAATACATGAAGTATTTGCCATCTACCTTGTCTATAACCAACTTTCCGCCTTTTACTTTAGTAAGAATGGAGGCTGATTTAGTAGCGATTCTGGTAAAACGTCCGTCATACGCTTTTTCAAAAGCAAGACCGTGCTTGGTCCAGTTCTTCAAATCTTTGGAAGTAGCTACTGCAAGGCGGGGGGTCTTCCGATTCCATGCCGTATAAATCATGACGTATAATCCGTCTTCGGTCATAGCCACCCGTGGGTCTTCACAACCACCCGGGCACTCTATGCTTTCAAAATCATCGCCACCGGGGAAAAGTACCGGACTGTCTGAGCGCTTCATGGTCACTCCGTCTGCACTTTCGGCATAGCCGATACGTGAAGTTCTTTTTCCAATACCTTGTGCCGAATTGTCCTCGGCACGGTAAAGCACAACAATCTTTCCGTCTTTCACGGTAGCGGCAGGATTAAAAGTGTCGCTTTCCTCCCACTTTACCTGTTCCTTTCGCATCGGACAATAGAAAGAGGTGGGTTGCGGTACAATCACAGGATTGACGCCTTCCGGACGGACGAACGGACCAACCACCCAGTCTTTCTGCTGTTTCTTATCTGCATCGCCTGAAGAGGGCAAAGTAGAAAAACTACTCAGTGACAACACCCCTACCAGACCAACTATGAGTTTTAGCTTCATCTTAGTTTCTATGTTTTTACATGGTTAAAGTTATCGTTTTATTGGCAAAGACGCTTATAGATATCGGTTAATACCTCCAATCTGGATGTCTTCCCGGGAACAGCCCGGAGCTTAAACCCGCATAATGCACTCCATTCCTGCAATGTATCTTCATCGACCGCGTCTTGCAGATTTGCATCCCATCCGGGCAAATATCCCCGCAATCCCATATACTGTGCCAGACGGAAATCAGGGTCTTCCGGACGCAGGTCACGGAAGTATATCAGCGTTGCTTTCTGGTCAATCAGCAGTTCCTGCAACTTAGGCATATCCACATCCTGCACGGATACTTTGCTATCAATTGCCAGCGAAGCAGCAATACCCGCCGCCTGTCCCAATGCCATCCAGCACGGTTCCATACGTAAAGTAGAGAATCCGATATGTGAACCGGATACCGGTACAGGCAACAACAGGTTATCTACATTTCGGGGCAAAATAACGCCCAAAGGCACTGTATAAACAGCCGTAGGATAACTGATAAATCCATCCAGATGTGCCCTGCCGGTTTCCCTTTTCCGGGCAGCATGCGAGTCGAGTGCATAATGACTGGCCGTCACACTGTTGGCATGCAACGGCGGACGTTTGTCCGGTGCAACAGGCAAAGCGTCCTTGGCAGTAAAGAAGTAGACTCCTTCAAACCGTCTGCCTTCGCGCACATATACCTGGCGGGGAAAATACTCATTATCCTGATACTCATCTTTCGCCAAGCCCCATTCCAGCATTGCTTTACGGAAATGTTCCGGCAGTTCGGGATCATTTTGGGCAAACCAGAACAAACCTAACGTATAATCTTTCAGGCGTTTGGCAAACTTATCCCTCCACTCCCACGAAGAAGTAGGCCAAGGCCAGTTCTCTTCTGGTAAATCAGTGGAGATAAACGCAGCATGCTGGTTATTGCCATCCGTCTTCTGATTGGGCAGCTTTACCATGCTACTCAGCTTTCTGATTCCCCAACTATCTCCGGGCAGCTTAGTCTGATTGCCGGCAGCGATATGACGGCGGTTTTCTTCCATCATTTCATCCGTCACTTTCAACATGGCTCGTTGGGTATTCTTTCCGGTCCATACATCTTCAATCAGTGAAACGTATTCGTCTCTGTTATAAGATGCCGGTTTCGGAAAAAGTACCCGGTTATCGGGGTCATTAGTCAGGCAGAGGCGATAGTTGTAGGCCTGGACTGCATTATCCGACTCTCCCGTGCTACCACTGGCAGGCAGGCTTTTCCAGTATTCATAGCTTCTTCCCGCTCCGGGTTCTCCAAATTCGGCCTTGCTTTCCCTACCTACACGGAAGGGCACACCGGCCGCAGCTCCCAAATCTCCCTCATAAGTGGCGTCTATAAAAATATCTCCCCGGTAAGTTTCTTTTTCTCCATTCTCACGATTCAGTATGCAGATGCTTTCAATACGTCCGTTCCTGAGAGAGATATTTTGGTTTTCAGCATCAAATTGCCGCATAAGGAGTACGGTAATCTTATCCTTATGTTCGTTCAGCATATCCTGATATACAGATGCCGCAACATACGGTTCAAAATGAAACCCGTCACTGCAATCCTTCAACTGCTGGGAGTTCTCTCCATAACGATCTGCATAGTATTGCTTGATTCTGGTAGTAAACTCCATGAACAGGCCGGTAGTTGCTTCCCGAGTAGCGATATCCGTTGCCCCCAGCCCATTGACCGGAAGCCCCCCGATATGCCGGGTACGTTCCAGTATAACCGAGGTCTTACCTTGCCGGGCTGCCGCAATAGCTGTCATAATACCACCGGGATTACCGCCTACCACCACCACATCAAAATGGCTTTGGGCGGATATACCCCAACTAAGCATTAACAGAACCGTAAGAATATGGAATCTCTTCACGTTATCTTTATTTATTTAAGTTTATATTTCTGAGTATTTACATTCCATCCTTTCAATACCAGGACAGCTCCCTCAACCAACTTCTCTTCTGCCGTTTCTATAGTGACCGTTTTCTTTTCACCCGGAACCAGGGAGAAGAAGTTATCCGAATAGAACGACGGGCGTATCGGGCTCATCTTTGCATTCAGGAACTGCAACTGATTAAAGAAAGCAATGCCATTGGACGTATTCTTCAATGTGATATCTACGAAATAACGACCGCCTGCCTGACGTGTCTTATAAGAGAGTTTCACATTAGCTGCTTTCAACTTGCTCAAGTCTTCAAAACCTGAAGATGCAGGCCCAGTCAGCGTCTTGCTGCCTTCATACTTATCATTTGATCTCCAATAGAAGTTGGAAGAAACATCCTTGCCCTTCTCATCTTTCAGCAACAGTTTGATGAAATGAACCTGAGAGATATTTTCGGGGAAACGGATAGTCAGGACGTCGTTGGCTACTCCATCTTCCGGCAGATTCACAGAGGCGGATTCTTCAAACACTTTCCGGCTGTTGATATCATACACCTGCGCTATCACCTTATAATTATTGAAAGAGCGATAATAATCGTTCACCACAGATACGGTATTCTTCAAATAATCGAACTGCGCATGCAGCGGTTCCAATGAATTGGCGGTATGATAGAGTGAAGCGGTAGGCTCCAAAGACCAATCCCACATGCGGGAAGACACCTGACGCATGGAGCAATTATGATACCAGAACAGAAGTCCGGAACAGAAGCGGTCACCGTAATCCAATTTATTATAGTTCCATACTTCCCAAATACTCTTGGAGTTTATAGCACCCAGTAATTGCCCTTTTTGGGCGAATTCATCGATAGAAGATGACTTTCCATAGTGGTTTACCAAGTCAGTATACATCGTAGTCATCAGATGGAAACCATTTCCATCCAAATAATCCCATACCTCCTTATTGATAGGCCAAAGGTCTTTTTCATCCATCATCTCACGAAGGATTTCCACCGTAGGCAACGTGGGAGCACCATATTCCGGATTGAAACCATCGACACGACTTCCACGGGGAGATGCCGTATTTTCATAGTGTTGCATCGGGTTCACCTGCTTGTAAGGACTTCCATCGTGTACTCCGGCACATTCCGACTGCATCTGATAACCTCGTGTACCATCCAGTTTGTTGAGCAGTTCAGGTGTACCTGTAACTTCTGTACTTTCATTGGAAGCTACGTAATAAGCCAAAGAAGGATGGTTGCGGATGCGTTTCACAGTAGACACCACATTATCCATATAGTTACCCTTATCATGCGGATGACGTGTATCACCTGTCATCCAGAACTCCTGCCATACCAATAACCCCATTTCATCGCACAATTGGAAGAAGTAATCTGATTCGGCAATACCACCTCCCCACATGCGCAGGAGGTTGACACCCGATTGACGGCTGTACCGAAGTTCGGCATATGTACGTTCATCCGAAGTTCTCTGCATAGCCTCCGGTATCCAGTTCGTTCCCCGGATAAAGAGACGCTTGCCATTCACATAGAAGACACGTGATTTATCAGGCGTGTTCGTATCGGAAGTGATTTCCCTGATACCAAACTTCGTTTTTACCGAATCACAGACCACTCCGTCGATGGATACGGTCATTTTCAGCTCATACAGGTTCTGAGGGCCTTTGTTTACAGGCCACCACAAACGGGGGGAGTCAATCACCAACTGAGGGAACTCGTCCGGAGAGAAAGACAATAGTTTTTCTTCTCCACGCATCACTTTCAGTTTTTTCTCGAAAGTAATATTCTCACCCACAATCTCACCTTTCACCGTGCAATTGATCGGGTTAAAGCCAGTAGTCGGATTCACAACCTCCACAGAAATGGATTCACGGGCTTGATCGTAGCCGGGCTTACGCAACTCAGACTTTACGAAAGGATGACGCAACGCCACTTTGCCCGTAGCATAAAGAGAGATGTTCTTCCAGATACCGGTATTACGATCGCGGATACCATCCATGAAAGTAAAATCCCAACCCACGGTCATCAGCATGGTGGTGTTTAACCCGATGTTTCCATTTCCTCCATTGTGGAACTCTCCCACTGCACCCCATGATTTCGGCTTGGTACTGCCGGGAACATCCACCGGATATACTTTTATTGCCAAGGCATTATTCTTGCCTATCTCCACAAAGCTGGTCACGTCGATGTAATCCTGCAAGAACATACCTTTCATGGTACTAAGCAGATTTCCATTCACCCATACCTCGGCACGGTAGTTAATGCCGTCCACTTGCAGCCATACATGCTTTCCCTTGAATGATTCGGGAACAGTGAACTCAGTACGGAACCAATAGGTGTAGAAGTCACGCCCGGTTTCTGAGATATCCGGTATCAACTTCGATTCTATCTTGTTGTTGATTCCATAGTAAGGTTCTGGATATTTCCGGTTATGCACCAGTGAATTCAGAACCGTACCGGGCACAATGGCAGGCATCCAGTTTTCTGTAGAATAACTTAATAAAGACACTTTCTCTCCGGGGTCCGTCACATCTCCCGCCTTTATCATTTTCCACTGATAATCTCCGTTATGGGCAATTTCTGAATCAAGCCAGATACGTCCGGAGTTTCTGACATCATTTACCTGGCTTTGTCCGGTTACTACCGTCGAATAGGAAAACAACAGTATAACAAAGGTAAGGGCTTTGGCCCAACAGCTTATATTCATTTTATAAGTATTAAATAGAATTTCGATACAAGATTACTAAAGTGGCACAGTTTTATTCCTCCAGAAGCGCCACTGCACACCAAAGGTAAGGAGCTTGTCCATGATAATCGCCTACATTTTGCTTACGATCATAATAGTACTGCTTGTCATTCTTCTTGTTGGTGCCTTCACAAACGGATTTCACATTGTTGTTCTCATCTATGTATTTCACCATACCCATCCATGCCTTGCGGGCAGCGGGTGCATATTCTTTGGCATCCAGCCAACCGTTCTTCACTCCCTTGATAAAAGCAAAAGTAAACATGGCCGAACCTGAGGTTTCGAGCCAACAGTCTGAATGATCCAATAATTGATGCCACAGACCATTAGAAGACTGATATTTCTTCAAACTTTTCATCATAGTGAGATAGCCGTGCATGATTCGCGGACGATATTCACTGTCTTCGGGCAGGCTGCTCAACAACTCTGCCATACCGGCAGCCATCCAACCATTACCTCTGCTCCAATAGAAAGGAACATCCGGAGCATGATAGAAAAGACCGTTCGGGCGTTGAAGCTCGTCCAGATACATCACCATCTCTCTTGCAGCCCGGTCTATGTATTTGCGGTCACCGGTAATTCTATAAGCCTGAGTCTGCACAATGGTAATCATGTACATATCGTCAATCCATAAACGCGTCTGCCAGGAATAACCTTTCTGGTCCCATTCTTTTTCTTTCGGTTTCGCGTTTGCGGGGAGCTGCCATTGGGTGTCGGCATAAGGAAGACCCAAGTCCAGATAGCGTTGATCCTTTGTTATCTTATACAGTTCCAGAGGCAAACTACCGAACATATTTACATCCACGTGATTCATGATAGGCAATAAAGCCTTTTCCGTAGTGAAGAGAAGTTCAAATCTGTTCTGCAGCAACTTCACAAGTTCCTGATCGTTGGTAAGCGCTGCGAACTTCAGCCCTCCGTTCCAGGTGAAAGTTTCGGGATAACTAATCCACTTCCCTATGTGAAGCATATGTTTTCCATCTACAAAATGATATGCCAAACGTTTGCCTACTTCTTCCGGTTTATATCCTTCCGGAAAATCTTTTAGCAAGTTTGTCTGACCAAACAGTAATTGAATTGGAAGCAGAAACAGCAATAATAATGACTTTTTGCGCATAAGGTTAATTCTTTATTTATTAGACATTAAGAAACTTACAATTGTTATCATAGTACAATCACTATCAATGATGGCAAAGATAGCGCGTAGTATGTTTTCAGAAGGGAATATGTATCCCAATAAATAGAAGAAATATCTCAAAATCGCATAAGAAATCACAAATTCATTTCAAATGACGCTGATGTTGGGAATTAATTCTTTTTTGTAACGGATTTGAATGAAATGATATACTGAGTATCTATCATTCTGAGCGTAGTCGAAGAATCTCTTCCCCTACTGTATAGCGCAGCCTTATGCCAAGAGAGTAGATCCTTCGACTACGCTCAGGATGACAGATAGTACTGCTAATCACTAAACGCTAATCACTTTCACTCCTTTTTATACAGTTTTAAATTCCCCCAGCAGAATACCTTACCCTACAAAGTCTTTTGGAAGTACCCCGAATTGCTTCTGAAAACATTTTGAGAAATAAGAAGAAGAGTTGAATCCCACCATGTAGCAAATCTCATTGATGCGACTCTCACCTTCCTTCAACAACTGAGCGGCACGCTTCAGACGCTCCAAACGCAAATACTCGTTCGGAGTAAGGTCCAGCACCCCCTTCATCTTACGATAGAAGCTGGAACGGCTCATATTCAGACTATCCGCTATATCATCCATGCTGAACTCCTGGTTGGAAAGATTAGAGAGAATAATCTCATTCAGTTTCTTAATAAATTCCTCATCAGCCTTGGTCAGTGCCATTGTGTTGACCGCCACAAACGGAGATTTAGCGAAGTTCTGGCGGAGCTTTTCCCTGTTATTTATCAGATTGGAAACCACAGCCAGAAGATATTCCGGTGAGAATGGCTTCTCAATATACGAATCCGCCCCCAATTCCATACCTTCAATCTTAGATTGAATATTAGTCTTGGCAGTCAAAAGGATAATGGGAATATGGCTATAGCCTACCTCCGACTTTATGATTTTGCACAATTCAAAACCATCCATCAAAGGCATAACAACATCACTCACCACCAGATTCACAAAATTACTATCCAGAGCCTGCAAAGCCTCCCTACCATTGGTAGCAGTCAGCACTGTATATTCGGACGATAACTGGCGTTCGATGAAAGCAAGCATATCCGGATTATCTTCCACAACCAAAACCACATGCTTGCTTGTCCGTTGCTGCTTCCCTTCCTGCTTATCATCAGAAAAATGCTCACCGGATGTTCCTGTCTGCAACTCTACTTCCTTGCCCACCACATCCGAATCCAGTGAAATGGCCATATCCTGAATAATAGGAAGCGTCAGGCGGAAAACATTTGCATCTTCTCCCGGAAGCATAACCAGACTACCACGATGGAGTTCCGCCAACGAACGGGAAAGAGCCAGCCCTATGCCTGCACCTGTAGTTACTTTCCCCTCCTCTTTCTCGCTGAAACGGACAAAAGGCTGGAAAATCTCTTCCTTCATTTCATCGGGAATAATCACTCCGTCATTCTTAGTGGTGACATAGAACGCCTGGTTCTCCGCATCCACTTCCAACTTAATATGCACATAGGTATCGGCATACTTCATTCCATTATTCAGAAGGTTACTTATAATCTTGGTAAAAGCTTCGCGATTGACATGAGCACAGAAGTTCTCTTCCGGCATCTCTAACGTCAGGTCAAAACCTTTCTGACGGGAAAGGGAAGTGAACCGCATATAAGTCTCCCTAAGCACATTCGTAATATCACATTTGGCAAAGTTCAACCGATAGCCTTGGCTCTCCACTTTCCTGAAGTCCAGAAGCTGGTTGGTGAGGTTCAGCAACCGCTCCGTATTATGCTGCATAATATTCAGGTCTTCATGAGTTTCGGGGTCCAGATGTTTCTTCAGGATGATGTTCTCCAGAGGTCCCTTTATCAATGTCAGCGGAGTTCTGATTTCATGCGCCACATTCGTGAAGAAATCTATCTTGGCGTTATAAATCTCACGTTCCTTTTCCTGTTCAAACTTCTCCAGTTGGCGGCGGTGCTGCCTACTGCTGCGTTGCTTGAAATACCAGAAAGCATATACGGAGCAACCTATTATAAGTAATGCATAAATGCAGTAAGCCCAGATGGAGAAATAGAAAGGAGGAAGGATATGGATATACAGCAGATGTTCATCAGGATTCCATATCCCATCACTGTTAGAGGCTTTCACGCGGAACAGGTAATCGCCATATCCCAAGTTGGAATAGGTGACGATAGGGCTCTCTCCCACCGTTATCCAGTCTTTATCAAAGCCATCAAGCCTGTACATCAGTTTATTCATCTTCGGGAGCTGATAGCCGAGAGCGGCAATACGGAAGGAGAATGAATTTTGGTCGGACTTAAGCGTAATCCTGTCGGAGAAAGTAATGCTCTTTTCAAGAGGAGCATTGTTTTCTCCGGCACGAACTTCGCGATTGAACAACATAAAGTCCGTAATCACCACTGGCGGCAGGTTCTTATTTTCAGTAAATGTCTTGGGATTGAACACAACAAAACCATCGATGCTTCCCAAATAAATAGCACCAGCCTCATCCCTATAACCGGAACGGTAGTTGAATTGATCGCCAAGCAGCCCATTGGCTGTCGTGTACACCTTCACCTGCTTTGTGTTAGGGTTGAAACAGGCCAGTCCGCTGTTTGTCGTCAGCCAGAACAATCCGTCCACATCCTCTACAATCTGATAGACAACATCATTAGGCAGGCCATTGGACGAATCGTAACTGGTGAATGTTTCCGTATCAGGATGAAACAGGCAGAATCCTCCTCCTTGTGTGGTCAGCCAGATTTGCCGGTGAGAATCTTCAAAGATACTCAGCACCTTATCATAAGGAAGACTCTCCTTGTTATCCTCATTATGCACATAGTTCTTCCACCGTTTTTCATTGACGTTGTAGCAGTATGCACCATTGGCATAAGTTGCCAGCCACAGATTGCCTCCCGAGTCTTCTTTTATATCGTATACAAATTTGCCGGCCAGTTCCGTGATTCTGTCAAAATCATCAGTTTGTTCATTATACTTCAACAGCCCGAACATGGTTCCCAGATAAATATCACCTGTGACTGTCCTGTAAATGGCAAAGATGCTATTGTCTATCAACGAACGTGGAGAATCTGTTTTCTGATAAGTCTTCAGAATACTGCCTGTATTGGTATCTACTATCTTTAAGCCTTTGGAAAAAGTTCCCACCCATAGCTTGTCACCCACCATGCACAGCCCGTGGATGTTGGTAAATCCGGAACTGGGTGCAAAGAAAGAAAAGGTCTTTGTCTTCGGGTCGAAACGGTTCAGACCGCCGTCTTCGGTGCCAATCCACAGTATGCCTTTGTTGTCCTGGCAGAACTCGCGGACACGTTTGCCCTGCAAAGTGTTTTCTCCGTCCTTCGGGTAATACTTCTCAAAATAAGTATAGGGCTTCGGATAATAATCCACTCCACCGAAGTACGAACCCACCCAAATGCCACTTTCCTTGTCCTCACACAACGAATAGATTGCATTATCCGACAAAGAATAAGGATCATCTTTGGAGCTATGCAGATGCACATATTTATCCGTACGGAGATTGTAGATATAAACTCCCGACTCAGCTCCAATCCATAGTTCGCTGTCTGAGTTGACCAGTAAATCGCGGCAAAAGACCATCTCACCGGTTTCGTCCACCATCAGTAGATTACGCAGGTTGCCGGAAGTGAGGTTCAGCTCCTGCACACCCTGTCGTATAGAGCTAATATAAAGGCAATTGTAAGCTCCCGGCACAACATTCATCACCACATCGTCCTTGAAAACTTCATTGCTGTCCTTTGGCGAAAGATAAGGGTGAAGCGTCTTTAAATTGTCCTTTGAATAGAACAGGCCATTACCGTAGAAGCCTATCCAGATAGTTCCGCTATTATCGAAAGAGAAGCTATTTACGTTGGCTGAGAATTCATTCAGTATATAATTATGGAGTTTTTCCTTTTGGGCATCATAACAGAATAGTCCCTGTGTTTCAACAGCTACCCACACCCGCCCTTGCTTATCACCAGAAATGGCGGAAACAGTGCGCTCTATTTTCGTGTTTTCCTCGCTCAATCGGTCGAAGGGGACAAAAGTCTCTTTATCCGAGCAGTAGATGTACAGTCCTGCATCCGTGCCTACCCAAATATCCCCATCATTATCCTCGTAGAGGCAAGTCACAAAGTTATTCCCCAGACTGTGGCTGTCAGTCATGTCACGCTTGAAGTTCCGGAACGACAATCCGTCATACCGGCTCAGTCCCCCTTTAGTGCCAAACCACATAAATCCTTTCTTATCCTGCATGATTGCATTGACCGTGGTCTGTGACAGTCCGTCCTTGATACTAAGATTTCTGAAATAGTAATGTTCATTTGCCGCTTGTGCCCAGCAAACCATACAGCAAAGAAAACTAATGAGGGCTATGATTCTCTTGTCCATCCTTGTGTTTTTATAGATTCGTTGCCAAATATAGCTCTATTTGACGATAAACGATAAGAGAAGCATTTCAATAAATAAAAATATCGTCTCTTTCACAGTTATAAGCACAGCGAAAGTATGCCCGGAGAAAGCTCTACCCCTGTTTTTTACCCGGATTGCCTATACTTTGCCTATCCCATCGCAGGACTGAGCACACAACACTGCAGGACTGTGCACAGAACACTCCCGGACTGAGCATCGAAAACACCCGGATGTTTTACCCTAAAACATGGGGATGTTTTGACCCAAAACATGGGGGTGTTTTACCCTAAAACATCCGGATGTTTCAGGAGATAACATAGGGATGTTCTAATAGTTCAGTCCCGGACTCAAAGGTGCTAAGTCCGGGACGTAAAGGTGCTAAGTCCTACTTCGAAAGGTACAGCGGATACTTATGTAATGCAGACAAGTAGGTTGCCACCCGTCAGCGACTTCGAAAAAAGCGCCGTTTCATCGAAGTTTTTTCACTTTACACAGGCTTTATTTTACTAATTCAGGGGTTATATAGCCTTCACTGATTCTCATGCGGTCCACTCCATTGACATTCTCGAAGGAGACTTCTCCGATATACATGGCGCGCGGATGAATCTTTTCCTTGTCTTTATGGGCATGATAGACAATGCGGAGCTTGCCTGCCTTATCGGTAAACATGGCGCTATGCCCCACTCCCACCAGTTCGCCGGGCTTTTGCAACAAAGGATTTTCTTCATATTTGGTCCAGGTGCCCATCGGATTGGTAGCCGTGGCACAGCCCACTCCATAGAACGGACTCTCATAACTATTGGCGGAATAGGACATATAGTACAGCCCGTTGTGCTTAATGATAAATGAACCTTCGTTCACACGAGGCCAAACTTCTTCCCACTTCTGAGATACATGGAGGCAGGGACGCATCGTCTCTTTCTTGATAGTGACAAGGTCTTTTTCCAACTCTGCAATCCAAATATTGTTGCCGTCATTGAACCGCACGAAGGTAAGGTAAGGCGTGCCGTCATCATCGATGAACAGAGAGTTGTCAATGCACTTTTCATCCGTAATCATCGGCTCTTTCTTCTCTTGCACAAACGGTCCTGCGGGAGAATCGGCAATCGCCACACAGATGTGTTCGTCGGCCGAATAGTACATATAGAATTTCCCGTTCACAGCATAGATTTCGGGAGCCCAGAACCAACGGTCCGCCCAGGAGTCTTTCTTATTCAGGGCTATCCCTTCATACTTCCAGGTCAACAAGTCATTGGAAGTGTACACTTCAATTCCTTCGCCGGAATGGGTGCCATAAGCATAATATACTCCACCGTGCAGCATGATGAACGGGTCACCCAAAGGAACAAGTGTTTTCACTTCATTGGTGGAAGTGTTGTCGATATCCTTTTTGGAGGAGGCCGACTGACAGGAGCCAAGTGTTCCCAAGATTAACAAACAGATAAGAAACAGATTATTCTTCATATGATTCTATAAATTAATGCAAATCAGGAATTGGGTTATATTCATTTCGGTTCAGACATGAAGCAAATGACTAAGCAGTACTATCTGTCATCCTGAGCTTGTCGAAGGATCTCTTCTCTTGGGATAAGGCTGCGCTATACAGCAGGGGAATAGATTCTTCGACAAGCTCAGAATGACAGATAGTCTGCAAATCACTTCATTCAAAACTGAATGAGTAAATTCCAGCAACGAAGCTAATATATCACATTTTATTCGCTCAGCAATGCATAAGCACACCAAATAATGGGAGCTTGTCCGTGATAATCACCTGTAATGCGGGGACGATCCAGATAATACTGGTGGCTGTTCTTCTTGCCTGTACCGATGCAAACTTCCATTAAGTCGTTATTATCATCAAGATAGTTGCAAAGGCCCAACCATGCACGGCGGGCAATCGGTCCATATTCATCCTTGTCCAGCCATCCGTTCTTCACGCCCAAAATCATGGCATACGTAAACATTGCCGAACCGGAAGTTTCCGTCCAGCAATCCTTTTCGTCAATCAACTGGTTCCAGAGTCCGTCTTCATTCACATACTTCTTCAGGTTCTCCATCATCAACCGATATCCTTTGAGGATGCGCTGACGGTTAGGATCGTTTTCCGGAAGGTTGAAAAGCAATTCTGTCATGCCCACAGCCATCCAGCCATCGCCACGCCCCCAATAGAAGGGCACATCGGGCGCATGATAAAAGAGACCGTTCTCACGCTGAATCTCATCCAGATAAAGCACCATTTCCTTGGCAGCGCGGTTGATGTATTTTTTATCTCCCGTCACGTGATAGGCTTCGGCCTGTACGATGGTAATCATATACATATCATCAATCCAAAGGCGAGTCTGCCAGGAGTATCCCTTCTTGTGCCATTTGCGTTCTTCATCATTCGCTTTTTCAGGAAGAATCCATTGCGTATCGGCATACGGCAATCCGAGTTCTTTATAACGCTCGTCCTTCGTCATGCGATATAGTTTCAGAGGCAGACAACCGAACATATTCTGGTCTACATGAATCGGAGGAGGAAGCAAGTCTTTCTCCAGATGGAATAGCAACTCGAAACGTTCTCTCAACTTCTTGGTAAGCTCCTTGTCATTCGTCATTTCGGCGAACCGGAGTGCTCCATACCAGGTGCAGACTTCAGCATAATGTATGCCTCTGTCTCCATAAAGTTGGTGTTTGGTCTCCATCAAGCGACTACTTACTTTTTTCCCTACAATCTTGGGATTCGCCCTTACGGGGAAATTACTGAAATAGTCTTGTGCAGTGATGGTGCTTGCCATCAGGAACACAGCCACAAACAATAGATAAAAACGATAATCTCTCTTCATAATTCTTATAGTCTTTAAATGAATAATCAGGTTGTTCAGTTGTCTTGTCATTTTCTCACGGAGAATTTATAAATGCAATGGCTATCATATTTCTCACCCGGTTTCAAGAGTGCCGACGGCCACTCCGGTTTGTTAGGAGTATCGGGATACTTCTGAGTTTCCAGGCAAACGGAAGCGCGATGACCATATACGATACCTTTCTTTCCCTTCACCGTACCATCCAGGAAGTTACCGGCATAAATCTGAATACCCGGTTCGTTGGTATAGACATCAAGTACAATACCTGTCTCAGGAGATTCAAGAGTGGCACACTTTCGTGAAATATCCCCTTTCGTGTTGAGTACCCAGTTATGGTCGTAACCTTTGCCATACTTCAACTGTATGAAATCATTATTAATACGCGCTCCGATGGCTGTGGGTTTACGGAAATCCATATCCGTATTTTCCACAGGGGCAATCTCACCGGTTGTCATAAAGGTGCTGTCCACAGGAGTATATGCATCGGCATCGATAGTCAGCAAATAATCCGAATTATCCTTGGAGGGATCGCCGTCCAGGTTAAAGTAAGAGTGATTAGTCAGGTTGACAACCGTAGTACGGTCTGTTTCGGCACTATAACGGATATCAAGGGCGTCATCATCCGTTAATGAGAAAGTGACCTTGCAAGTCAGATTGCCCGGGAATCCTTCTTCCCCATCTTTCGACAGATAAGTCAGTTCCAGAACTTGCCCACTCAACTGCTGTGCATCGAACATCCGGAAATCAAATCCCTTGGAACCGCCATGCAAGCAATGACCGTAATTATTCTGTGGCAACTGATATTCCACACCGTCTAGGGTAATCTTACCCTGGTTAATACGATTGCCATAACGGCCGATGGTAGCACCAAAATTAGTAGGGAGGTTAACGTAATCCTGAATAGAATCGAATCCTAATACAACATCACGCATAACGCCATCTTTATCCGGTACCATCACCGATATAATACGTCCACCGAAGTTTGTAATGCAAACTTCCATACCATTTTTATTCTTTAGTACAAACAGGTCTGTCTGTTTGCCGTCCACTTCCATACGGAAATCAGCCGGATTCAAACCTGAAGCAGTATTTTCACTCACCTGCTTGCTTGTGCAGGCTGATGCCAATAGCATCACTCCTGCTAACAAAATCATAACTTTATTCATATCACTTATAATATTTATGCTTTACTTCTGCAATAAACTATAATCTCATAGTTACATTTCATAGTTGTTAGAATACTGGTTTACCTGACTCTATCGAGGGAGAAGCCCCCTTTACAGACGGCCAGCCATCTTTCCATTCAATCTTGTCCATCATCAAGACTCTTCCTTCGGGATTCTTGACGCTCACCGAATGATAGAAGACCCAATCGTCGCCGGCATTATCCGTCACAATCTCAGAATTATGGCCGGTGCCTACAAAAGCACTATTCTTATGAATCAGAACTTCATGTTTATTGTCGAGCATACTTCCGCCCTTTTTATCAACATAAGGTCCGAAAAGGTTTTTAGAACGTCCTACTACCGTTGTATATGTGCTGTTCAATCCTTCACAGCAAGTACCTATTGAAGCAAAAAAGTAGTAATAATCATCCTTCTTATGAATATAAGTGCCTTCGTAGGCTGTCCCTGCCACTTTTTGGGGGTTAGCACCTTCCTTGATGGAAAGTCCGTCATCTGACAGTCCGATAGCATATATACCCCGAAAACTTCCCCAAAAGAGATATTTTTGCCCCCCTTCCTCTATGTAGAAAGGATCGATAGAATTCTGTACATTGATTTCATTGCTACGGAACATTTTTCCATGATCCGTGAAAGGTCCTTCGGGCTTATCGGCAGTAGCGCATCCGATGCCGCAGGTCCACTCTCCTCCCCAAACGGACATGGAGTAATAAAGCACGTATTTATCGCCTATTTTATTAATGTCCGGAGCCCACAGACCTCCCTTTGCTTCAAAGTCGGGACGGGTCTGGTCAGTAAAAGCCGTACCCACATATTCCCAATCTACCAGATTTTTGGAACGGTGAATCGGCAGGTTACGGATATTCTCAGTAGCATATAAATAGAAATATCCATCATCCCCCTTAATAACGGAAGGATCCGGCAAACTATAGTTTATAACCGGATTATGATATACATTCTTCGATTGATCTTCCGGATTATCCTCCGTTTTGGATGATGACGAAGAACATGCTGCCAGACAGCATAATACTGATATTACAAATAACTCTTTCATATGATAAAAAAATGGAGGTATATTTCTCATAGCGACTCACTACGTTGGCTCTGTCACTTCAATATACCTCCAATATTCTTTTTTCGCTAACTAAAGCGAAAGTGATTGATTAAATCTGATCTTCATCAGCTACAGCTTCTTCCCAAGTATTCCATATAGGAGTAGCAGGGTCATATTCCGTATAGCCTACATTCTGCCACAGCTTGGCGTTTTTATTTGCCTCGATAGCATTATAAGGAATCGGCCAATAGATATTATGCTTACCCATAATGAAATTAATGTCCGTCTTAGTGGCATCCACACGAATCGTTTCTCCCTTGTTATACATACCTTTGCGTACACAACGTTGATACCAATAGCTACCGCCCTCCAAGTCTGTACCCGTTTGTTTGTCGAAGGTTTCCACATTATAGGTATTGCCCCATTCATCCGGTCTTCCGCTACGGGCCAGACAGAGAGATACACGGGTTAACTCTACATTACGCCACTCTTCATAGAAAAGCTCACGGCCACGTTCATCCATAATATCGCCGATAGTCACATTGCCGGTATAGAGTTCAGAACATTGTGCACGTTTTCTGATGATATTCAGGTCATCCTTGATAGTCGGATCACTCGGATTAATGTAGAACTTAGCTTCAGCACGAAGCAAGTAAGCTTCTGCCAAACGATAGAGATACCAGTCGGCAACACTACCATCGGTTGCACCTTCAAGACCATTGTTTTTAATCAAGCCTTGGTTGACTACATCATCCAGACAGAAGATGTAATGAGGCACATCAAACCAGCGTCGAATTGTATCGGAACACAACAATTGTCCCTTTTCGGTAACCAACACGGGATTTCCATCTTTATCTTTACCCCAAAAATCTCTATCGGAATGAAGCATAATGTTCTGTCCATAGAATTCAGAATCCACATTATTGCAACGCAAATCTTCCATATGCATCCAGTTTCCAGTCTCTGCACTATGCCGCAAATCTGTTTCATCCATCTTGCCATTCACAGCCCACAACCCATCTTGATAGAAAGTACTGGTACGGAAAGTTGCAATGCCACGACCCAAGCCACGCATATAATCATATTCCACACGGTATTTGCTATTAGTACGGTCAAGGTTATACAACGCTTGTTTACCGTCGGGCATCTTGATTCTATTATCAAAGAAGAAAGGATACATGATACGCATGCTCAACATCGGGATAAACGATTCGGCAGCCACACCACGATTAGGCATACCCATAATAACTTCCTTGTTAGCGGTAATCAGTTTATTCTCCGGACGATGTAAATCCCAAATCACATTACGTGTAATAGGCCATGAAGTAGGCTCACCACCTTCAAAGAAGGTACCGAAATTATTAGTCATCAATGAATAACCGGACTGGTCAATCAGAATATCCAACTGTTTCTTTGCATCCTCATATCTGCCAAGAGCCAGATATAGCTTGGAAAGCAACATACGGCAAGCTCCCTTATTCACCATACCTATGTATTGCATATCCTTCTGTTCGGGTACCCACTGAACTGCAAATTCCATATCAAGTGCCATCTTTTCCAAAATCGCATCTCTATGAGTAGAATGGTAACTCAATTTAGGAGATGATGCCAATTTGGTAAGTAAAGGCACATGCCCATACTGGAATACCAATGCATAATATCGATAGGCACGGTGGAAATAGGCACGACCAATATACTCTTTCTTCAACGTCTCATCCATAGGGACATCATCTATAAACGAAAGCAGTGTATTGGCATTTCGAATGCCTTCATACCCTTGTCTCCAAAAGAAATATATGCTATTTGTACGACCTAAGTTTTTTTCATCTGACTGATCGCTATTCGAACGCAACATATTATCTACATTATCAAGGAATCCTGATTTATCAGTCGCAGCAGGTACCATCAAATCAGAGAAAGTGTACTCTGTAGCCAACGCCATCATCTCACGAGAATCTTCACTCACATAGTTTCTCTTCAATTGACGATCGCAGATAGCCAATACAGACCTAAGACCATCTTCTGTAGTAAACACTTCACTAGGCTTGAACATGGCTTGCGGATCAGGTTCCAAAAAGCTCTCTTTACAACCGGTCAGCACCATTGAAGCTCCGGCCATCAGGATAAATCCCTTGCAAATATATTTTTGAATATAGTTTTTCATATTTATTCTTGAGTTAAAAGATTTAGAATGTTAAGTTAAGTCCCAGTGTCCAAATACGAGAGGCATAATTACCTGTTTCCGGGTCACCATAATATTCCCAGTCCTTAGAGCCCCACACGGCAGCATTTCGAACTGTAGCATACACCTTAACACGTTCAATATCCACTCTCTTAGTCCACTGTCTGGGCAATGTATAACCGATTGAAATGTTTTCCAAACGGACAAAAGAACGGTTATAAAGTCTGCGGGCTCCTCTGGCACCTTCAGGGCCTTGTGCTTCAATACGCGCATATTTATTGCTTGGATTATCTACTGTCCAATACTCTTTAGCTTCTTTATTCACTAAACGGTAAGTCATACCACCACCATCATCATCATTGTTCAGATACATACCTTCCAAACTCTTATGACCCATACGAGAGTAAATATTGATGGATAACGTCAAATCTTTCCACAAAGTAAAGTCATTACGTAATGCCCAGGTTACGGGAGCTGCAGTCTGTCCTTGGAATACTTTGTCATCATTATTATAAATAATCTTCGTCACATTTCCATCGGCATCATACTCATCGTTAGCCGGATTGTTCCATACCTTTGGATCACCCGGAACCTGACCATATTTCTTTGCTTCATCCACTTCATCTTTCTGCCAAATACCGGTTACTTTATAATCCCAAATGGCACTGATAGGTCTGTCAATAAACCAACCGTTACCCACGTAATCAGCTTCTTTTTTCCCAATCACATTGCCTGAAGCATCCAATATATCTTCATAATCACCATATAGATGTTTAATACGATTCTTATTATATGAAAGGCTGAATGTTGTGCTCCATTGGAAATTCTTATTATCAATGTTCAATGTATTTAAAGCGATTTCAAAACCATTGTTATCAACTTGTCCTAAGTTGGTCGTGATACTCTCAAAACCTGTAAAGTTAGGCAAGCGCTGTCCCATAATCATATCTTTAGTACTCATGCGGTAATATTCCAGCGTACCAGTTATGCGGTCATTCAAGAAACCGAAATCCAAAGCAAAGTTCCAAGACTGTGTCTTTTCCCATTGCAAATTCGGATTCTCCATACGTTGAGCCATCAAGTAGCGCATTAAGTATAAATCACCAGAAGATGTAATATACCCCTGCATCTTTCCACCACCCGGATAGAGGTTAGCAAGAGCTTCATAAGGATTAGCAAGTGAACGGTTACCATTCTTACCGAACGATACACGTAACTTACCAGTACTCATGATATGATTATATGGCTGGAAGAACTTTTCATTAGAGAAAGTCCAAGCCAAACCACCAGAAGGGAAGTAAGCGTAAGGATTAGAAGAACCGAAAGCAGAATAACCATCACGGCGCATAGTGAAAGTAGCCATATAGCGGTCATCATAAGAGTAGAATATACGTCCCATCAAACCGTCGGCAGTCTGATGTGTGTCGTTACTTTCAAACTTACTAACCGACTTGTCACCGTTTTGCGTATTGTGGAATCCAAGTACATCGGACGGTAAGATGTTACGAGCTTCGATACGGTCTTTCCAATATTGAAGTTCTTCCGCTTCCTGGGCCAAAGTCACGATAACATGATGCTTGTCGGCAAAAGTTTTATCCCAAGTGATAGTATTATTCAAAGACCAATCGAAACGTTTAGCTTGCTCACGGTTTGCTCCACGGTCATTCGGATTAGAGTTGGGCCGTTGGGCAGACATGAAATAACGATCGTGGAAATACTGCAAGCGCGGAGCTGCATTGAACGTATAAGTAATGCCGAACGGCAATTTCAATTTCGCATTGAAAATTGTATTGAATGTAGTATATCCTTTCTGCAATTCCAGGAACTGTTTCTCGTAATACCAGTTTGTCAGGTTATTGCGGTCATACTGGAACATCAAGGGGTCTTGTACATAATTACCCTCATCATCCTTAAACACTGCATAAGGGCTGTTCTCCATGAAACCGCCTTTATTCATACCGATTTCACCATCCGTACGGTCTTGGAAATTGATATTAGCACCGATTTCAAACCAATCTGTTACCTTTGCATTCAATTTAAAATTTGCACGAATAGCACGATAAGTATCGTCTACAAAAGCGCCCTCATTACGCAAGAAACCCAATGACATATAGTAATCAATCTTCTCACCAGCACCACTGATACTGGCATTATAATCCTGATTGAAGCCCAAACGGAATGCCTTATCCTGCCAGTCCATTACTTTACCAGATAAAAGATTATCCATCAAAGCTGTATTAGGTCTAAAACCCAAACGTCTTGCCCAAATGCTCAAATCAGATTCTCCTTCATCATTAGTAGTATAACCTCTCCATGCTTCCAAAGACACATCGTCAAGGTTGTTAGGATTGCGGAAGTAACCCGGCTTTGAAGTATATTCATTACCCGGTCTTGAATAAGCGGCATATTCACCGGTCTCTGCATTTACACCATATGTATTCTTTTCTTTCCAGTCTACAAAATGTTGCATATACTCGCCCGGAGTCTGCCATCTGTCGCGATAAGCAGCCTTTTGAGTCAATCCTACACTGGCTGTAAAGTTAATTGTCGGCTTGCCTTGCTTACCCTTTTTCGTTGAGATGATGACAACACCATTCGCAGCACGTGCACCATAAACAGCAGCAGCAGAAGCATCCTTCAACACGTCAATCTGCGCGATGTCATCCGGATTGATTTCAGAAAGCTCACCATAAAAGAACATTCCATCAAGAATGAGCAACGGATCATTGTGTCCGCCATCGGTATAAACCGAGCGCTGACCACGAATTTTCATTGAACCACCACCTTTAGCACCGGCATCACCTTCACCATAGCCTACAGTCAAACCCGGTGTACCACGCAAGATGTCTTGTACTGTTTTGGGGTTATCATTAGCAATCTTGTCGGGGCGCACTTGTACTACAGAACCCGTAAGGTCTTTCTTACGCATCGAACCGTAACCTACAACCACCACTTCTTCCAGCGCCTGAGCATCATCCTTCAACACAACCTTCAACGGTTCTCCTTTGTACGTCACTTCCTGAGTCACCATACCTATATAGGAAATTACCAAAGTAGCTCCCTTCGGCCCACTTATCGAGAAATTACCGTCAATATCGGTAATAGTTCCCGTAGAGGTTCCCTTTACCATTACATTCACACCTAACAAAGGTTCCTGGTTCACATCTGTTACGGAGCCCTTTATCGCGACATTCTGGGAATGTGCAGTAAGTGCGAACACACATAAAATTAAAAATAAGATTTTCCTAGACATGTTTTTATAGTTATATTAGATTAGAAATTTACGGAAACGCTGTTCCGCATTTATTTTTCACAATATGCTTTGCAGACATCCCCTGCAAGCAGATAAGATTAAATTAGAGTTGACTTTTATTTATACCATAGGCTTATTAATAGATTTAAAATTAACGAATTATCTTTTTCCGCGAGAGGTGATACTGCATACCTATTTGGCATGCAGTTTTTCTTCGAGCATCTTGATGAAATATCCACCCACCACCGAACGGGCTTGGAAGCCCCGTTGCTTCGGACTGTCGGTAAATACCCAATCGGACATCGGAATACGATCGGTTGTCTCATTCATAAAGCTATAAACCGGGTCGATAAAACTCTCGAAAGTAGTCCTATCATTAGCCATGGTGGCTGTCCACATAATCCAGTCGGTTTTAGTATATGTTTCACGGTTGTCGAGCGGCAGACCGTAACGGTTTTGCTTAGTCTGATAGTACGCTAATTCTGTTTCAGCCACCTTTTCAGGAAAAATCTGCCAGTTCATCAGCTTATCCCATACCAGATTGTACTTCTGGCTCCACGTGCCAGACTTGTCAAATGTCAGGCGATAGTGGTCACCATCATCCGCCATTTCCATCCATTGTGCAGCCATCTCTTTTGCTTTATTTGTATAGGTTTCGACAACCTCAGCCTTTCCCAGCATATCAGCCAGATAACCATAAGCAGCAACACCCAATATAGCCTTGATGGAAAGGTTGGCATTGTGGGCAAAATGTCCTGCAAAGTCATCGGTGCAGAGCTGGTTTTCCGGGTCCAGTCCATATTCTACCAAATAATCGGTCCAGGTAGTCAATGTATTCCAGTGACGGTTGGCATAATCCGCATTACCTTCCACGGCAGCAATGGCAGCAGTCACTATCAGCATATTACCGCTTTCTTCCACAGGCATATCGCCACCATAAGTCTGTCCGTTACCCTGCGGATAAGTACCGATATCATGGGCAGCAAAAGGTTTGGTCCATTTTCCACTTTCACTATAATAGAAGATGTGGTTGAGCAAGCCTTTGGCCAGTTCCGGATTATAAAGCAGGAATAAGGGAGACGAAGGATATGTGATATCTACCGTTCCGATAGAACCGTTACTGAAGTTTTCCTTAGAAAGGAACAGCAATTCACCGTTGGGAGCCTCCACAAGTTTATGGGCAGCTATAGACTGGCGATAAGCCAATGCACAGAGTTCAGCGTATTTACGGCCACCTGCTGCGGTAGCGTCTTCCATCAGTTTCTTATCAAAAGCGGCGCAATCCTTCATCAGTTTCCGATATTCGCCGTCAGCTTTCCGGAACTGGGATGCAATCGTCTCCTTCCCTGAACGATTCCAATAAGGACGCAGGTTTTCACCGAAATATTGGATGGAATAAATGTCATCGTATCCCAACATCAGGTATCCGTCAGCCTTCTTTGTTTCACCCAATGAACATACCAGAGCCAGCTTGTCATAACCATCGGTGGCCGGAGCTTCCAGTTTACCATTCAGGAAACTTCTGCGCAATGCTTTACCATCACCGATACCGGAAGTTGCGTTATCCTTCTTACCTGCCAGATAGAAATATCCCCAGTCAATCCGGACATCATCGCCCTTCTTTTTCAGGATTTCCTGATTCTGGCTTCCGGTACGCACCAAAAGCAGATCACCTTCTTCAAAACTATCGGCCGTAGATTTTTGATGAACAATATCAAGCGCCCACTGCGGAGAGGCTTCAAAATACAATTCCACATGGTGCTTCTTACCATCTCTGGAAGATACTTCATAAGAAAGATAATTGACCGGACGTGTCATCAAATCCAGGTTATCCATAAATAAAGGAGCCGTAAAGGTTAAGTTCAAATTAACCGGTCCGCAAACAAACTCATAATAAGTCTGCATGGCCTGTACATCTACCGAAATCTGTTCAGCAGTCTGTTCAAAGCAGTGATAATTCTCCTGCTCAACCAACAGACCAAAATCCAACAATGCATTTCCTACGCGATTGTAGCAATAGGCAGCTATCAGATTCTTTCCCTTTTTCAATGAAGCAGTTACTTCACCGGAAAGCTTCACTTGTGCATGCTTCTTGCAGGCATTTCCCGTATCCACCACTTTGATACCATTAATATAAATAATCACATCATCATCGTGTGAGTAGTCCAGATATACATTTTTACCAGTCATATCTTCAGGAAGGTCCATAGTCCGGCGCACCCATATATACTTCTCGCTCCACTGCGTCTTGGCAGTATGCTCATTTTCCATGGTTCCGAAAGCAGCTTTACCTTCTTTCCAACGGCTATCATCAAAGTTCAGATTCTGCCAGCCGTCAACCGGTTGTGTCACCGTATATTTTCCCACCCAGTCTTCCTGTTCGGAGTTGGGAACGATGGTGTTCAGTTCAAGCTCTTCCGTCCCCATGAAACGATAAGTTTGCCCATCCACCTTGGCCACGCCAATCAGAGGGAAATTCTTACCGGTCCAGTGTTTCACCGAGCCATCATATAAGTTATCCTGGAAAGCCCATGCGCTCGTATAAGGGTCAATGGTGACCAGCGGATAGGCAGGTGCACGCAGTTCGTTTTTCACATGCTGTTCGGGTTGCGGAGAAGTGCACGCAGTGAGAGCAACAAATCCTAACAATAGCGTCATCAGTCGTTTCATAATTCAAATGTTTTTCTTAGTTATTCATTATATTTCAGTACCTACTGTTGATATGGAAGCAATAAGGTTTTTATATAAGACATCTGCATAAAAACCAATAAGAAAAGTATGAAATGTGTTTTCATATAAATTACATGTTTTTATGGTGGAACAAAAGTAGAAAATTGGTAATATAACAGGTAAAAGAATACATCCAATGCATGGAATAATCGCGCCAAATACACCCTATTCACCGATCGTGACACAATAATTCCCTTTTCTGACACAATACTAAATTTTCGTAGAGGTATATCCCTTTTACTAGACCTTATCTTTCATTTACAACAAGAAGTCAACAAGTACAATTCCAAATAAAATGATAAATTAAGGTATACAAGAAGAAAGATTTCCCTATTTATATTGGGGATATTCCGAAAGCTTTCGGAACGTATTCGTAAAGCTTCAAGAACAAACAGTTCATATATAAACAATTACGAAGAATACAGTTCATCGCCTCCACCGTCTCTGTTAAGTGCTTAATCCGTAGGAAACTATCTGTGAATCCTGGCTGCAAAACCAACTGAATTCAGGGCTCACCCCTTCACAGAAACGCCATTATTTGTTTCAGGTAACTACGATGTGCCAAAAATAAAATCACTATACCTGTTATCAAGTGAAGATGGTGAAGCCAAGAGAAGAGTGTTTTTCTATATTCTTTCACCTGCTATCCCCATGGACAGGGAGGTATAGAGAATCAGGGAAGGATAATATTCGTAGAAGGAACATCAAAGGTCAAGAATCAAACGCGGATGGAACTCCGCTTCCAAAATGCTTCGCTGACGGGCGTCAGCTACAAATAAACTGGTAGACAACACCTCGCCCACAGCTCCATCTGCTGTGACGACTGCTACCTCTCTTTTCCCCTCTACCAGCTTTCCACTCCGAGGGTTGATGATATGTTTCCGTTCATGTGAATCGTTGCCTGAAGTTGTGAGGCATTCATCGTGAAGAAGCAGTTCCGGGTGCTCTTTCTGTGACGAGGCAGCTACTTGTCCGAAATCGACCTTCCACCCATCAGCCATAGGGTGATGCCCTAAAGCCAATACAGAGCTATTCCCCATATTAACCAATGCATCTTCCACTTCATAATGTTGCAACAAATGCCGCGTTTTTTCCAAAGCATAGCCTTTCAGGAAACCGGAAAGGTTGATAGTTACTCCGGACTGCAGGAAAAGAAGGGTACGTTCCTGAGGCAACAATTGAATAGTACGAATGGTATCGGGGGTGTGATGAGCCGAATGGATAGTAACATCGAAGCATCCGCCGGTCCGGGTATGGCAATCTACACAGAAAGTAAGCATATCATAAAGTTCACGGCTAACCGGTTGCGGGCATGTAGCGGCAGTACGGTTCAGTCTGGCCAGTTCACTGTCCGCATCGTAATAGTTGGCCATCTTTTCCAGACGACATAACATTTCATAAACAGCATTGACTACAAACATCAACGCATCTTCGCCCTGCCTGCCGCACAGCACAATATCAATGCGTGTATGCATGGACGGGAACCAGGCATAAAGCAGCCCACCATGAGCAGATGAGAACTTGTAAAGATGTTGAATTACATTCGGCATTTCTTAAGTTTGCGTTTCTTTGAGAAAACGAAAAGGCAAGCTACAAATACCTGCAACTTGCCCTTTTCGAAGACATAATAATA
>ULMJ01014284.1_pt1 | contig 78068 bp, 79 predicted proteins | sample 1951641 | NCBI WGS metagenome assembly ULMJ01 (sample SAMEA4835550, study PRJEB28245) | human gut metagenome | biome: gut microbiome; material: fecal sample | place: Denmark | collected 2008 | reverse complement strand
ACGTGCGGCCAGCAAATCCAGGTCAGTGGACATCTGTTCCCGTATTTCTTCCTCACTAATGCCGCAGAGGGCAGCGTATGACTCGTCCATGCTAATATTCTTAATGTTGTTCAACTCACTAAAAATGCTCAACTGGGAGAACTTCGTGATACCGGTGAGAAATACAAAACGCAAATAAGGGTCGCACGCCTTAAGGGGGCTATAGAAGTTACGCATCACATTCCGAAGCAAGGGCAGGTTTTTCTCTTCATGAATCACATCCAAAAGTGGGGCATCGTATTCGTCTATCAGTACAACTACTTGTCTGCCTGTTTGTTCAAATGCGCATTTTATCAGATTAGCCAAACGCACATTGGCATCGGTATCCGCTATGCCGCAATCGTATTGCCGTTCATATTCGGACAGCATATAGTCCAACATTTTCTCCAGACGCTCTTTATCCATGTGTTTTGCCATACTCATGTCAAAGTGAAGCACCGGATACCGTGTCCATTCTTTCTCCGATTTTTCAATGGCAAGACCCTCAAACAGTTCTTTCCGACCTTCAAAATAAGAGTGAAACGTGCTGGTGAGCAAGCTCTTCCCAAAGCGGCGTGGACGGCTTAGGAACACATAACTTGATTCGGAATGCGCTATCTGGTAAACGTACTCCGTTTTGTCGATATACAAATAATTGCCTTCCCGTATTTTAGAGAAGGTTTGTATCCCTATCGGATAAAGTCTTCGCTGCATCATATCAGTTTCCTCTTTTTGTCTATTGATTACTTGCAAAGTAACAAAATCCATTCGTCTTTTCCAAGTAGAACTTACATCTTTAGCAAAAAGAGATATGCACGTTTGCAATACGAGCTACATGATTTTCCTAAGAAATTCCTCGTCATTAATCGGGAAAGTCATCCGAATGGTTACATTTACTGTCCGGGAAGAGGTGGCTACAGATAGGCGGGTTGAATTCGCTTGCCGTATCCGTTCTTCTGTGGATCTGCGCTCTACCTTCACTGCATCGTCATCCAGCATTTTCCGTATATGGTAGGCCACCGAGTGGGGATTGGCACTTTTTTTCCATGCAGGTAAAAGGCAACAGGGCGGTAATGAACTTCTCACTTACCGCCTGTACCGAATCAATGTCGCACGCCACGTACATTGTTCGGACGACTTTTGTCGACAGATCGGCATTACGGTTGCAGGTTCCCAGCAGTTTTATATATTTTCTCACTTTCTCCACGCTGTGGAAATGCCAGACCAGTTCCAGTACATTGTCCGGCTCATCGGGATAATGGCTTCGAAGCGATTTCTTATATTCTTCTTTTTTATTCATAATGATATAAAATAGCTCTTTTCTTTGATTGTTTTGGAAATATTTGGATGCTTTTTGAGGATATTCCCTACCTCTGTATAGGCTCTGTAACTTCGCACCATCATCCGGATGACAAAGTAACAAAAAGTATTCATCTTAAAATTCATAGGATATGAACGAACCTATATTCCGAATCCGCCCTTACTCCCAAAAGGAACTGGTGAAACTCTATTTTCCCGACACCCGGAACGAGGATTCCGCCGTGGCGAACCTCCGTAACCTGATGAAGCGTAATCCCGACCTGCTGGAAGAACTGGCGGCGGCCTGCTACAAGCCGCACGACAAGGTGTTCACACCACGTCAGGTGAGCATCATCGTGCGCTATCTGGGCGAGCCTTAAAAGGCTTCCCAAGCCGCAAGTTATCCGCTTTCCGAGCCGTAAGCTGTTCATTGGGGGTAGTGACAAGTTATTCATTTGACAAGCCGTAAGTTGTTCACTCAGGACAAGCCGTGAACGAAGCAAACGCAATGAACTCGAAAGCATCGGAAAGCGGATTTTCCGTATGCATGTACGGGGTTACCTGTTCCATCGATTTCTTTTATCCCGGGGAATGTGCCGGTGTGATGCCTCGCAGCATCCGTAGGACGTTTCCCGGTATTCTTGCCTTTGTGAATGCTTCCGTCCAGATTTCCATCCGGTGGGTATCGCTTCCGCAAAGTTGATAACAGTTGTTCTTCAGAAGCCATTTCGCCTTTTCCCGCACATGCTTTCCATACATGCCTGCCAATGCAGGTATATTCAACTGGAAAGAAATATGTTCTTCCTTCAAGGCAGCGTAATCGGGCATCCGCATATATTCATACCGTTCGGGATGCGCCAGCAACGGATAATAGCCTTTCGACTGGATACGCTTCAATATGGAAAGCAGTCCCATTGGCGGATTGAAATAGGAGGTTTCCACCAGCAGGTAGCGTTTCCCTTCTCCGAGGGGAAGCAAATCCCCTTTTTCCAGCCGTTCCTCAAAGAGATTATCAAGCATATATTCTGCCGCCAGCCGAAGCCGTATCGGACCTGTATAGGCTACCGCCAGCTCCTCAAACCGATTCCATAATTCATGGGACGCATTGGGATATTCTTCCATATATGCGGCGTCATCCACACACAACATACTCCCAATCGTTCAAGGACGGATAAAATTTCCAGAGATTCCTCCAGTGTCTGCACCCCGTCATCCACCCCGGGAAGTATATGTGAATGAAAATCAGTATAATTTTCAAATACTTCTCCTTGGATTAAGGTAACCTTTCCCAGTCCGAATAGCATAAACTGTACTAAGAATTTACAGGAGCATATACCCCATATCCATAATTATAACCATATTTGCTATAAGCATAGCGTTTGCTCACCTCTGTCCCATTCAAGAGGACACACATATTCCTGCATTTATGTTCCGTATACAGCTTCTCCACATCCGGCAGCATGGACTTATCCAAAAGTCCGGCACGGATGACAAACAAGGTCATGTCTACAAACTTATTAATAAGGGAGGCGTCCGCCACAACCTCTACAGGGGGACAATCAATAAATATACAGTTATATTTTGCCCGTACGACATTCAACAGTCTCTCAAGATACTCCCCGGACAACAATTCCGCAGGATTGGGAGGAATAGTCCCTACAGGAATAAAATCGAGATTAGAATGGGAAACTTCATGGAGAATGATATCCTCTATATTAGATACCGCCCCATTAAGAAAGTCTGCAATACCTTCCTTATGGGAGCCGACATATCGGCTCATCGAAGCCTTACGCATATCCAAGTCTATCACTAATACCTTCTTGCCGTTGATGGCAAAACTCGTTGCAAGATTCAGCGAAACAAACGTTTTACCACTGCCGGTATTAAAAGAGGTAAGCATGATCACCTTAGTTTTCCCTTCACGCCCCATGATAAATTCCAGATTGGTACGTACCACACGAAAAGCCTCGTTTATAATATTACGTTTCTTTTCTTGAACCACAACCGCAACATCGCTCTTTGCCTTTCTCAGCGAGAGGGATTTCTTCCTTGGATATTCATATAATGGCAGTTCCCCCACAAACGGAAGGGGCAGCCATTCCAGGTCTTTCCGGTTACGTACCATCGTATTGGTTGTCTCAACGATAAAAATAATAACAACGGGTATAAATAGCCCGACAGCAAAAGCCAACAATAATATTTTCTGTTTCAATGGGGCTATCGGCAACAGACTCCCCGAAGCAGCCCGGATAATACGGACATTAGACGATATGGCGGTCTGCCCCAATTCGTTTTCCTCCTGTTTTTGCAATAAAAAAAGGTAAAGGGTCTCCTTTACCTTCTGCTGGCGCTCCACTGACAATAGGTATTTGGCTTGCGCCGGATTCGATGCAATATGGGCAGTAACCTCCTGTTCATTACGTTGCAAGTCATTGAGCAAGGTGGTCAGTGACGCGTCCTGGTTATCTACCGACTCGATAATGGAAGTGCGCATCGCCTTCAACGAACGTTCCACCTCCGCAACTTGAGGATGCTGGGTCCCATTGCTCACCAAGTTATTACGTTGCAGTACCAACGCATTATAGGCTGATATCTGTCCTTCGATAACAGAATTGCTGATACCCGAATTAGCAGGTAACAGGTTGAACGTCCCCATGTTTTTAGTCAGGCAACGACGGACATATCTCACCATGGATTGTTGGGTGGTAAGTGACTGTATTTGGGAAGAGACGCCTTGCGACTGCGCCATGTACATACCTGATGCAGCCTGCACGTCTGGAATAAGATTCTCACTTTTGAAGGTGGATATATCGTCATCAATAATTCCCAAATCACGTTCAATCGCCTCCAAGCGTTCACGGATAAATGCCGATGAACTGACGGCAATTGCATTCTGGTCTTTCACCCAGATATCACTATAGGCGGATATCAAGGTGTTCAATATATCTTCAGCACGTTGTGGAACCATATCGACAATAGACAATGTGATAAGGGAGGTCTTTTCATCACTCAGTTTAACGGTAAGGCGGCTCAAATAACCGTTTGCTACGGCAGAAACCGGACGATGGACCACTCTTAACTTCCCGGCAGATGCCATTTTCTCTTTATAAAAATTCGTAGGTTGGACACATATCTTCCCGATCGGGGTTATAACAGTGTCCGACAAGGCGGCTTTTATACTTCCACTTTCAATGTAACCTGCATTACCTCCACTAAACCCGGACAGTTCCACTTCATTCTTTGCAAGCAAATGCAAAACGAATGAACAGGTACTTGCAGAATCACAATCGATAAAATAAACTTTGACTGGCAAACTGCTTCCATACAGATAAGAATCATATGCCGTATTGCTAACCGGATACTCTACATCCAGATTCAGGCGTTTCACCACTTCCTCCATCACAAACGGAGACTGCATGGCCATAATTTCGTCATTAATGCTTGTTCCTTTCTGGGGAAGAGCTACACCGGGGATAATTTCATCGGCAGTGGCACGTTCTTTAGAGGCATTCTTCAACAAAATGAAGGCTTCACGGACATAAGTCGGAGGCGTTCGCTGAATATAGATCCAGGCCATAGTAACGGTAACCAATAATGAAATGACAAACCATTTCCACCTCGACAGGCAGAGGTAAAACATATCCTTTATCCGGATAAAATCATTGGCTTGCCTTACCCTCGAAATATTTGGTTCTGTAGACATAGTTGTTCAATATTTATTTGACAATAAAAAAGGTGATGCTCATCAGCAAGGAAGTCAGCGACATCCAGAAAGATGTGGAACGTACATTATTCCCGTTTACAGTAGACTGGCGGGCACGCATGGAATTAGGCTCTACATAAACCACATCATTCTGACTGAGATAATAAGCCGGAGAAGCATACAGGTCCTTGACCGAACACAAATTTACTTCATATGAAGTTTGTTTTCCTCCTTCTTCTCTCAATACAACGATCTTAGTGCGTTTACCATAAATGGTCAAATCACCTGCAAGGCTGAGTGCGTCCAGCAAGGTAAGATTATCACGGTCAATATTAAATCGGCCGGGCTTATTAACCTCACCCAATACAGAGATGCAGAGATTCACAAAATCTACTGTCACAATAGGATCTTTCAACAAGTCGCGTTTCACTAATTCCGTTTCAATGGACAAAGCGACTTCCTCTCTGGTCTTCCCTTCAATAGAAAGGCTGCCCAAAACCGGAAACTTAATATATCCCCGCTTATCTACCGTATATCCTGAGGCGCGGCTTCCGGATGTTGTACCACCATTCCCTCCAATATTGTTTCTCGCTTCTCCCATAAGTAGATTAAATGTACTGGCCATCTGCGGGTCCTTGCTGCTGACAGTAATAGCTATCTTATCATCCGGGCGGATTTTAATAGGAGCCGGGGTTGGAGCCGTTCCGGTTACTCCGGATTGGAGATCCTGAAAGTATGTCACTTGCTTGACTGAGTTGCATGAGCTTAAAATAAAAAGTATCTCCAATAATATGAATAGATTTCTGGTTTTCATAAGTCCCTATGTTACTTGATAATGTTTTTCTGTCGCTTGATCTTCTGAGTCAAACGGATGTTTAATAAAGTATAAGATATAATATCTACGCCCAATATCAGGTTTACCGGCATTTCCGCTTTGGTCATCAGCACATTGGATAGTATATACCCAAACGATAAAAAGAGGATAATGCCTAATGTCTCGTGTTGGGATATTCCCAATACTAGCATCTTATGGTGGATATGATTCTTGTCCGGTTTAAAAGGATGCTTGTGTGTCCGTAGCCGGTGTATGAACACGCGGATAAGATCCAGACCCGGTATCAACAAAGGCACAAAAGCAAGAAGCAATGGATTGCCTGGCAATTTGGTATCTTGTGATAGCTGGGTAGAGAGCCTGATTGCAAAAATAGCAAGGAGCAGCCCCAATGAGATGGATCCGGTATCTCCCATAAAAATAGTCCTCTTCTTGTATCCAAAAACATTATAGTAGAAAAAGGATAACACCACTCCCAACATGGCAAATGCCATCAATGCATAAGTGAAATTTTGCAATGCAAAAAAGAAACAACCATAGTAAAGCAGTGCAATTCCACCAAGGCCGGCAGCCAGCCCGTCAATTCCATCTATCAGGTTTATTGAGTTTACAACCAGCATAATCACCACAATAGTTATCCATACACTAACCCATGTTGGCAGGGCATATAGATCGGCAACCCCTGCCAAGTCAGAAATCTTCAGCCCTGCCAGCACTAACAGGATACTAACCAGAAACTGCCCGACAAACTTAACCCGGTAGTCCATCTCTCTTAAATCGTCTGCCACACCAATAAAATAGCTGATCAAAAGAGCCAATACAATAAACCCAAGATGAGACATGGTTTCCATCCACACAGATTTAGCCATGGAGGCCTGAGATGTCAGGTAGAATAGCCATATAGGAAAAGCGGATATAAAAAGCACCGGAAGAAACCCCAAGCCTCCCAAACGTGGGGTGTAAGTACTATGTATCTTTCGTTCGTCCAATTTATCAACTTTCCGTTTGGTTAGGGAAACCAACAAGATATAGGGAGTTAACACCCCGGAAAGGATAATACTCGCCAACACAGCCGCACACAACAAATAAACTTGTATATCCATATTTAGATTTCTATTCCAGTTTCTCAATATAAGAGAAATCCGTTACGACTATGGCTACAGCAATGACACCCGGGATAGCAATGATCATACGACGGTTACGCTTTCCCGCTATCCTCTTAAAGATACCTTCCCTACCGTCAAAAAAGCCCCCATGAATACGGACTTTCACCCCATCGGACAAATTAATCTCTTCAGGTTTTAAGTAGGTCAGGCGGTCATCAAGAGTTTCAGCTACCGCAATAAATGCTTCCATCTGGGCATCCGGGACAATTATCGGTTTTCTACCCTCCTCATACACGCCCATAATATACTGTAGATAAGAGACCTTATCTTTTACCTTCTTAATCCGTGATGCAGTGGTATTAGCAAAAACAAGGTTCTTTATCACAGGAACAGATACCCGTTTCTTACGACCGTTCTTACCCTCTACTAACTCATAATGCATTGGGATAAAACACTCGATCTTTTCATCCGAAAGAAGTGTTTTAGCATCCATGCCACGATTATAAGTCGCACGCATTGCGTACCAAACTGGCACTTCTTCATCTTCCAATTTCTCCATTTTCCTCAGCCCTTTTTTGCTATATATCTGAGATTAGGGCGTTCCTTCGGGGCTTTGGTATCTGCGGAAGTACGTAAATATCAATCACTTACAATAGGAGTTGCCCTGATTCATCATTTTGTGTTATCTCTACTTAAGAGATATAATTCTTAAAAAATATTTAAAATATTTCTATTTTATTTCGCAAATATAAGTTATTACTCAATATACAGCGGTATCTATTCAGGTAAAATAAGTACCAATTAATAAAAGATAATAATTATATAATATTAATTAAGATAAACGTCTTTTTATAATTAAATAAAAAGTAGTTTTTCTTAACGAAATGCAATGCCTTCTACTTCAGCTACGATCAGATAATAACGTTCCCATTTCCCATTATCTCCACCAACACAACAAGCGTCATCACTGATTTAAAACTAATATCTGTCTTAATACCAATACCCATATATAATATGGTTGGCATTTCATCCACTTTCTTCTAGAAATACATTATTTCGGACAGTATTTTACTCACTTCCAACTGGTAACCATCGCAGAAAGTTTCTCAATAAACAGAAATGAGACTATCAATATTTATTGCCTAGAAAACTTATCGTATGTTTGCATCAAATACGAGTAATTACACATCATTAAATACGAGTTAAGGAATACAGCCATACTCCTTAAATTAGTTTTATTCTGATTTTCATAATCTCTATCTCTTTAATAGTGATGGATCCATATCCATACCTTGTTCATAATTTCTGGATACCTGCTGTTGAATAATGATTCCATTCACAAATGAAACGACTCGTTGCTGTTTCTCGGTATCCGATAATCCTTTGTCATTAAGGGTTTTCACTAATTGGTTCGTTTCAGTATTCGTAAGCTCATGAGTTATTGAGTTTCCATCCACATTAGCCTGCAAGATCGGTTTTCCTCTCTCAGAAAGAAGAATACTGCAATCTTTCGTCCCCATAGCCAACGAGGTAATATCGATCTTCCGGTTCAGGCAGGCATCTGTTGCTTGCTGCATCTGTTCCTCTTTGGATCTGTCTTCTCCATCCAGTTGCGTAGCCAAAGTCATAAGTCCGGTAAACAAAGCGGTTATCATCTCCATAATGGGATCCCCACCTACCCCGATTCCTGCGTCCTCTGAGGAAAGCAATTTCTTCATCCACTCTTCTGCCGATAAACTCTTGTCTGGAGTAGCTGTAAGATCCAGCTTCCCATTCTGTTCCTCCCCATTATTATATTTAGCCAACAGATTCTCCCCATTGTACAATACTTTCTGTTCTATATTACCCTTTTGGGCAATATCTGCCAGATAAGATGCTGGATCCAAATCACGTGAAGCGCCATCTTGCCCGATAAGCTTCACCCCCAGATGCAGATGGGGACCGGTGCTCCTTGCACCTGTACCACCCGACACTCCCAATTGCTGTCCGGCTTGCAGTACATCACCAATCCTTACTTGCACGGAATCCAGATGGTGATAAGATACCTGCAACTTACTGCCATCCTGACGAGCATACTCTACCGTTACCGATTTGCCTCCTGCGGCCTTCGCATTTTCATTCACCCCAGTCACCTTTCCGCCATTTTCCGTAGCCAACAACCTGTCACGGTCCGCACGAATATCAATTTCCTTGTGCATCTGCTGCTTGGTGGTATCCACCGGATCCTTTCGCATGCCGAAAGGAGAAGTCACCAGTAGGAACTCCTGACGTTCCAGTGGAAAAGCATATTGCTTTACATTACCCGTATACAGTCCAGCCATTACCTGACGATCAAACTCTTGCAATCCATTCCTTTCAATAATCTGCTGCAGACTCTTGGCATAACCGTTACCGGTTGCATAACCCGCTTTCTCCAGCCCTTCTGCCCAACCTTTATAATCATCGGGGGAAAGGGAAAAACAAGGCTTATACCTTGCATTTTCTTTCAAGAACAAAGAATGGTGTTCATAAGATTCCCCTACAGTCTCATAGGCGCAAAACTTCTCATCAGGACGGTCATCCGTATAAAGCAGATAGCTCCCCCCGTCCGCAAGCCAGGACGAGGTGCACTTTATACCAAAATGATTGTTCCCCTTCCGGGAAAGTTCACTTCCACCGCTGGCACTCTCAAGAATTCCCTGCGCAAGGATAATCGAGGCAGGGATACCATAACGCCGCATCTGCTCCTGGGCCTTCCCGGCATATTCCGACGCATACTCACTATTCTTACTCATACGTGGGTCAGATTTCTGTTTTAACAGGCAGATATTTCACACCTATCTTGGACAAGGCATAAAAATAGGCGGGTATAAAGGTATTCAGGTCACACCAATCCTTTCCCATCATATGGGAAATCCAGTCGCTGTCTTTCAAATCACACGAGCTGATTTCATAGCTTTCCCTCCCTTTATGGCACATCGTGCCATCTTCTTTCACCAGCCAATCTTTTTCAAAAAGTGTCACTACCGTATTTTCTCTACTCATAATATATTTTTTAAATGTCATTGAATCTGTTATTTCATATTTCCCTACCCTACATCCTCCTGCCTCTGCTTTGTACTTGTCCCGCCTTCTCCTGTTTTTCTTCCTGCTTGCATTCTTGTGATACTTCCGGATGAAGCACGTCTGAAAAAAGATTAGCCGCAAGGTTGCGCTTATACTTTACCGCGTCTTCCGAAAGAAACATCCGTTGCCATTGCGAACTGGTAACCTCACGGGGCTTTATCTCTCCCATCCCGTCCACGACAGGAACACACATATACTTCTTGTCTCGTGTCGGATATATCGTCACACGCTGGATGCGGGAGACATCTTCCTCAGCGGCCTGCTTCCCGAATATATCCACACAGAGGTCAGGATTCACTTTACTCATGGCATAATACTTCTGCCCCAGCTCCCGACGGATATGTTCAGTTTCCGATTTGTTTCCTTGCTTGGACGCGGTAAAGAATTTATTCACATCTTCTTTATCGGGATGCATGGCGAACGGCTTTTCACCATTCGGTAACATATACAACACCCACCGGTTCTCATCATCACATACCATACTTACTTCCTTAAAAGCCACACCACGGCTTCTTTCAACAGGGCCACTGATATCCACCGGACGTATATCATCCAGTTTCCATTGGTTCAGCTTGGCTATACTCACCGTTTTATCCTCAAAATAACGGTCATCCGGATGAAAGCCGGCAATCCCTTCCTTATTAAAGAAACGGACAAAAGCAACGCCCTGCGCCTCTAAGGCATGGGCAATGCGCTGTTTGGAAAAACCTGTGACCTCATTATTTACAACCCGCGCTTTTCTTTCCTCACGTTCTGCAGCTGGCATGACTTCATCCGGTGATAAAAAGAAGTTGCGCGTACTTTTATCAGGCAGGATCACTTTCCCACCGGTAAAGGCGCCTTCGGGCAGGATCACATCCGCTCCCTTGTTTTTTTTATCCGTTACCACCACAAAGTCCCGCTTTTCCTTGTCCGGAACGTCTTTCAGTCCATTGTATATCTCGTATGTCCCCTTCTCACTCCATTCGAACGGTTTGTATTCACGGGCCAGCCCATCAATATGGCTTGCACATTGCAGTGCCTCCGAGTAACCGGCTTCCGCAAGCTCCGGATCTTCATTTACTGCCATCGCCATGGCATGTTCGAACCGCTGATGATAAAAAGTCATATCGAACTTTTCGAGAAAGGCAGCTTTCTCTTCCGGAGAACCAAAGTTACTGTCACCGACCTTCATTCCGTGATTACAGATGATATCCGTCAGTATCGCACTCTCCCGTGAGGAAACCTGAGGTCTTTTTTTCTCCCTCAGCGCCTCCGTCCGTCGCTCATTCACTATGGACGAGTAGACAACCTTCTCTCCCTTCTCCGCTTTACGGATCACGTCCAGCGCATTGTTCACATCACTCTCCAAAGCATCAATGAACTGCCGGTCCTCATGCAGTTCACTACACCAAAAATCAGCCAGTTTCAATGCGTCCTGGGAAATTCTGGCAGGCAATCCCAGTTCGAGCATCTTTACCCCGGAAGCCAGCTCGACAACCAGCGCTTCCCGTCTCAGGGCTTCCTCCGACGGTGCTTTCCCGCCACGCATCACCATACCTTCCCGGGCCAGCCGCTGGGAATGCCCCGTAGCTCTCACTATATTCCGCATCATGTCCTGCACATAGTCCGGATAATAAGCGTAGGATTTCTGCTCCGGCAGATAAACAGCGTCTTTCGCTACATCATAATAGGCTAACGACACGCCACCTCTACGCATGGGTACAAGATTGTCCTTTATAGTCTGCACAAATGCATTCACCGTTGTTCGTACCTCTTTTTCGTTGGCGGCAGCATATCCTCTGTCCTGCAAACCTCCATACCGTTCCTTCATCTTCTTGTACTCATCCGGGTCTGCCAATGGCATCAAGGTCTGGTCCAGATTGAATAAATAGCGGAATTCACGGTTATGGATTCCCTTATACTGCTTTCTGTCCTCTGCCGAGAGGAGCAAGAAATCCTTCCTGCTTATCTCCTCGTCCGGATTGTTGCGGTTCACATAACGGTTCCAATTGTACCAGTTGAAAGGTACGCCTTTCTCGTTTTCTCTTACTCCTTCGTTCCGTATCTTGGCATCCGGGAAAGTCGTATAAAGCGGTGTCTTGTATCCGTTCGTATCTGCAAACAAGGTAAGCATGATTGCGTTAAAAGGACTCACCTCCGGTCCTTTGGGATAAAATCTCGGATAATATTTCCCCGAAGGGTTCATCCAGTAACCTTCACTCAGCTTGGCAACATCCAAGGCATTCGTCAGAAGTTCCACCTGTCGTTCGGCAGCACTCTGTTCTTGTTGACTTTTAGGTTTCATCTTTATTATCGTAATTAATCGTTAGTATTGCTCTTCAGCCGCGTATATGCCAGCCGTGTTCCCACCCTCACGTAGCCCAGTTCGCCTTGTTCCACCAGTTCTTCCAAGACAAGCTTCGTTGTCCCGAACCGCTTATGCAACACCAGTTGTGCCTGGGTAACGGAGAAATGCTCCCAATTCACCTCATTCAGGTAGTCCAACAACTGCTGTCCGTACCTCGCATAAGGAGGAACCGCCTTTTTCTTTGGCTCCAAGGTATCCGCTTCACCTGCCGCCTCTCTTTGTCCACGACCAGTGTATCCGTTCTCCCTCTCTTCTTTCCCCGAATCATCTTTCGGAGGCACGGGATATTGCGCCAGCCTCTCATACAGCTCCCTCTGCGACAAGACCACCTCCAATTTCTTTCTCTCCTTCTCCGCTATAATCAACTCCTGTTCCGCACCCATCCGCCGGGTCAGCAAATCAATCCCGGCACCGCACTTTCTGTAAACATAGGCAAACAGTCGGATAAATTCCTTGAAAAAAGACCACCCCGATACACTCGCCCCATCCAAAAGCCGGTTAAAACACTTGATATTATTTAAAAGCAACTTCAGGACAAGAAGATAGAGAAGAAAGACATGTGCCAGAATCAATAGCGGAGAATGACTGTATAATAAACTCCAATACCGGTAGCATATCCAGAATAACAAGCCGACAGCAACAATTACCAGCCAGTTATAGCACCAAAACTTATTTCTTTTATTCATCACAACCTCCTCTCAACATTCTTTTATCCGCCAACTCCTCTCGAACGGGCCGTACGTTCCTCCGATACGGCATAATTCTCCTGGGCAATCACCTGCATCTCATCACTTTTAGCCAATATCGCATTGGCCAAGGTATTCAGGGGTAAAGCTCCCGCCCGGTAAGCGGCAGCCACTGCGTCAGGTATATGGATAGTACAAGGTACATGATCCACCGTCGCCAGCAGATAGCTGCCCTTAACCTCCGGTTTCCCGATACGGGTATTCAAAGGCTCATCGGCATACTGTTTGAATTCTCTCTTTGCATTGGAAGACTCTTCCACCAATACCCCGTCATCGGCTTTCTTATTATGGATGGCCTCATGCCCCGCCTTATTCATCAGGTTCATGCCTCCCATACCGATCAATAACATCTTCAGCAGCGGATTCTTCGTAAACAGTCCGAGAAGGATGGAGGCGATCGGCAAAAGGTTTGCCTTCAACCCCAACGATTTCGTCTTACCGGTAAACTGTCCCACCAATAAATCCGGTAACATGGAGAGGACATACCCCAAATTCCGTCCGATGCCTCCCATATCCGACAACCCGACCGAGCCCAGCAACTTGCCCCAGCCGTTTCCCTGGCTTTCCGCCGCGGATGGGGGAACCACCACCTGCTCATCAATCACCACCTGCTCTCCGGATTGTCTCTTTTCTTTTTCCTTTCCTTCACTCACAGCCGTACCTCCTTTATCTTTTAGGTAATCTTCCTCCTTGTCTGGCCGTATGACCATCGGAATATCCGGATTCCGTTTTTGCTCCCCGAACCGGATCTCAGGTTCCCACCGGGGCGGCTCAAAATTCTCGGCCAGTTTGTCAAGCCTCTCTTTTTCCTCGGTGCTAAGCACCTTTAATCGGCCGCCCAACCTACCGTTTAACGATTGGATATAATCACTTTCATGCGCCTCGATATGCGAAGCCTCATTTCTGAATGCATTTATTACATTCTTCTGGGTCTGAAAGACCCCTTGACTGATATACTCCTCCACAGTAGGCAACTTAGCAGCCTCCCTCCGGGAAGCGACCGATTCTCCGATATCATCCACTAGCAGATTAACCACTGCCACCTTGCCGGCATTCGCCCAGGTGGAACATCCTCCGGTGACAAGGGTGTCCATGCCAAATCCCAGTATTTTTCCCGCTCCCTTTTCCACTTGGGTGGGAGCATACGCTCTTTCCGCCTCATGTTCTATTTCATTATCTATAGCGGTCTGCCTTAGGCTATAAGGCAGGGACAGGAGCGATTGGTCCGATGCCTTCTTCAGGACATACTCCAACGATGATTTAGGCATCTTCTGTTGCACCAGACGGTCTATCATAAGCCGTTCCATCCGGTAACCCACATAGGCGCCGGCCATATCTGTTCCCAACTTCTCAGACATGGCATCATACCTTTCCCTGCCCACGGTACGGATAAGCTGTTCACGCCATTCCCCCGCAAGCAGCCCCAGATCATTACCGACCTTTCCCGAACTCTCCAGTTTCTTGCGGCACATATCCAGATAATCATCGGTAGTCTTGCTGTTCCACTCTCCTATCACGCTAAGGGTCTGCAAAGCCCTGCCGGGCCCGCCACCCGTCGGGTCGGTCGCCATGGTAATAATACCTGCGACACTGCTCTGGTAATCGGACAGCTCTTTTGCCTGTTTGGACACAAGGTCCCGCTGGACTTCCTGCATGGCAGGTGCCACTACCTGGTCAAAATATCTGCCGAAGCAATACTCCAACTCTGAAAAACGTCTGCTCTGTTCTTTTGATAAATCCATTGTATCACAAATTTAACTGTGGTTCCGTATTTTGTCTGTTCCCTCCCATCTGTGCGGACAATTGTTCCCGTGTCTGTTCAATGGCATGATGATACACTTCCATCTGTTTAGGGTAGTACTCTTCCAGCATCTCATCCTTTGCTATCCCATCCTCTATAAACCGTAAGGCAGTCTGTTGGGAGATCTCCACAGCTGCCTCCCCATCCTTGCGGTTGTTGAACCAGGCTTTCGTCCACCACCGGAGTCCCGCCTGGTCTGGGTAAACAGTAACAAGGCGCGGAATATCAAAGCTCTGTATATCTATCTCCAATATGGCCAAAGGATCAATAATCCCTTGTGCCTGTATCGCCTGCCGTTCTACTTTTTTTTTTCGTCTTCACTCAGCCCGGAGAGGAATATATGCTGGCGGATTGCCAGATAATTCAGAAAATCAGCAATCAACAGGTTCTGAACCTTCGCCGCCACCGGAGCCGCTTTCCTGCCCACTCCCAAAGGATTGGCCAATGACGGGATATTTTCAAAAAAATAATTCTTGATGGCCGTTGCCGTGAATACGTTCCGGAGCGACTGTTCCGTATGTTCGTTCACCACATAGCTTCCCTTTCGCAGTTCCTCCATATAGGCAGGATAATACCGTAACATCAACTGTTCCACCTCTTCCTTGCAATAGTCGTATTTGGTCGATACGTCTATGTCCAGCGTAACAAACTCTATCGGTTGTCCTGCCTGCACACCCCTGCCTGCTGTCACTACATTGGAATAAAGCATCGTAATAAAATCAATCGGATCTATCTCCTGCTCTTTATAATGTACCTCCATGTGCAACAGCTCACTACTCACTCCCGACGGTATCCCGGCTTTCACCAATTGTCCGAACAAGACATTCACTGACGACAGGTGCCCGTACTTCACCGCATACTTCCCATACTGGATAACCAGATATAACCCATGTCTCACATCATTTCCTATCCCGGTCACTTTCCCGTCGGCCAGAGCCGGAAGCAGATAATAGTAAGTCTTAAAATCCACTCCATGATGAAAGAACCTCTCACCGGTTTGGGGGTGTAACTGTTCTCCGTAAGCCAGTACCAAATCCACATTCCCGCCCCGGTCCTCAAACGGCATGCAATAACCGCTTTCCGACACCAGAATCATCTCACTCGTATAATCATCCATAATCTTAATATGTTGCTATTAGTATCTTTTTCCCTATCGCCCTTACAGGGCCTTTCAGCGCGAAACAACCGTCCCTCTGCTCTCTTCCTGCTTTCTCATCTCCGACATTCCCTGATAAATCTGAATCGCAGAATATCCTTCTTTCACCAGGCTATCATATTGCTCACGGGTAAGCTCCACTGCCGGATAATCCTTTCCACCGGCATCCCACCCTTTGATAAATACCCGATTCAAGTCATCCTTCGGCGAATAAACCGTAGCTTTCGAATAAGGAAGATCGGCTGCAGAATGGTTCGTTTTCGTTTCCTGAGCTGCGTTTCCACCCATCACATGCTTGAAATCAAAGTTATTCCCGATAATAAACATCCCAAGGAGGGCTCCGGCAATTTTACCAAACCAGCCGAAACGGCCGAAAGCAAGCAAAGCGGCACCAATCAACCCCGCTATGCCCAATCCTGACACCTTGCCGGAAGTGAGGTTGGAGAAAAAGTCTCCCAACATATTACCGCCATTCCCGCTAGACAGTCCGGCAAAGAACTTCTTGACCCCATTTACGCTATGATCCATACCGTCCAGGGTATTATTCACCTTGCCTAAAGTTTCTCCGGCATCATTCTTCAAATCGGAAATGTCATCGGCAACTCCTACTACCGTTCTTACCGCATCTTCCCCGATGGCCGCCTCACTTACGATACGTGCAACCGATTTGTCCGTGGTCAGTTTCTGCCAGCCGACATAACCGACACCGGTCAATACCACTGTTTTCTGCCCCACATTCAGGAGGTTTTTCGTAGTTTGTACCGGATGTACTACTTTCAGCAACACTCCTTTCGCCAAATCTTTCCATACTCCCATATCTTCATGTATTTATTTAAAAACCTTTTTTACCATTTCTCTTCCACCGTTGCATGCAGCTCCGGGTTATCTCCAGTTTATCGGGCTTTTTCTTTTGCAGCAGCTCCACCTCTGCCCAGACATCACCGAAAGAAGTGTATTTCACGACCTTGGACAGTCTCTTCAACTGTCGGTTCATTCGTACCAGTTTCGGACGGATGTGGAACACAATATCGATCCGTTGCTTCTCGGTCATCTTCACCTGGTTCAGACACACCTGCCGGATATCATTCACAATATCCACACTATTCAGTAACAATTCCCTGTATATCGCATTCCTTCTCGTTGAGAGTGCTACGGCAAAAGCCCCTTCCGGGTGTTTCTGCAATATCCGGTTCATCTCCCCCATATTGTCCAACAACCGGTCCACTTCCACATAAAAACCGTATATCTGGGCAGCATAATACACAATGTCCCTGAAGGAATCCAGATAATCATTGTATACCTTCTGTACCTCCGTGGTATTCTCCACCTCCGTTGAAAGCCAGATATGCCCCGTTGTTTCAAGCATCATCGCCCGTTCCTGACTCTTCAGTTGCTTCTTTGCCTTTTCCGTATAACCCAATATCATTCCGGAAAGTACCGGATCCACTTGCGCCTCCATACGAAACACGTTCATCAGAATAACCAAGCCAAGCCAAATACCTTTCTTCATACCAATCACTTGTTAATTCATCCTCTACATACTCACCGCCACTTCAGCATATATCTGGCCGCTTCCCGATATGGGGAACTTAAAGACTATGGTGAAGAGACCACACGTGCGGCCCGTTTCCACCGGTCATGCGCTTGTCTGGCAATCGTACCCGGACTGCGTTCAATCATTCCGACAGTATAAGAGTTCCACACATCCACCATGGTATAATAATGGATACTGATATACAACCGGTGCAGCTTCTTATTAAATGCATCCAGTTTATCATTGAGGTTCCACAGCGTTTCCGAACGTTCCGCACCGGTAAGCATATTCTCCTTCCCGCCCTTGGCCACGGCATTCCTTAATAACGTAAACACCGATACAAGCTCCGTAGCCGTCTCCAGATAAAGCGTGTTCATCGCCACGGTAGCTGCAATCCCCTGCGGATTGTCTTCCACAGCTTTCTTCAGCTTTCCTAATGTCAGGAAGGCACGCAATGCATCATCATAGATATAAGTAGCCGCCTTCAACGATGAAGCATACCCGCTTACAGCCTGTGTATAACCGCTGTACTTTTTTTCCCACTCATGTATCTTCTTGAACTCGGCCGCCATGGTATTCTGAAGTGCCGCAGTCTCGGTCTGTCCCTTGATTTCCGAGGATATCTGCTTATTGATCGCTTCATTCCCCTCGACCAACGCAGCCCATTCCAGGGGATTTTCCAACACAGCCTGTGCACGGGCCGCACTGCCGGCAAACAAGGCTAATACCGGCAGGAGTAACTTAACGGTTCGTAATCTCATAAATGCCCTTCCTTTGCTTGTTATACTCAACCCGTTCACGTATGAACGCGACAAGCCCTACCCGATGTTTCACACCGGACATAGGCAACTGCGGAGTGGTCCGGTCACCCGAGTAAACCACCACCGTTTTCAAACCGAACAACTGCTGCAAAAAAGAACGTTGCTCCTTGAAATCTATGATTCTATAAAGTTCGATGAAGTCCGAACGGCGTGTAAACACCCCTCTCTCATAGATAATCTGCTCACCCGTAATATAAAATACGCTACGCCACAGATATACCAAACCATAAGTCAGATAAAGAGCCAACAGAATTGTAGCTCCGCGTACAAATGTTCCAAATGGGGCACCTTCCATTCCACCGTAAAGTATGCCGCCAGCCAATAAGACCAGCCATTCCAATTCATTGATTACGAATTGCAGCAAATGGGGTCTGATTGTCATTGTTTCTAAATGCCTGTTCATCATCACACAGCTTTTTTAAGCGTTCATCAACAGCCCAAAGGCTTTAGTTACCAACCACCAACAAAAATCCATCCCGGAGGATAGCCCGGTCCCTTATCTTCTGAATCCAGAAGAACGTCTTTCCTCCTCTTCCGGCTCCTCTTTCAAACCATCCGGTTCATTTTCTTCCTTTCCATTCCAACCGTTTCCTACCGTTCCTTGTGCCACCCCCCTTTTATCGGTTTCTGTCTCCTTACCGGCATCCATTATATTAATGCGCGAAGCCAGCAGCTGTTGTTTCTTCTCCTGCATCACTTTCTCTATCCCTTTCTCCAACAACTGGTCATTCCAGTCTTTATACCCTTCGGCAGCCGGATGATAAACAGTCCTTGCATCATGTAGGTCCAGTCTCTTACAGAAATCGGGAAAACTGAAATTACTCTTGTCAAACTCATATTTTACCTGCCCTTGGGATTTATCCACAAAAACAAGTGGTCCGTTATTAGGCATGGAATAGGACGAGAACGGCTTTCCTGCACGCTGCATCATGAAATTACAAGCATAAACCTGCCCTACCAGATCCCTGTCAAAGCAAAGGTGGTGTTCCGCATCCGGAAGGAATTCCAACATCCCCGAGAACTGCTTCTCACCGGGGTTTCCCGCAGTAGAAATATATACCCCCCTGTTCTCTTGCCCGAGCTTCCTCTGTACCTGAAAAAAGGCCATGGCATCATAAGCACTCTCAAACCAGTAAACCCGTTCAGCCTGGTCCAAAGGTTTGCCGCTCAAGTTAGCAATCCACATGCCGGTTACGGAGTTAGTCCCTGCCGCCTTTCCTTTGTAGCTGTTACCGTCTTTCCGCTTGACGCCCCGTTCCTCCAGCCCTACAATTTCTTCCTTCCCCGGCACATGGAAAGGGAAGGCCAGGTTATAGTACTGGTATTCTTTCTGTTTTGCTATATTGGTCGCAATAAAGAAATTCCCGGCAAAAGCAGTCTGTGTCCACAAATCCAGCCCTCTTGGACGGAAAAACGGATAAAAACGCTTCACGTTCTCCTTGTCACTCTTATCATAGCCCAGCAACTCATAGTTTCGGGGATCAAAAGTACCTTCTTCGCGGTGCTTCTTGATCTCTGTCCATCTATCCTCAACCGGTTGGCCGAGTAATCGTTTACAAACCAGGTTCACTAATCGGTCCATGTTAATACCTGGAGAATACTCCGCAAAGAAATGGGGATGTTCCTTGATAAAGGAAATGATATTGAACCTACGCTGCTCAGACGGTCTGAAGCAGCACAAGCCATTCCTCGTCAGAATAAACTTGTCACCATGTACACGATAACCATTGCTGTCCAATCGTACAAATACCGGATAACGCACACCTTCCTTACGGTTAAAATGGTAACCGGCATCCACCAATAAGTCCTTTATATCGATTCTGTTTTTATAATCTTCATAAGTTAGTTCTGCCATAGCCTATTTCTTTAAAGAGTTTTGCATTTCTTCTGTAATGATAGCCGCCTCGAAATTCCGCATCGCCACATCACAGGGACGGTCCACACCGGGTTTAAAATAAGCCCTTTGAGGTATCTCGGCAGGATCCATCCGGCGATGGTCCATCCCCGGCTCCAGTCCTACAGTCAGTTCCTGCATCACGGTAACCGTTGCCGCGAGAGCCGCTCCTATCTTGGTTCCTACCCCTATGCGGTCTTTGATATCCACTTCATTAAAAATCTTGGAGAAAAGTTTCATCCGGTGGTAATCATCCATGGCCATAAACTTATTGAACTCCTTCTGGTTGATCTCATGTGATATCACTTCACCGTCAATAATGGCGGTCATCTTGTACTTTCCTACGGCAGCCGGCTCTACTTTTATATTATCCACATTCACTTCCCTGCCATCTTTCCCTTCCCGGAACCATGCATAAGAGTCTTTCAACTCAGCGAGCCGCGCCCCATGGGTATGGCTGCTATCTACAAACTCACCCTTATAATCGCCCCGTTCCAGAATAATCCCGTCCAAATGCCCGTCCAACAATTCGATACGGCGGTCATCATTACGGTAATGAAACTCCTTGAACTCCGATTCCGTCAGTTCTTTGCTGACCTCCTTTCCGTTCACATCCGCACGCAGATAATAATGTCCCCGGTTTTCATACGCGAATACATTTTCCAGCACAATATCCCGCCCGTGCTTCACATCCTGCTGCCAATGATATCCGTCTTTCTCGGACATGACAGGTATAACCTTGCCGTCCGCCTCAAAAGACAGCTTATGGCGCAGTGGCAAATCTTCTCCGCCCACTTGTTCCATTCCTTCCGTCAAAGCATCGGATTGTTGCCGGTTCACCTCTTTCTCCACTTCCGGATTCACCTCGATAGCTACCCGTTTATCGCTATTCAGCATCTCCATCGTAATTGGTTGAACAAAGTCTGCGGCAATAATCCGGTTGATTGTCTCCAACCGTTCCTCTACCTTACATTCCTTTATGGAGTTGGCTGTCAATTGTTTCAATTCATCATCACTCAAGTCATAAGCCAAATCATAATCCAGCTTGTCCGACTGGATAGTCAGCGTTTTCCCCTTCGCATCTATCAAAATACCATGCGAGGCAAGGCATTCCTGGAATTTTGCATTGGAGAAATAAACCGGAGAGGTAATAAGTTCCTTATAAGGCTTGGCCGGAAGATCCGGACGCGACACCTCTTCCTTCAGGGGTACAAAAACAGCTCTCAACTCCTTCATCGGATCTTGTACCACCGACCTGGCTTCAGCCGGCTGTCCCTTATAATAGAAACCATAACCACCGGACTGCAACTCACCTGGCTTCATGCGTCCGTCCGGTCTGTCCATTACTATCGGTGCCCCGTTCGGTGCCACTAACTGCCCACCCATACGCCGGAGGTGAAAACCATCCTGCTGCCGGGCCGTCCAACCGAGGAACGGGGTAATCACTCCCCAGATGCCCCTGGGCCTGCCCACCGGTGGCATCATGCCACGAGGTGACAAGGGAACGCCCATATATATCGCTTGTCTTGGAGTCATTCCCTCCGGCCTGCCATACTCACCGGCTCCAATGCGGTAACCGTGCACTCCCATAGCAACCCTTCCGTTCGCGTTACGGGCGTGAACAAAATTCTTGGGCAAATCGAAGTCCTTGCCCACAATTTCCGCAAAAGTATTATAAGCAGACTTATTGGTATAATTCGTACCCCAATCAGTCAATGCTTTCAACTGCTTATCTGTCAGGTCATAGGCAAGAACGGGAGAATCATGACCACGCACCACTAACTGCGGTTGGTTATTGGCTCCCCACACAATTCTCCCCTGCATTCCATTCCTCACAAGGATATCCAACAACCCCGGCTGCAACTGCATCGGAATAGGATTCGTATTCTTCCTGATTGCCATACCACAAATAAATTAGATTATTAATTCATGTATCAATTCACAAGTTTCAGCCTATCGGCAAGTCTGTTACTCCCTTTCAGACAGGCCCTTCCTATTGTAGCGCCCCCTATCAGAGTTCTCCCTCTTCAAGAGCTTTCTCCATGGCAGCGTTCTTATAACCCAGAAAATCCAAGGCGGCGCTGTCACCTTCCTTCAGACCGTTCTCCTTACAGAAAGCCGCATACTCTTCATCCCACTCTTTAGAATGGTGGGTTACATAATCATGCCAGTCAAACTCTCCGCTCTGGTACTTTTCCACCAGTTCATCTTCCGTAAAATATTCCTTCTTATCCTTCATATACTGCTTATCCTCCTCTAAATTTCAAATACATTTATACTACTCTCCCAACAGATGCACCTGGTTTCTTCACATCCCGCTGACGTTCTATGCCTTCCCATATCTCATCCGTATAGTCTTCTTCGTTCACATACGTAAGAACACCGTCGTCATCCATTACCCAACACCCGAAAACTCCAACATTATATTTGTCCCATTCCCGTTTGCTGCGCTCTTTCCAATGTTTCTCATCCCCCTCCTCAAAACGGATACCCGTCGGATTATTCAAATCCAAACCGATAGCCATCATATGGTTGTCTTGTATCAGAGTCAGGATCTCACCATTCTGCAAACAATGCGATTCCGAGTTGGTTAGTCCCAATTCCCCTATCAAGGTCTGCAAATTACGGCCGATTACAGGTGAGGGCACCGCCAACACCTCGTTCGTCTCAGGATCAAGCTGCAAAAATGCTTTCAGCCTTCTTCCATCCCTGCCGGTCATATAATCAAGAACGACTTTGCCGGACTTCAACTGTTCCACTACTTTATCGGAATATATGGACTTAGTATCCACCTCCCGCAAACCATCCTTGCCCGTCTCCTTATCTTTAGCTACTACCCACATCGTATCCCCGATCGGCGCTAATACCGGATGAAACAAAACATCTATATCTCCCTGATCCGTATATGTCAAGGAGAAACGGGCTCTCGAACAAATCTTCCCCCCTTCAGGGCTCTCTACCTCAATCGGAAGCACAGGTGAACGTTGCCCTGATAAGATTCCGGATAAGACATCCATCGGAAGATCATTCACCATATCCTTGGTCAGTCCGAAACTTTCCAAGACCTGATAAGGAATTTGCTTTTCTATAAATTTATTAACATTCATAAATTACAATTTTGTAATAAAAGTAAGTACATTCGCCGCGAATATAGATAGTTTATTCATATCATAAATAATTTATGCGTAAAATAATTCCGATTTTCACATTTTTAATGGTTTGCACTCATATGTCTGCACAGTTTAATACCATCCGTAAAACGCCCAAGATTTACGAAGTTAAAAGTACACCTTCTAATATCCTTCACTCTTCCCAACCGGAAATTATCGGTAAAGACAAAGAAGATACAACGGAACTGGAGCAGCCACCTGTGATTGCCGACAGCTTGCGCCGGCAGTACATTATGCAATACATGAGTGTATCATATCCATTGAAGGAAATCAGGATTAACTCGCCTTTTGGATATCGTAGCGGTCCGTTCACTGGCAAAAAGAAGGCACATAACGGGTTGGACCTGCATGCCCGGGCAGATGAAGTCTTTGCAATGTTCTGTGGTACAGTAAAAAAGGCAGGATACGATAAACGGTCAGGAAACTACATAATCCTTCAGCATGGCGAATATACAATCAGCTACTGCCACTTGTCCCAAACGCTATTCCGAAAAGGTGATTCGGTTAATCCCGGAGATATAGTAGGCATTACCGGAAACACCGGCAGAAGTACGGGAGAGCACCTCCACATTACCTGTAAAAGAGGTAATAAATATATTGACCCCGTTATACTGATCCAATATATCAAATCAGCCCAAGAAAACGCACTCAAACTTTTGTGCGGGAATCTTTAAACCAGATACATCTTCAAGTCCCGCCTTTTATACAACCTTTCCCACTCCTCTTGTTTGACATTGTGTATATACATCAGTTATACACAATGATTACCAGACACCTTCCCTACAAATCCTCATATATAGCACTTAAACTCCCCCTTTATATTTCTACCTTCCCTTTCTTTCACATTATATATAGTAGTTCATAACTCCGGAGATTAACTCATTTTTTCTCTGCAAAATTGATTGTCCCCCTTTCATTTTCTGACAAGATACACTGAAGGTTTTTCTTAGGAGAATCTTCCTCCCCATACTGGAGAGTATTCTCTAATAAAATCTTGCAGAAATGAAAAGACAATTCTGAAAGCAGAAAAAAATAATTAATCCCCGTCAAGCTCTGTTTGACTAAAAGGGAAAAACAAGTTTTAATAAACATATAAACATGAAAACCAAAAAAATCAAGTTCAATAGTCAGGAACTGACTCTCTTACGGTATGAAGAATATTGGGTATTCCCGGTTTTTAGAATTTATTCTGATGGGCTAGGCAGTCCAATAGCGATGCAGCTTTATTGCTTAGAGGATAATTCACTAGAGTTCTATGGAGATGTGACCGTTAACTTACCCGACTGCCAACGTAGTGCAGGCTGCCAGTTCATTAACACAAACAAAAATAAAGAAGGTATGCTGGAATGGCTGGAAAAACATAAGTTCGGGGAACGTACCGGGAATTCAGAAAAATCCGGACTCTGTACTTACCCTGAGTTCAACTTCTACAAAGGAGTGAATTACTGGATATACAGAAATATCTGTGAGGATATCGGCTGGTAATAAGCAAGCTATAAAAAGGATAATATGGATAATCCCCTCAATCATCCGTATTATCCATATTTTTCACTCCTTTTTTACAGAAAACGAAAAAAATCAATCCAATAAACGAAGTATATGAATAAAGAATTACGTATAGCAAAAATAAATAAGGTAGAATATTGTCCTTTGGCGGTATCCGGTATTGAAATACAACACGCGCTAGCCTGTATATTCGAACTCTTTAAAGTCAAGATAGACAAAAAGAACATATTTGTCGATGATTACCAAGTATCACGCGAACAGCTCCAAAAGCTGCACGAATGTATTAACACCCAAGATGTGGAATTTCAGGAATATGCTCCACTTTTTCTTGAATATCTCAAAATAGCAAACATCAACAAAGATAAATTCCTGCAAATATTGGATGACCTCATTCATAAAAGTGACCAACAGAATCCCCAAATCCTTATTTCATGGTGTGACAACGAAAACAAACCCATTGACTTCAATGATATCAAATCCATCCAGTTCATTAGCGACGTAGTGATAGGTGAAACATTGGCATCGGTTCCGGCAGACGGGTTATCAATCGAAGAAGCATTTATACTCTACGTCAAGGTAATGTATTGGGGAGAAGGTGACTGTTACTATCTGATAACAGAAGATGAAGAAGGTATACAGATTAATCATTCGGATAGCGCATTCTCGAAGGAATAGAAGCAGATCAAGCCGCCATAGTCGAGTATCTGCTTCATAGAGTTACCTAAAATGAGATAACAAACCCACCATCCTAGTGACAACAAAAATATGATATAGGGATAGGACACTTACTATCAGTATCTTATCCCTATATTTCCGGCAACTCAATATCGATCCTTTTATAACTTACAACTCTCCCCATATAATATCTTTACCATTCGGAGAATCAGCCGATTTTTATCTGCGAAGCTAATTACATGTGATTCGTTTTCTTACAAGACCTGCATTGGCTTTTTATGAGAAATCTTCCCTTTTACTGGATAAAAAGAGTATTTAACATAGAAGTCTTATGAAAAAATCACATGCAATTAAAAGAAGCAGAAAAAATGATTGATTCCCTCTAATTAGAGTTGATAAAAGGGAGAAACTAAAAACTAAAGAAAATATGATTAGCAGAAAAGACATTTTCGTAGGCGCAAGAATCATGAATAGTGATCCGGAGAATCCTACAGCAAACTTCACAGGAACAGTGCAAAGCATTACCCCCATTGGAGAAAGGGAATATGATTACATGGCAGCAGTTTTACCGGATGAAGAGGTCAGACAACTGCCTGGAATCGAAAATAACAGTTATTTTGGTCTAACCATGTGTTGCAGTTTTGACATAAGCCTACTAACGGCACAGGTCGTTGCTCAAGACCCTCCACACATTATGCAAAAGTTCAGAATCAACCTACAGTTGCATGACAATGATGTACAAGTGTTCTATAACGAACTTATTCCCCTGCTTGTGGCATACGGTTATGAAATAGATGCAAACAATGAAGCGCATTCAGCTCCCGAAGCACGTAAAAGCAGGAAAAGGATCTATTGCCACCCACTGCAATTAGCAGGTGAATGCCCTCCGTCGGAATTCAAGCAGATCGAAGAAATGCTACGTTACGGTGAGACCTATGAAATCAAAAACATCAAGCTTTCAGATTTGATGTTTGACTATACGGAAGCAGAAGAACTGGAACAATACCATCTGCAATATGATGATGGTATTCAAACAATGCTGCTTGATGCTTTTCGTACTGAGAATCCAGATGAGTACAAAAACAGATACCAAATTATTGAAACACTCAGTAAAAAAATAAAAATTATTACTATTTACAACTACAGTTGGTCAGGCGATGGTTCAGCCAGCACTGAATATGTCAAAGCTGCTTATTATATATTATTGAAAGAAGCTAAGATTAGTATTAACCCTGCCGATACATTCTTTAGCCGGACAGTAGAAAGTTTTGAATAATTGCAATAATAAAAGAGCTATTCATCTAACCGGAATAGCTCTTTTACCTGCTCCATTCTATTCCCTTTTATACACTTCCATGACCTCTTTTATAAATTAATAATTATCCCTGCTTATAAACATCCACAACAGCGTTCAGAGGATTAACCGATTTTTCTCTGCAAAGAGAATTGTATTTACCTCATTCCTATGACAAAACAAAGCAGAGCTTTCCTGTGAGAAATCTGCCTTTTCCTTACAGTTAAAAGAGTATTTCTCCCGGAAGTTTTGCTGGAATAAAATACAATTAAAAGGCAGAAAAAATAAATTAATCCCCTGAAATCGTAATGACGGAAGGGATAAACAAATGAATATGAACACAGTAGATTGTATGGTTTTAGAGATTCTTAGTCCACCTTATGAAGAATGTGGATGTTGGTGTGTAGACGTAAAATATAACTCATGGGGAAGCATCTCCGATGGTACGGTTTACGTATTCAGTAAAGAAGAAGCAGATAAAGTAACAATCGGCTATGTATTTCAAGCATAGCCCTAAATCATCAAAAATTATATGAGTATTGAAGAAGTAGTAAAGAAGCACCTACAAAAGACACATTGTAAAAGATGTTCAGAGAAAAAATATTGCAAATTTGACATAGCCAAAGATTGTCCGAACCTATTAAAAGAATACCTCAAAGTAGCAATGTTAGGTGCTAAATGGGCTTTAACACACCAATGGGTAAAGGTGGAACAAGAGTTACCTGATGCAAAAGAATTGGTACTTTGTGAGATGAAATCAAATGGAGCGATAGTAAGCGGATATATCTCCCTTAATGATAAAGGTATACTACAAGTATCGACAGACCCCTCCTTTGAATTTGCAGATTATGAGTATTACGAACCGATCAGGTGGATGAAAAAACCTAGAAATTCCTGATCACGGGTAAAAGAGATAATACCATAATGAAGTTTGCTATAAACCATTATACCAAATATATAACCAAGAGAAAGGAAGAAATTTATGGAACTGGGAAATCAAGAATTGACTGCCTTACTAAAAGAGGATAAGGATGGTTCTGAATTGTGTTACTGTTGTAACTGCGGCTGCTATTTAATTGATAACAATCCACAGTTCGGAGCCACAAAATATGACATAGATATTGCAAGTGGAGAACTGGAGCAGTTTTCGGAACCGGCAGACGAAGATTCGCCAGATGAGGAAGATTATTTCTGGGGATGTCCTAATTGTGAAACGGATGGATTTCTTATAGATGTTTAAAGACTGTGTTTATATTAGAGCCGGTTAAAAAACAAAGGTAGACCGGAGCATAAATAGATTGAATGAGACATTCAACCATTATGCCAACAAATTTACTAAAAATTCTACAAAACAAGAAACTATCAGAGAAAGTAAAACAACAAATTCAATATCAACAAAAATGAAAAAGTTCAAAGGTTTTATTAGTGCTGGAGAAGAAAGTTATGCCTATTACCGGGCACAGTTAAAAAGACATGGTGCAAGTCAGCTCAAAGGTAAAGAGCCGGACACTGAATATGAGTTCAACCACGTCTATATAACATTCAAAGCCAGTTTTGCTACTGCTCGTCGCATACTATTGGACGAAGGACTATCAGATGCAGTGTTTTTCAAGGATTTCCCAATGCACAAACTGGTTAAACCTTCAAATTTCAACAACATAAAAATCATTCAGCATTCTGAATTCAACCCTATGTTGCATTATCATACGGATTCCCGTATAGGCTGGCAAACAAAAATGAGTATTACGACTTATATATCCACTTATTCCCAACACAAAACAAGATGGAGTGAGTCACTGAAAACATCAGGATTCGCCAGCGCGGAATATGTCTGTATAGAAGATTCCATGATTAGCCTTTATGGTTACAATACAATTCACGAGCTATATCCATATATTGCCAGTTGGAGTAGTAGTAATTTTTGGCCTATATACTATCTGGATACAATAAATACATTACAACCTGTTTTATCCCGGTCATTAAGAAAGTACATCAATGAACATATGGATATAGCGTTGGATACATCCGAGAAGAATCCATTGACACAAATCCTGGATGAACTGATTGAATCAGATTTAAGTAATATCCCTGAATTAATGAAGATATTTAATCAATCAGGAATGTATGATTCAAACCAATATGTATTAAGTAGGACTTTGTCACAAATCGTCGGAAATATGTTTGCTGGGCAAAAAGAAATAAATCATATACTTATTAATAGAGAGTTCGTAGAACTTACCTATGAAGATGAGTGCAAAGAACGTTTCCTTTTCGGTTCAAAGAAGCCTTGCACAAGCCGCGAAGGAGATATAATAGTCATTGAGCATTCCAATGCCATAAGTATATTACAATCAATCAGATCATTCTTCATGTGGCCCTATTAACTAGACTCAATTTGGATTCGTTTAATTCGTTATCTGTTTAACGAATTAAACGAACTAGAATAATAGTTACAAAAAATCCTCTATCCCTTTATAAAGTATATGTAAGTACTTTCAACATACAGATCCTGACTCTATTTTTCCGCAAAGATAATTGTACCTTTCTGTTTCTGTACAAGGCACGCCATTGCTTTCAATATGAAAAATCTTCCTTTTAGTAAAAGAGTATTTTCCATAGAAGCCTTGTATCTTTTCTCTTGACTCCCAGTTCAATAATTGCGTTACATTTTTACTTAAAATGATTCAATAGCCACGCTATATTTTGTCCGAGGTTTTTCATGTTGGTAACTGCTTCTTCATCTTTTAGAGCTTCTCCGGGCAGGCGACCGTAGGCAATGTTCCAATAAGTAGAGCCAACAAGATACATTTCCTTATTTAGAAAGAAATGATTGATTGTGTCGATGGTGTTCATTGCTCCTGCACGCCGTGCCACTGCCACTGCTCCTGCCACTTTGTGGCGGAACATTCCCTGATTGGTATCACTCACTACACTTGCTCTTTCGATTACTGCTTTCAATGTGGAGGAAACATCGGCTGAATAGGTAGAGGAACCTAACACTATAGCATCAGCTTCAGTCATTTTAGTATAGAGTTCGCGGAAAATATCATTGTCAAAAACACAATTGCCCTTTCCTGCACAGGCAAAACATGCCTTACAGGGATTTATCGTATTGCCTGCCAACTGAATCAACTCTGTTTTATGTCCCTCTTTTTCTATCTCTGCCAAGACCAAATTCAGCATATCTGCCGTATTACCGTCTTTTCGTGAGCTTCCGTTAATTGCCAATACTTTCATTTTCTTGTCACTTTTCAAATTGAGATTACTTGCAGCAGTAAGTCCGCTTGCACTCAATGCTGCACCTGCAGCGAAAACTCCCATTTTTTTGAGAGCTTCACGCCGGGATATATTTTTATCGCTCATACTAAATTCTTATCTATATGATTCTGCGAAAATCTGCACAATATCCTCATCAGACATTTGTACACGGTCTGCTGTGAACATGATGCCCATTACTTCGCGGGTGTTGCGCATGAATTTCCCGAACTCATTGGGCATTATACCGTAATCAGACATTTTTAAATCGGCTACGCCGCAGGCTTCTTGCAGGCGGACAAGTGCAGTGATAAAATCTTCGGGTTTATTGGCTTCGGACATACCTAACAGGCGTGCGAGTTCTACAAAACGGTCATCGCAAGCATGACGGTTCACGAAATAACTGAAATACGCCTTGCTTATCATAATCAGTCCGGCTCCGTGAGGTAAATTCGGATGATAGGCTGATAATGCGTGTTCTAACCCGTGTTCGCTGGTAAGTAAGGTAAGTGTCATTACTGCTCCCGATAATGTATTAGCGAAAGCTACACGGGTACGTGCTTCCAAATCGGAGCCGTCCTTAACGGCACGGGGTAAATATTCGGCAATGTTGCGGATGGCTTCACGTGCGTTCATATCGCTGGCAAGGTTTGCACTGGCGGCAATGAAGCCCTCTACGCTATGAAACAACGCATCAAATCCTTGAAAAGCGGTAAACAGTGGTGGTACGGAAAGCATCAGTTCTGCATCGACCACAGCAAGATATGGAAATAATGCCGGGTGCATAATGAATGCCTTTTCATTGGTGGCTTCTTTGGTTATCACACCGCAACCGTCCGTTTCTGAACCAGTTCCGGCGGTAGTTGTTATGGCAATAATAGGTAACGGCTTATTTGAAATCGGTTGTCCCTTGCCTGTACCGATAGGTACATAATTCCACAACTCACCGTTGTTTGTCGCTAATAGGGCAATGGCTTTTGAACAGTCCATAACGCTGCCACCGCCCAATGCTACAAGAAAATCCGCACCAAATTCACGGGCGGCTTCTGCTCCGGCTTCGGAGTTGGCAATCGTGGGATTGGGGGCAACTCCATCGAATACTTCGGTTTCCACTCCAATTTGGTGAAGTTGTTCCTCTGTACGTGCCAAATAACCATTGGCACGGGTGGATTTGCCATTGGATATAATTATCAATGCCTTTCTGCCCGGCATTGTTTGTGTGTGAAGATTGTTCAACTGTCCCGCACCGAAAAGGATCTGGGTGGGGATGTACTGATTGTAATTCATATTCGTTTCCATTGTCTTGCAAATTATAAAATTAATTAAATGAAAGGAGAAGCTACTTCTTCATCGGTGGCTTCCAGTTTGAAAAATACAGGGCGCAAACCGTCATTGCAACAAGTGATTGCCACTCCCGGTTGACGTACCCAATCATTGAAATAAAAATGCTGTACGCCATTAGCAAGGGCAAATACATACTGGTGGATGGTTCGCCATGCACCATCGCAAAAACCTTCCGGCTTTCCTAATCCGGCATAAAACACTTGACCTTCTTCCATGACAGGGCACGGTTTGATTCCCGGCATACCATAATCACGGGCGAAATCTTCATTAAATGTAGTGCGTAGCACTGTGATTTTTACCTTTTTCATGTAAGTTCGTTTCAGAATGTTTAATACCAGTCATGCTTCTCGTTCCGGTCGAGTGCGGCAATTTGCGACATCTCTTCATCCGTCAGTTCAAAATCGAAAATAGATATATTTTCTTTGATATGGTCGGGGTTGCTTGAACCGGGAACGACAACTACACCCCTTTGTAAATCCCAACGTAGAATGACCTGTGCCGAAGACTTGCCGTGAGCGGCTGCAATCCGGCTGATGGTTTCATTTCCTAACAATACAGCCGTATGACCTCTGCCGCCGAGCGGATACCATGCTTCCACTACGATACCTTGGCTGTGCATATATTCTACAATTCCTTTTTCTTGGTAATAAGGATGTATCTCATTCTGTACCAATATAGGCTTTGTGCTTACTTGCGGCAGGAACTCCGTCATTTCCTTTATGTAGTAGTTCGATAATCCGATGGAGCGAATCTTGCCCTGCGCCACATATTTTTCCATTGCTTTATATGCTTTTACATCGTCAGTTCCCGGATGGTGTAACAGCATCAGGTCAATATAACCGATGTCGAGCTTACGCAAGCATTCTTCTATTGCTGCTTCGGGATTGCTGAATTGATTAGGATAAAGTTTGGTTGCCACGAAGATTTCTTCACGTGGCACGCCCGATTCACGAACGCCTTGTCCCACTTCTTCTTCATTGTCATACATGTGTGCCGTATCAATTTTGCGGAAGCCGGAAGCAAGAGCCGCCTTGACGGAATTTACACAGACATCACCATGCAGACTGTACGTGCCCAGCCCAACGATAGGCATATCATATCCACTGCTAAGTCTTACGGTAGGTGCTTTCCCATTTTCACCTTTCGAGAGGTTGAACACGCCTACATTGCTATTTTGATTCAAATTCAAATTCATACTTTCAATCCAATCTTTAATTGTTCCTGTTGATTCATTTCCATTAAAACGTTTTCCTTGTTTCCATGCGGCTTTCTCTGCCGATTCGTACAAATCTGTATCGCTTGAACCGATGCCACTGGAATGTGAAGTACAGAACGGCACGATGGTTTTGCCCGATAGATTTAGGCTTTCAAGAAATGTATGGATTATTTTAGGAGCTTTTCCCCACCAAATGGGATAACCAAGAAAAACCACGTCATAGTCCGAAAAGTTTTCGACTTTACTGCTTATCGCCGGACGTGCTGCCGGGTCGTTCTGTTCACGGTTCGCACGGGACGAGGAATTATTATAATTCAAGTCCTCACTTGTGTAGGGCGTTTCAGGAATGATGCGATGAAGTGTTCCATCGGTGACTTCTGCAATTTTTTCCGCAATACCTTTCGTTGTATTCGTGCAAGAAAAATAGACCACTAATGTGCGTCCGTTACCAGGTTGTGGTTCAGGCGTTGGTTCCGGTTCCGGTGTGGGTGTCGGTTCTTCTGCATTGACAGATTCTTCTGTAGGGCTGCAAGCAGCCGTAGCAAAAGATAATCCCGACAAAAGAATAAGTGATGATAACAACATTTTCATATAATTACTGTTTAATATTTCTAATGGTTTTAGCGGGTACACCCGCTACTATGACATTGTCCGGTACATCTTTTGTCACTACTGTTCCGGCGGCTACAATGGCATTTTCTCCTATGGTTACTCCGGGCAGAATGATTGCTCCTGCACCAATCCACGCATTGCGCTTTATCACTATCGGTTTTACTAATAACCTATGTCGCAAAGCTGGTTCTTCGGGATGGTTCTCGGTAACAATTTTTGCTCCCGGCCCGATAAATACTCCGTCCTCTAATGTGATACCACCTTGGTCGAGGAAAGTGCAACCGAAATTGATAAACACTTCTTTTCCCACACGGGTTAGTTTGCCGAAAGCTGTATAGAACGGTGGAAACATTCGTACCGAAGCGTCCAACTGTTGCCCCCAAATACGTTCGAGCAACGCCCTTATTTCATCAGGAGAATGGTATTGGGTGTTCAGTTCATAAACAAGTTTCTTTGTGTTCTCTATTTCGGAGCAGAGCAGAGGAAAATCGGCATCCGTTTCTGTAATCCGTTCCCCATTCCGCATTCTTTCGATAATCTTATTCATCCTGTTCATTTCCTCAACGTATTCATGTCAATCACATAGCGGAACTTTACTTTTCCGTCCGATACGTTACGCCAAGCCTTATCTATTTCTGCGGCATCTGCCTTGATAATTTCCACTTCGGGATAAATGCCATGTGCAACAGAATAGTCCAGCATTTCCTGTGTTTCCTTTATACCACCGATAAGCGAACCGTAAACTTTACGCTGTGAGAGAAAAGCCATATTAGCGATGTTAAGTGTCGATTTGTCGGGCAATCCCACAATAGCCATTTCTCCACCCATTTTCAGCATAGCCACGTATTGTATCGGTTCATAATTGGCAGGTATGGTACTGATAATGAAATCGAACGTATTGTTCAAACCTTTCATTTCATTTGCATTCGTTACATTTACATACCGGGTGGCTCCCATGCGGGCAGCGTCATTGCGTTTTTCTTCTGTACGGTCAAAGACGGTAACATCGGCCCCCAAATCCACAAGGTATTGAACAGCCATGTGTCCTAAACCGCCATATCCGGCAACGGCAACTTTATCACCTTTCTTTACATTGCTGAAATGTATGGGCGACCATGTGGTGACACCTGCACACAATAACGGAGCAACACGTTTCAAATCGGCGTTTTCGGGTATTTTGAGTGCAAAGTTTTCACTAACTACGATATTGTCGGAATATCCGCCCATTGCCATTTCTCCATTGTGATAACGGTCAGGAGAGTTGTAAGTAAAGGTAGTCCCGTTTTCACAAAACTGCTCTTTGTGCATTTCGCAGGAATGGCAGTGTCCGCACGCATTGACCATGCAGCCTACACCTGCTAAGTCACCCACTTTGAATTTTGTTACATTCTTACCTACCTTTGCCACTCGTCCGGCTATCTCATGTCCCGGAACCATCGGATATGCTGCATATAATCCCTGTTCCTGCTGTTCATCCCAAGCGGCGTGCAAGTCACTGTGGCAGATTCCTGCATAAAGAATCTCGATTTGAATGTCATTTTCTCCAATGGCATGACGGGTAAATTCGTAAGGTCGGAAAGTGTCTTTGGCTGAAAACATGGCAAAACCTTTTGCCGGGACACGTTCTTCACTTATTTGTGCAAAAGCGGTAGTTATACATGCCAGCCCTGCAATCATTGCCATTACTGTACGTTTCATATTCTATCAGTTTTAAATTAATTTATTTGTTCGATGCAAAATTAGGGGGTTATATTCATTTGTCAGATACCTTTCTTACGGGGTAAAGTACCTCGATTACGGAAGATAAATCTTTTGATAGTATCTAATAATCAACAAAGTACCTAAATTACGGATTAAAGTATCTGAATTACAGTTTTTACCTATTTGCTGTTTCGTGATACAAAAAAATGTGTTTCCTTTGCACTACAAGATTAATTTGTGTACTATAAACATTCAAATAAAATGAAAGATAACCTTGATATTATAAAAGCCGATACCATTGAGCAATATAATAAGTTCTTTGGCTTTGAAACACGCCACCCATTAGTAAGCATTGTTAATTTTGACCAGTCCGTGCCCCAACCCACACATAAAATGACACTTGGTTTCTATGCGCTTTTTCTGAAAAAGACAACCGGGTGCATTATTAATTATGGTAAGACTGTCTATGACTTTGACGATGAAACAGTGGTGAGTTTTGCTCCGGGACAGACTGTAGGTATTCATCGTTTGGAAGACGGCGTTGTTCCCGAAGCTATCGGTTTGTTGTTCCATCCCGACTTTCTGCATCGAACGGAATTGGGGCAGAAAATCAAACAATACTCTTTTTTCTCATACGCTTCCAACGAGGCATTACACCTATCAGTAGAGGAACGCATCATTCTACAAGACTACATGGAGAAGATTGTGCGTGAACTACAACATCCTATTGACAAATTTTCTAAATCGTTGATTATCTCAAATATTGAGGTATTACTCAACTATTGTATGCGTTTCTACGAACGTCAATTCATTACCCGTGAAGAAATAAACAACGATGTCCTTGTTCGTTTTGAGCAATTACTTAATGAATACATGGATTCCGGTAAGACTTCACAGCATGGAATACCTACAGTGAAATATTTTGCTGACAAGATTTGCCTTTCATCTAATTATTTGGGTGATTTGGTAAAGTCGGAAACCGGGAAAACTGCACAAGAGTTTATACAGTTGAAGATGGTAAACGTTGCGAAAAACGCTTTAATTGACCCAAATTTGAATACTAAGCAGATAGCAGAAATGTTAGGTTTTCAACATCCTCAACATTTCATGCGTTTTTTTAAAAAACAAGTAGGGTGTACTCCACGAGAATACAGAATTCAACATTCTGTAATAGCATAAAATATAAAAATAAAAAATGTCAATTAAGTAGGAGTGCACTGTACGCTCCTACTTAATATGGCAAAACAATCTGCAACCATGCCTTTCCATCTTTTACGCATAGACAAAATGAAATTACGAAATATTTTTTGGTCTTTTGCATGACTGAATACACTGAAATCCTATTTAGTTAAGCTGTGGATTATCTTCAATCTCAATATACTTGAATCTGCATCGTGGTACATATCCCTTGAAAAACTACACAAGCTTCTGTAACTCCAGCCTTTGCTCCTTGGCAAAGTTGCAGTGTACGAGGATGATGCACCAGGGAAACTCATTAACTCCATTACAGTACTCCCAAAAACGAATGTAAAGTTTTACAGGTTTAATGTTTACATCCACGCAACAAGCATTCTTGTCGGTATAACACAAAGGCTGTTTATGTTCGAACCTTTCGCACAAATAAAGATCAAAATCCAATAAAATGTCTTTTTGTACCATTGCTTTTAATCTCGGGTACCACCAGATTCGTTGCCCCGATCCTTTTAATAGGATACCCTTTTTTTATTCGACAAAAATTCCACTATCATTCCCTTTTATAAGAACCATCTCCCCCTTTTATTAACGCTAGTTCCTATCCCTTTTAAAAAAGCACATAAAACATACACAGAGGTACACCATACGTAAATCCCGGCTATTTTTTCCGCAAAATTGATTATGGTTTCCACATTCCGGTCCAAGGTACGCTTTCAGCTTTCTCTCTTGAAAAATCTTCCTTTTCCTGCATGAAAAAGGTATTTTTCAAAGAAACCTTGTCAGAATAAACCCACAATCCGAGAAGCCGAAAAAATAATCTGATTTTACGATGTATAGCCAACCGTAGGGAAAGCAACAGTCAGACATCAAGTTTTAGAACTGAATAAATTAACCTTTAAAAATATTTTAAATAATGAAAGTGGGAAATTACAAATTTGAAATAAAAAATTACAAATATCTGGAGTCACGCTCCGAAGAAACATACTGCTTTAGTGCAGTACTCTATGCAAATGGCAAGAAGGTGGCCGACTGCGGCAATTCCGGTCAAGGTGGCCCCACCGATGTTTACTTTCTCCCACAATACAGAGAAATGGAAAGAGAAATAAATGATTTTCTGAAAAGTCTACCGAAAATCAAATATGAGAGTTATGAGTTTGACCGGACATTGGAATACATCGTGAACGAACTGGTAGATGAACTACTCAAAGCAAAAGAGCTCAAAAAGCTGATGAAAAAAACCGACCAATACCTTATCTTCCATAATTCCAAAGGAACTTATTACCAAATAGGATGGAAAAAACACAGAGTGGATGAACTTTTAAAAAGGCCTTCGGGACGGGCTGTACTTAAAAAGACTATCGCCGACCATGTGGCTGAAGGCAATATTCTGATAAATGAAAATATTCCCACCGAACTATTGCCCTGATAAGAAACAGATTGGGATGGATAAAACCATCCCTTAACTGCAAATCTCCGAAATTAAATCAATATAATTTGCATCACCATGATTACAACCAAAGAACAAGCATACGAATTCTTTAAATTTCTGTGTAATACCACTGGAATCGATCTTGAAGCTCTGTTATTCGCAGAGAAAAATGAACCTTCAACCATTGGAGCTATGTTCCAGAAACGAGAACTATTCGAAATTTACCGCCTCTATATGAGTGGAGAATATGACCGAGCCGTAAACGCATCCGCCGATTTCCTCAAAGAATGTATCAGTAACCTCAGAATGAAGGAGTTCGATGCTGCATCCTTGGAGGAAGTGAGTAATTTCTATCTAAAAGCCTCCCAATGGATCAACTTCTATGATCAGTTCGCTATAAAAGACCGTGCAGAATGGATGCAGCTTGTCAAAAGCATCCCATTGCTCACTGAATCCGAACGGGTTACCATTGAGACAGAACAATCCGATCACCGTGATCTGAACGAAGTTGAGAAAACGCTGAAAGATATGCCGGTACGAAGATATGCCGGAACAGGAAACATCCCCATCGAATCTGAAGGCTTTGTTGTCACCGACGCTTTCGTCATGTGCGACAACCTTTCAAACCTACTTTCCGGCCTGAAAACTCCGGATGACGACCACATCCATATCACAGTTATGCTCAAGCTTGACCACCACCTCTGGATGTCTTATTTTATCATTGCCATCCAATACCACGACAACACTTGGTTGGCAGATGATGGTTATAGCTACGCCAATCCACAAGCAAAGGAAGGTATTGCCGGACGAGGTTCAGCTCGGATCCGCGAAGAAGTAATCAACAACAGCATCCTTCCATACGAATGGTTGAACTGGATAGACGAACAGCGAACCACCCACCGGGAAATGGTTCGAAACGGTATACACACAGGAGAATTATACATCAAACAGATCACACAGGACTGGGCGCCAAAAGCTAAAATATGCTCCTATCTCCTCTTCGGTAAGCTGATAGAAAAAGTTATCATCGAATGTCCTACACAGGAAATCAACACAGTTTCCGCTTTTGCTATGAGAAACAGTAAGCTGCTGACCAATGGCTGCCCAACACTCGTTATCAAAAAAGATAACCTGGACAAAGAATTTGAATGTGAAAGCCTGCATGAACAATGCCAAACCTACGTAGACGAGTTGTACATTCCACAAAGAGACAACACCTCTATTGTCCGTCTTTCTACAGACGATATTATCAAAAGATTAGACGGCAACAATACACTTTGCACAGCAAAACAATACCGGGAACTTGTGGCATGGTCCGTCAAGGAAGATGAACGTATTCAACTGCAAACCGGATTAAATACTCTTACTGAAGACATCGAAAAGCAGCGCAACCGGCTATGTTCCATGATTGAAAACAATCTACCGAATATACTCCCATACCTATATTACGGAGATAATGTATATTACATCTTTGACGACCCAAAATATCACAGTTTCAGCAACAGCATAGGAGGCAGAACAATTTATCCGTTCACAGGCAACTACTGGAGTTATGGTATGAGAAGAATTGGCGCTGACCTATGCCCCAACTGTAAGAGCCACACCGGAAACACGAAGAGGACGATAGGAATCAGTGTCATACATTATCGCCAACTGATGTGGTTGTGCGGTACGACTGACCGTAACAAGCTGCCGCCTTATTACCGAAACTTTATGCGGCATGACTTAATTCCATACCACGGTAACACACTACTCGACAATGTAAATCCTATCTACACAATCAAAGACCCATGCTCTGCAAAGCACTCGAATGGTTTCGGTATCAACGTCCACCTGTGTGGATATTGCATGAACCGACTTAAAAAGCAACATTGGAAAGGAGAAACTGTTTATCTGCACTTCTCTCTGAATAAAACCGACATCACCGGCTATGAAATAAAATAACGAATAAAAAATGACAGAGAAGGTACGCTGGTGCCTTCCCTGTCATTCTACACCCATAGCCAGAAGCATATTCCATTTCTACCAACAGCTTCAATCAATCATTGCATCCGGTACTAACATGATACTCTCCCTTTATAAACCGGTTCCATTCACCTTCTTATATAAAAAATAGCCCTATTCCGACAAGAATCATTATCGCCAAGACTGACCAACCTGTTCATGTGCGAATTTCAGCCAAAGCCGGATATGCCAACTTGCGGATTACTCCGCTATTTTGAAAGAAAATCTCCAGCCACGGCTCGTATTTTCTTCTAAAAAAGTGGGCTCAATCCGCTGCTTTAGCTCACTCATGCCCTTGAAAGGTTCAAGAATCAGTCTCAGCGGTAACAAGAGAATACGGGACTAAAAGGGAACAAAAAACATTTGTAATTACTTAATAATTAAAGCAGTATGGATTACTTCAAGAATGTACAAAGTTTGAGCGAATTGAAAGCTCAGTATCGCCAATTAGTATTAGCCAACCATCCCGATAAAGGAGGAGATACTAAAGTTATGCAACTCATCAACGATGCTTTCGGAAAACTTTTCAAAGCGTTCCAAAACGGTACACGCACAAATAACGACACCTCTAACGGTTATGAAAATGACTTCAACGAAGCACGTACGGCAGATGAATATACTCAACATGTATACGCAGAGTATGGATGGACCGGAAGCAATTACTTCACCCATGACCGCAGCAAAATCATAACAATAATACGCGAATGGCTTAAAACAACCTACCCTCAATACACCTTTACAGTTAACAAAAATGGCTATAGTGCCATTAACATTCATATCATGACAATGGATTTCTGCCCTTGGAAAGATGGCAATGTTAGGATGACCTATAGCGTAGGCAGAAGAGAATACAAAGAACTTACCGATCGTGCACAAGATGTAGTGGATAATATAAGTAACTACATGAACTCATATAATTACGACCATAGTGATAGCATGACTGATCATTTTGACCGTAATTTCTACGGAAGCATCGAGTTTGGAAACAGACGCACTCCGTTTAAAGTCGAAACGGCACGTAGTCACCGGATGTCCGGCGAAAAGCTGAAAGAATTTAAATGGAAAGATGGACCAGCCCACACAGCCATAAAGAAAGTCCTTTCCGGACTCACATTCGGGTATAGTGACTGGGGAAGAAATAAAGGTAAAATGGTGTTAGGAAGATATGAAATCTGTTGCAATAGTGACGGCAAAGATGACTATACTTTCTTTCCGAATGATTACAGCCAGCCATCAATCATCAAAAAGAAAATTCAAAAATTTCAAGAGGTCGGCATTCTCTGCGATCAAAGCTATGACAACATTCGGTTCATAGGATATACTGAAAACTTAGAAAACTGCCTTACAGTAGAAGACAAGCAAAAGGAAGAAGCTTTTGAGAAATGGCAGCATGAACAGCAGAACGGCAAATACAAGTTGGAGAAGGAGAAAATGCCTTTGTAAATATAAAAGGCTTTAAATTCTAAATCTTTGACTAGAAAGTCCTTTAATGAGATAATAACAAGATTTGATATCTCTATGGAACGCTGACAAAGCATAATCCTATTTTCACCAACAGATTCCTATCCGGCTCTCTTTACAGTCGGATAGGAATTTTACATATCTCTATTTTTTCACTCCTTAGGCCAACCTTTTTTAATCTGCAGCCATCCATTTTAATCCAACAGCAATCGGCAAGCAAGTGATTTACCTTTCATAAAAAAGTCATCTCGAAACCATTTATATAACAGCCAATATCCAAGATTTTATCTGCGAAGAATTCTTTTTCTGCAAAGTTATCCAATGTCTAACCAAATATCAAAACATTAAAACGTTAGTGCTATTAAAAATCTTCCTCTCGCAAGTTCGAGCGTATTTTTAATTTCTGTTTTGCCTTATTGCCGACATCTACTTTATCAGGCAGAAAAATATTCCTCAGCAGACAAAAAAGTCTAGACAGAAGGGAAATAGTAAATAATAAGCTATGACAAAGTTAGATGAAAACATTTTAAGGCAGCTGAATAAAATAAAAATCAGCTTTCTCAAATACTACCCAGTCCGCATCAAAAATGTTGGAACGGAAGAACAAACCGCACGCCAAATAATTTGGGATTTCAAAGATGGCAAAGCCTTTGAGAAAGTTGCTCAAATGGCGGCATATCATTTGAATGAACAGTTTGGCGAACAAGTTAAGAATATTGTTTTCTGCTGTGTACCCGCTTCCAGTCCCGAGAAGAATGAAATCCGCTACAAGGACTTTTCTGAACGAGTATGCGAATTATCAGGAGCAATCAACGGTTACAACCACATTCAAGTACTAAGTGAACGCCCTACAGTCCACGAACACCGGAAGGATAAGGAAAAGAATATGGTTCAAGTCATAAACTTCGATGAAGTATTCTTCAAAAACAAAAGTTGCCTACTCTTTGACGATATAATTACAAAAGGAATAAGCTACTCTACTTTTGCCAATCTGTTAGAACAATTTGGAGCTAATGTATTGGGAGGTTTCTTTTTAGGAAAAACATATTATAAAATCAGATGATATGCAAACAAACGATTTTCAGAAAGCACAATCAGCAGCATTTACAGGACATCGCTACATATCTTATGGCAAATACCCAATCCTTAAAGTGACATTAAGACAACGCATAAAAACTCTCTATGCGCAAGGTATTCGTAACTTCTACTGTGGAATGGCGATAGGATTCGATATGCTTGCCGCTGAAACAATTTTGTCATTAAAAACAGAGTTACAAGGACTTACCCTTATCGCTGTAATACCCTACCGTAACCAAAGTGAAAAATGGTCAGATACGAACCGGAGCAGATACAATGCTATTCTGTGCAAAACTGACAAAACTATACTCCTAAGTAAAGACTATTACAAAGGTTGTTTACTAAGACGGAATGATTATATGTTATCTCACTCCTGCCATATAATCGCCTATTTTGATGGGAACAATGAAGGTGGTACATTCTACACCTGCCGGAAGGCAACAGAATTAAACTTGCCGGTCACAAATATCTTTTGACCTATCAATACAAAAAACGAATAGGCATTTCGTTTCAATCCCTATTCCGACTGCAAAAGCGGTTGAAATAGGGATTACCTACAAATAGAACCAGGATAAAGGTATCTATCTTTATCTTTCTACAATCCCCTTATAACATAGGTTTATAGAAAGCAACTACTTCTCCCCTTAATTTTGTTTCCCTTTTATAAGTTTAAAGTTGTATGATCGTTCCTCAGCTTTTATACACAAAATAGAGATAGATGGCAAGATAGTAGCATCCAAAATCACCTTTTCTTCGTTAGCGTCAATTTCACGTAAGAGTATTCCTCCCGTTGTATAAAGTAAAAGCTTACTTTTAGGTGCCGGTACAGATATTATAAAGGCGTTGCTTTCACAGTCATATACCGGCTGATATTTTTTTAAATCAAAAGTAGTACCTTCTACTCCTGTAGCTATGGTGGGAATGACTACAAATGAACCGAACCGATAAATATGCCCGGCATCTTCTGCTACAATACTTGGCATGACAGGTACAGTCACATTGGCTCCCGAAGATTGTGAAGAACATACCACCGGTTGTATTAATGCAACGACATCCTGAGCAGAAACATAAACAAAGGATGCCAGACCAAAGACCAAAATAAATAAATATCGTTTCATAAGCCTTTTACTTTTGTCTGATATAAAGATCCCCGTCATGACCATCGCAGGCCAACACTATCTGATCCTTATCATTTTTCAACGTATAATAGGTTTTTATATAATTCCCATCCTTCTCACTAGTAATAAATAGTGCTAGAACTCCTGCAGAATTGACCTTCCATGTAAATGTATAAGAATGATTATCATAGACTTCATATCCACTCTCTAAGTAAGAACCAGTTCCGTCACTATTGAACGTGAAAGTTGCAGTCGCTTGGTCTCCTTTAGACTCAAGAGTACATTTCCAGATGCCTTCCAAATATTTCTTAGATATTATTCCCTCCAATGAAGCCGCTTGTGCCGCATAAAGTGAATAAGGAACAGAAGTAATCTTGTTCCCGCCACAATAGATATTGTTCACATAGGTAACAAAATAATTATTTGTACTCCAATCTATATTCGCAGATAATTCAAGAGTGAGATTACAAATTCCTGTTACATCTGTCCGGACATCAAAATCTTGAGAGAATACAGCCGATTGCGGGTCATCCTTGTCCTGACGAATTTCAATGCGGATTTTTACATCCTCATTCGACATCACCTTTCCACTCGTAGGATCCAGTACCATAACTTGATAGGTCATTTCCGCAGGAGCCTGTGCGGATAATTTCTGAATGCAACCACTGGCAATCAAAAATAACAGAATAATAATTTTTTTCATTGTTTTATAAAGTTGTTAATAAACGTACAAATGTATTTATTATTTTTCATTTTGTTTACTATATTGGCATTATTTTTTTACAAACAGATACATATACAATAACCAGGTAAATAACCTTTCATAATTAAACAACAAATAACGCCAAGTAATAGAATCACACATTATTTCCTAATACATTTGTTTTCAAAGAGAATACCGCATACGATCCTAAGAAAAATAATGAATAATAGCGTATACTAATCCTTTCAAACTACAACTGTCTGGATACCCATTTAGAACAATATGTAAAAACTCATAAAACGAATCTAAACGGAGACAAAGATCACTTTTCTCTGCATAATGCGATAGTAACAGGAACAAACTTCAGAAACTTAGAAGAATATACGTCAAGCAATATCTAAAAAAACATAGATATAAACCTATTTCCCAAATATCACATACAAGAAGCCAGGATGATTTTGAAGAACAGTTAGCTATATGAGCAATCGCAATAAATATAAAACCGGAATAAAGCTGTTTATCTTTACTCCGGTTCCTCCATGTTTCTTTCTTATTCTACTCCTTTATGCAACAAATAAAGCAGAATAATCAGTTAAATGCAAATATGAACTCACAACTCCATTCTTAATCAATTTATACTTGGAATATCAATGCTCTCACTCTCTGCCTCCCAGCTATCTACAGTGAAACCTCCTGTATTTTCTTCTGAGAAGAGGTCACCTATCGTTAATGTTAAAGTAAGCTGGGTATTTGTTTTCAGTGAATTATTCAAAGCCTGCTTAAAGGTCTTCACTGTACCATTCTTCAAAGTAATCATCAACTGAAACAACGGGTTCTCAGCGGAAGGGAACAACATGACCGGGATATTACTCATCTGCATACCATCCGCTGAGAGAGTAAGTGGAAAAGCTACAGTCTTTGTCTGATTGACAGGCGCCGCAGTATACATATTCAATTTCTCCGCAATACCACCAATCCGGACACTCATACTGTCTATGCTAGAATCCAGCACTGTGTTATTACTGTTCTTCACAATCACCTGCATCCCTGCTGTCTGCCGTTTTAAAACAGCACTTAATTTATCCGTACCGATGTAAGTAGGTACTACAGCATACGCTAAGTCTATAACCGGAAGATAAGTGGTATCTGAAAGACTCTGCACCAGACTAAAATACTTCTGTGATAAATCCCCGCCAAGAGTAAGTTGCGGACCATTTATACTTGGATTGGATGTAATTATCTCACCCACTTGGGTAGTACCCCAATAAAGCATATTATAAGCGCCAACAGGAAGCAAAATAGGCCGGACCGGCGTCCCGGATACAGCACCATTCGCCAAAGCATACATACCGGGAATAGCACTCTGCTTATTATTAAAATAATTCCCATAATAAATAGAGGAATTAACAGTACAAGGAAAAACCTCTAACGTACCGGTCATTGGTCCCTGGGTATTAACCGCCACCTCTACCTCCGGAGTTACAAGGTCATCCTCCCCACCCACATTGTTCACCGTCAGATCATCACTCGAACAGCCGGCAAAAACAAACGTTGCCAATACTGATAAAAAAAATATTCTCTTCATAATTAAGTTAGTTGTTTAGGCTTTTATCTATCTAATAACATTTCATAGCCTGATTAGTTCTCTGAAGATAATATTCCCTGTCCCCCTAGTGCACTGCCACGGGAACTAAAACTTTGGGAGTTCCCAAATACAATTCTCCATAAAAGAAAATTCAAATGATCTTTGTCACAATAACACGGATATAATTTACTTAATAAACATATCCGACTAGAACTGCCTAAGAAAGATTGTTCAGGAAGCATAAAATGAAACAATGTCCTCAAGTATGAAAACTTTGAATATCTTACACATGCTATTCCTACTGTGTACAACATGGATATGGCAGCCCAATAGTGTACATTTATTGTATGGTCATTCCATAAGATATTTGCTTTTATTGGACTCGCAGCTAATCTAAGAAGAATATCCGTAACCGATTCAAAATGCTTGGGCTTTCCCCATTAAACGCAAAGGATATTCATCGGAAAAAGTATCAGTACAAATCCAAAAATGAGCGGAAAAGACTCTGATCAAAATAGCCTCTCTCATAATGCGATCATATGTTTGAACCCTTTCTTAGTGTTGCCTACTGATAAAGGTAAAGCATCAAGAAAACAATATCCTTATCTGGCCATAAGCCATGATAAGGATATATACTATATTAATTAAAAACTGGTTTTACGAAGAATAATTAATAAGCTATTTACCATTGCTCTTCAGATGTTGTTCATAATCATATGGAGACATGTCCGTCTTCGCCTGTTTCTCTGAGAAGATAGCCTTTAAAATAAGATACGGCCAAAATATGGGTATCAGATACATCAATGCCTTGTTCGTCGAAGAATTGCTGGAAGAAGATGTACGCCGTTCTTTATGCTCAACAGCCTTATAGGCATAGTCCGCTTTCTTTTCTTCCTTTTTCTGCCCATCACCGTCACCATCTACCAACTCGGCCAACATACAGACACCAACAAACAACAATATAGCATAAAAATGCTCATCCATTACAAAGAATAGATACAGCGAAGTAGGCACAGCAATCAAGACTATAATTCCTATAACTATTCGTAAGACATAGAGGAAAAGGCACAAAGCAAGATATGCCAAAACTATAAGTATTACAATACCAACTAAAGTTTCCATAATAAATCGTATCCTATTTTTTATCAGTTAAAAGCAACTAATTGATAAATAAACCTTCTGCAGATTTTCGAAATTCAGAGGTGACGATACAGAAACCCGGGTATTTCAGCCGTTTGCAGAGCTATATTCTCAAATAACTCTTTCTATAATGCAAAAGTAATATAATTATTAGAACAAAGAAATTTATTTGTCTAAATTAAAGTCTTCTTTTTAACAGTCCTCCTCAAACTATTGAATATTCATATTTCCCTTACTAAAAAATACAATGTAATAGAAAGACACCCACTACTATTCCAAAGCATCCATCTTCGCATTAAATTGCCTCCTCATTTTTGTTAATGTCTCATCCATCTCAATCTTATACTTTTCAAACAAATCATTAACAGATTGACGGGCCATAGAGGCACGTTTACGCACTACCTCACTAGTGGCCAAAGGCAGATCCTCTTGCATCGCTTCCACTATAGAGAAATTCTCATCAAATAATCGGTCAAGACTGACATATTGGCTATAAAGCGACAAGACATTTACCAGAAAATCCCCGGTTGATCCTTTTCCATTCTCAATCCGAGTAATATAAGTCTGTGTCACGCCCAACCGCTCAGCAAGTTCCGCCTGACTAAATCCATAAATCTCTCTTACAGCTTTTAGTCTTTTCCCAAGTTGTATATAATCCATACCTTTTTATTTTAACTATGGCAAAGATACATGTTTTATTGATTCGCCCTTCTTTTTCTCCTCTATACTCCCACCTTTTCAACTTCTTTTCCTACCTGTTTTATCAAATCTGACAGAAGCTTCTACAAAATAACTGACAATCAGCCTTTCCTAAGCCGAAAGGGTACTGGAATTTTTATTATACTGCATCCGCTCCCTTTTTACCCCACAAATAAACACCTTTTATAACCACACTCCTATCCAAAGCATGACTAACACAAAGCGGAACTCACCTATCTTTTTCCGCAAAAGAAATTGTCCATCCATCATTCCCTGCAAAACGGGCATAGCTTTCCTTTGATAAATCTCCCTTTTTGCCCAAAAGAGTATTTATCAGGAAAGTTTTTACGGAATGATGCTCCAATTCAGAAAGCAGAAAAAACAGTCAGTTCCCCTACTGTTGAATAAAGGGAAATAAAATATAATGAACCAACTAATAACATATCATAAAATGGAAAAAGTTATCTACAGATTACCCAGTTACTGGGCTTGCCCGCTTATCAACGATGATTATACCGGTGTAACTGACGAGGAAGCCTCTCTAATCAAAGAGTTCCTTATGAAAGCAGAAGGACATCCTGTAAGCGTAGACTTCTCAACAGAAGGCTTCTATCACAGAAACGATGCCGGTACTTTAGCCGGCGACTGCATGGATTTCTTATTTCTTATTTCTTATTGACTAAAGCATTAAAATATGAAAACGAAAGTACCAAAACTATTGCCACTATTGCTATCGGAAGGTCTGGAACCTCTATACAACTTACCACCGACCTACAAAGAAGGAGCCAAAAAGGTGGTTCTGCTGAAGGATATTATCCATTATGACGGTCGCATGGGATATAGAGCCGGAACAGTAGGTGTAGTCATCCCGATTAGGCAGACAAATCTTGCCAGACTTTCCGAAGAAGTACATATGTTCTATGCACACTACGACGAATGGAAAAAGTGGGGTGGATATTACAAATGCCGTACAGACTGTACTTATGACTTCTTTCCCTTCTTTAAAAATAAGAAAGGCAAGATACGTCCCTCCCAATACCATACCTATATCAGCTTTACTGATTTCCGGTATTTATAAATCTAAAAAAATAGAGGCAAATCAATAAAAAGGCTACATTTGTATCCGGACAATGATACTTAGCAAAGACTATTTACATTAACCCATTTAAAACAAAAAAAGATGAAAGATCAGTTTAAATTATTAAGAACTTGCATACACAATGATATTCCAGCTATTGTGTTCCAAGGAGATGATGAATGTGCAGTTGAAATATTGGAAGCATCCATAGAAATCTACAGAAAACATGGTTGCAGTATGGAGTTCCTATATGATCTACAATTGCTGATAGATGACTTTAAAGCTTATCGAAAAGAATGTCCCGACAGGATTAAACTGCCTAATGTGTCTCCTACCGAAGCTGAATTAATCAGAGAAGAAATGAAGCAAAAAGTATAATCAGTCACAAGTTCGAAAAGAGTATCTAAAAGTAAGATACTCTTTTTTTACTCTATGCCCCAACCCTACATCTATGGAAAAGATAATACTACAAAAAGATGCATCACATTTTTCGAATCAGCACTACTTTTGCCTTAATATACACCTACAGCCATCTTTAATTCACCTGAATTTGCGTATCTATTAGAGTATCAACAATATTCTCTATGTTATCATATATTAATACAGAAATGATTGTACATTATTCTATGGCAGTCACAACATATACACAGAAGAAATCTTCCGTATGTCACAAAAGTAAAATAAGACAACAGAAAAGAAAATATAAAAACGTTCTGGTAATCTGCATATGAAGGAAGCTGTTACAATTGATTTTGTAGCAGTTTTCTTTTTAGTTTGGAAAAAAATTAGTAGTTAACTATCACCAGCTATACAACAAAAAACATACACTTCCATTTATATAACCTCGTTCAACCCATTTTTACAACGACCTAAATTCAACACATCTGAGTAAGGATCTTAAAACATATACAAGATAAATATTCCAATGCACCTTACAAATCAGCACTTTTTTTACCTTAATTGATACCGGTAATCATTTTTAATTCACCTAATTTTGTACAATCTTAGTAATATAAGAGTTCCATTCTTATGTTATAAGAACATTCTAATAAAACTTTATTGTGTAGAAAATGAAAAAATTATTTTATCTGATGGCATTTATCTCATTAAGCATGTTTCATGCTTGTAGTGATGATAATGATCAACAGTTAATTCCTGCTGAGAAAATCAATGGGACCTATGATGGAAGTTCTGAAACTTCAACATTAGCATTAACTTATGGTGGCGAACCTTTAATAGGGGGTAATGTCAGTTTTCAAACGACCGATAATAAAACGGCAAGTTTGACCTTGAAGAATGTAATTCCGGGAACACCCGAAGTAACCATTGATAATGTACAACTGATCGGAACCACAGATACATACACATTTAGCGGCACGTCTGCCTTCACACGAACCGCCAGTAGTACAATTGAGTATTCCGGTTCTATCAAGGAAGGCCAGTTGGAACTAAATATCAACGTGACAATGGCTACAAGCATATATAGTGGCAAGTATGCATTGGGAGGACCAAGAATGGGTACAGAAGAGAAATGGGAGTGGAATTGGGATGAGTATGATGCTTTTGAAACTGGTTCAAGAAATGACCCTCCTACTATCGAACGCATCACAGCCTCAAATCCATTTACATGTTTATATCTTAGAGTCGACGTTGAACAGCCTGCTTATAATGATACAAGATGGCCGGACGGATGGGATTACGTAGACTATATAGATGGTAATAACATAGTTTACAACTATTCCTTGATGCTTCGCAATGCGGGTGTTTTATTATATCAAGTATTACAATCAGTAACGCTGGAAACCGATGGCAATATCACAGCCAACTACTCGTCTGATGCATTACAAATCAATACGAAATGGTTTACCTCTGGAATTACTCAAGAAGAAATAGAACAGCTAACCGCTGCAAAAACATGGAAAGATTCTCCTAAAAACCTAGCTTTCTGGTTTGAAAAAGATGGCATGATTTACATAAAACCAAATATTGCAGCTATCATCACCCAAGTATTGGCAGATAATGGACAAAGTGATGCTAGCGCAATCATTGGAATGGTCAATCAAATTCTAAACAATGAAGATGCTGCAAACACAATCAATTCTTTGCTTGAGGGATTTCTAAAGTTCAGACTTGAACCCGCTACTATCAATCTTGTATTATCATGGGTAAAGAACGGTGTACCTCTGAATATAAAATCAGAAGACGGACATACTTATTTATATTTAGATAAAGAAACGATGGCAATATTGGCTGAAGAGTTTCCTAAATTAAATACACTTCTTATAGAAAGCGATCCTATGGAAATGGGAAGTATGCTTGCCTCTATATTACAGAATTTTACCAATCTATTCAATTCAGGTGTCATTCAAGAATTCAATGTCGGACTGGACTTGGTAAAACAATAGTGAACCTATAAAATGTTTTGAATAATAAATCTAACCTAAAACAAAATGAAAAGAAGTATTTATTTATTCGTGATGCTGTTTGCATGTGTTTTGACAGTATTTGCTGCTAATATCAAATCTTCCTATTCAGGGACCTTGGATATTAATGTCGATGGAACTATTTCAAGTTCAACAAAAACGATAAGTGTTACTGACAACGGGAATGGTACCATCACTGCTAGAATTCGAAATTTTAGTTACAGTATCTTTTCTGGTACAGTAACTATCACGGCTACCATTGATGCTAATGGTGTTTTGAGTAATCCAAGTGTTAGTTTCTCAGGTATCTCAATCAGTTCTGTAAGCATGAACAACTCCTACATTACTCAAGATGCTTGTGAGATACATCTTGTAATGACAGCTATAGGAGATGCGATAACTGTTGATTTCTCCGGACAATAATCTTTTATATTTTGTTTAAATCTGAAGAAAGAGGATGTGGCACTTCAAATAGCGCCCATCCTCTTTTAACATTAAAAACCGGTTATGGACATAATGGATTGTCTTCTCTTCTCACTGAACATCCCGAGTAACCGACAATTCATATCTATGGGACAATCGATACAGACCCTTTATCTGTGGAAAGTCTCTCATATGCCCATGAAGCATACAGCTCGTTGGAAAATTCTACAGCATCACGGCGGCAATGTATTATCTCATAATCCAGTAGTTTCTCCCTGATATGGGCATATTGCAGTACTTTTTGCAACTCCTCATCTGTTATAGTCACCATCGGCATTCTTACTTGATATTCCGTAAAGACATGTTTGTCCACTGCAATTCCCCCGCCTAGATGATACAAAAGGAAAGCCGAAATTTCGTATGCGCACCAGTAGTCATTGTTTCTATACAAGTATATCGTACAGCCGTCATTGAAGGCCTCATTGCTCAATATTATTTCTGTTATTCCCATGGTATTATGAATTTATGATTATTTCTTAAATAGGTTCATCTCCTGAATGAGTAGCTCTATACCATGCTATCGTGTGATAAGCGGTATTCAACTCCGGAAATATATCCTGCTCGATATAAGTTGTCAGACCGCAATGCCGGTCGATCGTGAAACCTCCTCTTGAGCCTGCCATGAAAGCCGGACTAGCAGCCTTCCAGAGAACAATCTCTTTCATCTCCTTCACTAACTCATTATAATCCAGAGATGAAGATGCCAACTCCAGATATTCCTCCAGATCGAAATAACGCGAAGACATCGGATAGTCGCCATAACAACCCGACCGGTCAAAGCGTTGCATATCAGCAAGCGGAAACGACGAACGAATCGGCCGTGACAGTATCTTCTCCACTAAAGTTGCCAGGATATTCAGCCTCTCCGTCTTTATAATGCTCAAAGTCATTGACCGATAGCTACCATTCTGTGTATTAATGTAATTCTGGTAATCCTGCGCCAAATTTATCAGGCATTCTTCTGTACTGGAGTGCGTATCCATCAAGCACCCGAATGCCTCCCGGTACACCGGAATGAAACCGGCAGACAGTAGCTCTGCCGATGATGCAAGGATATACCTTGTCTTATCCCTCAGTTCATAGACCACCTCCACCCCTGCCATCAGGCAAGCTTCAAAAATGATGAACTCAAACTGTCCATCTGGAATAACTGCCGCAAAGTCACATAATTCCATTTCACTGCTCCCATTGGCCAAAGTTCCCGTATGATAATCTTTCCCAAGTGAACGGGAAACGGTAGTGCGATCAGGATCTTGCAGCATACCTTCAGGCAACCACCCGGTGGCATGAGAGGCATACACCAATCCATAACTATCCGCAGGATACATCCGCACGACATCACCCAATACCCGCCCGAAAACCTCGGCCGAAGCGGAATTCTCTTCCGGATACTCGGCGATGGTCTCTACATAAGGAACCGGCGTCACCTGACAGCCACCACGCAGGGATAGCAATACGGGAGGCGCATCTGCCGCATCGTAATACACAATGCAGTGGTTTCCGGTATACGTCCATGCCTGGCGTATCTCTTCGACTGCACTGCCTAATTCAGAGAGATTATTGTCTCCGGCAATATAGACCAATACAGTGCGGGAAGGCGATTCGGGATCAGGTCCCTCATAATCTTCCTGAATGCAGCCCATCCATAACAGCGGAAGAGCTAAGGGCAGCAGGCAATGTTTGAAAAGATGTTTCTTCATATTTCTCTACGTCATGAGACGTTACAAATCCCTAATGCAGCGGGCGCGGGCTATGGACGTCTTCGACCAGCCGTTAGTAGAACTGCCCCAAGTGTTATGCAGATACCATGCATCACCAGGGTCGTCAGAATATTCGGTAGCGCACCAATAATAAACTTTTTCTGTTAAGGAGGTGAAATTGGATATATTCAGTTTATCCATCGCACCAAGTATAAAAAGCCATATCATCTCCCGTTGGGTGGGCAGACGCCACTTGCCAGCCTCAGAGGGTACATTTGAGGGTCCCGTATATTTGGCACAAACAGTTTGAGCATCTACCCAAGTATATCCCCCCATCTCCTTCGGAGATACAGCATACCGGGGAGATACTTTCCGGTTGATTTCCTCATATTCCAAATGAGGTTTCATTGCCCAGTTAGTATCTGATACCCGCTGTTGTTTCAGCTCTTCAACCGTCTTCTTGGTCTTTGTCGACATAGCCGAATTGTCTATCACTACCGGATAAGTCACTCCACCTATTTTTTGTTGAAGCCTCATTATCTGCGCATCGAGCCGACAAGCAAATAAGAGGGTAAATGCAAATATCGCTATCTTTCTCATTTCTCTGAATTTTGTTTTAATAATCAATATCCCTGGCACAACGCACACGCCCTCCATAGTCAATATTGGTTCTCAATTTCCCATCTATATGAGTAATTCGGAAACCTACATACCAAGCCCTGCCTTCCGTCGATGCTTCCGTCGATGCCCAATAGCACTCAGGGGCAAAGGTACGCGTGACCAGTGCATAGTTAGCCAGTACGCCCATCTGTTGTTTTTTAGCAGGCAGATACCACGTTACCGGTTCGTCAGCGTCTATCACACCGTTACCGTTAGCATCGTTTTTCATATAGCAGTAATACGCTGCCGCAAAATCGGTACGGTTGGCTCTCTGCATCAGTAGTGTGCAGTTATACATTCCATCTTCGTAACTATTGGCTCCTGTTAGTGACAGATCAGTACTCCAAACAAGGTCGGTACGTTCTTCTACCGACTCCAGAATCAACCGTTTCGAGTAATAAGAGTCTCCGGTGGTCTGTTTTGAGTCGCCGCCGAGCCAGCCAATATATTCAGGAGCCAACTGCATGACAAGTATCTTCATGAGACCTGTCGGGCGCGATACGTATCCTTCGAGATACTTGTTCTCGAAAGCAGGTTCAGCAGACTTGGTACTCAAGCTGGAAATGTTGATAGGCGTCACGTTCTCCTGAAACAGAAGATTCATCGAAGTAGTGCCATTGAGTTCAATGTCGGTATTATTGTCATTGCGGGTCCAGCGGACACTCGAAAAGTCACCGTTAACTGTCAGTTTTTCGTAATGGGCATCCACGCCGGTGCGGCGTGTGATGTGGATTGTCTTGGTGATATTGCCCACCGTGATAGTTATTGTGCCGGTAGTTCCGGTCATGCTCGCCTTAATTTCCCGCTCAGTTGTACTCAAAGAACTTGCACCCGAAAGTGTCACGTTCTCCGAAGCGGTAATGCTGTTGGTTGAAGGAAGTCCGGTTCCTGCCGCATCGACAAAACGGGCCTTGGCAACTACAAACTCCTCGTTCTCCGGATGATAAAGCAGCAAGTCCTCACAATCCAGCACAATGCCATACTGTCCGTTGGAAACCACCACATTCTCGTTTTCATCGGTAACGAGAATCTCATATTCAATATTACTTGCCGGGTTTTCAAAGGCTTCGGGCAAACTTTTGTATCCTTGCGATTTGACCTTATTAATCATTATCTTATAATGGTAATTACGGCGAATATCCAAGTATTTACCCGTTGAATGGTCATAGAAATCAATACGATAATATTTGTCACCTGCCTTAATACCCACTCCTATACGTTCCGGTGCAAATCTATCATCAGCCACTGTCTTGATCTTTGCCTTTGTAGCATACGGATACTCCACCGCATAAAAACATGAATGCTCCTGCAATCCGGTATTAGCCGGATTGACATATGCAGTATGCTGGAAATCAGCATCCACAATCCCCGAAGGTATCACACAAGCGGATGTATTTGCCGATGCATATATACATCCCTTTGTTGGGTCGAGTACATAATAAAGGCCGAAATTCAGCTTCTGATTTCCCCAGAAGAACTCCTTTGTCACATCGTTTGCGGCAAGATTATCACCGAAAATCAGTTCTATTTTGGCAACCGAACGTATCATCTTGCATTCTGTATCAGTTCCATAAGTCATTATGCCACTCATCGGCATCGCTCTTCCCTCATCGGGCTGACTACGTTGTATGCTCCAGCCGTCGGAAGGGAAGGCTGTATTAATATCATCGGTAGTAGAAACGTCTTCAGTCAAGGGAATAGTAGTAAAAGTGCATCCCGTATTGGCAAGCACCACTACCTTCGAACCATTGTATATATTCAGATTAGTCTGCAATACGGGCTTTTGCTGCCCGTTGTTTTGCAGTTGGGCGGAAACATCCACTCTCTCGCCGGCTTTATATTTATTGGTAGCAGCGTCGAATACCAGCACATAAGCGTCTTCTATCACACGCTCATTGGCTGTTGCAATGCTGCGGACGGCAACTTCTTCCGTGTTGCTTATGGAAAGCGGGATTGAAGTCTGTGCATCGCCCCCCGGACAAACATTGCTAATATCTTCGCTCATACATCCTGCCAAAACTATAAGACAAGAAAATAGAACCGCTATACGCACTGTAATATTTCTATTTTTATCATTCATTTTTGCACTCATTTAAACATCTAATAAATCATAATGATTCTCCATTGTTCAATTTACATTCACAACGGCTCGAATAGGTGACTCCACTGCTCCAGCATCATATATACGTGCTCCAGGCATGGTGACATAAGTCACATAGAAATGTTTCTTATTACTATATAGATGACATAAAGATGAAGTACAATAATACACTGTCTCCTTATATTTATAAGACACTCCCAAATAATTATAATATTGTCCTATTACCGCCATTTCTCCGACCGATGGTATATACCAGTCCATATTTAACTCTGCCAATTCAGTAACCAAAGAAGAGTCATGCGATCTTATCTGTAACGTGTTTTTCAAACCATTACCAAACTGGGGAGAAGGATTATTCGCCCCAAGGAGTTCTGAGAAGTCCACACTAAGAGAGTGTACTGTATTCCCCCCATCCTCATATACCCTGAATTGCATCAATGCGGGTTCTATAAGTCCATCCTCCCGAATCAGACTACTCCACCACCTAGATACTACATCAGTACCAGCTTCCATATTCGGAAGCTTATTTCCCTTTTTTGCCAAATGTATTCCCTTAGCCGGAAGGTTTGTTTTCCATCCCCTCCCCTGCAAAAATTCATTCGGTATATAGCCATGATCATAAACCACTGTAACATATTTCGTAATGTTTCCTCTTTTCAGACGAATTACCACATCATCATGCACTCCATCATTCTCCAAAGCATTCGAACCACCCGTCGGAGTATAGGTAAGCTCAAAGGTCCCGGAAGTTACCGGAAATTGCGGGGCAGTAATACTAATCCACGAAGGCAATGTATTAACCCTTACGCCGTTTACATAATATCCTAAAAACGTGACATCTCCGTCTGCTTTAAACGAAACCTTAGTAGAGTAGCTTTCTCCCAAGTTCCACCAGTCCATCACAACCTTACCCGGTACAGAAATATATGTTCCGAGAACATCCCCCACAACCTCTTGCTCATCCCAGTCCAGGATGTTCAATGTAATTTCCGGCTTTTCGGCATCAATCGTTACTGCCAGTTCATAGCGGGTATTCCGGACAATGTTATAGTGTTTGGCTAAGACCTCCGCCGGGTTCAGGTCAATTTTAGTTGTTTTAGAAAATCCATTGACCATGTAAGTCAGCCGGATAAACTCGGCATTGCCATGATCACTGTCAGTATAGTTACCCAGATTCTCAGGAAGGTAATAAGTTCCTATATCTTGCAGGTCATCACCGGCAGCCGATTGTGAATGGGTTATCGTAAATCCGGCGGAACTCTCGTAAGGAGTATATGATAAACCGTATGCCGCTCCGGCAGGATTTGCAGAAGCCGTCCCCGATTCAAAAAGCGTCTGCAAGTCGCAACCATTGCCAAACTCTATCTTCTGAATTACTACCGTTCCCAAAGCGGCATTCTCGCTCTTTTGTATCTTCAAATCAAGCCGCACGCAATTACGGACTACATCGATAATCACCTTTTGCGGGTTACTGCGCGTCCTGCCTTCCGCCACCGTCACATTTTCCACATACCCCGTCATCAGCAATCCGGTAGATAAAGCCCGCGGATACGAAGCATACTTCACAAGCAATGTCTTCAACGCATCGGATGAGGATGATCCCAAGGTAGAAGCAGCCGTCAACTTGCCGGACAAATCAGTAGCATCCACTCCGGAAGCCTCTTCATTGACAATAGCATAAACAGCTTTCACGCCTGCTTTCACCTTGATAATGGGATTCTCTATATGTCCTGTTCCCGAAACGTATTTCTGGGTAAATTCCAACTCCCCGGCTGTGTTATAAACAAACACGCGCAAGCTGTGTACCCCCGCCTCGCCATTTTCATCCGGCGTGGGCAGAGCTGTGCTACGTGTAAAAACAAGATTCATATAAGCATCCTCTCCTATATCAGACATCTCCCCCTCCGCAATACACGAATGTAAAGAGAGCAGGCTAACAAACGCCCATATAAAATATGCCACCGTATTCTTCATCTTACCATATTTTTAAAAGCAAATATATGCTCATTCATTACCTATCGTTATCTCCTGCCTGCCGCCGTCGCGCCAATCCTGCACGGTGATCACTACCTCTATCCATGAATCAGAAAGGGTATCGTCGGGATACATGGCCAGATCTTCCTCATCGGGATAACCCAACTCTTTTATCTTCTTTATATTCATTTGGAACCAGTCATTGCGATGTACCGCAAAACGTCCGGTCTCTCCCAGTTGTCTGTCCACATCTTCCAGATTGATGCGGTAATAGCAATAGGATCCTGCATAATAGGCTGCGGTATATGACTTGTATTCCCCACGCTGCCAAGTGCCCGAAGCATCCTTATTGCCATTATAGTAATACAATTCCATCTCGTCATACCACTTTCCGGTATGCAGGTTCTTCGCATCGTAATAGAATATGTACCAGCCGGGAAGTATGGTGGTTCCCCCTCGCAAGGCGGCATTGTCCTGCTCTTGCTTGGTGCGCTGGTAGGTTGTCATATCAATGGCAAATACATCACCCGGAGCCTCCGGATAATAGAGCATCCATTGGAAGTTCTGAGCCAGATTGTTCATGGTTTTGTCACAAGCGATGAATTTTCGTTTTCCGTCCCTGTCCGTAAACATCCAGAGGTTCTTGTCCATACTGCTGAAAGGCAGATGCGTAACAGAAACGCCACTCCACTTCTGACCATTCCAAGTCCGGTTACTGATGATTTCAAATCCAGGCATATTCGGATCCTCATCAATATTATATAAAGAGAATTTAGCCTTAACCACAGCATACGTCACATTTCCCCGCACCGGTGTCCCGACAAGATTTTCAGTGGTATAGACCGAACTGTTGGTCTTAGTGACACGAGGCTTGTTCCACGAGTAATCAACCATCTTGTTCTGCCACATGCTGAAGTCTGCGTGCTCATTGTAATAAGGATGCGGCGTTCCGGTTTCACGCTCCATCAGATACATCTCAGCCGGTACATTGGCAAGCCACCAAGTAGCATATTCCACTGGAGTAATATTATCCGTCCCCACCTCATAAGCCTCCAATGTAGCTACAGAAGGATTGGGACTTTTAAACTCACGATAGACCATACTGTCATCAAACTTCAACGAAGCTTTTGCCAGCACACGGTCGGCATAGATAGTCACCAGGTTACGGCTGCCGGATGTGGCTTCTGTTTCTGTCACCCCGGCCTCGAGAGTGATACTTCCGGAACCGGTCATCATCATTCCCGTAGAGAGAGGAAGCATGCCGACATCATCAGGATTTGTAACAAAATGAGAGTCCACTCCTGCCAAAGACAAATCTATGGAATTTGCAGGCGCAGGAGCGGTATAGTTTTGTTTAGGAACATCCAGACGAATGGGATAAGAAGCTGTTCCTAACAAGAAATCCAGTTTATAGTTGTTGAGTTCCCCAATCGTAGTGGCGCCTTTCACCAAGAAAGCCTTAAGCTGACTCTCGAAAGCACCGGAATACTGGTCATAATTGACTATAACCACCACCTTTTTCCTTCCGCTCATGATAGGCATGGCTTTCTTAAACGTGATGCCTTCGGTGACGCCACTGCCCAGATTACCACTGCCATCTTCAGAAGTAAGGTTGGAAACATTAAAATAGCCTGCCGTCTCAAACAAGTCATTGCTATCAAAGAAAATGACCGCCACATTCTTTACGGCATTCTCCTCTGCACTTCCATCAGTATCGCCCGCTGCACCGCCGCGAGTTTGGGCAGAATCGCCCAGCCGAAGCACAAAGTTGTAGTAAGTGTTTGTGCCGGCAGGATACAGTTCCTCCTCTGATGATGTTCGTTCGTCAAATTCATCGTTGCTACAGGAAGTATAGCATGCACTTCCCGACAGCAATAAGACTGCCACGATAAACCCGAACCTTATGTTGTTTCTGATTCCCATACTAAAATTATCTTTTTTCTTTCTTCTCATCTTTTATAAGTGACCGGGAAGGGACATTCAACCCCGCCCGGCCTGTTGTAGTATGGAGAATTCGGGATTACATACCGACTTCCACGTTATTCATTGCCTTTCTAGTCCACATGTTGACTTTGATATGAGCCTGAACAAATGTATTGTTTGTCAAAGGTTCATCAGGATCAACAGTCAAGTCCACCTGAGTCGGATAACCGATAGAGTTGATTTTGCTGATAGTCATGTGATAAGAATAGTTACGAACTACAGAATAATGCATCATGTTGGTAACACCTAAAGCCGGATCGTAAATGTTCACACGGTAATAGCACTTCAAACCTTCTGTGTTGGTAGTGTAAAGACCACAAGTCAAAGAACCGAAGTTAATACCTTCATTAACTGTATACTCACCGTCAGCATTGGGAGAATAATAATAAGCACCGGTAATGATGTATTGTTCCAGATCTCCACTTGCATTCAACGTCTGGTCAATCTTAATCCAAAGCGTTGCAGCACCTCTAGTTTTCGTTGCAGCTGCCAAAGCCTTTTGATTGGCATCGGTCGTGATCTTCTGACCAGTTTGGAAACCAGCAACAGCGTTTGCAATCTGAACATTGTCAATCTTAATATCACCTAAAACATCAGCTACCTGAGCAACATGATAACCGGCCAAAGCTCTCATATTAGCATCGCTGGCAGCTGCAGTTGATGTAGATTCAATTTTGAATGCTATGTTATAATTATAATTAAACAAAGAGTAAGAACCCTCAGCAATTGTAGTCGGGTATGTTTCTTTAGTCAAAGTCACAGCATTTTTCCTGTTAGCATCATGGGTATAGCCACTCACATAACAGTCTGCAGTCGGAATATAGCTTGCTTTCAGAGCAGTATACGAGGTGTTTCCACGAAGAGCTGTTTCATTCGTATTTTCAGGAATGTAAGTTACATATTCCCGGTAATTATCAGCTGAAGCTTGAGTATCGTTTGTCAATAACTTTCCCGGGAAGGTTAAAGTCTCATCTACAATTGGGAAATAGCGATCTGCATCAACAGTAGTACCCGGAGCACTCCACAAAGTGTTTACGAAAGTACCGGTAACGTGTTTCATCGCATACTCCCCACGGTTTTGATTACGTACATCATAAGCAAAACTTTTAACCGTACCCACTTGATTTGCAGTTGCGGGAACAGGTAATTCCGTATAAATAGCCTGATCTGCAGAAGAGTTATAATATCCCAACTTTACGTCAATCTTTGCCGGGAAACGATTAACGAAAACCATTACATGGTTGTCGCTTGAAGCCAACTCAGCTTCACTTTGAGTCACACCAGCCTTCAAAACCTTATCAGTCTCACCTGACATGATAATATAAGGGGCAGACGAATCTTTAGTATCACTTTCAGAAAACAAGTTGCTGATATCAAAGTTGTCTATTGAAGCAACCTTATCACCTAATTTTGCAACCACCTGATAGAACTTGGTATATCCGTTAGCCTTATCACTAAAAGCCGTCCTCAATTCTGCCTTAATAGCATCAGTCATGTTGGTAACGACTACCACGTGTTTCTTTCCGGATGTCAACATGACAGGGACTGCCGGAAAATCCCAATCTCCTGAAGTTTCAAGAGTCGCAGCAAGGTCATCTACCATAACTTCAGGCTCTCCCGTTTTCTCAGTTGCCCATTTAAAGATGTAAAGACCAGCCTTGTCTACCTTCGCCTCATTACGTATTGCCCCTTCTTCTCCAGCACTAGGAGTTTCCGTACGAGTTTCTCCACCTTCCCCTATTGCAATATTGAACACTGCATAAGTCTTCTCGCCTTCGAGAATCTCGGTTCCGTTATCCGGTTCTCCACCAACAACGTCATCATTGTTACATGCTGTCAATGCCATCATTGAAATGGCTGTCAGCGCAAATAGATTTCTAATTTTCATACTTTCGAATAAAATTAATTACTAAAAATGTTTATTATCTCTCATTATTAGATTTCTTCATTTATTTCTTTCACTATCCAACCATTAATCCAGATAGTGATAGCTATCCATGTAGAACCATGATTATGTTCGGGATCAATGCAACGGAAATCCACCACTACATGATAATCATTGCACCAATCCAATGATTGCTGGGTGTTGTAATGCCCGGTCAGTCGTATCAGATCTACAAGGCTTCGTGTATACATCACTTTTTCTGTTCCGTCATCCTGCACGGTAGTTATCATCAGCTTCTCAGTACTTCCGTCTGCCATCAAACGCATGGTACGTGCATCCGGCATCACAGCGGCTATGTCATCTATCACCAACTGGGGCGGTATATAACTTAAACCCGTCTGACCGGCATAAATATCAGGATGAGCAGGATCGCGATACATCGGAATATAACTCACGTTACGCTGACGGGGAAGCTCGTTCATAAAAGTCATGTCACCGTTGGTTCCGGCAATGTAAGCACGGGTCCGCTTCTGATGTTCTGTACCAAAACAGTAATATCCATCATAATCCTTCCACCGTAAAGTGACATGAATATCATGTGTGTTTTTCAGCAAATCAACCGATTGTCTCACATTGTGTCCAGTGATTACCTCTGCCAATTCCGTCTTTCCCCAGAAAAGTGTAGTGGGAACCGGAGCTACGAAATTTTCAAGTTTGGGCATCACGTCAGGCACCGCAATTATATCGGCATCCGTCACCAACTTCAATTGTACTTCGTCCATAGTAGTAATATCCTTCTCCAAATCTCTGGTTATGCGGGTATCATCATAAAGATTTCCCCAGATGATGGACTGATATCGTCCTGACGGGAAATTAAAAGTCCTCGTATAACCATTAATAAATGGGCCAACCGAATCTGTTACATGCTCTTTAAACAACCCATTCTCATCAAAGAAAAAGAAATCTAATCGCGTAACCTCATCTTCAAAATAGTTACGGTTATCAATATTCTGGGTGTAATCCACACTGATCTCAAACTCTCCGGTCGTAGGACAGTCTGAATAATCGTCCTTCATGTCACATCCGGTCAGCAGCAAGACAAGACCTGCCACTGTAATGCACCGGAAATAATATCTCTTAATTCTGAAATTATTCATTCTTGCCATGATTATTTCTTCATATCCATTAATCCGTTATCCTGCATCTGCTTCAGATTGTCTTTCGCAGCAGAAAGACCGGCAGCAGCTGCCGTTTCAAGATAGTCCGCTGCTTTCTTATAATCACCCTTCAGCATATACATGACTCCCATTGCATTATCATACTGTTGCGTATGTATGGTCGATTGTATTTTGTCCAGATAACGTTTAGCCAACATTCCATCTTTTCGTGAAAGGGCGGCAATGGCAGCATTCAAATTGGCCGTCTCATCTTCGGGAAACATTCTCACAGCAATTTCAAACACGTCACAAAACTCCTGCGACCCCTCTTCATAGGTATTCGCCACAGCATACATTTCATTCAGAGACAAATTCTGGGGACGAGTCATTATCACCTCCTTAGCTTCCTCAACATTGAACGGTTTTACATCATAATCAACCTTACAAACCACCCGCCGCAAGGAAGGAAACATCTCCTTGAGCATATAGTGGTACGTTCGCCCGTTTGCCAAATCCATTATCTTCTTTTCACGCCCGTTCTCAATGGGATAGTTTTCAATGATATCCAACACCTCTTGTTTGTCAGCCAAATCAGAACCGATAAGCAACTTCACCAGACCATCCCAGTCTTCTCCACCAAAGTTTACGGTATAAGCTTTGGCCGGAATATCATAATGACTCTGCAAATAGCTTTGTAAAGCTCTGGCACGGCCTTCCGACAGGCGCTTGTTCAATGCCAGCGCCCCTTCAGGAGAAGCATATCCGGTAATATCTATATTCCGGAGCGTCACCCCCCTGTCATCGCGTATATCTTCAATCATGCTGCGAATCCTTGCCAGTTCCCGGGGATTATTGCCAAACTCCGGACGTATATCGGTTTTGTTTACTACAAAGTCAAGGAACGACTCTTCCTGCATAGCCCGTTGTTTCATACCGTCATTCTCCATTTCGGTTCTTTCCATTTTAGCCGGCACATAAGCCAATACCGGTTGAAATTCATAGGCGGCTTTTTCCTCAAGTGACACATTGTCTACCAAACGCTTGACATCGAACTGGCTAACTATGCCGCATCCGCATAAGTCGGTCTTTGCATCCAGCCAAGCGTCTTTCATCCATGGTTCAAATAGTGTGACATATTTGTAATCCAGTGTTCTGTCAGATTTTCCATAACCTTTCTCTATAGCATACGGAGCGACATAAGCACTTCTCTCCTTCTCACCCATCAATGCCATCTGACGGATATACTCCTTATGCTTACGTTTTCCCTGGATTGAAACCTTCGGTAAGTTCTTTTCTTGTACCCCGTTAGTAAGTACAGGAATTATATCCATGGATTTCTGTGTCTCCACATTTGCCCCATTCAGGTTGATACTCATACTCAAATAGAGAGAATCCCCCCGTTGTACCAGTTCCTTAGGGGTAATATTGACTTTCCCTGCATAATTCGTTTCCTGCTGGGCTTCTGCCAGGACGGGAAACATAAGTGTCACTATTCCTATATAAAATATACTTTTATTCATATATATCTTTATTTAATAAGGTAGATCAACGTAACGGCAGCTTTGGTAGGTCCCCAATAATTCTTATGGTTGTTACCCAATTTATCTCCGCATTTCTCGCAGCGGAACTTGTCATATTTAAGATAAGCATATCCTGCCCCTATCTCAGCTTCCAGCCCCCATCGTTTCCCGATAATCCAGTGATAACCATAGCTGATACCGCCGCCAGCAAGCCAACCCTCATAACGATGGTTCATGATATCCTCATTTTCAATTGATCCGAACATCTTGCCGGAATCAAATCCCCATGGCAACATACCGCCCCAATTATATTGCGCGTAATGTGCATGGATTCCCCAGAAATGTCCGCTGAAACGCGAACAAGTCCAGAAGCGGAACTCGGGTTGAATGAGCCAATGCTTCATTTTCCGGTTGCCCGAAAACGTCCATGGGTTATAATTCCCGGAAACTTCTATTGAAGTTCGCTTTCCTAAACCGACCTCCACGCCAAAGTTGAATGTAGCAGTGGCATCATAAAGCAAGTTACTTTTGACCGCCACCTTCTGTGAAAACACTCCGGTACAAGCACCCCAAATACAAAATGCCAGTATGAAAAATCTCTTCATCTAATTTTATCTTTAGTTTTATCTTATTCGGACACCATAACCAAATCTGAAACTTTTATTTTCAAGAATCTATCCTTCAGTTCCTCATCCAGTTTCTGTTCAAATCGTATCAATTTTCTATATTTCGGATTATTCTGATAATTACCCTTGCTGAACATCGAAACAAGCAGTTCACCAATAACTACCCCACCATGAAAAAGCTCAATAAGTTCATATAGTGATATCTCTTCCGCTTTTTTCACCAACGTGTATCCGGCAGCGTTACGGGAGATATAACCATATTTATGCAACTCGTTCATCACCGAGCGACCAATTAAAATATCCATTTCACACTTGCATTCTAAATCACTGCGTTTCATAATGTAACGTCCGGATTTGCCAGCCGGGCAACTCGCTAACTCTACAATCGCTTCTATTGCATATACCACTTTAGTCGATAACATAACCATATTTTTTAATCCGATAAATGTTTCTCTATTGCATATAGAGCAATATCAGGTGGATTATATTGATTACGAACAGTATATGTTACGGAATAACGGCTGCATGATTATAGGAAAATATATGCAGCAATATTTATGGTTTAATGATTGATATACAGATACTTATTAGTCAGCAGGATAACTAAAATGCAGGAGCTCGTTAGGAAACAAAAGTAGAGACATGACAGAACTGTCATTTCAAGCTATTGATAGATAAGCTCTTAACTATGCATAAGCTTTAACCACTAACGAGATTCTGTTAATAGTTACTAGAAAATGCAGCATCACAATTTTAAATATGGTACGCAAACAATATTAATGTCCCAAATATATGAATGAAGAGTTTCAGAAACGATTCAGAAATGGAGAAGAAGCTGTTTTTAGCGATATATATAAACAGTACGCAGATATGTTATATGGGTATGGAATGAAGATTGTTAATGATCCGCAGGTAGTCAGGGAATGCATACAATCCGTGTTCATTTATCTGTTTGATAAACATAAAAGTATGGTTATACCTGAGAATCTTGCCGGCTATCTGGTGTCGTCAATGAAACACTTGTTATACAAAGTACAACGGCAAGAATCCATTTTTCTAAGTATGGAGTCGGAACTAGTAGACAAGAAATACATTTTCAACCTGTCAATAGACATGGCGGCGACAATGGAAGACACCGGTTTGAGAGAAGAACAACTGGAAGCACTTCAGGCAGCCTTGGATGCACTCAGTCCACAACAGCGTGAAGTGATCTACCTCAGGTATTATAAGAATTTGAGTGTTGATGAAACAGCAGCCGTACTGGAGATCAGTCATCAGACTGTTAAGAACGTAGCGTGTACTGCAATCGCCCGTTTGAGAAAGAACGAACTGCTGACAAAAGTATTCTTGCTGGCAATAGCTTGCCTATTTGTTGAACATATTGTATAAAGGAAACTATGGAAGAGAAAAATATGATTGATCTTTTAAAACATGTCTCACTGAAAGATGAAACATTCCCTCTTAAAACCGAGACATGGGAAGAAATATGCCGGAAAAGACAAATTAGGACACGTAGGAAGTCCTTACGCCGCATATGTTATTCAATCGCTGCTACGGCTGCCATCTTCATTTGCGTGATCTCCGGGTTTTACTCAAGTGTAAGCTTCAAAAGCAACCATAAGATGCTTACAATCCAATTGCCGGACGGCTCAAGCGTGGAACTAGATACGAACTCATCCATCCATTATAATCAGATTCAATGGTGGTTCAACCGCCGGTTGAGCTTAAACGGCAACGCCACATTTGACGTCACCAAAGGCAAGAAGTTCACGGTTGTCACCCCAGCAGGCACAATCACTGTATTGGGGACCCGGTTTTTCGTATCCCAAAAAGAAAGCAACCTGCATGTTGCATGTTATGAAGGCGCTGTACGTGTGGAGACTCCATCGGATAAGGTGACGTTGCGCCCCGGGGAACAAGTAAATTGTGACGATACCGGCATGCAACAATCTGAAATCAAAGAAGAATTACCGGAATATCTGGATTATACGGATGAACCTTTGACTGATATCGTCCGGAAAATCGAAAAAATATACGGAATACAAACCGTCAATATCAAATTATGCGACGGATTGTCGTTCTCCGGGCTAGTATCCACACGCAACAAGAACGAAGCATTGGAAGTTGTGTTCGGAGCATGCAATCTGAAATATGTAGAAGAAAATAATCAGTTGATCTTAAACCGTTAAGGCTATGGACAAGTTTGCGCTATCGTTTCTGACAGTCATATGGCTATGCTTGTGTCCGATAGGAGCACAAACAGACCAGTCCAGACGTCCTTTGACGGTCATTCTTAATGAATTGTCGGTCGTGCATAAGACACGCATTTCCTTTAGCCCGAATCTGACCAATCAGATTTATCCCCCCAATATAAATGTCAAAGGCGACTTCACCGAAGTATTAGGTAAAGTATTGGAAGGAACAAACCTTGCTTTCAAACGCGTTAATGAGCGACACTATTATATATATTGGCGGGAGCTCCCCAAAATTGTGGCAAAGCAACCTGTCAGGAAAGAAGAACCATTGGCAAAATCCCTCAAAGATACAATGAAGCTCCGTTTAGCTTTTCCCAATATGAACAGTATTAGACTGACGCATGCTGCCATGCCGCGAAGGCTGTCCTTACCCATAAGACCTTTACCGACAAGAGAAATACCCAAACCAAGATTAGCTATAAAAACCAACCTCTTGTACGACGCCATGGCAACACTTAATTGGGGCATAGAGCTAAAATTAGGAGAGTCCTCAACGCTTGATATATCCGGAAATTACAATTCCTGGGCATACTCTGATAACCAAAAAATGAAGCACTGGCTCATTCAGCCCGAGTTTCGTTTCTGGAACTGTACCAGCTTCAACGGTGGATTCTGGGGGATTCACGTACATTACGCCCAATATAACTGGGGTGGAATTATCCCTGTCTCAAAATACCGTTACGAAGGATGGCTTGCCGGCGGTGGCATCAGTTACGGTTATCACTGGATCATCGGAAAACGATGGGGATTGGAAGCTGAAATAGGGGCCGGATATACTTATTTGAAATATGACAAGTTCAGATGCAATCATTGTGGAGAGAAAATGAATTCCGCCAACAAGCACTACTTTGGCCCTACAAGAGCAGCCATTAACCTTATATTCTTAGTCAAGTAAGCAGCAAAAAAAACTTATCACGCAAAAAATCGGGAAAAGAGCATTTTTTTTCATTCTCGTATAGTACCTTTTTGCATTTTATGTCCCATATACATGAATCGTGTGAAGAATATCATTAAAAAAACTGATGATTGCTTTGCCGAAAAAATGTGTGAAGTATTGTTATGTGTTGCTCTATATGCAATAGAGAAAGCAAGATAGAGCATCGACTAGACTGAATATATATCCGGTTGCAAAGTTAAGAATTGTTTTTCAATTAGCTTTAAGAATACTTCCAATTATACATAATTTAGACTGGTTAAAGCTCCGATACAATTAGATTCAGACGATTAATTACCTGATCATCGAAACTCTTCAGATACACCTGGGTGATACGTTCGGACGAATGTCCCAAACCTTCACTTATCACAGCAGTAGATGCCCCCTTATTTTTAGCTAGCGTTGCCCAGGTATGGCGCGCCACATAACCAGTCAGGGTTATATCCAGACCTGCCAACTTGCCGATCTTCTTCAGGCGACGGTTATAATAAAACAAAGACCTGCGATAAGCTTTATACAATATTTCTTCATCCGGTTCTTCTTCATTCAAGTCATTGCATGACATCAAATCAGGAAATAAATACGGGTTTTCGTCCACAATATACTTGTCCATCAATCCTTGCAATGGTAGAATAATCTCTACCGAAACCAACGCCCCAGTCTTCTTCCGACGATAATAGATGGTTCCATTAACAATATTTTTACGCATCAAGTGTGCCAGATCCACAAAAGGAATTCCACGTAAATAGAAACTTGCCATAAACATATCTCTTGCAAACCCTAAATCCGGATGCGCATGTAGATCCAGATCCACAATAGCCCGAATCTGTTCCGAGGTCAAGGCACGTTTAATCGTCTTACCGGGAGACACCTTGGTATTCCGGAATGGAGAGCCTTGTTGCGGAAGCTTAAAGATGCCATCTGACGCAGCCCTATGATATGCAGTCTTAAAATTACGCATATAGTAGGCTATTGTATTTTGTGAAACATTCCGTTGCTGCAAGTACAGCTCATAAGTACGTACAAACTGGGAATTGACATCCTTAAAAGAGATTTCTTCCGAACAACAAAAAGTCCTTAGAGAGTTCAGCGTCGATTGGTAAGCGCGTGCTATTCCGAACTTTCTAGAGTTCTTCTTCTCCTCTATCATCTGCTCCATATAAAGAAACAGATAATTACGACTGTTGCAATGCCTGAACCATATTGCAATATCATCCGCCGTATAGAGCGATGTTCCAAGCGCGGCAATCCTGTTATTAATAGTATCCCGGATTGATTGCAAATGGCGATTCATTTCTCTTATCTTGTCACGGCGATAAGGCGAGCCAGGATGATACACCATACACTCCTGCTTCATGTCAAAATACTCAGGTTCGATTTTCAGTCCGGTACGCAGCATCCTGCGCTGTCCCATGTGGATAAACTGAATAACCAACGGATACTTCCCGCTTTTGGTTACTCTACATACATTCAATTTCGCTTTTATCGTTGCCATATATTCATATATTAAAAAACGTTGGCAAAAATATAGCATGGCAGCGTATCTGGAAAATCTGGCTAAGAATATATAACAGTCATAAACAAACAAATGAGGTTCGTACCGCACACACCGCCTAATATACAAGCTACTTTCCCATTTCTAATATCCCTTCTTTTAAATAGAAAGAAGTCTTATACCTATTCCACAAAACCAGAATCCATTCTCCCCTATTATCAACAACACAAATTCCCCCCCCCTAAAAAACAACTTCAGAAACCTGCCACTATTTATCCGCAAAATTAGGAGTGCTTGATTTCCTATCAAATCCAACCTCTCTGTCCTAAGCAAGCAACTAATGAAAACGGGAAAAACATTTCCCTACAAAGAACTTATACCGCTAAGTAAAACCCTAAAAGACATTATAAAATGAAAAAAGTACATTTCGCTGACAGCTATCTGTTAAATCCCCAACACCGCATAACCGTCCACCTGATTGGAGCGGGCGGTACGGGTTCCCAAGTTCTTGAAGCATTGGCACGTATGGACTCAGCCCTCATTCGTTTGGGACATCCCGGATTGTACGTCACCGCATTTGACGGAGACGAGGTTTCCGACAGCAACATCGGCAGACAACTGTTCAGTCCTGCTGATATAAGATTGAACAAAGTCATCTGTTTGGTCACACGCATCAACCAGTTTTTCAGATTAGATTGGGAAGCCGTTCCACAAATGTACCAGAACAATGCATCTACAGCCAACATAACCATATCTTGTGTAGACAATGTAAAAAGCAGGTTGGCAATTAATGCACATCTCAAAAAGGAGAGGAAAAGAGCTGACATATTCGAGAAACCCTTATACTGGCTGGACTTCGGAAATACCCAAAAGACGGGACAGGCTATTTTAGGAACAATAGCCTCATGTAAACAGCCTGCCAAAGCACAACAACCTACCCAAGAAAAGTTACCGACTATTTGTGATATGTTCGACCTTACGAGAATCAATGAAAAAGACAGCGGACCTAGCTGTTCACTTTCCGAAGCACTCAGAAAACAAGACTTATTCATTAATGCTACACTAGCACAAATGGGTTGTGCACTTCTTTGGAAACTGTTTAGAGAGGGCTGCATTGAATTTCACGGTGTCTTCCTCAACTTGACAACCATGAAAGCCAATCCATTATCGGTAGGGGAATAATCCCCTATCAACTCTATCTCATTCCCCCTTCTACTTAACCTTCCTGCCGCTTTTATCTCATTCAATCCTGACCTCTGCCAATTCCCTGTTTTTTCCGCAAAAATGATAGCATCTGTTACATTTATCTGCATGACACACTATCGTTTTTTCAATCATAAATCTTCCTTTTTACATCCGTAAAAAGAGTATTTATCATTGAAAAGTCCTGCATAAATAAGCTGCAATCCCCAAAGCAGAACAAACAGTCAATTGACAGAAGTAAGTTTTACTATAAGGGAAAAAAAGTGAGACATACAAATAATTATTAATTAAAAAAAATAGTATTATCATGACTAACGAAGAAACAACACTGTGCCAACAACTCACCAAATTGCTTGGCTACAAGAAATTTAGAAAAATAGGAACAAGATGTACAGGCTCATGGGCGGGTACGACCGACTATTATCTGTTATTTGATGAAAAAGTAGAATTGTTCATTTCTAATGGAATGGCTCCCTTTGCAGCCTGTATAAAAACATATATTCAAGAGCTCCAAACTTTTGAAAAATATAAAGAGGATATGTTCCGGACAATCTGTGATCAAGTCGAAAAAGATAACCTGACAGCCGCCCAAGAAGGATTATTACCTGTCAAATGTATCTCGCTGGATATCAATAAGGAACCGACCGATTATTTCTTATGGCCTTTTATTCGTATGGAAGTTGCAGGATGTCAATTCAATCTTATTGAAACCGGAGTTAAATATGCTATATTCGAGAATAAATTGAATGAAATATTTGAGAGACAAAATGAAATGAAAATATTTACTGCCGGAGCAGTAGAAAAGCCTACATTCATTTTCAATAATACCCGTTTTTCACATCTGGATAATCTTTATAAACTTAAACTCCTCGATCAAAATGGTCAAAAATCAACCTCCGGTTTAGATTAGTCCCTCAAATTATCTAAAAGGCGAAAGCTAATGCAAGTAGCCTTTTAGTTCTTTTACATTTATCTTTCTCCCATTTCTAATCCTCCCCCTTTCTACTAAAGCAGTTCCTTATATTCCCTTTCTACCCTACTCATCAGATAAGAGACACCCCTGCTACCATAGGTTACATAAGATTTGACCTATTATACAAATTCATGTTTCACACTTATTTTTCGGTTATGCGCTCCTGTTCCTCAGGATAACGTGCGCCAAATATCTGAATGCTTTCTAACTTTTCACGTATGGAAGCTAATTCTTCCGCTGGAAAAATAACACTTGCCCCACCTATATTCTCACGAATACGATCTATACACTTGCTGCCGGGAATAGGAATAATCCAGTCGCCCTGCGCCAACAGCCAGCCCAACGCTATTTGTGCCGGTGTCACGCCCTTCTCCAGAGCCAAATCTCTGACATATTCCACCAGAATCATGTTGTGTTCCAGATTCTCAGATTGAAATCGAGGTATAGTAGAACGGAAATCAGAATTACCGAAAGTGGTGTTCCTATCAAAATGTCCGGTCAGTACCGCTTTGCCAAGCGGACTGAAAGGGACAAAACCGATACCAAGTTTCTTTAATGTTGGCAAAAACTTCTCTTCAGGACGATGATACCACATGGAATATTCACTTTGAACAGCCATAACAGGACATACCGCATGGGCACGGCTGACAGTTTCGGCACAGGCTTCCGACAATCCCCAATGCAGTACCTTTCCCTCCTTAATCAGTTTGGCAATAGTTTCCGCAACAAGCTCGATGGGGTGTCCGGATCCACGCGGTGCTGATAATAAAGGTCGATGCGGTCGGTGTGCAACCGTCGCAAAGGCCCTTCGTTATTAGAATAGCCACCCGGCATAGGACCATTTCCATGGAAATAATCATTGTCATGACAAGGCCATCCCGATTTACTGGTTATATTCCTCGTCCGTCACCCCGCGCAGCTGCACCACATGGTCTTTCACGGCATGTTCGGTGACCGTCATGCAATAGATTCTTTTGTCGGGGGCGGCCCCGTTCCAGTGGCGCACGTTGGGAGGAGTGACAATGACGTCGCCCTTGCGGATAACTCTTTTCTCCGTTCCCTCCTCCTGATAGAAGCCCTCGCCATCGAGTACAAGTAAAGTTTGCTCGGCGTCGGGGTGATAGTGCCAGAAGTTGCGGCTTCCCTTTTCAAACAGGAAGTGGACAATCATTGTCTCGCCCGAATTTTTCAGCATGGAGATCCTTACCTCTCCGGTGTTGTTGGCCGAAGGGGCATGTTCCTCCAAGGGAAAGATAGCCGCCTGACGGCTGGCGCAACCGGCAAGCAACGCTGCCAGAATGACTATAAGTGATATTTTCTTTTTCATGATTCCGCTTTATTAAACTATATACTATAATTTTTTTCCCAATTGATAAGCCTTGTCGGCAAAAGACGTGTTCTTCACCTCACCGGCCGTCCACATTCCCGGAGCGATTACCTGCCCCGCGTCTTTCCAGCCCATATAATCAACCAGCGTTTGATAATGAACTATCATCGGCTGCGCGTCTTTGGGCGAGCTGTTGGCATACGCCATAATAAAAGCCGCTTTCTTGCTGTCGCCTTTAATTTTTCCATTGATGGCATAAAAGCGGTCTACCACCTTCTTCAGTTGTGCGGAAAATCCGAAATAATACATCGGCGTTACGAACACCACCATATCCGCATCAACAATGTGCTGACGTACCAACCCGAAATCGTCTTTCAGCACACATGCGCCATTCATTCCGCAGGCATTGCAGCCTAAGCACCCTTCAATCTTGTGGGATGCGCAGTCGAACCGGAACACATCGTGTCCGCTCTCCGTCGCGCCCTTGATAAACCGGTCCGCAAGGAACGCCGTATTCCCATTCCGGCGCGGACTACCTGTCAAAACTACAATTTTCATTTTTTCTGTCTGATGTTTGATGTTCTCTTCCTGATGATCGCTGAACATGGATTCGGCTAAAGCGTCCACGCCCCACATGCTCCCGACGATACCGGCAACGGAGAGAAGAGATTTTTTTATGAATTTTCGTCGCTCCATGGTGACAGTTCTCTTTATATTATTCGCCTCTTTTGCCGATAGTCTTGCACTTCCCTATCCGTTCGCCGGTGCGCAGATAAGTGTAGGTGGGCATCTCGAAGAGGACGGGCTTCAGCTCGTCATAATCAATCTTTCCCGCCTCGTTCAGCACATCCTCGTCGGCATACGTGTCGATGATGGAGCAGATGAAGTTGTCGAAGTTGTTCAGCACATAGTTGTCTTCCACCTTGCACTCCATCACCACCGGGGCGTCTTTGATGACCGGCGTGCCGCCGTCGCCCATGAAATAGTCGAAGACTTTGCTCTTGTCTGTCTTTGCACCGCTCACCGTGCCCACATAGTCGGCATTGGGAAGCAACGCTTCGTCTACGATATTTACCGAGAACTTCATGTTCTCCTTGATTCCCTTGTTGGTGTAATGCTTCTGAAAGAGGCTCACCATAATGTGGTCGTGACACATGATGCCCACATGCCCTGCCAGCATCCAATTCACTTTTCCGTCTATCACCGTACCGACTACCACCGTCGGAGTTGGATAAAGCGCCAACACGCTGCCGATATTCTTCTTCATATTTTTATTCATTTGATTATCATTACTACCGCCGTTTGAGCAGGCTGAAAGCATTCCGAACAGGAACGCAAGAGTCAATGCTCCGGATATAAATTTTCTCATCGCGATTATTTGGTTACGGCAGATTTATACTCTTCATCAGTTACCGCCCCGCAATCCTGGTAAGTATTCAGAGAGGCTTTTGACGTAAAACCAACATGGGAGAATTGGCTGTCGGGCGCCGCGCCATGCCAATGAACAATCCCTGCCGGAATCTCCACGACATCACCGGGCTGCAACCGTCGGGCAGCCTTACCCTTTTCCTGATAATATCCCGTACCATTTGTACACAACAAGACCTGCCCGTATTTATGGGAATGCCAATTGTTCCGGGAACCGGGAGCGAACGTCACATTATATACCCTGCTATCGGATTCTTTCATGCTTGAAAGCTGCCGAGTCCAGGCAGCACCGGTAAATTGGTCGCTTGGTTCTCCCAAGCCGAACAAGGGTTCCTTGGCAACGGTTTCCGTCGCCACGTCCCTGATTACTTTCAGCGCCTTGAACGCTTTCGGGAATCCGATATAGGGCATACATTGTATCACCGCCGCCGTCACATCCTCCATACTGTTCCCGGCCTTCAGGTTTCCCGTCAGATGCGAACGCATTTGAGGTTCCATCTCCATCGTGGTGATGACACAGTAGGTCAGGAGTTCGCGTGTCTTCAAATCCAACCCTTTACGTGTCTGGAAATCCCCGAAATGAACTTCCGTGAGATAGCGCGCCACTGTTTCTTCCATCCCTCCGGGAAGTCCTTTCAGCATCTCCTTTATGCGGTCTCCGTATCGCGGTTCCTGAATGGCATAGCCCTTCTCGTAGCGGTTTTCCTCGGTCACCGTGCTTTGGCTCTCCAAAGGCAACGGGATATTCTCCTCTTCAAACACAGCGTTGATTGCGCCCAACGCATTGAGTGTTTTCGGGAAGCCGATATTGGAGGCACACTGATAGATTGCCTCGCGAAGCTCTATCGGGGTGACACCCACATTGAGAGCCGCCGCCGAGTGCGCCTTCAGTTGCGGCAACTGTTGCATGGTTGCCAACACGACACAGGTAATCAACTCGCGTGTCTTCGTATCCAGACTGCCGGTGCGAAAGATCTCTCCAAAGATATATTTCTGAAGAATCTCCATCATCTCGGGGTCCGAGCCCTTTCCATTCAATGCTTCTCCGCCAAAGAGCGCGGCGAAGTTCTGCTTGCAAAGTTCAATTCTATCCATTGTTTTTTCTTTTTCCGGTGTCTTTCCGGTCTGCCCCACCATCGGAACGATGCCGACAAAAGAAAGACACACTATTGCTAATAAGTTTTTTTTCATTTGATTGTATATTTGGGAAATTAAATGATTTCGACATCTGTCTTTATACTTTTGAGAGCACCTTAACCGCAAAATATCCTCCAACAACCTGTATCAACATGCCGGGTAATGCAAGACGAAAATCCTGCACGCCTTCAATAAAGCTACCGGTCAGCCCCCACTCTACAGCACAACCTACAATCTGGTAAGACAGCACGATGCCTATAAAGACAGGAATGGATATACGCTTGAATTTGTAGGCTGCCAATCCCGCAGCCACGGATAGCAATACGGATTTCGTAAGTATGATAGGCAGTGCAGCCACAGGCGGCATACCGAACAACAGGGAATTGATCAGCGGGGAGAAAGCGGCTATCAGCAATCCTGTCTTCCAACCATATTTATAGGCTCCTACAAGCGTGAAGAAATAGATGGGCAATAGAATTTTTCCGCCGTCAGGTACAAGGTGACAAAGTTGAGGAAGTAGTAGATTGCCTACAATAAAAAGCGATGCGACCAGATAAGTCTTGAGGCTACTGTAATTCAATGTTTGAAGTTTCAATGTTGTTGCTTCCATATTCATTTTATTTTTAAAGATTATTACCGTTCATATTTTTGTTTAAAAGAACATATTAACAAGAAAGCCGTTTACTAAGGCGAATAGCATGACGAATAGCAGATAGATACTGAAATGCCGCATGCCAAGCACAATCTTGACAGCACCGAGGTTGGTGATTTTGGTTGCAGGGCCTGTAATCATGAATGCCATTGCCGACCCCAAACTCATGCCGTGCTCCAGCCAGGCCGCAAGAAGCGGTATCGTACCCCCTCCACACATATAGAGAGGAACGCCAACGGTTGCCGCCATTAGAAGGCCGAATCCCCTGTTCCCGCCACCAAACAGGGTTGCAAACGAATCGGCAGGCACATAACGTTGGAAAATCGCAGCCAGCACGATGCCGACCAGAAAATACAATCCGGTGGCTTTCATGTTCCGCCATACATTCTTCGCGAACCGGATGAATGGATTAGGGTGTATGTCCCTGTTTGTCGGCTCTTGAAACCCTTCAAAATTGAAGAATGATTTCTTCTTGAAGAACCAATGCACCAGAAGCCCTGCCAAGATGCCGCACAGGAAACAGCTTGCAATGCGAATAACCAGTATGGTATGCCCCAATGCGGCACTGTACATGATGAGCTGGGGATTGAGAAGGATGGAACTCATCATGAATGCGGCAAGCCAGTCTTCCCTTACGCCTTTTCCGGAGAAAGAAGCGGCTATAGGTATGGTGCCGTACATACACAGAGGCGACAGGATGCCTATGATGGCAGCCGGGACCAAGCCCCAAATGCCAAGATTCTTGCGGCTGACTGCATCCATAAGGGAGTGTATCCTTGCCTTCCCGAAGACCGAAATAGCCGAGCCGATGAGAATGCCTATCACCCAATACCAGACGATTTGGTTAAACTGGATATCGAAGTAATACCAAAGATAAATTCCTTCTCTCCTTACAATCTCAAACATTCTAATCTATGCTTACCAATTGATATTCCAGCTTGCCAAGTCCCAATTCCGCGGCATGGGTAGGACACAATTTCCCGTTCCTGCTGCTTATCCGGTTTCTTAAATCGGCGCCATCCGAAGCATTGTCCACCAAATCAAGGCAGGCTTTATCCAATGCCACCGGATCGAGGGAGGCAAGGATGCCTATATCGGCCATTGTCGGTTCTGACGGATGGGCATCGCAGTCGCAATCCACAGACAATCGGTTCATCACGTTGATGTAAATGAAATTCTCGCTTCCGGCGTAGTCTACAATGGACTTCGCAGCTTCGGCCATGGATTCAAGAAAGGCATTCTGACTGCCCGAAAAGCCGGACCAGCTTGTGCCGCCACTGTGGATATTGCTCTTGCCCTGTGAAGAAGCATAGCCGATAGACATGTTCTTCAAGGCGCCTCCGTAGCCTGCCATGGCGTGCCCCTTGAAGTGGGACAGCACCACGTGGAACTGATAATCGGCAAAATGAGCGCCGACACGGTTGTTCCTGCCCGTCAGGTGAGACCCGCTTCTGACGGGAATATCCATACTGCCGTTCTCGTCCATGATGACCACGGTGGCAATCTCGGTGTATCCGCGGTCGCGC
>ULMJ01001853.1_pt1 | contig 86978 bp, 67 predicted proteins | sample 1951641 | NCBI WGS metagenome assembly ULMJ01 (sample SAMEA4835550, study PRJEB28245) | human gut metagenome | biome: gut microbiome; material: fecal sample | place: Denmark | collected 2008 | reverse complement strand
ACGACGCTCACGCAACGAGGGCAGTTTTACGGTTATCAGGTTGATACGATAGAACAAATCTTCGCGAAATGTACGTTCCGACACCATCTTGCGGAGGTCGGCATTGGTAGCGGACACCACGCGTATATCCGTTTTACGGGGACGGCTGTCACCCAGCACTTCAAACGTCTGATCCTGAAGCACACGGAGCAGCTTCACCTGGCAAGAAGGATCAAGGTCACCAATTTCATCCAAGAAGATAGTACCTTTGTTGGCAAGTTCAAAGCGTCCTACACGGTCTGTTGTCGCATCCGTAAAAGCACCTTTCTTATGACCGAACATTTCGCTTTCGAAAAGACTCTGCGAGATACCGCCCAAGTTGACCTTTACAAACGGCTGTTTCACCCGCTGGCTGTTGATGTGAATGGCTTCGGCTATCAACTCCTTACCCGTTCCACTCTCACCGGTAATCAGCACCGAGGCATTGGTACGTGCAATTCGCGCCACCGTATTCAGCACTTCCGTCAAACCTTGTGACTTTCCGATGATATGGCTGCGGTTCAGTGTCTCGCTCTGCTCTTCCGGTACATCTTTCGAAGCAACAGCAGTCAGTTCGAGAGCTGTCTCGATGCGTTGCAGCAAAGCGGCATTGTTCCACGGCTTCGTGATAAAGTCGAACGCACCTGCCTGCATACCTTGCACGGCAAGCTGAATGCTACCCCATGCCGTCATCAGGATAACAGGCACGTCGGGACGGAACACCTTCACTTGTTTCAGCAAAGTCAAGCCTTCCTCCCCGGTGGTGGAAAGGGTGAAGTTCATATCCATCAGAATGAGGGCGGGCGCTTCGGCACGAACTACATCCATAGCTTCGCGCGGTCCCGGAACGGTTTGAGCTACATATCCTGCACGTTTCAACATAAAACTGAGGGAAGAACGCACGGCACTATCATCGTCAATTATCAGTATCATAAGATTTCATTGTTTTATGGTTTGCAAAAATAATGATTTTCACCGCAGAGGACGCAGAGGTCACAGAGTTTTTTCAATATATTTTCTTTTCCTCTGCGTCCTCTGTGTCCTCTGTGGTGAAATTATCCTCTCACAATATCTTCAAAGTCAGCCTCCAGCTCGCAATTACGTTCAAAATCCCAAAGCGTCAGACTGCGGATTTGATAGAAATAATACCAATAGTAGTAAAGCTCGGAAATATGCTTTTGTCTTGCTGCATCTTTCGAGTTTTGTGCATCATTCAGGTCCAGCGTACTGATTTGACCTATCAAAAAGGTTTCCACACTGGTTTTATAGCGTTTCTCAGCAATGCCGTCAGCCTCCTGGGCAATGCCAAGCTGTTGCGCCTGGTTATTAAAGTTAGCTACCAACAGGAAAATGTCCTGGTTGAAGTCCATCTGCTCCTGGCGGATTTTGGAAAGCACCACTTCACGGTTACTCTTTGCCACGCGCACTTTTCCGCGACGCTTACCCCAGTCCAGAATAGGTATCTTGACACCCACCTGCACTATCTGATTATCAAGCAGATTCTCATAAGAAGATGCAAGGGTTCTGTCCTGTCCCGTATATCCCACACTGGCAAAGAGGTCGATACTACGCAGGTTTCCACGAGCCGTGGCTACTTCAAAATCGGCCTCCAACTGGCGACGGCGGATATTCTGTGCAAACGAGTTGCGCTCCAAAGATTTATTCAACACAAGGTTATACTCCATCTTTATATCCGGTGCGGATTCCGGCAATATCGGATTCAGGTTTTCATCTTCCGACAGTCCGAGGAACGAACGCAACTGGAACATTTTCGCATTCAGGTTACTTTCCGCTTCCGTCACATCTGCCTTACCTTGCAGCGCGTTCAATTTCAACTGCAACAGGTCATTCTCTGAGATTTGTCCCATTTTGCGTTTAGCTATCGCCACTTCATACAGGCGGTCGGCGTTCACTTTATTCTGATGGGCGGTATTCAGGTTTTCTTTTGCCAACAACAAGTTGAAGAAATAGGTGATGGTTTTCATCGTCACTTGTTCCGTGGCAGTGATGAAGGCGGCTTTTGCTTCGGCATATCTCACCGGTTCGATGCGGCGGTTCCATTTCAGGCTGTTCACTCCGAAGATAGGCTGTGTCAATTCAAGGCTGACGGGAACAGACATGAAACGTTTATCCCCCCCGGAGCCCAACTGCTTGATATATTCAAGTGAAGACGCAAGTGACAGTTTACCGCCTGTGAACCATAAGTTCTGGTCGACAGAGAGAGTTCCCGAAAGCCCCAGTGTATTGTTACGCACGAAGGAGTAGGAACCATCCGAATTCTGATAGCGGCTGTAAGATTTATTGTAGTTGGGCAATGTACCGTTGAGGTTCACTTCCGGCAACAAGTCCGCACGGAAAGTACGATATTCCCAGTAAGCAGTCTTCAATTCATTCAGCGCTACGGCGGCATCCACTGACTGGGTACGTGCCAAAGCTATCGCTTCATTTAAAGTGATGAGACGTTCACGTTCGTTTGTCAATGTATCGTTCTGTGCAAAAGCGGCGAACGGAAATAGCATCCAAGCTGCGAGTAAAATATTCCTTTTCATGTTTATCTAAAAATTGTTATAAACAGAAAAGCAAAGAGTGTGCCAAAGCGCCAGGATGCTTCTGGGCAGGGGTGGGTGTTCATTATCGGACAGTGGGGATGTCCATTTATGAACAAAGGGGCGCTTAAAGCACCCCTTTGCTACTCGGCAATTCAAAGTGATAGATATCCCTCTTCACCGCCATCTTTATAGCGCGGGCCAGCGCTTTGAAAATACCTTCTATTTTATGGTGCTCGTTCTGGCCTTCCGCTTTGACATTCAGGTTCATCTTGGCGGCATCGCTCAGTGATTTAAAGAAGTGCAGGAACATCTCTGTCGGCATCTCACCTATCTTTTCACGATTGAATTCCGCATCCCACACCAGCCACGGGCGTCCACCGAAGTCCAGACAAACCTGACAAAGGCAATCATCCATCGTCAGGGCATAGCCATAACGCTCTATGCCACGCTTGTTTCCCAATGCCTGATAGATGCAATCGCCCAATGCAATCGCAGTGTCCTCTATGGTGTGATGCTCGTCCACTTCCAGATCGCCTTTCACGCGGATGGTCAAGTCCAGTCCGCCATGCTTGCCTATTTGTTCCAGCATGTGATCGAAGAAGCCCAATCCGGTATGAATATCACAGGCTCCATTCCCATCCAGATTCAGGGAGACAAAGATATCCGTCTCCTTCGTTGTGCGCCTCACTTCTGCAGTCCGTTCTCCGGCAAAAAGGAATTCGGCTACTTTATCCCAATCTTTCGTAACCAGAGCACACACAGATTCCAATCCTTCGCAAGATGCCGCACCGCCTTCCGATACAGGTTTCAACAATGTAGTGTCATCTTGCAGGAAAATAGCCCGGCATCCCAGATTCTTCGCCAGTTCCACATCTGTCGGACGGTCGCCGATAACGAAGCTGCCCGCCAGATCATAGTCCGGATTATTCAGATATTTGGTCAACATTCCTGTGCGCGGCTTCCTCGTGGGCGCATTATCTTCCGGCATACTGGGGTCGATAAAGATTTCATCAAAGGTGATTCCTTCCCCTTCCAGGGTCTTCATCATCAGGTTATGGGCCGGCCAGAAGGTTTCTTCCGGGAAAGAGGCTGTGCCCAGACCATCCTGGTTAGTCACCATTGCAAATTCAAAATCCAGCTTACTACGGATAAAGCCGAGGTTACGCATCACTTTAGGATAAAATTCCAACTTTTCCAGCGAATCCAACTGGTAATCTACGGGCGGTTCAATCACCAAAGTCCCGTCACGGTCTATAAATAATACTTTCTTCATAATGTATTTTAGCTACGAGCTACAAGCTACGGGCTACAAGTCCTTTCGGTTCACAGCGCAGCAACTTGTAGCTTGTAGCCCGTAGCTTGTAGCTTAATGATATTCATTCAATGCTTCTATCAGTTTATCATTCTCCATCCTCGTTCCCACCGTCACACGCAGGCAGTTGCCACAAAGTGAAATCGAATTACGGTTGCGGACGATGATCCCCTCTCCTACCAGATAATTATAGATTTTCACCGCATCCGTCACCCGTGCCAGGAAGAAATTGGCATCAGACGGAAATACTTCCACCGTCAACGGCAGTTCGGAAAAACGTTTCTCCAAATCCTCGCGTTCCTCTTTCAGCCTCTTCACCCAACGCTCTATCTCATAGTACTTATGCAACATTTCTATTGCCTGTTTCTGAGTCAGTTGGTTCACATTATAAGGGTACTTTATCTTGCTCAGGATACCGATGATTTCCGTAGAAGCGAATGCCATTCCCAGGCGGATAGCCGCACAGCCCCATGCTTTAGAAAAAGTCTGGAACACAACAAGATTCGGATATTTATCTAAATCCAGCAAGAACGACGGAGATTCTGAAAAGTCACTGTACGCCTCATCCAATATCACCAGCCCTTCAAACTCACGCAGCAACTTCTCTATCTCACTGCGCAACAGATCGTTTCCTGTAGGGTTATTAGGCGAACATAAGAATATCAGCTTCGTCCGTTCATCCGCAGCAGCCAGCAACTTGTCTGCCGAAAACTGGAAATGCTCGTCGAGCAGGACTTTGCGATACTCCACATTATTCACATCAGCACACACCTGATACATGCCGTAAGTAGGGTCGATAGCCACCACATTGTCCAATCCCGGTTCACAGAAAGCACGGAAGACCAGGTCAATAGCTTCATCGCTACCATTGCCCAGGAAAATATGCTCGGGAGACACCTTCTTTATCTTGGAAAGTTCCGTTTTCAGTTCCCACTGCATCGGGTCGGGATAACGGTTGTGCGGCAGGTTGTACGGGTTCTCGTTTGCATCGAGAAACACCGATGCCGTTACACCTTTATATTCATCACGTGCCGAAGAGTAAGGTTTCAGTTTCCAGATATTCGGACGGGTCAGTTCTTGCAATGTTTTCATGATTTCATTTACGATTTACAATCGAGTTCTCTTATTTTTTAATTTTTAATTCTCAATTTTTAATTTACCAAGTCTCACTGTTACCGCATTTTTGTGCGCATCCAGATGTTCGTTCGCCGCCATCTCTTCAATAGCAGGACCGATATTCCTCATACCTTCCGGACGAATTTCCTGAAACGTTATCTTGCGGATAAAGCTATCAAGGCTCACACCGCTATAAGCTTTCGCATATCCGTTCGTCGGCAAGGTATGATTCGTTCCCGAAGCATAGTCTCCCGCACTTTCCGGTGAGAGCGACCCTAAGAAGACGGAGCCCGCATTCACCACACGTTCTGCCACCTGCATATAATCCGCAGTTTCCACAATCAGGTGTTCGGGCGCATATTCGTTCGTCAGTTCGATGGCCTCTTCCATGTCCTTCACCACAATAAGCTTACTGTTGGCAAGAGACTTCTCCGCAATTTCCTTACGGGGCAGAAGTTCCAACTGACGCTCCACTTCCTCTTTCACAGCCTGTTGCAAAGCCTCCGAAGTGGTAATCAGCATCGCCTGACTGTCCACACCGTGTTCAGCCTGGCTCAGCAGATCCGCAGCTACAAATACCGGATTCGCCGTTTCGTCCGCCAGCACTTCCACTTCCGATGGACCGGCGGGCATATCAATCGCCACATCACGCAGACTGACCAACTGCTTCGCTGCCGTCACATACTGGTTTCCCGGACCGAATATCTTATAAACCTTCGGCACGCTTTCCGTTCCGTAAGCCATCGAAGCAATAGCTTGCACGCCACCTGCCTTGAATATCCTGTTCACCCCTGCCACCTGTGCGGCAAAAAGAATAGCAGGATGCACCCTTCCTTCCTTATCCGGCGGCGTGCAAAGTACAATCTCCTTGCAACCCGCAATTTTCGCAGGCACAGCCAGCATCAGCACCGTAGAGAACAGAGGAGCCGTTCCTCCGGGAATATACAATCCCACCTTTTCAATAGCCACCGCCTTTTGCCAGCACGTCACGCCCGGCATGGTTTCCACCTTCTTGCCCTCAAAGCGCTGTGCGGCATGAAAAGTCTCTATATTCTGTTTAGCCAGACGGATAGCCGCCTTCAGTTTTTCATCCACCAGCATCTCCGCCTCTTTCAGTTCCGCCTCCGTCACCGCCAGCGATGTCAACTCCGCCTTATCAAACTTTGCCTCCATCTCCAGCACCGCACGGTCACCGTCCGACTTCACGCGGTCTATAATCCCCCGCACCGTATCGAACAGGTTCTCAGTATTCATCACCGGACGTTTCAGTATCTCCGCCCATTGTGATCTATCCGGATTATTTATTAATTTCATGATTGCATATTTATAAATTAAGAATGAAGAATGAAGAATGAAGAATTTGGCTGCGCTATGCAAACATGCCGCAAGGTAATTCTTCATTCTTAATTCTTAATTCTTCATTAAATTATCATTTTTTCAATCGGCAACACCAAAATTCCTTCTGCCCCCAGCGACTTCAGTTTTCCGATAATCTCCCAGAAGCACTTTTCATCCAGCACCGTATGTACCGAGCACCACCCTTCCTGTGCCAACGGCATCACTGTCGGACTCTTCATACCCGGAAGCACCTGGATAATCTCTTCCAAACGTTCCTTCGGTGCATTCATCAGCACATACTTCTTATCCTCTGCCGTCTTCACAGCATCCATACGGAAAAGCAACTCTTTCAGGATTTCCTTTTTCTCGTCACACAGATTCCTGTTACCAATCAGCAACGCTTCCGACTTCATTACCACTTCCACCTCTTTCAACCGGTTGCTCACCAACGTAGAACCTGAACTTACAATATCAAAAATGGCATCCGCCAGCCCGATACCCGGCGCCACTTCCACTGACCCCGTGATAACGTGTATCTCCGAATTCACCTTCTGCGTCTTCAGGAAAGTGGAAAGAATCCCCGGATAAGACGTCGCAATTTTCCGTCCTTCAAACCACTGCACTCCGGGATACTCTATGTCCTTCGGAATAGCCAGTGATAAACGGCACTTGCTGAATCCGAGACGCTTGATAATCTCCGCATTCTCATTCTTCTCCACATATTCATTCTCACCTACGATGCCTATGTCCGCCACTCCCGTAGCCACCGACTGCGGAATATCATCATCACGAAGAAACAACACCTCGATGGGAAAATTGGACGACTGCACCAGCAGCGAACGTTTCATTACACTCAGTTTTATATCCGACTCTCCCAAAAACGACATCGTCTCATCATACAGACGACCTTTAGCTTGTACTGCAATTCTTAATAACATAACTTTATTTATAATTTTACGATTTAACCATTTACAAAAACTAAACCAGACTTAACTAAACTCCCTAAAACAAAAAACGAGGCCTGCCATTATCCGGCAAGCCTCGTCATTCATTGTATCTTCAATTTATGCACATACAACCATACGCCTACCGATTATTCGTCAGGTAATGATGATGGTGATGATGTGCAACAATATTTTTCATACGATTCTTTTGTTTTGATGCGACAAAAGTAAACTATCTGTTTGAAACTTCCAAAGAATTATCACAAAAAGTTTCGTTTTACTATCATTTTCTTAGTTTTGCAATCAAATCAACGGCAGAATTTCCTCCTTCTCCACCTCACAATGATGAAAGAACATCTCCTTCTCCGACTTCTCCTGCGAGAATGTGAAATAAGTACATACCGATTCGGTACACAGCTCTCCCGCCTCATTATAAAGTTTTGCATCAATAATCACAATATTCCGTTTCTGCTCGCGTATGGACGCCCGCAACACCACATGCGAATCAGTGGTAGCCACCGACTTGCGGAAACGCGTCTCCATCTTCGAGGTCACCCCGGTAGTCTGCAACTTACGGATTATCACCCAGCCACAAATCTCGTCAAGCAACACCGACTGAATTCCGCCGTGCAACGTCTTGAGCCAACCTTGATACTCCGGACGCGGCTTCCAGATGCTCACCACCTCGTCGCCATCCTCATAGAACTCCATTTTCACACCAGCCTCATTATTAGGAGCACAACCGAAACAGTTGTATCCTTCCATATCTTTCCACGGGTTGATAATCTTCTTCATACAGTCTCGCTTTTTTTATATAGTCTTATTCATAATATACATACTCGCGTTCTTCGTACACCACAGGCACGTCATTCACATATTTAATCCTGATTTTCCAGTTGCCACGGCCGTCTTTGTGGAACTTATAGACGTACTTCGTTTCCTCCGGTTGACCGTCGAGTTGTTCCGTACCCGAAATCATCTCACCTTTCGCATTGTACCGATACGTATACACATTACTTCCCGTTCCGGGAAGCAACAAATACTCCTCTCCCACAATGCGTCCCTGGAAATTATACGCTCTCCGGACCGGATAAACCGGTTCATCCCCTTCGGACCGGATAAGCACTTTGCGCTCCACTTGTTGCCCATAGGAATCATATATATAACGAAATTCCTGACATTTTGTTCCATCCGCCTTATAGCCCACTTCCTGCACCGGATTTCCCTCCAGATCATAACGGAACACATCTCTCCACACCGCTTCCCCTTTTCCATCCAGCACCGAACAGTGCTTCAGGCGACCTTCTTTGTCATACAGATAATCCTTGCTTCCTGTCAGCACATTTGCCGGAGTATAATAACTTTCTTTAGACAGATTGCCATTTTCATCATATTCATACCGGATATTCTTTGTAGGCACTCCCGTTTCCGAAAATACTTCTTCCCCGGTCTTCCTCCCGTTTTCATCAAATTCACATACAAAGAACACCCCTTTCTTTTCTCCCTTATCCACAGCCTGCGAACCTTTCGGCACAGCCACATACGAAGTCTGCCGCACCTTCTTCACTTTACCATGCACGGGCAATTTCTCCCGGTCATTCCTGCTACCGACATATTCTATATCCCGGCAAACAATGAATTTCGGCTCTCCATCTTCTCCGCAACCTTCAAATCTCTCTATCCAGTTGCCTGCTTCATCTATTTTTCTTATAGGGTTCTTCTTCTCATCCTCTTTCACTACCCTCAGCTTCCCCATATGCAACACACCCATCCTTTTCAAGACTGTCGTATCCCATCTCTCAACGGAAAATTCTCTCAGGCGCTCCAATTTTTCGTCCGAATCATGCAATATCACCACCTGTTCCGGCTGCCCGTCCACACTATACATGATTTGCCTTCCCCGCGTCGAACCCTTCTTATAATCATGATTATACTTCTTCAGCACCTTTCCCTCTTCATTATACAAGGCAGAGACTATCCGGATGGTATCTCCCTGCCCATCCATAAAGACAATGCAGTTCAGACGGCCTTTTTCATCATATGTATAGTCCCAGCAATCGCTCACTCCCCTGTCCGCCGTAGCATAAATTTCACGCGATACCTGTCCGTCGGCATTATAGAGATACACCAGTTTTCCATGCGGGCTACCGTCCGGTTTCAACCTGTTCTCCACAATCTCCCGGCCCTTGCTGTCATACTTCACAAACTGGATGTAGTCCACAACCTTACCCGTCACCCATGAGGTATCCTTCAATACAGGCTCATAAACCACTGTACGTATATTTTTAACACCCGGATAATCTCCGGCACAAAGCTCAGCCGGAATTATGATCAACAACAGGAAAGAAACAATTATTTTATACTCCTTCAAAATTCTCATATTCAATAGTGTTTTTCAATAATCTTGCCACAAATGTAACAATACTTCGGCACGCACAAAAAAAGACGGGAAGTTTTTTACTTCCCGCCTCCATTTACCCAACGTCCTGAAACTCTGCTTTTACTTCAAAACAAGGACATTCTTTTATCCTTTCCCACGGATCGACGATACCGTTATAGTTCCTGTCAGGACTCAAATCCCGGTGTCCCACAACCTTCGCTTCCGGATAACTCTGCAACAAGGTGGAAACAAGACGGTGCATCGCCTCCGTCTGCCGGGATGTACGCGTGTCGGCAGGACGCCCGTTCGCATCCAGTCCGCCCTCATAACACACCCCGATACTATCCGCATTATATCCCCGTGCATGTGCTCCCGGCACATCTTCGGGTCTCATCAGTTCCACTTGCCCCGACTTTCTTCGCCGCTTTTTTTGAAGCCCCAGTCTTATCAGAACAAAATATCTTTTTATATTTAGCTATACCGGAAATACAAACATTTAGATTGCAAATAATATACTTAATACCCGATTACCGTATCTAACACGCAAATCAGTCTTTTACATTGTATCCTGTTAATATTTTTTTCACCAGTAATTCCTTCTAAAAGAAAATCTTCATCATTTGATTCTATGATACTTGCTTTCAATTTAGAAACCGACTGATAATCATCACATTGTGCTAATTTTATCAATAGTTCGATGAAAAGTTCAATATACTGCGATTGGAGCCAAATATTCTCTTCACGTATCTTGTCATACTGCTTTATCAACAATTGCTTAGCAATTAAATAACGATAATAAAATATACGAATTTGCCTAGGGTTGGCTTTGGGATATAACTGAAGTTTTCTTCTTAAAACATCTATTTCATAAGAAGTTAGTTTTAAATTAGACTCGATATCTACATTTGGGCTATTTTCAGTTCCAACACCACCATCTTGATAAATTTCACCATCTTCAGAATTAACATCCAAAGCGTGCTCGGCTGAACTTTCATTGTCATTAGCCATAGCAGTCTCTTGCGCATAATTATAGTTATTATGTTCATCTGGCTCCTTTTCTTGGAATAAGTTAGAAAAGGAAGTTGGAACAAAAGAATCTCTATCCTTTTTTGTCAGTTCTAAAAAGAATTCATCTTTTTCATCGGAAGTCAGACTCCCAAGTTTAATCCCAATGATAAATAATTTATCCATATACTCACAAACTAAATTATCTATCGACAAATTCTCCACCCCAGTTTTTGTAAAATGAATATACTTCAATTTTATAGCACGCTTCAATATACGGTCATCGATCGCTGTCACTATAATCAATTTTCTAGATAGCTCTTCATCGTCTAACATTATTCTCAACGAATCAATCAATTTAATAATTTTATCTTCACTGCACCTATCTATATCATCAACAAAAAGCAAAATTTTTCTATTTCTATCCCTACAATACTTACAATTATTGTGACCTTTAAAACCAACCCATGCTTTGATTAAATTCTTTAATTCTTTTTGTACTTCAGCTTGTATTCCCAAGACATGAGTAAAAGATGCTTTTGAATAATATTTATTAAATAACTCGCGTGCAGAATTTTTAAATCGAAAAACTAAAGTTATTATACTTAATATTGTAGCAGCCCCTAAAGATGTATATATAACTTGGAATAACTTCAATTTATCGTCAAAAGAAATACCAAAAGAGACGAACAGAGAAATACAAAAATACATCAAGAAAAACAGAACGTTATACCACCCAAGACGATAAAAATTCAACTTGAATCTACGATATAATTTTCCAAAAATGTTCGTCGTTGAATTATAATATGAATCTGCTATTTTTTCATATAGATATGCCCAAACAGCAGGAGTTTCTTGGTATTTCCAAGCCTGAAAATCTACTTTATAAAAGCTATTTTTCTTTTCCAAATTATCCCATGTATATTTCATTAGAAAAGTTTTACCCCTACCCCATTCACCGAAAATTCCAATCATCCGCCCAGACTCATTGGGCATTATATTTATAAGATTTGCTAATTCTTCTGCAATATCATTGACACCTATAACTCCTTCTAAAGAATTATCACGAAATAATATTTTTGCTTGTGACCCCACAAATACAGCAGACTGCTCATTAGCATCATTTTTTTTGTCATCTTGAAAGAATAGTTCAGGAACTTTATGTATACCCCCTGTATAATCAATTACTGTCAGATATTCCTTTGCCGGATACGGTCCCAGAAAATTAGAAATTAATTTAAAAAATACAGTTTCAGACTTTATAGGTTTTAGTATAATCAGATATTTAACGTTAGGCAAAACTACTCCATCAGCTAATAATTCGACAGTTGTCAACACCTTCAACTGATCATCATTCTTAAATCTCTTTATCGTGTCGGAAACAACTGCCCTCTCACTATTTGAAACCACAGCTCTTGCATAATTCTCCTGCCCTGTTATCTTTATTATTTCTGCTGATATTTTTTTTGCGTAATCTATATTTTTACAAAAAATAATGGCTTTGTCATTACTAATAAATTCTAAAATTGACTTTGCCAATGTTGAAAGATATTCAACTGATAATTCTTGCTCGTTGAATTCAAAAGAATCAGTTGGGATTACTATTTTATAGCTAGTTAATACTCCATCATTAATAGCTTCATTCAATGTGTATACATAAGCCACGTTCCCAAAATAGGCAGAAACAGAATCATTTATAACCGATGTTACACCAATTTTGCAACTCACATCAAAATGATGCAATAAATTTATAAAATTGGAAGAACTAAAAGGAAACCTTTCACAATTAAAAAAAACAATAATATCATAATAGGTTGATGGTAGTTTTTCAAAGCCATTTGTCAATGTAGGAGTACGTATATTACATATTGATATAGTCGGTTGTGCATCAGTAATAGATTTCAAGACCTGTACACTATCAAATTTTTCCAATGCCAGCCTTTTTATACTATCCGCTACTACAGACCTATCAACAAGGAAAAGTATTTTTTCTTCTTTAACGCCGCCCCTGCGTTGATAATACTCATACACTATATTTATTATTGTGAAGCTCTTCCCCGTCCCGGTCGGCATCGAAATTAAAATTCTACTCTCCTGATGAATAAGTGGAATAACTTTCTGTATAGCTTCCTGTTGATAATGCCTTAATCCTTTATTTTCCATTTTTTGCGTTATGATTGTTCCAACAAATATACATATAAAGGAGATACAAAGCAAAAATTATATACTACAATATATATACAAGAGGTATATAAAACGGAAATATTGTAATACAAGCACATACAAGTTCGGAATAAGAGGGTGCAGTTCAAAAATATTTTGAGACACCCTCTTATTCCTTAATCCTCCGGCATCTCCCCCGACCGTATCCACTTCGCATACGATACCAACGACTCCCCGCTCATAATCTTTCCCGTCGATTCATTCACCACATCCATCACCGCAGTCAGCGTACGGATGATGCGTGAGTAATTTTCCTCACCATTATAGCGCAGCTTCCCTTGCTCTATCAGCTTCACAAGAATCTGGACAACGACTTTCGGGTTACCGTAATACTCCACCCTCGCGGGCGTGTCATTTTTCTCTGTTTGCCTGATCTGCTTAATCAAACTTTTTTTTATCAACACATACCAGCAACTCTTCAACGAGAGCATACTCGCGGGCACTTGCTATTTTCAGTGCATCGCGCAATTCTTCAATTTCCATAATTAATAAAGTATTTAAAAATAATGTATTAAGTCAACCGTCATCGCCTTCTCTCTCTTACATAAGAACGATGCCCGTAAATTATAATCACCACAAAACAAATAAAAGGAAGTACGAATGAAACATTCACAGCAGGCATACCGAACAAGGTTTGCATATCAATAATACTCGCCTGAAGCGGTGGCAGCACCGAACCGCCCAGAATCGCCATTATCAAACCCGCAGCACCAAACTTTGCGTCATCACCCAATCCCTGTAAAGCTATTCCGTAAATCGTAGGGAACATTAATGACATACAGGCAGATACACCCACCAGACAATACATTCCCCCGATATCCTGAATAAAGATAACTCCAATTGTAAATCCACAAGCCGCAATAGCCAGAACCTTCAACAGCAGCCCCGGACTGAGATAGCGCAAGATGAAAGTGCATATAAACCTACTTGCACAAAAGATAATCATCGCCACAATGTTATACTGCTGCGACAACACTTCCGCCGCCTTTTCTCCCATCCCCTGAGACATGAATAAACGTGTGCCATATTGTATGACAAACGTCCAGCACATAATCTGGGCACCGACATAAAAGAACTGGGCAATCACCCCTTCCCTGTAATAACTGATAGAAAAGATACGTTTCAATGTCGGAAAGAAGTTGATGTCATGAGATTGGTCGGCATTCTTTGGCATTTTCACCATACGAATCAGTATCAACATCACCAGAATCACAATGCCGATAATCAGATAGGGAGCAATCAATACACCTAAATCAGAATCACGAACCGCTTCGAAATCAGTAGCAGAAAGCTGACTGCGTTCCATCGTATCCATTGGACTCAAACGATTCTGTATAAAATTCATTGCTACATACATTCCCAGCAACGATCCCATCGGATTGAACGACTGAGCCAGATTCAAACGACGGGTAGCCGTTTCCTCCGTCCCCATCGAGAGGATATAAGGATTACTGCTGGTTTCAAGAAACGAAAGCCCGCACGTCAGGATGAAGTAGGCTATCAGAAACGGGTAATAGCTTCCCGAAAGCATAGCCGGAAAAAACAGAAATGCTCCGAAAGCATACATACCCAATCCTAAAAGCACTCCCGCCTTATAAGAAAATTTACGTATGAACATAGCTGCCGGAAAGGCCATGGCAAAATATCCGCCATAGAAAGCAACCTGTACCAAAGCACCATCCGTAACGCTCATACGAAATATTTTGGAAAAAGCTTTCACCATCGGATTAGTGATATCGTTGGCGAATCCCCACAAGGCAAAGCAACTCATGATTAATATAAACGGAACCAGATAGCTCACACCATCCTTACTTATTATTGAAGTCTTCTTTGTGTTATTCATAAGATAAAAGGGTTCTTACTCACAGTTTATTACAATGCTTTTCTATAAAGTTCAAGAATGATCTCCTTAGAAACTTCACGCGGATTGCCCGGTGTGCATACATCCGCAAAAGCCGCCTCCGACAGGCGTTCCAAATCATTTTCTTCAATTCCCAACTCAGATAAATGCTGTGGGATGCCTACACGCATGGCAAGTGATTTTACGGCTTCCACAACTACACGAGCCGCTTTTACATTGAACACTGTAGGTTTCTGCTTGATCTCACTAAATATCTCATAAGGTATTCCGGCAGATTTAAGTACACTCAGCACTTTATCCGCCACTCCGTACTTGATAAGATCCTTATCTGTTACAACAAAAGCTTTGCGCAATCCCAAACGGGTTATTTCTTTTGGAAGCACTTCACGCGCTCCCGGTCCGAAGTATGATACTTCGTTCAATATAAATCGATTAATCATGATTTTCAATGTTATATTATTACCTATAAAAACTACTTTCTGAAAGCTGCCAATTTATTCCTATAATATGTTTCCACATCTTTCCAATGATAGTAAGGAGCAAGTGTACTCTCCACCGGAAGTTTCATTTCCTGTTCATTAAGCAACACTTTCACCAGAATATCATCGCTCCCTTTTTTACGATAAAAAACGAACTGGATGTTGCAAGCCATCGGGAAAATCTTGTAATTGCGCCAGGTCTCGGCAAGACTGTTCAAGTCGGTAGTCTGATAAGCGCAATCGCCCAACTCCAACAGACATGCGAGAGGAAGTACACAAGATTCATGTCCAAAACGTAAAGTGGCGCTATTCTCTTTCTTCACAATGCAACTATCCGCCGTATTCAGTATATTTTCCAACAGATTTGCTTCCAGATAAGGCATTTTTCCTTTTGTAAGCGGAGACGGACCGTAATCAATGTACCAATTTGCATTATTTAGCAGCCACATGTCGTAACACTCTTCTTTGGTAAAAAGAGAATAGAGCTTGATGTCCGTGTCGTGATTTTGCATAATGACCGCAAGTTCAAACAAGTAACTCATCAGCTTCTCTGCATCCACTTTCCACCTCACATACTCTTCGCTATTGAAAAGCGACTTCATCAACCGTTCAGGATGAAGGTGTTCTTTGCGGAACGCAGCTTTTGCAGTCAGAACTTCGTCCGTCCGACGCTGTTTCCTGTAGTAATCATCCTCATTGTTCATATAATACATATCGTAATAGCTTGCATCATTCTTTATCTGCAACTTTGGATTCTGCGATTGCAGTTCCAGACATTCCGCCATCATGGAAAGAATACAACGGATCACAACCGTGGAGCGTGCATCGACTGCTGTTGCTCCCTGAAAAATTTCAGGAAAGTTATTATACATTCTTTGGGCGATCCCCCTGTGCTGGCGTACTCCCAATGGAGTCAGCTCTCCATATCTTCCTTTTGCCATCCTCGCAAGGCTGTCGACAAGATAAAGTGTCTTTTTCCCCAGTTCGGTTAGTACTTCATCTTTCTCTGCTTCGCGAAGAATCGCCAACGGCTTCGTGTAATCATTCGGATTCACCCGATAACGGGAACCATGACGGGCATAATGACTCAGATAAAAAGGTTTATATCCTTTTGGAGGAGCAGTCATTGCAAAATCAGGTTCGGGATAGGCATAATGATTGGCTGCCGAGAGATGTATATTGGCAAATATTTCTTCCTTAGCGGTCTGGGCACTCATTCCGAGTGCCAGACCACAAAGAAGGATAAATAAAAAAAATCGCTTCATTTTCTCTGAAATTAAATCTATTCACTAACGTATGGACCAAACTTATTGACTATAGTCAAGTTTGATTTTCTGGCATCCAATACATATACTTCATATTTCCCATCAGGATATACTCTGATTACAATATGCCCTTCTTTAGCTTTTACACCCCGGGAAAACCATGGACCGATACCTATACCCGTCTCTTCATGGTAATATGTCATAAAGATATCCCTCTTTTGAGTACCGACATTTGCTGACAACAACCGCTGTCCAACCTCGGGACCCGGATGATCCGGACTCCACGATTGAGCTACCACCACTTTAGGATCGAGTACATCCAAAAAGTTTTTGTTAGTGGCATCACGATTACTATGATGATTAAGAGACATTGCCGAAACTTTTCCTATCATTGGTGCCATTGGAGTTTCAATATCATACCATTCTGCATGATCCTGATCTATCAAACCGGAATTATCTCCACCGGCATAATACTTAAATTTACCATAAGTAACTACAAGCGCCGTTGACATTTGGTTATCATTAAACTTCCCATTCTTAGCCAACAACTCTTCCACTGTAAACAAAGGAGTTGTATTTTTACCTTTGCCCGTCCATAACAAGTTATTAGACTTTATATTCCTGATTTCAAAGCCGGGATAAGATTTCGGATCTTTTTTCAGCACAAATTGCTTGTTTGAACCGATATCAAACTTTTCCAGTTTCATCCCATTATGTTCTTTTTGATAATCCAGAAACTTCAGTAGATTGTGAAATGTAAGTGGTTCAACACCCCCATTTCCAGACTCATTTGTTCGTAAATCAACCGGAAAATTATAATCCGGATAATCTCTGTCCACATAAGTTTTAATGGGAATCACATCACCAAGTTCTGTCAATCCGGTCAATCGGTATCCGTTTTCAGAAGTACCGGAAGCAGCACGCACACTACCGTAATGATCGGAATGGAAATGAGTCAGAAGAAAATAATCTATTTCCGGCTTTTCATGTCCAAGCAGATTAGTGACATAGTTAATAATAGAAGTTCCTGCCGTATAGCTACTGTTAGGAAACACCTGAGGAGCAAACATTGGAGCATACTTTTCGTCAAATGCTTCATTATCAAAATCACCGGCATCAATCATCATAGAAGTTCCATCCGGAAGAAGCAAAAAAGCACAACTTCCCCGACCGGTATTGATGTGATGAATATCCAGATAACCTTTTTCCCATTTAGGGAGTTGAACTTGTGCCACAACAAAGACAGCACACAAAATCATTACTAAAAATAAAAAATTTCTTTTCATGGTTATTTTCATTAATTATTCATAATAGCTTTAACAGAATGGTTGAACTGCCCGTCAGTGGAAGTAACAGAAATTACATAAAACTGATTGGCTCTCAAGACCGCATTGAATTGAGTGATTAAAACGACGTTATTGCCGACAGTTACGTTTTTCCGACCTTCGTATACTTGTTTTCCCGCTACGTCCGTTATTCGGATGAGAAGTTCGGTTGGCTTTTCAAAATCATAACTTATTTTTATCTGATCATTTTTACAATCAGCTAGAATAACAGGCTGATTCAATGTACTGTAAACCTGTTTTGGCTCCATAGTACGAGTGATTGCCCGGGTTGGTATTCTGTCAATATACCAAAACCTATTGCCTTCTCCTGTGGCATATTGTATAATAGGAGCATAATTAGCAGTTGAAGCATTTTTGACTACAGCAAACAAGCCAGAACGTTTGTTTTTCAACGTAAAAGCCGTTACAAATATTCCCGGTGAAATTTCAAAAAGTTCACGCTTTATTCTCCACAAACCATTGCCACCGTGCGTTCCATACTGAATAAGTGGTTCGCCCTGCTGTAGACTTGCATTTCTTACCACCATCTCCTTACCGCTATTGGTATGCACCAAAGTTACATAACCAAATTTTTCGAGCCTTACGCTCCAGCTTGCATTGCTCCCCTCATCAGCAAATTGAATAACCTCCGCCCCATCAGCAGTAGACGCATTTTTCACCACTATCTGTTTCCTACTATTGACATTCTCTATCGTATAAGTACCTTCCTTTAGCGGGGAATCGTTATAGTAAACCCTTTCAAGTATCCAAACATCATTTTCACCACTGCCGATCCGATATTGAGTAACAGGAGCATTTTCTTCTACAGAAGCATTCTGTACAGCAACAAAAAGATAATTTTCCGCATTCCTAATATAATATTCTCCACTCTTCCCGGTTGGATAGAACTGCCATTTGGAGACTTTGGTATCATCAAAATTAGCCTGAAATATAGCGTTACCCAAACTCTGGGTACCGTCAGATGTCATAAAAAGTTCTGATAGGGTATTGAACAACCGACATGAATTTTCTCCGGCAGCAATATGTATACTCCACACATCGGCTCCCACATCTCCAATATCCAAGGAAGCATCCTTACTGTGCTGAACCAACCTCGCTCCAGAATATTCACTTCGGTCTCTGACAGTCAAATATTTGCCGCTTTTTTTATTTTTCAACCGATATAGACCGTCTTCTATATCGTAAGCAGCGTTTGGCATAGACTCCCCAAAGCTCCAATAGGATTTTTCACCTCCATCAGATGACTGAATCAATTTTTCATGAGCAACTCCAGGTTCCATTGCTATTGACAGATACAAATTACTATGCTTATTTTTTAACCTGAATAATTTGGTATTGCCAATTACGTTATCCAGAATCCAAACCTCATTATCTGTTCCTCTTTCTTCATATTGAATAATATCCGCTCCGGTCTGTTGTGATGCGTCTTTTACCACCATCAATTTACCGGAATGAAGATTTTTTATACGGCATTCGCCATTTCCTGAAGAAGTGAGTCTCCACTCTTCATTTCCAATATCCAGTCCTCCCAACTGTATCCTCGTGCCATCTTCCTTGCTGGCACCAGCTACAACGGCAAGCGAGTTTAGATAGTTATTCTTAATCCTTACATATTCCCATAATGGCAATTCGGCTGTATGCTGTACGGATATTTGGTCGTCAGTAAGCTCCACATTATAAATTTTAAGATCATCATACGAACCGTTCAGCGGGTAGGCGTTTTGATCGCATCCACCCACATACAGATATTTATTACCACTAAAATCTTGTGCTCCAAGCCATATATACGAATAAGCCTTTATTGTACTTGGTTTATACATCACCATTCTCGTATAATATTCACCTTGAACTACAAAAATGTGATACCAGCCTTCTTCATTGAATTCAGCAGGTTTATATGCCCACAAATACCAAGGTTGTCTGGTTCCGTCCGTTTTGGGTATATATCTGTTGAACCCTACAGTCGCCTTCCTTCTTCCAAGCCCTCGCAGAGTTTTACCGCTCTCCTCACTCACCCAGTTATATAATTCGTATTTAGTGTCTGCTTCTGTAAACGGAATCGGTCCTTCAGGTATTGTAGACGGATCAGATATATACACCCATAATGAAACGGTATGTTTATTTTCAGCAGGAAATCCCGTCACTCCTACTCCAGCTCCTTTACCGGAGAACTGAACTGCTCTGTCAGCATTCCCAAAACGATCTTTAGTCCGCTGAAAGCTTCCCTTTGTGACTCCAAGAACTTTTCCAGCCACAGATTCATATTCGGGCTGCCCTGTATCAAAAGCCAAATGTACAACGGGATCCGGCACCTCAGGCTGTGATTTGGCATTCCCGATACATACGAAAAGCAAACAAATAGTAAATATTATAATATTTCTATTTCTATTGAATTTAGTTTTCATAATGCTTTATTTATAATGAACGTTTTCCTATAGTATTTAAATAATCAAAAAGAACTTCCAAGCGGTCGGAAATAATCAGGTCTGGCGCATGAGATGATTGTAGTAGCCAATCCCAATCACATCGGCGATCTGTTCCTTTCAAATTAATGATACTATATTTAAATTTTCTAGGAACCCAACACCCTTTCTCGGTCTCCGGCCACATTGGAAATTGAATAACACGCGTGTTTTTAGCTCTCAACCAGTTTAAAATATTAGTATAAGTTCTCCCCTCAACAGTAACCTGACGCGTTAACATTGGATCTGAATCTTGAAAATAAATCATTTCAAAGCCCTCGCATCCTGCATTTATAAATGCTTTCATTTTATTAATCAAATCAGGATCTTTATCTAATAATTCCGAATAAACAGTGGGAGTGAACATTTTTACCAATTGCTCTTTATCCTCTTTATTCGCTACTAAATTTTTAATAGATTCCGGAGTAGGGAAAAACTGTATTTTAGTTTTAAATGTAACTTGATTCACCATTCCAAGTTCTTTCACTAAATAATACATTTGAGGAATAACGTTCTCAGCTTTGTCAATACTCACTAAAGCTTTATTTTTACATTTCAAAAGAGCCTCACGTAAAGTTGCCAGTTTATATTCACTAACCTCACCTGTAACTTCTTTTAGTTTCAAATTCTTAAGTTCATCCCAAGATTTATAATACTCAAAGGTAGCTCCTTCACCTTTCCTAACAATCCCATGTCCTGTAGTAAGGCGATCTAAGCCGTAATCGTGTAGTAAATAAAGAACATCATCGTCTGATTTTGTAATATCAAACTCTATCATATCTGCTCCCAAGTCTATTGCAGCCTGTATAGCTGGAAGGGAATTTTCCGGATAATCCTTCCAATATCCTCTATGAGCAGATATCATAATATAATTCGGATAATTAGCAGGATTATTAAAAACATCAATTAGTTTTTCTATAGGAAGACGCTGCGGTTGAGAATAGCAGAACTGTAAACCTGTTCCCCCAAAAAACAAAAGTAGCAGTAATAGTTTTTTCATAATAATACTTTTTAAGTTCAACAAATAAGATTCCTTAGTAGATTGCGAGTATTTAGGTGGTTTGTCCTATTTTGACAAACCACCTTATAATTGTAATTCTTTCAGTTTATAACTTAATTATACCCTTCGTTCTGTTTGGTCGCAGAGTCCGTATCGATTTGTCCTTGAGGAATAGGTTGTACATAGTTTAATTCACTTATTGTAATTCCACTATATCCGGGAGTTCTGGCAAAATATGCATTCATCACCTCAATAGCCTTACCTGTTCTTACCAAATCAAACCAACGATGGCCTTCATTAACCAGTTCTTTACGTCTTTCAAGTGCAATTTCCTCTTTTATCAACGTGGCGTCTCCCAACGAAACTTCATCAATACCTGCACGTTTCTTAATAAAATTCAGATATTCGTTTGATTTTGGCATATTGTTCTTTTCCGCATAACATTCAGCAAGCATCAGGAGAACGTCAGCATAGCGTAATACAATGATATTGCTACCTCCATCGGCAACAGTCGCAGAAGTTTGCTTCAATTTCCCTGTTCCTATAACTCCATTTTTAGTAATAATAAAATAAGCAGACTTACGCTTATCATTATCTGCAAACAACCCATAAACCTCTTTTGTAGGCAAATTATGCCCTAAAGCGCCACTGACAGTACCTGACGGACTGAACTTTTGGAAAGCCCGGCTACCTTCAGAATTACCATTTACACCTGACTCAAATTGTACATCGAAAATAACCTCTTTGTTCCCTTTATTATTCACATCAAATATATCAGCAGGTTCGTCTAACAAAGCGTATCCAAACTTTTCCACTTCCTGCAAATATTTCAAACTGTTATCATAATCCTTTAGAGTCAGATAAACTTTACCCAACAACGCAGCAGCAGCACCCTTGGCAGCCCTTCCTTTTTCAGCAGGTGTATCAGGAAGCATTGCAAACGCTTCGGTCAAGTCTTGCACAATCTGTTTGTACACTTCTTCTTTGGGAGTTCTCACCTGACCAAAGAAATCATTAGGATTGGTTGTTTCTTTCACCACCAACTGAACATCACCGAAAATCCGAACTAAATTAAAGTACATCAATCCACGCAAAAAACGCATCTCACCTTTAATATTCGTCTTTTCAGCCTCAGCCATATCAGCAATACCATCAACACGGTTCAAGACCACATTACATTGCTGAATACCTTTGTAATGATGGCTCCAAGCTTTATCAATTATGGTATTGGCCGAAGTCATCGAGAATAAATCCAATTGTCCATAATTGCCGTTATCATTCGCCGGAACCTCATCCCATGTGTTATCAGACGGAAGCTCGCCCAAAACTAAATTTGCCAATTCATACACGCCTTCAGCTTGCAATATCCCGTATGCAGAATTTACTCCTTTTCTTAACTGTTCAGCATCTTTATAATAATTATTCAATACATTCTGCATTTCAGGAGTTAGATCAAGGAAACTTCCGGAACATCCGGCAAACAGAATTGCCGCTATTCCCAACATTATACTATATATTCTTAGTGTTTTCATATTCATTTCATATTAAAAGTTTATATTCAATCCCAAAGAAAAAGTACGAGGTACAGGATAGTTATAACTTTCCAACCCTTGATTCAAAGCGTCTGCTGCGTTTCCATTCAAACTCATTCCTTTGTACGGAGTCAACAGTAATAAATTGTTTGCCAGGAAATAAACCTGAGTTCGCTGAAGTCCCAAACGATTAATAAAGGAAGAAGGCAGTTCATAAGAAAACTTCAGACTACGGATATTAAAGTTCGAAGCGTTGTAGAAGAACTTATTTGAAATACGTGCTTCCTTACGCGCACTGGAGAAATTTCCCATATTAGGAGTTGCATAAGTTCCATTAGGATTATTGACCGGATGATAGCGGTTATTAAAATATTCTTTTGTTGTAACTGCAAAACCTTCTCCGGTATCCATATATGTGGCTAATGCTGTACTATAAAGTTTCTTACCTAATTCACTATATAAATCCAATGTCAACTCAAAACTTTTATAACGGAATGTATTATTCCAACCAAGCACTACTTTAGGTAGTGGAGAACCAAAACTTTTCTTATCTTTTGTATTAATAACATTATCATCATTTTGATTCTTGATAATATAATCACCTATTTGCGTTCCTGCCATAGCAGGGTACTTCTTGAAATCTTCGTCAGACTTATAAATCCCAATGATTTCATATCCATACAGTTCAGATATGGATTTTCCTACTTCTGTTATTGAAAAGCCTTTGCTGCCAATTATCTGGGTCTGTCCGGGTGCAAGTGCCAAAACTTTATTTTTATTTGTAGATAGGTTTAATGATGAATTCCATGAAACAGGCCCCATATTAACATCTTTTGCCGTAGAAAAACGTATCTCAAAACCTGTATTTCTTACTTTACCAATATTCTGCAACGAAGTAGTATAGCCAGATTGCTGAGGTACAGGCACACTCAATAACAAGTCGTTGGTATTCGCCAAATAAAAGTCTGCACTAATACCTAAATATTTGAATAAGGTAACATCCAAACCAATATTCCAGGTCGATGTCATTTCCCAAGACAAATCAGGATTAGGAGATGCATTTATGACTGTGCCGGGTGCCAAAGTGCCACCAAATAAATAATCATTATTCGACATTAATGCTTGGGCTCCATAGTTTGCAATCTGGTTGTTACCGGATTTACCCCAACTAACTCTCAATTTTGCGTAATCAATCGCAGAGCAGTTACTCATAAACTTTTCATTTGAAATCAACCAGGCAGCAGATAAAGCCGGAAACATTCCCCATTTTGTATTATCACCAAACCGGGATGAACCATCTCTACGCATGGAAGCGCTAAATATATATTTATCATGCCAGTTGTAATTTAAACGGGCAAAGTATGAAATCATAGCCCAAGAATATTGTGAGGGTTCTACTTTAAAAGAACTACCACCAGCTATATTTTTAATAGAACTATCGCCAAAGTCTGTAGCAGTGACTTTCAGTAATTCCTGATCTTCTCTTTGATAAGATTGTCCTAATAAAACCTGTATAGAATGTTCTTTTATTAGTTTATTGTAGGTCAATGTATTTTCAATCAAATAATTCTTTCTATTAGTATTACTCTGGGAGGCACTAATTGGCTGAGGAGCAGCAGCACGATATTTTCCGATATCCGAAGGGGTATAGAATTTGTAAATTGATGCATCATAATCGGCACCTATATTTGTTTTGAACTTGAAATCTTTAAATAATTTGACTTCTGCATACATATTACCAAAAAGTCTGAGCCTATCCGTTTTACGTTGTACTTTTTTAGATATGGCAACAGGATTTTCATATAATGCTCCATCCGTATCGGCATTTGCCTTAATCTGTTCGGATATAGCCAATGTTCCATCTGTATTATACGGAGCAAAGAAAGGATAAATACCTGTAGCTATATTAAGAAAATTACTACTCATTGCATCCTCATCAAAAGTATTTTGCTTAGAATAGCTCGGAGAAAAGGAGAAGCCAAGAGTTATAGTATTACTTGGCATCAACTTTAGGTTAACATTAGCAGAGAATTTATCAAAATCAGTACCAATGACAATACCCTCCTGTTTCATGTAGCCCGCTGACAATGAATAGAACGCCTTTTCAGAACCACCGCTAACAGATATATTGTAATCCTGCATAGGTGCTAATTGAAATATTTCATCCAGCCAATTCGTATTTGTCAAACCTTTCTCTCCATTCAAATATGGATAAAGATAATCAGGAATCAATTCACGCTTAGAAGCTCCATTTGCCTTTCTTACAGCAGTATCATCGGTCTCTTTCCGGACAGTGGGATTCTTATTTACATAACCGGTGTTACGTGCTTCAAGCATGTACTGAGCCATGTCATAAGCATCTACAAGTTCCAATTTATCATACCGTTGCTGTAGACTGAAAGTAGCTGAAAGAGAAACATTAGGCTTACTGGTCTTGCCACTTTTAGTAGTAATCATTATGATACCGTTTGCACCTCTTGAACCATAGATAGCCGTAGAGGCGGCATCCTTCAACACTTCAATAGACTGTATTGCACTCATATTGATACTATTAATATCCGAACCTTCAGTTAACGGGAAACCGTCTACTACAATCAAAGGCTTACTTCCGGCCGTCAAAGTTCCGATACCGCGTACATTGATAACAGGACTACCACCCGGTGCACCAGAAGGCAATGAAACTTGCACACCTGCCATTTTTCCAGAAAGTGCAGATGCAAAATTAGTAGATGGATAACTTTGTAAATCATTAGCTTTTACAGAAGAAATAGATCCGGTAGCACTTTTCACAGTAGTTGTTCCATAACCAATGACAACAACCTCATCCAGCATTTCTGTATCTTCTTTCAATACCACTTTTGCCAATGCTTTATCTTTAGCTAAGAATGTCATGGACTGATAGCCAATGAAAGAGATGGCAATTTTTGAATTATCCGGAACATTCGCTAATGTATACTCACCATCTACATTAGTAATAGTGCCCAAAGTAGTACCCTGCACTGCAACACTTGCACCAATAACAGGTTCGCCTTTCTCATCAACAATCACCCCGGAAAGGGTTATTTTCCGAGAAGCATTACCATCAGAATTTGCGGAAATCATACTTACCGCTATCGTATTATTATTCCTATTGAAATGAAGCTTTGTTTGTGTGGTAATTTCTGCAAGTACACTTTTCAGTGTAGCTTTCTTAACATCCAACGTTACACGAGGCGCATCATTCACCACCTGCTGATCGTAGAAAAACTTTAAATTGGTAATCTTGCTGAGCTGATTGAAAACATTCTCTACAGTTTCGCTTTGTACTTTCAGTGTGATGTCATTCTCCTTTGGCGACTGTGCAAACACCGGAGAGGCAAACAAACCTGCAAATAGTAAAAAAGCTAAAAACAGAATGCTATTTCCTGATTTCCCTTTATGGGTAAAAAGATTATTCATACATTTGTGTGTTTTAGTAATTAGACTTGATTTATTAAAACAAGGGTTATCCGGATACTTTATTCATACGGGTCGAAAACGAATGAATATTCGTCCGGTCTGCCATATAGGGACATTCCTGTGGAATGTTCCTATTTTTTTTGAGTGATCTAAGTAGGCGCTTTCATGTAATTTCAATTTATTAGGTTAAACAATAGGTATCTATTTATAGAATGTAATCTTTATCCCGTCTTTCCTGTATTTCAACTTACCACCGCTGATAAAGCTGATAGATTCTAACACATCGTCGAGACTACGATTGCCATGCTCACCGGAAATCTGCAACGTAGTGTCTACTTCGGGGGAGAAACTTATCTGACAACCGTACATGCGTTCCAGTTCCTTCGCCACATCACGTATCGGAGTACTCTGGAAACGAAGTTCTCCCTCACGCCAAACAGCCACTTCACGCACCTCCTTTCGTTTACTGTACTCACCGGATACTGTATTAATTATGACTTGTTCCTTTGCTTCCAAGCGCATCATAGCTTCAGGCAGATTAACCTGTACCTTGCCGTTCTCCACACTGACCGAAACTAATTCATCTTCTTTATAGGACTTCACATTAAATTGAGTACCCAGCACACGAACATCCAGTCGGGAAGTACCTACAACAAATGGTTGTTTCTCATTTCTGGCAACCTTGAAATACCCTTCTCCTTCCAACTCCACTTTACGCAAATCTCCATTGAAACGATTCGGATAACGGACATAAGAACAAGAGTTCAATTGCAATTGTGTACCATCGGGCAAGAGCAATTGCTTCTTTTCTCCGTAGCGGGTGAATGCTTCCAGATAAGTCACATTCTGCTCTTCAAGATACGCCAGATAGCGCATGCTGCCGAACGCTATGCAGAGAACCGCCGCCACACTTGCCACCACCACTGTTATCCGGCGGAACCAGGTACGCTTTTTGTGTTCAATGCGTTTCAGGAGTTGAGCAGCCTCTTTTTTATATTTCTCACGTTCCAGATCAGTAAAGTTTTGCTGACTGGAGGATTCCTCCCAAACTTCGGCAGCCAAATCATCAAGTACCTCACGAGACTCTGGAGTATGCAGTTCGTCCAGCAACTTACGGGCATCTTCCGTAGTATACAAATCATCTAAATAGCGACGAAACAGTGAAATATCTTTTTCAGTATCTTTCATAAGTAGTGTTTATGTTAGTAATACACGGGGAAAAGAAACATCTAGGGTGCGATTAACATATTTTATAACATATCGATTAAGATATTAAAAAGTCATATTGATAATCAGTCACTTACAAGGAATTAACTTCCTGCCAGCAAGGAGTTAACTTTTGGTTGACAAACTCTTAACTTCTTGTCGACAGGATATTAATGGCATTGGGTTGCAAGTCAATCACTGTATGCCCAGGCAGACAAGCAGCAAAATCAAATCGGCATATTCGCTGCCGGAATACTTTATAAGGTAAGTACGGATAATTTTCAGAGAAGAAGATATGTGTTCCTGGACAGTATTGACAGATATACCCAGTTCTCCTGCGATTTCTTTGTGTGAGAGTTGGGCTTCCCGACTCATTTCAAAAATTTCGCGCTGGCGGGGAGTCAGTTGCTCTAAAGCGCGGGAAAGGATAAATTTCAAATCATTCAGCATAACTTCACGCTTAGTATTATCAGTATAATCCAGTGCTTGTGAGAGAATACTTTCTTTGAGTTTCTCCTCATTGGCAGCATCTCGTAATTGATTCAGAAGGCGGTTACGGATAATCGTATATAAATAAGAAGAGAAAGAAGCATCAGGGTCAATAAAACGACGGCTTTGCCAAACCACCGTAAACGCATCCTGAAAAACATCTTCGGCATACTCACGTGACTTCAAAAAGCGCATGGCAAAATATATCAGACGATTCTTGTAGGCTGCATAAAGCTCACAAAAAGCACCCTCATCTCCTCCTATCAGACGGAGAACAAGTGCACGTTCATCATTAAGAATATCTGTTGCGTACATATAGCGTTTTTAAATTTCAGGCACAAAGGTATGGGTCTGATGTTACAAACGTATGTAAAATAGATGAAAGCAAAAAATAAAGGGAGATATTTTTTATCCAAAATTATTTCCTAAACGCTTTAATTGAAGATTATTTTTCTGAAGAGAGGAGAAAAAACATGCTTTCTATATAAGTCAAATGATTGACAGTTAAGTTAACGCCAGCAATCTAAAAAAAGAGAATACATATCTTAGTAGTATACATAAAGAGACTTACATTCACTAATAATATAAGTCTCGTTTTATTTTTTCTATTAATTCTCGTTTTAGAGCTCTTCCCTATTCTTTTTTATCCTCAGATAAGCACGGTCATCAAAAGAACAATTACCTTTTTGCACTCCTTTTGTACTCTTATACAACCGCATACACAGAGGATCTTTCTCCAAAATATCAGCAAGATAACATTCCGATTCATGCAAAGTGGAATACAAATGAGGATAACCGTCAGAAGACAACACCACCTCTTCCGCATCACCCACAGGGAAAATATTCACCTGTTTCATCTGCACGGGAAAGCCGTCAAACACAGGGAAGGCAAACCGCTGGCCTTCTACCGGACAATTCTGCAAAACAGCCTGTTTCTGCAGAAAAGGATAGATAAATTCCCGTCCCGGATCGTGAGATTCCAGATCTTTCACCGTAGCTCCGTTCAACAAAGCTACTTCATTGACCACCGCACGGGCATTCGCCATAATAGCATCAATTTCTTTCTCATTAGAGGAATACAGATTACCAATGATACACTGACAATCGCCCACTTGCCATACTTCATTCCGGGCATAGCTATAAATCACACCATTGGCCGTGAAACGTTTACCCGGCTCTACCTTCAGTTCATCAAGTAAATTATGCTCCACATAGAAATCATGTATTTTCTCTGTTATCCGGCCAATAGCCTCAGCAGCATCAATATCCTTCGGAAAATCACGTATAGCCTCCAAAGCAAGCTCCATAGCCAGGCGGCCGGTTTTCTTACCCTCATAAGTGAAGGTAGATTTAGCCGTCGCCCCATCAATCACCGCCGCAAAGTAGGGAGTAACAATAATGCCATCCTCATTGGTCTGCGGACTCTTCTTGCCTTTCAGGAAACACTCCTCAACCATAAAGTGAGGAATAGAAGGAGCCTGATATTCATTTTCCGACTGTAGATAGGTCCAATCGCGTTTACAATCCATTACTTTCGATTTATGTTTCAAATAATCAATCAGGTATGCCGGACGGTCTGTCTGTAAGATCGTTGCACCCAGATTATCTATCAGATATCCATAACCTTTATCCCGATTGGCCAGTGAACAATCGTCATCATGTCCGCCCGCATGTGTATCCCACAAGGTATTATACCAGATATGAGATTTCCCGGCCATTATCTTCTTCACTTCGTAAGGCAACGGATTGGTATCATGGGCGAACTTAAATTCAATAGCCACCGGTTTCAATACTCGAAGATAATCATTTAACTTCTGAATGGCATCTTTGTCATCCAAATTAACTTTCGGCATGAAGATTACTTTATCCAGATATTTTCCGTAATCACGTTTCACATCTTCCGCCGGAGCATTGCTTTTCATGATTACCAGATTGGTGGTTTCTGTCTTTTCTAACAGTTCATACACTTGGTCAAAATAGTCAAAAGCTTTATCCAGATTCAGCATAACACGCCCTTTGGCTGTCAATAGCGCTTCTTCAAGAGTAGGGACCTTGTAGATGGTCTTAATGTGACACCCGTTCCGCAATCGCATTTTTTTTATTTCAGCTAAAGTATAATCCTCCGGCTTACCTTTTCCTGTAGTCGTTCGGTCGAGAGTTTCATCATGCAACAAAATCAGTTGACCGTCTTTGGTACGGGCAAGGTCTACCTCTACAATATCAACTCCCATCTGAATAGCATTCTCTATAGCTTCCAATGAATTTTCGCAAGCATTCCGCCAATCACCACGATGAGCAGCAACCAGCACATCCGTAGACTGAGGATTAAAAAGTTTTGCCCTTATATCATCAAGCCTGTTCGCCCAAAGGGCGAAACAGGTTGATAAAAGACAAAACATGAATAATGCACATATTCTTTTTGTCATAATTGCTCAAATTAGATTAATAATAGCCCTCATTTTGCTCCTCTTCAATAGGACCTATAGGATCCAAGCGATCAATATGAGTCTGAGGAATGGGACGCAGTTTATGGTAAGGTTTAATAGCGGCTTCTGCATCAGAATTATATTTCTTCACCCATTCATATAATTTCTCCGTCCGCACCAAATCTTCCCAGCGACAGATCTCACCCAACAGCTCACGACCACGTTCATCTAACATAAATGATACAAAATCGCCGGTTGAAAGCTCAGCAGCAGTTACTTTTATATCATCATAAGTACTGTTCATGTCATTAATATCTCCTCCTTCAATTTCCCAGTATTGTGCAGTTTTCGTTTCTCCATCCGCCCATGCAGCACGTTCGCGAATTACATTAATATATTGAGAGGCCAAGTCAAAATCGCCTTTCCTGCCAGCAGCTTCGGCTGCTATCAAATAGGTTTCACCTAAACGCATACGCACCCATTCACGTGATGATGCTTTTTCTGCAACAGAAGGGCGATTGGGAGCCATGTGCTTAATGAGGGTAGGATAATGCTTGGAATCGTGCACCTCATACGGATAATAAGTATAAGATTTATTGGCACGTAGTTTCTTCATCTCCATACTGTTCTTTTTGAATCCGGTTTTCTCGATAGTATAATATATAGCCGTATCACCTACCTCAAATTTCTTTTTACCTGCTATCTGCCCTTTCGACGGATCAGGAGTGAAATAGATTTCACCTTTATCTTCAAGTTGTTCCCATACAGGAATTGTTTTTGCATAGTTTGACATATATGCCCAACGGAAACTCTTATAAAAACGAGAGTCGTTTTTACGGTCATAAAGATTGAATAAGACCTTATCAGTCGGACGATAACGTTTGTAGGGACGTCCATAGAATATATCACGTTCCATACCTGCTTCATCATCATAAACCGGCAACCAATACAGATGGAAGGTATTTCCATCGTCATTGAAAATAGGATTGGAAGTAAACTGTACGGCAAAAATCACTTCAGAATTTCCCATATTATTTATATCCCACAAATCTGCAAAGTTCTTTTGTAAGCGATAAGGACTATTCTTTATCACGTTCTCTGCAAAATAGAGAACACTATCCATATCTGTTGTCTGTTGTCCGCGAACATCCGTCACAGCACTACCTCTTGTCAGATACACTTTAGCCAGCAAATGTGAAGCTGCATAGGAAGTCGCTTTTCCCTTTTGTGAATCATCCACCTTTTCCGGTAAATATTCAACAGCCATACGCAGGTCAGTAATGATCTGTTTATATATATCTGCTATTGCAGTGCGTTTAAAGTCTGTACGAATCTCAAAACTACCTTCAGTAACCAAAGGCACTTTTCCAAATTGCTGCATTAATTCAAAGTATAAAAAAGAACGGATAAAAAGCATTTCGCCCAGCGAAATCATCTTTTTTGATTCGCTCATATCAGATTTCAGAATTTGATCCATAGCAATATTTGCATCACTAATGCCCTTATAATGGTTTTCCCATAAATCTGACAAAATACCATTTTCCGGATTCAATTGTGTGCCATAAGCATTGAATGATGTCTTATTCTTCCCATCACTTCCAGCAGTAAACAAATCCGTTCCTAACTCTGTTAGTACATCATATCGTTCACCACCACAGCCCCAACGCAAAAAACTATAAGCAGCAGCTACTGCTGCATCCACCCCCTGTTCGGTTCCATAATAATCGTAAGTCATTTTAGGAGCACCGTCCTCACTCAGCCAATTGGTACAACCTGTGGTTCCGAAAGCCAAGCTAATCACCAACAAAAATATATTTATTTTTTTCATATATAGTTACATTTTAAAATTACATAGAAAGATTTACACCAAACATCCAAGTACTATAACTTGGGGAAGTGCGTCCATTAGCCCCTTCCGGATCAACACCTGTGAAATCAGTAAAGACAAAAGGGTTATTAGCACTCAAATAAAACCTCACTTTATTCAACATCACTTTCTGTGTCAGATCTTTGGGCAAAGTATAACCCAAAGTAATATTTCTAACTCTCAGGAAATCCGCTTTATCATATCCGATAGTAGAGATATAATCTAACTTTTCCGTATCTGCACTTGGACGGGGAAAATCATTGGTAGGATTATTGGGAGTCCAATAGTTCACCCTAACAGAATTGGCGCGTCCTGGCTTCTCCATAAATTCGATATCATTCTTCAACATTCGTCCAACACTGGCATACAAGAAAATAGAGAAGTCAAATCCTTTATATTCAATATTATTCACTAAACTTGCCACAAACTTCGGACGTTTGTTACCTAAAATAATTTTGTCCTTATCTGTTATTTTATAGTCACCATCCACATCTCTGAGTTTGATGCTACCCACCGTAAAGTTACCTCCCTCTTCATTAAACTTTGCCATTTCATCCAAGTCTTCCGGTGTGTTCTGCCAAATACCTATCTTTTCGTAATTGTAATATACGTCAATCGGATTACCTATAAACCAACGGTTACCAATATCATCTGACTTTCCGTTATATAATTCCACTATTTGTTCTTTATTGGCAGAGAACATCCAGTCCGTGCTCCAAGTAAAGTTCTTGGTCTGAATATTACGTGTATTCAATATTATTTCAATACCCTTGTTACGCGTAGAGCCTACATTAGACATCACGCTGGAGAAACCGGATACCACCGGCAACTGACGCTCAAGCAACAAATCATGCGTATTCTGCAAATACAACTCGATAGAACCATTGATACGATTCTTCAGAAAACCAAAATCGAGCCCGATGTTCCATTGATCGGTGGTTTCCCACGTCAAAGCGTCATTAGCCATAAGAGAAGGAGCATAACCCATTATTTCCGTAGTGCCATTGTTATAAACATAGCGTTTCTTTCCAAGCTTTCCCCTCGTCTGATAAGGATCTACCGAAGAGTTACCCGTCTTACCATATCCTAAACGAAGTTTCAGGTTATCTACCCAAGAAAGCGACCGCATGAAAGATTCATCGCTAATTCTCCATGCCAGAGCCGCCGATGGGAATAATACCCATTTGTGACCGTCGGCCAAACGTGAGGAACCATCATAACGGGCAGAAACCGTCAATAAATAGCGCCCCAGATAATTGTAGTTGATACGCCCCATAAAAGATGCCATATTCCATTTCACATAATCGCTGTCTACGCCATCTATCAATAAACCGGAGGCCAAATCATAGTATTTTAAGACATCAGAAGGAGTGTTTTGCACGGAGGCTCCTAAAGTTTCCTTTAAATCCTGCTGGATAGACTGCAAAAGGGTGACACCTAAGGAATGTTTCTCATTGAAATCGCGATTGTAGGTGAAGTAATTCTCCCATGTAATCATCGAATACTTTTTCACTGAATTACTGGTTGCGGAATTTCCCAACTGCCGTTCCGTTGTGGCAGAAGCGAAGTATTCATAATCTTGTACAGTACGCGAGTCAATACCCAAATTGGAACGGAAACTCAATCCCTTCACAGGAAATTTGATGTCCACAAAATAACTGCCTAAATATCGGCTGGTTTTCAAGGGACGGTCTACAGCACCTTCTACTGTGTTCATTAAAGGATTATACATTTGAGAGTCGCCACCTACCAAGCCGGGATAAGTACCATCCTCATTAACAAAACGCCCCAATGGAGTTATACGATATAAGTACATGTCAGTTTCCATCCCACTACCCCGGTTTTGAACTGAATGGGAATATTGAGTTTGCCCGCCAAACTTAATATATTTATTTATATTATGACTGATATTAAAGCGGATTGAATAGCGTTCATAATTCTTATCTTTCATTATACCCTCTGTTTTATTATAAGTGGCAGAAGCCATAAAATTAGTTTTAGCTCCACCACCACGGATATTCAGTTGATGGTCCGTAATAAGTCCGTTACGCGTCACGTCATCAAACCAATTGTATGAACGTATTTTTGAAGGATCATAATTGCCGTTTTCATCATAAGCCATCATTACTGACTCCAATACATAAGGATCTTGCTTGAACATAGGAAGCAGCATATCTTGTTCTTTATCAGGAGTATCAGAAAGATATTTGTTGGAACCACTGCTATTACGATATGCCTCACGAGTATATTCGGCATACTCTGCCCCATTCATCAAGTCTAATTTATTCTGTATAGTTTGTACACCAACATAGCCATTATAATCTATTTGTGTTTTTCCTTCTTTACCCTGTTTAGTAGTAATAATAATTACCCCATTTGCTCCTCTTGAACCATAAATAGCCGTTGCTGAAGCATCCTTCAGCACCTCCATAGATTCAATATCCGAAGGACTGATTTCGCCCATACCGCCGGTAACAGGAATTCCGTCTACTACAAATAAAGGATCATTGCTGGCATTGATAGAACGTTTTCCTCTAATCAAAATAGAAGGTGTTTCTCCCGGTGCCCAATTAGATGTAGAAACCACAACACCGGATGCACGTCCCTGTAAAGCTTCTACAGCCGATGTAGCAGGGACAGAAGAAATAACATCTGAACTTAAAGAGGCAACAGACCCCGTCAAATCACGCTTCTTCACCGTACCGTAACCTACTACGACTACTTCATCTATCAATTCACTATCTTCCTGAAGTATTATATTAGAAAGATTTTTATCAGATGCTTTCAGTTTAATAGTCTTATAACCAACATACGAAATAGTCAGAGTAGAATTCTCAGGAACACCTGTCAAAGAGTATTCACCATCTATATTAGTTATCGTACCATTAGACGTTTCATCCACTAAAATACTGGCACCAATTACAGGTTCGCCTTTTTCATCAATAATAGTACCTGAAATCTTCTTTGTTTTCCCCGTTTGCTTCAGAGAATCCGAAGTCTTCTTCTCTTTCAGATAGATTTTCTTCTCGCCAATTTCAAAAGCCACATTCGTACCAGTGAACAATTTACTAAGTACATTGGACAGATCTTCATCTTTTGCTTCAATGGTAACCATTCTGTCCGGATCAACCGTAGGACGACTGTATGCCACAGTCAGCCCGGTTTGCTGCGTAATGGCATCAAAGACTCTTGTTAACTTAACTTGCCGGAATTGCAAAGTCACTTTCTGAGCAGAGACCGTTAAACAAGTCATAAAGCCCAAAAGAAGGACAAGTAAAATCTTGTGTTTCATAACTTAAATTTTAGATTAACATTAGTATAAAAATTCGCTTTATACTAAGTAGACACACAAGATTTCGGAGCGGGTGAGAGAAAAAAGATTTTTTTTTCGATAAATCAGGAAAAAGACCCTTAAAAGTAAAGAATCGTCATTGGCGGTTCTAAATGTAGCTCGTCATCTTGTATTCTATGTAACAAGCTGTACATTTGAGACGCACTATTCACTACCTCCTTCTGTGCAACCTTAATACCCTTGTGCTTTAATTCATCATGTTTTTCATCTCCCACGCTTAATCCTAACGTACAAAATAACGACAAAATGTCTACTAAGTGAGTCACAATTAATGAAGCGACTTCAACATATTTTCAATGTGGCTCATACGAAAAACATAGCCGTATCGTTCAGATAAAGGATTTAGTTCTTTTGACAGAAAATCAATTGAGGGCTTTCCGAATATTGACGCTAAGCTTCCTATAGCTTTCAACACACGATTACTCATTACCCGTAAGGTTTCTTGACGGGAGAATTTATTAAACAGTATTCCATACAGGATGGCATATTTCATAGTGCGACAAGCTACCTTATTATAATTCTCATCTTTTGATACCATCCTTTTCATTGCTGTACAGAACTTGACAAATTTTTCAATTGCCTCGAGACCAACAATACTGATACTTCTGTCAAGACTATCATAAAACTGCTTTTGATAATAACTTTTGGTCGCAGCGGGTATTTCGTCAAATTTATAACAAGACTTATTAAGATAACATATCTCCATTGCGGCAAACATGGATAGCGAGAATAAATTTAAATCATCCTTGGAAACAACATCATTACCAGTAACTCTCACCTGTTCAAATCGCTTATCTATCATCTTCTGGTATTTTACTAATACAGAAGTTGATAATTCTCCATAGCCTTTAATATGTTTCTTGCTTATAAGGATGTCTTCTTGTTCTTCAATTTCCCTGTCATTACTTGTCTCCGCTGAACCTTCTTCTTCTTCATCAATGATAGCATCATCTATTGAGCGGATTTTCTTCCTAATACTTTCCTCAATGCATTCAATCAGTCTGGATGTACGGTCTACTTGGAAAACTCCTCTACTCTTTGCATCATCATTGTCATATTCTGGATTGTATTTAAAATCTGGCAAGAACCTGTCTGATTCCCTTCTGTCTTCCGATGAGGCTTTTATCTTTGGATTAGCGTTTTCTCCTGCGTCATAGACTAAATCCCACATCACATCAGCAAGCATATCAGCAACCTCCATACCATCATAACCTTCATTTTCAATGCGAGAAATAAATCTATAAAGATTGCGGCTCGTTTTTGAAGGATTTGTAGTTGCAAGAAGTTCTGTCCAGTTAATGAATACCTTATTAGACATGCGATTCTCATCATTATCTATAAGGTAGCATGTGTATTGCCCCTTGTCTAACTTCGTGTCAATCTCATATCTGCTATCCTTGCCAGGATTAAGTTTGTGCACAAGAATATTAAATCCACTGTCAATAGCAAGCAGTACCCTCTTAAAAATCTCAACCGAAATCTCTTCACTACAATTGATAATCAATTTTCCTGCCTCGTATTGTGCCGACAACAATCTGATTTTACTTCTTGTTTCAGCGGGATTGTCACAAGAACGGCTTAGTCTATTAACTGGTACATTGATTTTTTTCTTTGTTTTTAATCCAAGTAAGGTAAGAAAATCTTTTTCCTTTGAGTAATATAAGACACCGAATTCTTCGTTTATTCCTCTTTTTATTAGTGTACCAAGTCCTGCTGTTGTAGCATTTGCACTACCTATGATACAGTATTCGGAATCATTAGTCTTGAAATGTAATATCTTTGCATGCAGTTGTCTATCATATGTTTTGAAAACAGCCTTACCCCTTTTCGTTTCATTGAAATCATAAAAAATAATTTGCTTATTTTGAGGAAGTTTGCATGGAGGCAATGTACAATCTTTGTGAATAAGAACGTTTATTTTGGCATTAGGACAAAGTTGAGATAGTATAGCCAATGCCTCTCCGTATTCATCAAAATATGGACTAAGGACGGTCACATTTTGTACTTCGTTTAGCGGCACTAAACTTGATATTTGTTGCAGTATGCTCGATTTAGGCTCGTTGTATAGCAGAGCTGCATACAATCCCTCTTGGACCTCACACATATTGTGAGGAACAATTTTGAAAGAAGGATCTAAGAATATGCAATTCCCAGGAATTTCAAAAAGAACCCTATTATATTCAAAATCAACACATTGCTTCGCAAATCGGGTGATATACTGCCAACATTCTTCAATGAGTGGACGGTGAGAGCTATTCGTCTCATCTATCATAAACCCTGTAAAAGCCTCATGATTTTTACCATGACCTGTAACAGTCAGATTACCTGTACCAAACACAACTAGCACAGATTCATCTCCTACAAAGAAATTGATTTTAGGGTGAAAAGCCCCGATAGCCCTCATACTGCTTATGCAGTATTCCTTACCTATATTTTTCATATAGATAGGATTTACATACTCCATTGATTTCTCCATCTGATAAGAATCTGCAAACACATTTACACTGCATATCTGCTTACGATGAAGCATATTCAACAATTGACTATCGAAATATATTAAGTCAATGGCATAAGTGGTTAAAATAGCAGAATGATATCTGCCATTTTTCCCGCCGCTAGGAACATCTAATAATATGGCATGCTCATTCTTTTCCATAGTCCACAATGAATTTTTCAGCAATGTTTGTTAGCTTATTTTCAGAGTTGAGATAACTCATATCCTGTAGGAAATTAACCAGAGAATTAACACGTGGTGAGGTTTCAACTGGATAACGTTGCTCTACTAAAATAATTCGTCCATCCTCAAAAATAAATTTCCTTAGGTCAGAATTTTTCTTGCCCATTTTTGCAATAGCAACCACAGTATGCTCCTGCATGATTTGCACTATCAGAGACTCAAAAAAACTGCATATGGGAGATGGCAAGTAGCGCTCTACATATGATCTCAGTCCTTCACTGAGTATGCCGCGTTGACGTCTTAAATCATTCTTGTTTTCAAAATCAAGTATAGCATTTTTATTGTTTTCAAATTCAGAATAGAGCCTTAGTAGGAGCGTAATTGCGTGTACAGCAGCAAGAATATAGTCTTGGGTCTTAACGGCATCCCTTAATTCGTCATAAATAACGTCTATGTTCTTATTAACATTTTCCCTCCATTCATCAAGTGTTGTATAATTGTTTTCCTTATTCATGGATAGCAGTATAGATTCTACAATATCTTGTAAAAGAAGGTTCATTGGTGGGTTATGCAGTTCATTAATTTTGTCGAGTATAAGGCAAAATAATGAATCTATACTATAGTGTAAACCTTCACACAAGTAATAAAAGTACCATCCAAATGAAGCTTGAATGTCAGTGTTTTCATCTGCTCGAAGAAAACGATTTCTCACAAAATCCTGAACATCAATCCCTTTAGATAAATCGTTTAGGAGTAATAGAATCGTTTCTCTGCGTAAAGAAGAATCTTCATCGTCTTTGATGAGCAGATTATTGAGGTACTGCCATTCCTCAGAGCCTATAACAATATGATGAATAGCCAGAGGTTGTAAGTCTTCTATTTTTTCTTCTGCAAGACTTCCATCCTGAATACATTCAAGAAATAATTCACGAACAGCTTCATCAACACTATTCCGAACAGCCTCTGCCAAGGCTTTTCCTTTATTTCGAAGATAAAAGCGTCCCTCTTCTATCTTCACAAGTTCATAAAAGATGAGTGAACCAATATAGTATTGTCCAAGAGCTCCACTCTTAAAAGTCCAGTACTTATCTTTGGACTCATAGTCAGCCCCGTCTGCAATATTATAAACACCCTCAATCAGTTTGCATCTGTCCTGTGAAACAAACATTGCACCTACTACAGCACCAACATCTTGGTTCCTCATAATCAAAGCCATTGCCAATTCTGCACGACGCACAAAATTATATTGATGCAGGGTTGTTTCACCAGCCTTTTCGAACCTATCATATTCGCTAAGTAGCCAACAGTAAAGGCTATAATAGCGTATATGCCTTGTTAGATTGGTAAGTCCGGGAAGCAACTTGCTATAGGTGGCAATGGAGCTATTTTGAATCCCCAAGGAGTCACGTCCACCTTTGAAGCCATCGTTCGATGCCCAATAAACATTTGTAATTTCAGATTGCTTATATTGTGCCATTTTGCAATAGGATGATTAAGATATTAATAATACATTCAATATACGTATATAGTAAAGTAATGGTCAAAATCGTTGGTGACCTCTTTTCCCTTATTTTGTTCCCGTATGTAATTTATTCTTTCCAACGAACGAATTTTGCTCTTCGCTTATCAAATCATTCATTTCAACGAACGAACTATCTGAAAGCATCCGCCACTCCTCATAGAATGTACGCATCTTTCGCAGGCTTTCAGCTAAAAAACTTCTTAATCCAGGTAATTCCTTACGTAGTTGCTCACTGATGGCCTCAATAAATCCTTTTCCCAAATTCTTGTTGCGAGTATTTACAGAGACAAATCGACCAATACCGTAGTATAGCGCCAATTGCTCTTGGTTTATCGCACTTAATGCCCGTTGCTGACCTTGTAAAATAGCACCTATAATCGCTTTAGCGGCATTGGTGAGTTCAAAGTAATTTAAATTGTTTTGTATATTGTTATTTTCCATATTCCTTTACTGCTTTTTCTTGCAATAAAACTTCTTAATTATCTATTTCCTTAAAAATCTCTCAAAGAGATTGTTGTAATTCCCAATCCTAAGGCTCATTACAAACATAGTGATTTATTTGACAAGTTGAATGTGTTTTTCGGCGAAAGTATGAATCAGACCCGAATAAAGTTTATATCGCTTATGATTTTAGCGTTATGCAAGGTACCAACAGTTATATTTGAAATCTTGTCATGTGCTTAAGCATCTGCGTATAAATATCCAATCAGCTACGATAAAAGGCAAATATTTCTTGCCGATACCGGCAAAAATCGCTATCTTTGAGAATAAAATGAAATAAAAACTTGCCGATAGAATAAATATAAAATATATTTCAGTAAATGAATTTGCCGAAAAATACAGTATTTCGGAACGTACAGCGCGTAATTATTGTACCACCGGAAAAATAGAAGGTGCATTTCTGACCGGTAAGACATGGAACATACCGGAAAATGCCAAGCCTCCATTACGCAAAGAAACTAAAAAAAAGATTTCTCCTTTACTTGCTACGCTTCGCGAGCAAAAAGAGATGAAACTAAAAGGTGGCATTTATCATCGTACACAAATCGACCTCACCTATAACTCCAACCACATTGAGGGGAGCCGCCTAACGCACGACCAAACACGTTACATATTTGAGACTAACACCATCGGCATAACTGATGAAAGCGTGAATGTAGATAATATCATCGAAACTACCAACCACTTTCGTTGCATTGATCTTATTATTGATCGTGCCGAAGAGAAGATTACCGAATCACTCATCAAAGAATTACATTATATACTGAAATCAGGCACCTCAGATAGTTGCAAGAACTGGTTTGCTGTGGGAAATTACAAACGTCTGCCCAATGAAGTAGGCGGCATTGAGACCTGTCCGCCTGAAAATGTTCATCCTCAAATGAAATCTCTGCTAAAAGAGTATAACTCAAAAAAGCAGAAAACCTTTGAGGATATCATTGATCTGCACCAACGATTTGAAGAAATCCATCCCTTTCAGGATGGTAACGGTCGTGTCGGACGATTAATCACTTTCATGCACTACAAGCAAAAGGTCATATAAGCCGGCAGATAAACCACCCCTTCTTTCACGCTCAGGTTTTTAGGATGGATTACATAGCTCCCTCCTATACGCTGATGAAAGCTCTCGTTGAAGCGGGTGAGCGATCGGATGGTATATTTGTCATTTGATTTTACCTCTATCGGGAAAATTTTATATTTCAATTTGCTTTGGTTCGAAAGAATAAAGTCTATTTCCACATCGTTGCGGTGCTTCTCTTCATTGTAGCGGGTGTAGAAGTAGAGCTTGTGCCCGGCAGCCACAAGCATCTGCGCAATTACGTTTTCATAGAACATGCCCTCGTTCACAGATAGTTTTCCCAGCAAGATTTCCCGGTAAAGTTCCCCATCGGAAATTTCATTCTCGTCAAACGTATGACTGATGAGCAGCCCTGTATCACCCATATAACACTTCACGTATGTCCTATCTTCATTTAGCGAGAGCCCCACGTTGGGATCCGAACAATTAAAGCATTCGTTGGCAATCATCGAATCGGATAGCCAGAAGAAGGTATCGTGATACTTAGGGAAACTTCCACCTTTTTCAATGCGGTTCATCACCACCCGTCTTTCCGCGCGCGACAAAAAGGCCGGAATCTGATCAAAAATGCTCAGTACGCTCGATCTGTAGCCAGAATTTATCTTCATTATGTCATTGCGGTAGAGGGTTAGTATATCTCTTTTTTCCATATCGGCCATCTCGAAACTCCGATTGTTCTCCGTGTATGCCGACAAACTTTTTGGCATACCGCCCACAATCATGTATTGCCGGAACAGCAACATGGCCTTGGCGTGGAGTCCTTGTTCCAAAGGCACCCTTTTATCGAAGCATTGGCGGATGTATGTCATCAATGGTTCCTCGTCCATGGCCCAGGCAAATTCCTCGAAGTCCATAGGGTACATAGTCAGTGTCCTCTCTTCTGAAGGAATGGTTATGTCCTTTACATTTTCCTTTATGGAGATGAGTGAACCAGTCTCTATATAGTCGAACCGCCCGTCCGCCACCAGATACTTTATCGCTTGCCGGGCCTTAGGGAATTGTTGTATCTCGTCAAAGATGATGACGGATTCCTTTGGATAAAGTTTCACTCCATATTCCGAAGAGAGAATAAGGAAAAAGGTGTCGAGGTCGTTCATGTAATTATTGAAGGCCGAAACAACCGAGTCGCTCACCTTGTTGAAGTCTATCAAAAGATAGCTCCGGTATTCATTTTTTGCAAACTCTTCCACAAGGGTAGACTTACCTATCCGTCGGGCGCCTTCTATCAGAAGTGCCTTAGTCCCTGCCGCCTGATGTTTCCAGGCAAGTAGCTTATTGTACAATTTACGTTTAAATATCATGTAATTCAATATTTATCATATAGCCAATGCGCAAAAATAAGGATACTTTCTGCAATGCGCAAGTTCAATATGATATAAATTACCTGCAATGCGCACTTTTTTTGAACGGGATTTCACCTGCAATGCGCACTTTTTTTATGCAACATTGTACCAGCCTAGAAAAGTAGATGCATAATCAATGCATTAGACGGGAATCCTCTTCTTTTCTTGTGACTATCACTTCCTTTTCAGTCTCCTTATATTCAAACTGCAGTGGCGCAATCTTCTCCAAATCCTGAAGAACTTTTTCGAGAAGCGTATTCTCTGACGTAATCGTAAAGTATACATCTCCAACTGCCGCGTCTTCTATCTTGAAGTCTACATCATACCAGCGATTCAGCACCTTGATAACCTCGGACAACGGGGCATCTTTAAAAGCGATCACGTTCTTTTTCCACAAAGAAGAAATCTGTGCATCCATGTTCCGGATAATGGTGCAATGTTCACTCTCCTTGTTATAGACAAGCTTCTCACCGGGTTTCAACGGATATTTCTTATCAGAAGAAAGCGTCAGATTAACATGACCTTCGTCCAGACAAACAGTGATATCCTGATTCTCCGGATAGGCCTGAACATCGAACGAGGTTCCCAAAACATGTACGGCAGGTCCGTTAAGATTGACAATGAAAGGTCGACGGGAATTTTTCGATACTACAAAATAAGCCTCGCCTTCCAGATAGACTTCACGACTGGACAGCGCAAACTTCTTAGGATATTTCAAACGTGAATCCGAATTGATATACGCACGCGTACCATCCTGAAACATCATTTGCAGGCGCTCACCTTTGGGTACATAAATTTCTTCGTAACCGGAATCACCCAGCAAATCGACACGGGTATTCACCTGAACAAACAGCCCTATCAGCAACACAAACGGAATGAGTACGGCAGCCACGCGGAAAGCAATCCTGCGGACACGCTTCTGCCGGATGTTGCGGTGAATATGGGCAAGCATCTCTTCAGACGGGATTTCGTGATTGACATAAAGTTCTTCGAACCCTTGTTTGATTTGTACGGCGTCACGTTCCATACTTTTAGCCAGATAGGCCGCACCCTCATCCGTAGCAAACCAAGCCGCTACAATCCGGGCTACTTCAGGAGTAGATGTGCCTGCCAGCACTTCCTGTATCTGTTTTTCTGTAGGTATATTCATATTCTCTGTACTCATACTGTTAAATAGACACTTAAATACCTTAACAAGGTGAGGTACGTAACAAAAATTAGCAATTTTCCCAGATGGACGCGCAACAGTTTCAGCGCATCGGAATAATGGGTTTTGATTGTATTGATAGAGAGTTTCAGGCGGTCGGCTATCTCCTGGTTGGAGAGTTCTTCACGCACTTTCATCAGACAGATTTCCCGCTTTTGGGGTGGCAACATATCGACAGCTTTATAAAAGATAGACATCAGTTCTTTCTTTTCCAGACTGTCAACAAGGGTATCTTCGTAAGCAGGGATGCCTTGGGCTATCTCATAATTCTTGGTAAGGGCAGTATTCTCATTGCGTATCACATTGAGTATATGATTTTTAGTCATTGTTATCAGGTAGTTTCTCAGGCTGATGCCCACCCGAAGCTCCGAACGGAATTCCCAGAAACGGGTAAATACGTGCTGCACAGCGTCTTCTGCCATCTCGGAACTCATCAAATAGCGATAAGCCAATGCATAAAGCAGTTTGTGATATTTATTGTAAACCGCAGTAAATGCCTCAACATCTCCCCGCTCCACTTTAGCAAAAAGTGTTTCATCGTCAATATCAGATATTTGCGGGGCTCTACGCTGCATTTAAACTGTGTTTTTAAGGTTAAAATATAAAAGGATGCGGACAAATATACTCATTTTTGATAAAGGTGGGGTATGGATGGGAGGTTTTTATGGATGAGGAGATGGAAATGAAGAGGTTATAGTTGCACAATTGTGCAACTATTCATATCTTTGCTATATGAAACGCAGGATTACAACATATGGTGGATATTTTGAGAGATTCATAGAAACCCCCTCTGCCAAAGAATTGTTGAAATTGCACTATATCATCTCTCTTCTGGAAACAGAAGATCGGATGCCCGTAAAAGAAAACTCAAAAGACCCCATCAGGAGAGATAGAAAAAGCATTAAAAATTAAGGAGGCCTATTATGGAGACAAACAATCATCAAATCATTGATTACAGTGCTGTTCTTGAAAAGAAATTTGGCAAGCCCGGCACAGAGGAGCGTGCAAAGTTTGATGAAGAAGCATATGCTTTCTATACAAGTCAAATATTAATTGATGCTCGCAAAAACGCACGGTTAACGCAAGAAGAACTTGCCAAACGTATCGGAACAAATAAATCCTATATCTCACGAATAGAGAAAGGGATTACTGTCCCAAGTGTAGCTACATTTTACAGAATAGTAAATACCTTAGGATTAACTGTTGAGTTAACACCGACAATCTAAAAAGAGAATACTATATTTGGTATCATGGAACAACTAAGCAACAAGAATCCTCGTATCGAGGTAGTAGATGCCCTACGAGGCTTTGCCGTAATGGCTATCCTTTTGGTTCACAGTCTTGAACATTTCATTTTTCCCGTTTATCCCACAGATTCCCCAACTTGGCTAAATATATTGGATCAGGGAGTATTAAGCGGTACTTTTACCCTATTTGCAGGAAAATCTTACGCAATCTTCGCACTCCTGTTCGGATTTACATTTTACATTCAGAGCAATAATCAGAAGAAACAAGGCAAGGACTTCGGCTATCGGTTTCTATGGCGTTTAGTTCTGTTGGCTGCATTTGCAACATTAAACGCTGCTTTCTTCCCTGCAGGAGATGTATTATTGCTATTTGTCATTGTCGGGCTTGTCCTGTTCTTTACCCGGAATTGGAGTGATAAGGCTATTCTCATTACTTCCATCATCTTCTTGTTACAGCCTGTTGAATGGTATCATTACATAGCCAACCTGATCAATCCTGCTCATCAGCTACCTGAGCTGAAAGTAGGCGAAATGTATGCGGAAGTGGCAGAGTACACCCAAGCCGGCAACTTTTGGGATTTCATCTGGGGAAACGTTACTTTAGGACAGAAAGCCAGCTTATTGTGGGCAGTAAATGCAGGACGTTTCTTCCAAACAGCCGGATTATTCCTCTTAGGCTTCTACATCGGCAGAAAGCAGCTTTTCGTCACGACAGAAAAGAACCTCCATTTCTGGATAAAGATACTGATTATCTCCGCAATCTCTTTTGCTCCTCTCTATGCCCTGAAAGAGTTGATTATGCAGAACAGTACAATTATACAGCAAACAGCCGGAACAGCATTCGACATGTGGCAAAAGTTAGCTTTTACCTTCGTACTGGTAGCTTCATTCGTATTGCTTTACCAACGTGAAAAGTTCAGTAAAGCCGTCAGCAGCCTGAGATTCTATGGAAAAATGAGTCTTACGAATTATATATCCCAGTCCATAATGGGAGCACTGATTTATTTCCCTATCGGTCTGTATCTAGCTCCTTATTGTGGATATACGCTCAGTCTGCTAGTCGGACTTTGCATGTTCCTGTTGCAAGTAAAATTCTGTAAATGGTGGTTGAGCAAACATAAACAAGGTCCATTGGAACATATCTGGCATAAATGGACTTGGATGGGGACAAATAACTAGTGGTGGCAAAGGCAATCAGAACCGGTAAATCAACTCCCACCCCAAAATATGCCTGTCCAGATCACTCTCGTGCTGGTAGCAATAGAAAACATCTGCCGACCAGAAGGATGACAGTTTAGCTTCCACCCCACCGCGGGCACGGAAGCGGGAGGCATGGAACCATTCATCTTTGCCCAGACCGTGATATTGCTCTAAAGAGACATACGGTGACCATGTAGTTACCTTATATGCAACTTTCAGGCGGGTGCGGAGGCGAAATTCATCTGCTCCGCGTCCGTCGAAAGTATGCTGAAAACGTTCGCGCAGGGTGAACGTCCATTGCCGTTTCTTGAGAGTGAAAGAGACGCCCGCATGGTAACGGTGCCGGGATTTCCAGCCGTCTTCACCACGGTTGCGGTAGTGGTATTCGTAACCGCCCTCAGCTTTTAGAAACGGAAGAAGAAGAACGGAAGTACCTACGCCAAAGCCCCAACGGTCTATCTCATCCAGTGCGTCACGGGTACGCATCTCGACATCTCCGTAAAGTTCTACTTTGGAGGATACATCGTGCCGGGCTTTCATCTTGTTCCAAGTCACGAAATCACTGTCCTGTGCCTGCAAAGGAGATAGACAAATGACGAATAGTATGACCAATAGAGAGGTCAATCTCGGTAATAAAGAGCATCTTTTCAGCATATCATTCTTTACTGTTTTCATTCATTTTTCTTTTGAGTTCACAAAGCTAAAGATAAATTCTGTAATAATTCTGTAATATGAAAGTCATTTCCACAAGAATGTCAATCTGAACAGAGAAGAAACAGGAACATTTCTGACTATAATTATTCCATTCTTTTATATTTAACATTTTACACCTATTCAATAGGTATATTTTTGCAAAAGCAACAAAATAATTATATCTTTTGTTATAAAATCCATTCATTAATTGTATTTTTGCAAAACATTCATGCCAATACTACAATTTATGAGAAAAAGACTATTGGGGATGATGCTACTTACTACAATTTTGACTTTTGCCCTAAGTAGCTGCGCCGATAAAGATGTTTATCAGGGTCCCAAAGAAAGCGACAAAGAATTCAATGAATTCGACTATGCAACAGTTCAAAGCGAAGTAAGCCTGGAAGTTAGCTATTTAAACAGCGAAGTACAAGCTAACGTTTATTTTGAATTGTATGATGAAATGCCCGTTACTCCTGGTGAGTACAACTACATTAAACGGGATGATGTATCTCCCCTATTCGCTGCATACACTGACAACAACAGTGTTTTCAATGGAAAAGTGGAACTCCCCGCATACGTGAAGAAAGTATATGTTTATACCCCGGCATTCTTTGCACAGACTTTGATAGAAGCGGAGGTAGTCAACGGAATGATCAAAGCAACGGATGATGCAATAAGTGCAGCTACCCGGGTAATCACTGAAACCGATAAAGAATATGATAGTTATATGCTAACACCAGCGAAAAGTACTCCGGAGGCATATAAAGATGAACGTTGGAAAGAATGGTTAGGCAGCTATAATAAATGGAAAAATGGCGAAATAGACTATGTATACAAAGGAGATAAATTAGCAGCGACAAAAGATGATAATCTCTATACCGCGCATACAAGAGTTATCAACGTCAATAAGTCTTGTCCGGAAGAATATCGTAGCTACTCAGACATGTATATCAGTAAAGCTGCCGAAGTAGCCGTCACTTACCTTGGACAAAACACTTGTTGGAATTGCTCTATGGGGTATTATTACTATAAAAAAGGAGAAGAACCTACAAGTCTGAAAGACGTCGATATCATTATGCTGTTCCCTAATACACAAGATGGTAAATGGGGAAATGGTCCGGGGAAAGCTAAACTGACTGCTGGTATAAACAGATTAACCCCTGTTCAACTGAAGTATTATCCTAATATAGCTAAAGGAAGCATGGAAGGCGAGACTAATATATTTCCTGCCGGATACAGAATCGGCTTTGTTCTTGCCAACAATGCATGGAGCAATCGTGTGGCAGGATTCAACGGTAACAATAAATATCGCGCAGCCACATCAGAAGGACTCAGTGTTAACAATAATGGAGTATCCTTCAATGCTCCCCGCACCGCAGTATATAAATATGGTGACTGGGTAATGATTTCGTTTGAAGACTTCACTACAGACCAGAACTTTAGTGACGTTGTGGTGACCATGAAATCCAATCCCGTAGATGCCATTACAGATGTACCCGAAGTAGATCCCGGCGATGACAAGACTACAGTACAACCTTCATTGAAAGGCACCTTTACCTTCGAAGACTTGTGGCCCAGCAAGGGAGACTATGATATGAATGACGTTATGGTTCGCTATTCTTATGGAAAAAGCTTTGATATAAATAATAAGATATATAGTGAAACTTTCGTTTTCAAAACCTTTGCCAATGTAGCAACCAACAACAACGGCCTGGCTTTCAGACTGACAACCAACGGTACTGTTTCTCATGCAACATTTGCTGTCCGCAAAGCAGGAGAAACTGAGTTTGTCGAAGAAAAGCTACAATATGAAGAAGCAGATAATGTGTATATATTGACTGACAATGTAAAAGACAATATGGGAGGAGAATACAAAATTACCGTCAACTATGATGTGCCTGCCACCCAGCAGTCTGATGCAGAAGCATTCATATTCAAGAACGAAGATAGTGGAAAACGTTGGGAAGTACACCTCCCAAAACATAAGCCGACATCTAAAATGGAAACATCCTATTTTGGACAAGGAGATGATGCTTCAAAACCCAATAAGGGCATTTATTATGTACGCAATGGTTCGTATCCGTTTGCTATCTTCCTTAGCGGAGCTAGCGAAAAAGACCTGAGTAAAATGCTGGATAGAGCAAATGAAAGCACTGCCATTGACCAGCTTTACGGTGAATATTCCGGATGGGTTGAAAGCAACGGTACAAAGAATCAAGACTGGTACAAAAAGTAGAGAAGACATATCTGATTATAAAATCACAAGTATCAGAGCTACAAATAAAGGGCTGAAAATTTAGGTTTCAGCCCCTTATTTGTAGCTCTGACTTAAAAGCAACCAACTTATTACTATAATAAGTCTCAACTTCCTATTCTGATAATCAAGAAATTCTCTTCAAATGTTCTTCTATTTTCTGGAAGAATGAACTCAAATGTGAACCATCCACAAATGCATGGTTAACGTAAATGGAAAGAGGAAATACCAGACGCCCTTCGCGGGATACGGCTTTACCGGAAGTCATCAACGGATAACTGCAACCGTTGCCGGCTTCGGCCAATGTATAGGTGGTAGATGTGAAAAACATTTTGGGTACCGCACTTAAATGGACAATATCATAATCACCCTGTGCACCCAGCACTTTTTCAACACCATAAGGATCTCCATCTTCCGGAATATTGGTTATCAGGGAATAAGCTTCATCATAAAAGCTTTTGAAGTCTTCATGATAAGGGATGCGAACGGTATAAAAAGTCTTCCCCGGAACAGCTATCGGAGAAATGATATCCACCTCATCATGGAAGATAACTTTCCCGTCCTTATCCGTACGGTAACGGAGTTCCGGCACTTCATTGGCTGAACGCACCACAGCATACAAATAATAAAGGAAGAAAGAATGACCGGAAGCTCTGGCTGTGGCACTGGCTTCGGTACAATCAATCTCTGTGGTAACTGAATACCATGAATTCACAAAACCCCGGAAGAAGTTGTAATTATCCCGGCGTTCCCATGTGTCAATGTCTACAATATGTTTCATAAATATTTGGGGTTAATAAAAATGCCCGGTCGTTGACGGCGACCAGGCATTCTGTTAGTATTATTTTCCTTTCTTGTAATTTTCCAATCCGGTTTGTAAGAATTCGATATACTTAGGAATGTCCTCGTCATAGGAATAAGATTTATTCAACGGACGGCCTTCATTATTTATAAGTACGTAGAACGGCTGCGCGTTTGCACCGAACTTAACCCGTTGCAGATAACTCCACTTATCGCCTACCGTACGCAGAGTACGTTCTCTGCCATTCTCAACCACTTTTACGGGTTCAGTCAGTGGAGTTTTATTATCCACATAAAGTGTGATGAGCACGTAGTCGTTATTAATAATATCGCTCACCTTGGAGTCTGTCCATACGGCAAGCTCCATCTTACGGCAGTTCACACAACCATAACCGGTGAAGTCGAGCATCACAGGCTTGCCATGCTGGCGGGCATATTCCATTCCCAGGTCATAATCATCGAACTTAGCATGTACCTCGTTATTATAAAGATTGAAATCCTGAGTCTGCATAGGCGGAGCAAAAGCACTTACTGCCTTCAGCGGAGCGCCCCACAAACCGGGAACCATATATACAGCGAAAGCAAGTGAAAAGAGTGCCATGAAGAAACGGCCCACTCCCACTTTCGTATCGTCGTCATCGTGCGGGAACTTGATTTTGCCCAACAAATAGAAGCCCAGTAAAGCAAACAGCACAATCCACAATGCCAGGAATGTTTCGCGGTCGAGGATGCGCCAGCCATAAGCCAAATCGGCTACGGAGAGGAACTTCAATGCAAAAGCCAGTTCCAGGAAACCGAGGGTAACCTTGATGACATTCATCCAGCCTCCCGATTTCGGCATAGACTTCAACCAGGATGGGAACAGGGCGAACAGCGTGAACGGCAATGCCAGAGCAATTGCAAAACCCAGCATACCGATGGCCGGAGCCACCACACTACCCGTTGTAGACACTTGTACAAGCAGGAAACCGATAATAGGTCCCGTACAAGAGAAAGATACCAATGAAAGCGTGAATGCCATCAGGAAGATACTGAGCAAACCACTTGTAGCTTCTGCCTTACTATCAACAGCATTGCTCCATTTAGAAGGCAATGTCAATTCGAAAGCTCCAAAGAAGGAAGCCGCAAACACTACCAGCATCAGACAGAAAAGGATATTGAACACAGCATTCGTAGAAAGCGCATTCAGTGCACTTGCACCGAAAATCAAGGTAATAGCCAATCCCAATGTTACGTAAATCACTACAATGGAAGCACCATACGTCCAGGCATCACGAATACCTTTCTTCTTATCTTTGGAACGTTTCAGGAAGAAACTCACCGTCATCGGGATAATGGGCCATACACAAGGAGTGAACAATGCCAGTAATCCGCCAAGGAACCCGGTGATAAAGATATAGAGCCATGACATATCCTCTTGTGAAGTAGTTTCACCGAAAGCCTGTAAATCGGAGATGACCGGTTTCCACAGGTCTATATTTTCCATGACATCCACATTTGTCGGCCCATCCGCACCACCAATCACAGTGGCAGAAGCGGCATCCGCAGGTGCTTCTGCCTGGGCTGCCGATTGTTCTTCCAATTTTGTTTCAGCTACGGGAGCCGTTGTTTTATCGGCAGGAGTTACAGCAACTGCACCCTTGGCAGCTTCCGCCTTGCCCGTGAAATCAAATTCCACTTGCGTAGGCGGCAAACAGTTTTCATCATTACAAGCACCGAATTCCAGGAATCCCTGCACCTGATAATCACCACCTGTGAGTTTCAACTTCTGAACAAACTGCGCCGTACCTTCAAAATAGCGCACGTTCATCTCGAACAATTTATCATAAGAAGCTATCTCTTTACCTTTCGGTTGCAATTTTCCCACAACCGTAGCACCGGATATTTTCTCTGCATTAAACGTAGCCGAGATAGGACCACCATCACCGAGGTCGGTAGAATACACATGCCAACCTTTATCGATAGTAGCAGTGAATACAATTTCCGCTTCACCCGCCGCAAGCGTTTTCAGTTCCGACTTGAACTTGACGGGTTCTTGTATCTGCGCTTGTGCCACAACAGCAATGAGCAACAGACAAATGGATAATATTTTCTTCATCCTTTAATTTTTAATTTTCAATTTTTAATTATTCCTCATAGTCTACACATGCACGGCTCTCTTTAACTTCGGCAATCAGCTTGCCTGCCGCCACATGTTCGGGATGAGTAGCGTAGAACTTCACATCGTCCAGTGTATCAAACTCACTGTAAAGCGCAATGCTCCAAGTTTCGGACGGATTCATATTCAGTCCTACTTCTATTTTGCGAATAACAGATATTTTGGCAGGAAGCGCCTCTATAGCATTTTTAAAATCATTCATAGCTGCCAGCTTTTTGTCAGCCGGTGCTTCGTCTTTTAGTTTAAATAATACAATGTGTTTGACCATACCTTTGTTATTTTAATGATTTATCTATATATTTGTCAACTGAAGCGATTAATTCTAACCGCAAAAATACTCGTTTTGTTTTAAATATACACTTAAACGGATGTTAATAATAGGAATTGCAGGCGGAACAGGTTCAGGAAAGACCACCGTCGTACGTAAAATTATCGAAAGCCTGCCGGCAGGCGAAGTGGTATTGTTGCCTCAGGACTCTTATTACAAGGACAGTAGCCACGTGCCTGTGGAAGAACGACAGAACATCAACTTCGACCACCCGGATGCCTTCGAGTGGAGCCTCTTGTCCAAACACGTAGCCATGCTACGCGAAGGAAAAAGTATTGAACAGCCCACTTATTCGTATCTGACGTGTACACGCCAACCGGAAACCATCCACATCGAACCGCGGGAAGTGGTTATCATCGAAGGTATTCTTGCCTTATGCGACAAAAAACTGCGCAGCATGATGGACCTTAAGATTTTTGTGGATGCTGACCCGGACGAACGGCTCATCCGCGTGATACAACGGGACGTAGTAGAACGTGGCCGCACTGCCGAAGCAGTGATGGAGCGTTACACCCGCATTCTGAAACCCATGCATCTGCAATTTATCGAGCCGTGCAAACGGTATGCAGATTTAATTGTGCCCGAAGGCGGAAACAATCAGGTGGCTATTGACATTCTTACCATGTATATAAAGAAACACTTATAAAATTGAGAATTGAAAATTAAAAAATAGATGAGAGCAACCGCTAAGATTTTTCAGATTGCTTTATTGTGTCTGTGCTGCTTGTCGGGGTGCGGGAATAAGCAACGCATTTCTGTGGATGGCGAGGCCGTGGGTGATTTGCAACAGATAAAGGATAGCGGTGAACTCGTTGTACTGACTTTATACAGTTCCACATCCTACTTTAACTATCGTGGGCAGGATATGGGTTTTCAATATGAATTGAGTGAACAGTTTGCCAAAAGCCTCGGTGTAAAACTGCGCGTAGTAGTAGCAAGAAACGTACAAGGACTCATAAAAAAACTGTTGGCAGGCGAAGGAGATATTATAGCTTATAATGTACCCATCACGAAAGAGCTGAAAGACAGTCTGATATACTGTGGTGAGGAAGTTATTACGCATCAGGTTATCGTACAGCGCTCAGGCGGAAAGAGCAAACCACTGACAGATGTAACGGAATTGATCGGCAAAGATGTTTATGTGAAACCCGGAAAATATTACGATCGACTGGTGAATCTGGATCAAGAACTTGGTGGAGGTATCCATATCCATAAGGTAACCAATGACAGTATTTCGGCGGAAGACCTTATCACCCAAGTGGCTCAGGGCAAGATTCCTTATACGGTTGCCGATAATGATGTAGCCAAGCTCAACACTACGTATTACCCCAACCTGAACATTAAATTATCCATTAGTTTCGACCAGAGAGCTTCCTGGGCAGTGCGTAAAGACAGTCCCGAACTGGCGGAAGCCGCCAATAAATGGCACGAGGAAAATATGACTTCTCCAGCCTATACCAGCAGTATGAAGAGGTACTTTGAGATTAGCAAAGCAACACCCCACACTCCTATCCTCTCTCTACGGGAAGGGAAGATTTCACACTTTGACGAGTTATTCAAGAAATATGCTTCGGAGATAAATTGGGACTGGCGATTACTGGCATCATTGGCCTATACGGAGTCCAATTTTGACACCACTGCCGTATCGTGGGCGGGTGCCAGAGGTTTGATGCAGTTAATGCCTGCCACAGCACGTGCCATGGGATTGGCTGAAGGAAAAGAGCAAAACCCGGAAGAAAGTGTAAAAGCTGCCATAAAGTATATTGGTGCCACCGCCAGAAGCTTCTCTTCAGTACCAGAAGAAGAGCGGCTCAATTTCGTGCTTGCATCTTATAATTCGGGCATCGGGCATGTGCAGGATGCAATGGCGTTGGCCGAAAAATATGGAAAAAACAAATACGTCTGGAAAGATAATGTAGAAAACTTCATCTTGTTGAAAAGCAATGAGGAATACTTCACCGACCCCGTCTGCAAAAACGGATACTTCCGTGGAATAGAGACGTATAACTTCGTGAGAGATATTATGGGGAGGTATGAGACGTATAAGAAGAAAATAAAAAAATAGGGATAAATATAAAATATTTTCCCTAAAACAAACTCAGCTTATTCTTCTGTGCCTCTTCCAAAGATACTGTCTTCGGGGCTTGAGCCGCATTCTTTTCACGTAAACGCTGATATTCCGAAGTCAGTTTTTCCGTTAGTTCCTCTTTGGCTTTCGGATTCATCAAGCGGGCGGCAACTGTTGCATTCTGCGAAGCATCTTTCAAATGAACCACAGGGGCATGATAAACCGGAGCAATCTTCAATGCCGTATGCAGTTGGGAAGTAGTGGCACCACCTATTAATAAAGGTATGTCAGCACCCACTTTTTCCAGTTCCATAGCCACATGCACCATCTCTTCCAGCGAAGGAGTAATCAGACCACTGAGTCCAATCATATCCACCTTCTCTTCCAGTGCACGCCGAACAATCGTTTCGGCAGGCACCATCACACCAAGGTCTATAATCTCGTATCCATTGCACGCCATCACCACAGAAACAATATTCTTGCCAATGTCATGCACGTCACCTTTCACGGTGGCAAGCAATACTTTTCCGGCAGAGGAAGAGCCTTCCTGCTTTTCGGCCTCAATTATAGGCTGAAGAATGGCTACAGCCTTCTTCATGGTGCGTGCTGTTTTTACGACCTGCGGCAAAAACATTTTTCCGGCACCAAACAACTCTCCTACATAATTCATGCCCGCCATCAAGGGACCTTCAATTATATCAACCGCTTTCGGATAGAGTTTCAAGGCTTCCGCCAAGTCTTCTTCCAGATAATCACCGAGACCTTTGGTAAGAGCATACTTTAAGCGCTCTTCCACACTCGTTCCATCACGCCATGAAAGTGGGGCAACATGCTTATCGGACACATTACCTTTCTGTTGTTCGGCAACAGCCTTCAGTTGCTCGGCTGTTTCTATCAAACGTTCGGCAGCATCGGGGCGACGGTTCAGAACCACATCCTCTATACGTTCCAGCACATCGGCAGGAATATCCGTATAAAGTACGGCGGTAGCCGGATTGACGATTCCCATATCCATTCCTTCGCGGATAGCATAATAAAGGAATACCGCATGCATGGCCTCACGGATATAATTGTTTCCGCGGAAAGAGAAGGAAAGGTTGCTGACACCACCGCTGACATGTGCACCGGGCAGATTCTTACGTATCCAACCTGTAGCCTGGATGAAGTCTACGGCATAGTTATCATGTTCGTCCATACCCGTAGCTACGGCAAGGACATTAGGGTCAAAAATAATATCGTGAGGGTTGAAGCCGACTTTCCCAACCAGAAGCTGATAAGCGCGGGCACACACCTCAATCTTGCGTTCATAGGTATCCGCCTGCCCTTTTTCATCAAAAGCCATCACTACAGTCGCTGCACCATATTGCTTAATCGTACGGGCATGCTCCAGGAATTTTTCCTCTCCTTCTTTCAAAGAGATGGAATTTACAATAGATTTTCCTTGCAAGCACTTTAATCCGGCAACGATAACCTCCCATTTGGAAGAGTCAATCATCACAGGCACACGTGCTATTTCGGGCTCGGAAGCAATAAGATTGAGGAAGGTTGTCATTTCAGCCTGCGCATCCAGCAGGCCGTCGTCCATGTTCACATCGATGACCTGCGCACCATCTTCCACCTGTTGGCGGGCAATGCTGAGAGCTTCATCGTATTTTTTCTCATTAATCAGTCGCAGGAACTTACGTGAACCGGCAACGTTGCAGCGCTCGCCCACATTGATGAAATTCTTTTCAGGGGTCACTTCCAGCAGTTCCAGACCGGAGAGCCAAAGGTTATCGGGTTTCGGCGCAGGAATATGAGGGGCTGCACCGGCCACCAAGGCAGGATATTCAGCAATATACGCATCCGTAGTGCCACAGCACCCACCGATAATATTTATCAAACCTTCATGGATATATTCTTTCACCTCATGCGCCATATCGGCAGGGGTCTGGTCGTACTGGCCGAGACTGTTAGGCAGTCCTGCATTGGGATATGCACTGATATAATAAGGAGCACGGGCAGCAAGCTGTTTCAGGAAAGGTTTCAACTGGCGGGCACCGAACGAACAGTTCAAACCTACCGAGAAGATGTCAGCATGTTGAACGGAAGCAAGAAATGCCTCCAAAGTCTGTCCCGAAAGGGTGCGCCCCCCCGTATCGGATACGGTAACAGATAGCATGACAGGCACTTGATTCCCCGTTGCTTCCATCGCTTTCTCCGCAGCAAAGATGGCTGCTTTGGCATTCAGTGTATCAAAGATGGTTTCTATAAGCAGGGCATCCACCCCACCTTCCAGCAAGGCTTCCATTTGCTCGCGATAGGCATCGGCAAGTTCGTCATAAGTCAGCGCACGCATGGCAGGATTATTCACATCGGGACTCATGGAGCAAGTCTTATTGGTAGGACCGATGGAACCTGCCACAAAACGTGGTTTATCCGGTGTGGAGAATTCATCCGCCACTTCACGTGCCAGCTTCACGGCAGCAAGATTTATCTCACGCACATACTGTTGCACATGATAATCGGCCATACTGACACTGGTGGAACTGAATGTATTTGTTTCGATAATATCCGCACCTGCGGTGAGATACTTGCGGTGGATATCCTGTATCACATCGGGGCGTGTCAGACAAAGCAGGTCGTTGTTTCCCTTTAGTTGTCCGGGGATGTCCGCAAAGCGTTCTCCCCTGAAATCTTCTTCCGTCAAGTTGTACTGTTGTATCATGGTGCCCATAGCACCATCTAAAATGAGGATGCGCTCACGCACCAAACTGCCAAGTTTACCCATCTAAAATTATCTTTTAAACATCCGCGCCATATCACGCTTGTCGTCTTTTTCTTTTAAAGCTTCACGCTTGTCATATTGCTTTTTACCTTTAGCAAGGGCCACCACCACTTTGGCAAGTCCTTTTTCATTGATAAACATGCGTACGGGAATCATTGTGAAGCCGGGATCTTTGGCTCCACGCGCCAGTTTATCAAGTTCTTTTTTGGTAAGTAAAAGTTTGCGCTCCCTGCGTGCCGAATGGTTATTGTATGAGCCATAGAAGTATTCGGCAATATGCATATTCTTTACCCACAACTCGCCGTTGGCAAAATAGCAGAATGTATCTACAAGGCTCGCCTTGCCCATACGGATGGATTTAATTTCCGTACCGGTGAGCACGATACCTGCTGTATAAGTGTCCGTCAATTCGTAGTCGAATGTAGCACGCTTATTCTTTATATTGATAGGAGCTTGTTTCATGATTTCATACGTTAGTTAAGCACCGTTGTCAGTTGGTTGAATATCATCTGAATGAGCATTGGGCAGGCAATCAGCAGGATAGAAGAAATGATAGTGAACCTCAACCGGTCCTTTTCTTCTATTTCCATCAACGTGGAAGCCCCTTCCCACACCACATACACGATATAGAACTGCAACAGTAATCCGATGATATTGAAGTCCGGCAATATGCCGATAATAATCCGAAGCAAGAAGAGCACGACCAGTGCATAGCCTGCAAATTGCTGCGTCAAAGGCATGTCACTGTCCATCATAAACATTTTGACGCGCAACCCATTAATGAGGTATGCCGCCAGGAAATATCCTCCGAAAAGAGACACCGCCACCGCACAACATTGCGTCATGGCATATTGAAAACTTTCCGGACCACCCCATCCTTTCGCCAACAAAGAGCCGATGAAGACGGACAATCCGCATAAACCAATCATAGGATAGACAAAAGCAGTAAATACTTTTCGCCTATCCTCTTCCAAACGAATTTCCTCCCAGGCCTTGGCCGGAGAGGAAATCAGTAACATTGCTATATGGAATAATGCTTTATAGTCCAATATTATTGTTGGTTTGTTTTATACTCTACAGAAACTTCTGTATACTTTTCAGGCATCTTAGAATCAGTTTCATTATTCTTTGATTTTATTATCACATTCTGTGGTTTTTTTCCTGTAACCCCCTCAAAATGATATACAGCTTCTTCAATATTATATCCATCTTGCGTATATGTTCCGGCATCTGTTTTTTCATCTGTACCTCTATCGTGACGCAAATACAATACCAAATCCGTAGCATCTGCTTCTGTATCTGACATTACATAAACCAAATTAAACTTATGCTGTGCTATCGTTTCAGACTTATTCTCCATTCTCCATGCAATAGGCAAGACCAATGTCTTTGTATCGTAGAAAGCAGGTTTAAGCTCTTGATAAGTATATCCATTATTTACAGTCGGAGTTAATGATACAATCGGCGCATTTTCCGTTACGCTTTCCTCCATCTCTTCTTGAGTTGCAGTAGTTATAAGGTCCGGTCCATCACATGCAGCAGCTGATACTAACACAATGTCATAACTTTGTGGAGTTGTATTCGCTTTAGCTTTAGCTGTTCCAGTCTCATCTTTTACAAATTTATAGTAAATAACAGCCAACTTTGTTTCAGACATTTTAAATCCATAGTTAGTCTCCATTGCAAGAACAGATGCACTTGTAGGATATAATTTATTTCCGATAGGATCCTCAAAATAAGAACCCATATAACTATTAACTACATAAAACATCCCTGCACCATCAAAAGCCGATTCAGTCTCGTCCGAATTTATACAAGAAGTTAAAGAAGCACCCATTAATAAGGTAAGGGCAACCATCCAGATTTTAAACTTAGCCATTTTCATTGTTCTATAAATATTAGAGTTTGCAAATTTAGATAAAAGAATTGAGTTACATAGTACTCTCTTCGTTTTTTCATTGTTTTTAAGAGTAAATGAAATATTAATCTAAATACTGCAAACCCTAACGCTTATTTAACATCTATTTACTATTTAAGGCTATATGTATTTAAAAGCTTGTTTGTAGCCACATCATAAGTTCTTGCCTTAAAATCTGAAAAACAAGCACCTTCCCATTTTCCTTTCACCCTAAAAGTCTTAGTATCGCCTATCTTTCTTAAAGTTGCAACATAAGTAACAGTTCCTTCATACATAAATACCACAGCTTCGAGTTTCATTGTCGTGTGCGGCTGAACAGGTATATTACCAGTTCGAGTTTTTGTAATTTCTTTAGTATTGCTATTACCATAGGTCCAACTTTTGCTTGTTTGCTGTTGCATAGTTGTATTCATACCTATAGAAGGGCTTCCTGCCACACTAGGCAATCCGACACTCAATCCATTTGATATTGAAACACTGACTCCTTCAGTTTTTGAGAAATTAGACGACTCTGTATATCGCGTTGTTACTGTATAATTCCATGTAACCACACTTGAACTTTGATTTTCGTACGTATCACGATCACATATAATTTCTGTTGGATTAAAATTATCAACAGAAGTATACACATATTCCAAATCAACGAGCTCATATTCACCAACAGCGGCAATTTCCCACTGAGCTAAACTTGTATTATCCGTTTTATATATCAAACCACTTCCACTTTGAGAATCTGACTGTAAATACCTAAGAACGATGGGTCCTGAACCCATCGCAGGTGGATATATATTATAACAATTATTAGGCAAATCAACAAAGGCATGAACTGTCAATGTACCAAAGGAGGGCTCTTTCACCAACCAAGGGTAATCTGGTTCAAAAGAATTATGTGGTACTATAAACGAACCTGAAAAACTACTATTTCCCCCAACTAATTTAATAGATGGCGAATTACTTCCACTTAAATACCAGTGTTGTCGTGCACTATTATCATCTTTTGCAACTAACTTCACTTTAGTTCCTGACGATTCTGCTGATAGGTATTTATTCTTAGTATTTCCTATATTCAAAATATTCACAGGAATACCAGCCAACTCACTTATTGGATTAAAATCTGCAATAGACGATGCCACAGCCCTCGTTTCAATCTGTCCGGCATCACTCTCCACAATACCCTCTAAGTCTTCTTGTTCACAAGAAAACATAACCAACAATCCCACTAACAATAAACTAATCTTTTTCATAAGCATCACATTATTAGGTTAAACAATTTATATCGTGTATTATAGTGCAAACTCCCCGCACGCATACGCTCCATTTCCCCCTTCTATTTCTATCAGGAAATTGCCAGAATTCCCAAATGCAAGCTGAATACCTTTTTGCACAGTAGATTGAATATTTTCCGAAGAAGAGTAAACCACAACACCATCCTGAGAAAGAGTTATCTCCACTTCTCCTATGGCTGCTTCAAAATACATATTCAGAATACAATTATCAGTATCCAGCACCACAAAAATAGGTATTACCGGTCGCACAGAGCGATGATCGTCCGTATCTCCTTTAGTTAGAATATCAAAAGGGACATCATTTCCGGTCAGTTGAACCGAACTCATTTGTAGGACTTCATTTTTGTTCACTACTGAGTGAGCATTTACCTCCATCAAGGAAAATACACCCAACAAACATAGAATTAATTTTAGTTTCATAACGTTTTTCTTCTTTAAGTTTAGTAGCAAAGTTAACGCAATGATAACTATTTCCAAAGATATTAATGAGGACAAGAAATAAAAACTAACAACCTATTATACAAACAATTAAAAAATAAGCAGTGGACAAAATCATACTCTTAAGCTCAATAAAAAGCAATCATTTGTTCCAAAGAATCTTCTTTTTTCAATTTCAAATGTGCTTTCAGTCTCTGCTTACTTTTATATATCGACCTCGTTTCACAATCAAAGACAATCATCAGTTGCTTGACAGAGAAACCAACTTTAATCAACGCAGCCAATAATAATTCTCCTTTTGTCAAGTCAAAATTTGCTTTTATACGTGAGATAAAGTTAGCATGCACCAAATCTAAATAATCGAATATATGTTGACGCTCAGAATCTGTAATATTTTCCACAATCAACTTTCCCTGTTCCAATTCTCCCAAAATAAACAGAGCTTCCACACTTGAATTCTCACGTATCTTCTTGTTCTGAACCGTTAAATCAAGAATCTTCCTGTTTAGTTTACCTATTACTTCCTTTTTCGATTCACGCTCCTGCCTTTCCAACTGTTCTAACTCTGTAATCCTGCAAATATACCCTTCTATTATCTTCTCATTTCTCTTCAAAGCCTCTATATTCCGCAGATTTTTCTTCCTATATAATTTAATGAAATAAATACTCAGACCAATAACCAACAATACAAGAAACGAATAGAAATAAGTTTGATTTGCCTTTTCTAATCTTACCTGCTTATTTTCCATAACAAGTTTGTCAGTCTCATACTTCTTCTGCAAAGTCAGCAGTTGGCTTCTCAACTTATCATTACTAACAATATTTAATATTGAATCGGACTTTTCTTTGTAATAAAGGGCTTGTTGATAGTCGCGTTCTTCTTTTTTCAGATAACACAAATTACTATATGCACCCGAAGAAATGATCATATCATTTGTACAAATGCAATGCATGAAACACTCTTCGGCCAATGCAAACTCCCCTATGTCCATATATATACGACCTAAAGACAGATAATAGCGGGATTCATTTTTCACATTCTTATTTAGCTTGATGGCAGCAACAATATGGTCTATGGCTTGGGAATATTGTTTCTCTTCTTTAGCAATGAGCCCCAACAACTGAAGAAGAGAGACTCTTATCTGGTTTGTAGTATCGGGCAATAGCGCCAACCCTTTATTAACATACCATCGGGCACTGTCGTTATGTTGCTTTGCAAGATACCCCCGAGCAATATTACGACATCCAAACACCATGCCTATACTGTCTCCAACCAACTCATAATAATGGATAGATTTCCGATAATTATCTATTGAGAAGTCATACACACCTTGCAGCGAATTTAAATAACCTATATGTTCAAATACCAATCCTTGCAATTTATATTCACTCGTTTTCTTCAAAAAGTCCAGAGCTTCCAGATAAGCTTGCATTGCTTCTGATAATTTATCTTCTGCCACCATTACTTTTCCATAGTAATAGTAAGCCCTTCCGGCTTTTAAGAAGTCATTATTGCTCTTGTAATATTCTACAGCAATTTTAATCAGCGAATCGGATTGCAAACTATCCAAATAGTTCTTATCCAAAGTCTGTGCCATTAGTAAAGCATAGTCTGCGCGTTCTTTTCCATGAAGATGTTCCGGATGTTCTATCAGGTTTATCAACTGCATAGCACTATCAGGGTATACCTCCACACAGCTTTCCACTTGTTTCAGTAATTTTTTATTCACATCAGTTCGCGTACAAGAAACAAGTCCACCTCCTATTACAAAAAGCCAAAACAGAAACAAGCATTTTTTCATATTCAACGTAAGATATCCTGCAAAGGAACAAAATACTACATAAAACGACAAACATTTAACAGCAATTTACAAAAAAAACTAAAAAGCGACTTCTGCATCATTTAATCAACAGAAAGCCCGAATCAGGACAAAGATACTTACTATAGACATCCTCAACCACAGATAAAAGACAGCAAGGTTAAGGCAAAACATCACTTTACCTTATTCTTTTTATTATTATGCCTTATTCTAATCTTTGTTTTCCAATTGCAGGACGAAGATTTACACTAGGCTTAACCATGTTTAAGCTTAAGGATATACGCATTAAGGACTAAGAGAAAGGAGATTTATCTTTAGGCTTTAATGCATAAACTCTTTAGAGGAAAAGGCATCACTCAATGATTGGCGTTATTCCCGTTGCTTTATAGCATCTTTTTTGCAAAACTCATTGTCCTATAATAAATTTCAGTAACTTTGTTTCCGATGACTCATAGCGGCATCTGTTAAGAGGTTTACTTATATGATACTTATACCAAGATTATGGCTCATTCTAAATTTCACATCACCTCCAATAAAAAGACCGTTACATCGGGAATAAAAGAAGATGGAAATTATTCTTTGTATCCGATACGATACATTTTCTTTCTTATATTGTTGTCTCTCACAATATCCTCCAAAGCAGTAAATATGGATTCTTTATCCATGAAGAATTATTCCCCGTCAAGTACAACAACAGCAATTTATTCTTCAAAAAACAAAACTGGTTTACAAGACAAGTATAAGCAAACCAAATATTGGAAAAAACATAAGACATTAAAAGCCTGCGGATGGACAGCACTCGGTATAGGAGTACCCACGATGGTTGTGGGGTTCGCCGGTGCCGTCGTTTCGGGTTACGGGTCCGGTGGAGACGGGAAAGCTTTCGGCATCATCCTCTGTGCAGGAGCAGGACTGACTGTAAGCAGCATTCCGATTTTTACTTTCGCCGTCAAGAATAGACAGAAAGCTATTGCAACCGCACTTGGTACAGAACTCGACCCACAATTGTGGAAGAAGCATAAACAGTTCAGAATTGGAGCATACACCGCATTGGGCATAGGGCTTGCCGGAATGGCAACAGGACTGATGGGCGGAGCTTTTGATGAGCCTTTTACAAAAAATACCAGACCATGGAAAGCTGTATTTTATGCGGGTGCAAGTGCAACAGCTACCAGTATTCCACTGTTCGTTTTTGCAAATATCAATAAGAAGCGGGCTAAACAAGCAATAGAATTCTCGCTTAGCAGTTCGAGCCTTCAAATGGCTTTACCCAACGGAATGATTCAGACACAACCGGCATTGGGGTTTTGTTTTAATTTTTAGGGATAGAAGAAAAATGCGACAAATAATTCTGCCGCATACCGGATGTACTCAACTGCCTTGTTCAGTCATCATATCTTTTAAAAGGCAATAAATGCTTGAAAAAGTAAGCTGCCCTCCTTATCAAACGATTTTAGCAAACTGTTCCAGATGTTCGTCCACATAGCTGGCTACTAAAGCTGTTATTTCTTCCTCTTTTTCCAAAAATTCGTCTTCCAGTTCATCGAAGGCTTCATATTGCTCGTACATAGCCATAAACTCATCATCCGTACGCTCACGCTCCAGGTCTTCACGGTGAGCATCATATATCTTCTTAGCCCTATACACAAGTTTGCCGAAATCTTCTGCTCCCCACAGGCGCATAACTTTAGCAAACGGATTGGCAAAAATGTAACCTCCGTAACCGTTCTGTATCAATTGGCAAAAACCGCCATCCATCACTTCGTCACGAAAGAATTGGTAAGCAAGCAAAGTGTGCTGCTCGCCTGTCAGCAATGGCATGGAGTCGGCAGTCAGTTCACCACCTATCACTTCTTTATATTTATCTGTAAATACCTGGATGAATGCATCCATTCCCTCACCCGCAGCTTGACGCAAAGCAGCATCAGTAATTTCAATCATAGTCTTCTTATTATACCTTAATATTTAGGCAAAGATATGGAAATATAAGAGAAAGGTATAATAAGAAGACTAAAAAAGTGGGGAATAATGTCTTTATAATTTCCTCAGGATACCTTTGTCTCCCACTACAAAGTAAGAATCTCCGTCTATCAGTAACGCCCGTCCGCGTTTCTTCTTACGATTTTCTTTATTATCCACATTGACTCCAATCACTTTCCCATCATAAAAAGTGGAAATATCCTTAAAAATAGTATGTCCCACGATGATGTGTTTTGCTTTATAGCGTTCCATCACCATTTGCAGGCTGTCCTGTGCCATCGGGTGATATTTAGCATCTGTACGCACAAGACCACGATACCAAATCGGTCCATCGTTGCCATACAGGAAAGCGGTGAGCGGAGAAAGCGCTTTACGCTCTTTCTTATTCAGAAAAAGGGCTTTACTCATTTCTTCGTTTACAGTCGGGATACTTAAATTATGTTCGTAGAACTTTTTCCCCAATCCGGCATGTACATACAGGTCGCTACCGATGGTCTGCATAGTGTTGCGGGTACCCAGCCACCGACCCAGTTCTGTGTCAGGCCCAAAGAGTTTAGGGTAATTCACGCCTAACTTCTCCGCTAACACTTTATATTTATCTTTCGTGTAGCGCAAGTCGTTTGCCAATACCAATGGTTCGTGGTTTCCCAATAAAAAAGAAACGTTTCCTCCAGCTTTGGCAGCCTCATCTTCCAGTTTATAGAATAGCCAGAAGATTTGCGGCACATCTTTGCCACGGTCGAAAATATCACCGATAACCATCAGATGGTTGTTGCCAAAACTCCAATTGTAGTTACTGTCTATTACGCCGTTGCCTTGCAGCAGACTGATGACGCAATCCAGACGTCCATGGGGGTCGGACATGACAAAGACTTTCTCCGGTTGCCGATATTGCCAACTGGGGCGCTTCACCGGATGGAGCTTTACATCAAACGGGAATTGTCCCTTATGGTCTACCACATGCAGGGTGAAGTCTTCCGGCAACGCACTGTATGTGGTGTCTACAATCTGTCTTTTCTTATCCACGCTGATTATGCGCACTCTACCATCGGGCTGATAGAGTACATAAGGTCCATCGGCCGATAACTCTTCTTTTTTCTCTTTATCTTTCTTCTTACCGTCTGAATCAAAAGTTCCGGCACTTAGGCCGGAACTGATGAACATTAGAGTAAATGCGATAAGAAAGCACTTCATGAAACTTGTCTTACTCCTCATATATCATTTATTAAAATTATCTTCCACCATATCCAGGATTCTGTTCCATATTAGGATTGGCATCCATTTCTTTCTTGGGAATAGGAAGAACAATCATGTAGAAATTCCAGTCATACGACATATACTTCGTATCATGCTTGGTTTTACTTAGATTACTATCCTTTACATCTTTACGCTCCACTGTCAATCCGTTTCTGATAACATCATACATGCGGTGCCCTTCGGCAACCAGCTCTTTGCGACGCTCGTTCAGCACCCTTTCCAGAGTAATACTCTCACCCTGCACAGTTTTGTCCGGATTAGCACGTTTCACAATCGGGTCAAGATATTCAATCGCCGTGTCATTATCGCCCAACTTAACAGCTGCCTCAGCCGCAATCAGATAAACTTCGGACAGACGGATAAGCGGAATATTGGCATCCGTGATACTCTCATTCTGCTGCGGTTGATACTTAAAGACATAAGCGTAATATTTCTTATCAAAGCTCAATAATTTAAGACGTATATCCTTAGAATCTTCCTTAAGGAACTGATAGAAAGAGCAAGTGATGCACATGTCATCATAACCATCCTTAGAGTTCAGATAGCCCATACTCTCCTTGCCCGGGCTATCAGTAGTGAGGTTTACGATTTCGAACAAAACTTCGCCCGGATTGGAAGCAGACGCATCATTGCTCCATGCTGTGGGATATTCTTCATTAGTCCACAAGGCATAGCCTTCTTTTTCCGCTCCCTTAATGGCGTCTTTCGCCATTTTCAGCGCATTGACGTTATCATTTTTGTAGAGATAGACGCGGCTGAGCAATGCCATTGCTCCCCATTTATTAATCTTACCCTTATTAAAATCACCGCTCAGCAAACCGATACTTTCGGTAAGATCAGCAATCACCTTCGCATAACACTGAGCTACTGTACTGCGGGAGGGTTTACTGTCAATAGTGGACAATCCTTCCACAATGGGCACACCCAATGACGCTCCGTCGTCTTTGGTATAGGGATAGCCGAAGATACGGGTCAAATCGAACAAGGCCAGTCCGCGAATTGCCAAAGCTTCACCTTTCAGGTCATCTCTGTATTCGGTATCTTCTTCATCAATGACCAGTTTGTCAATGTTCATCAGAATCAGATTACAATTCTGAATGATAGAATAAAGATAAGACCAGTGAGAAGTGGGACCATTATCTTTTGTAAAATTGAAACGATAATAGTCAGCCACACGTTTGGTAGAACTGACAGCCTGCATATCATCTCCCGTCACGTCTCCGTAATATATCAGACGACCCGAATAGGCATCAGAACTTTGCATAGTGCTGTAAATACCGTTCAGAGTAAACTCAACATCCGACAATATCTTAATACTGGATTCAGTATCTACCGAAGTGGAAGGATCCAGATCCAACCAATCGTTTCCACAAGAGGTAGCAACGAACAACACGGAACTGATGAATAAATATTTTAATAGTTTCATAATATCAAGTTTTTAACGGTTAGAAATTAACATTTACACCAAAGGTTACGGTCTTCAAAGGAGGTGTTCCCCAAATAGCAGTACCACCGCTGACAGCTTCCGGATCGTAATAATCATAAGCCGCCCAAGTCCAAAGATTATTGGCTGAGGCATACAAACGCACCTTGTCAATACCTAACTTGCGGGTCCACTCCTTCGGAACCGTCACGCCGAATGTCAAGGTCTTCAAACGAATAAAATCGGTACTATGTAATCTGCGGGTAGTTGTCACCTTGTTCATGGCTACAGAAGGTTTTTCATAGAACAATTCATATTTTGTAACGTCTCCCGGTTGTCTCCAACTGTCCCGGTAGTAAGTAGGAATGTTAGCTTCCAAGTCGTTGCCTCCATGCTCCGTTTTCTGCGCCCAGTTATCGTAAGAGTAACCGCCGAACTGATAAGAGAACATGAAATTGAAATCGAACCACTTGTAGCGCAAAGTATTTGACAATCCACCTATTACATTGGGTTCGGCATGCTTATCCAAAACGATGGCGTGCGCTTCTTTTATAACTTCGGTTATCTCTTTCTTATAATTCCCATTCTCGTCAACATCATTCGTATAGAATTGAGGTGCACCGGTTTCAGGGTTAATACCAGCAAATTCTATCATGTAGAACGTACGGAATGATTTTCCGACTTTGCGAATCTGACTTCCTTTAATAATTTCTGTTTGCATGCCATCCAATGTCACAATTTCATTCTTATTGTGTGAAATGTTAAATGTGGTGTTCCATGAAAAATCTTTTGTCTGAATATTGGTAGAATTAATCTCCAGTTCCACACCTTTATTCGTAACCTTGCCGATATTCATCAGATAGCTGCCGAAACCGGTAGTCATAGAGATAGGACGATCCATCAGCAAGTTCTTGGTGGTGCGGGTGTAATACTCCAATGTAACATTAATGCGGTTCCATAAACCGAAGTCAAGACCCAGATTCAGGTTATAGTTAGTTTCCCACTGCAAATCGTTATTCTTAAGTTGAGACTGAATGATACCCGGTTGTTCCAGATATCCATTGGTCAGACTGCTCAGTCCCCTGTATCCAAAATAGTCAGTAGGAAGAGTGCCATTCACGCCATAAGATGCACGTATCTTAAAATCAGTCAACCAGTCCTTTACGGGGGCCATAAATCCTTCTTCAATCATACGCCATGAACCGGATACTGACCAGAAACTTCCCCAACGGTTGTCCCTGTGAAAGCGCGAACTGCCATCCGTACGGAAACTGGCACCCAGATAGTACTTGTTTTTATAATCATAATTCACACGGAACAAGTAAGACACCATGCGTGTCCGGGTGTCGCTACCACCCACCGATTCGGTTTTCATACCGTTGCTGATCTGATTCCTGTCGTAAGTTGCGAAGTTAGTGGCATAGCCTGACAGGTAATCACGATACTGGTCATCAATTTCATATCCCGCCAACGCGTCAAGGTGATGGTCTGTAGCAATAGTAGTTTTATAGCTCAACTGATTAGCCCATACCATTTTCTTATACTCATAGAACTTCTTGCTCATACCACCGTTAATATCATCGCCGTTGGAAGTACGCGGATCTCTCCAGTCGTTACCCTTCGTATTTACATAGTCGTAACTAAGAGTAGACTTGAACTTTAAATCTTTGATGAACTCATATTCACCATAAATGGTATTGAATGTACGCGTCACGTATTCGCGCTGATAATCATAAGTTGCCGCCAATGCCGGATTACGGTCACTGTTACGGATAAAGTCACGGTTCCAACTGCCATCTTCATTATAAACAGGATCGGAAGGAACGACGGCATTACGTGAAGTATAGAAAGGAGAGGAATAAGAAGTACCTTCGCTATACACATCCTGATTAACTGTAGCAAACAAAATATTGGCACCTAACTTAAGCTTGTCGGTAGCCTGAAAATCAACGTTCAGCCTTCCACTAATACGCTCCAAACCAGAATTGATGGCAATACCGTCTTGCTTCAAATAAGAAAGTGAAGAGTAGTACTTAAATCTGTCCGTACCTCCCGAAATAGAGGCTTCATAAGACTGATGATTTCCTTTCTGGAACATAATATCATCCCAGTCTACATATCCGCACCAAGGAACCGGGGCATAATCGTCAATCTTTCCGTCAGCATAGTCCATCGCGTCAGCCTCGCTCTTACCTTTCTTTATCTGGCCTGCCACCAGACCATCATAGATATATTGGCGACGTTCCTCTCCACCCATAACAGGACGATAATCCATAGCAAAATCAGAACGACCCCAGTCCGCTTTCAATGAGATAGACGGTTTTCCCGCTCTACCTTTCTTTGTCGTAATCAGCACTACACCGTTGGCGGCACGCGAACCGTAAAGAGAGGCGGCAGCGGCATCCTTTATCACTGTAACACTCTCGATATCAGAGCTGTTAATAGTTGACATAATATCAAGACCTGCATCCGAGCTCATCGTATTGATAGTGCCCGAGCGCATCGGTACTCCGTCTATCACATAAAGAGGAGAATTGCTGGCGTTGAAAGATCCCATACCGCGGATTCTCAATGAAGAAGACGCACCCGGCTGACCGGAAGACGAAGTGAACTGCACGCCCGGCGCATTGCCTTGAAGTAAATCTTTGAAAGAAATAGCGGGAACATCTTTCAGAGTTTCACCCTTTACGCTGGAAGCAGAACCGGCATAAGCAGATTTCTTGAAAGTACCATAACCGGTAATGACTACCTCATCCATCAGGTTGTTGTCCGGCACGATTTCCACTTTAATCATCTTTGCAGAAGTGACTTTAACTTCCTGGCGGATATAGCCTACATAGGAAACAATCAAAGTAACGGGCAAATGATCTACATCGAGAAAGAAATGCCCATCCAAGTCGGTAGTACAACCGTTGGTAGTGCCTTTTACCAGCACATTGGCTCCAATGACAGGTTGCTTCGTTTCATCAAAGACAGTACCGTTCACTTTAACTTTTTGTTGGGGAGATGCTATCGCTTCAACTTTAGCATCCGGTTTGATGGCAATGACTCCCTCATGAACCGTATAAGTCAAGCCACTGCCTTTAAGGCATTTTTCCAACACATCAGCTATCTTTTCATGATTCACAATCAGATTTTCTACTTTTACCTTCTTCACATCTTCCGTGCTATACACGAATGTAAAATCAGTTTGCCTCTGAACTTCCCACAGCACTTCGCCGAGGGTGGCATTCTTAAATGTTGCGGTAACAGTGGTCTGTGCAAACACGGCATTGGCTGCCTGCAAAAAACCAGTAACTGTGAAACAGAAAAACAGCAACGTCATACACAAACGTCTACTACTTCTTTCAGGTTGTTTTTTGTGTTCTTTCTTGTTCATAGTAATCTTTTTTTGGTTAATTATGGAATGTTATTGTATTACCTTCAATTTTGGCATGTACTTCTTCTGTCTTTTCGAGCAACTTGACAAAAGGAGTGATTTCTTCATACCTGTTCAAATTACAGCCGAAACGTATATTTTTAATCCGTTCGCTTTCATAAATCACCTTCATATCATACCAGCGGGAAAGTATCTTCATGATGTCTTCCAAACGCTGGTCTTTAAAATTAATTTTTCCTTTCACCCATGAGGTATAGAACGAAGTATCTACCGTCCGCACTTGGATAGAGTTGCTCCCCGAAGCAATGGTGGCCTGTTGTGACGGTTTCAGTATAAGGCTTTCACCCTTTTCGGCACTGACTTTCACAGACCCGTTTACCAAGGTGGTCTGGTATTCTTCATCGGGATAAGCGGAGATATTGAAAGTGGTACCCAACACTTCAACCTGCATGCCATTGGCATTTACAATAAAAGGCTGTCCGGTTTTACTCACCTCAAAATAAGCTTCACCTTGCAATTCGACTTCTCTTTTCCCAGCAGTAAATGCTACCGGAAAACGCAGGCTGCTCATTGAGTTCAAATGAACTTTTGTTCCATCGCTCAACACCAACGCATACTCGCCACCACGTGGAATTTCTACCTTATTATATATAACCTCTAACTGGGCTGAGGTGCTTTGTGCCAGTTGATAATTCAAAGTTGTCGAATCAACCTGAATATTCGTTCCTTTTATCTTCTGCAAGATATCCGCCGTCCCTTTATCCAGGTTGATAGTTTCCCCATTGTCCAAAGTCAGTATCGCTTTCGCTGCTCCCGGCAATATGGGCTGGGCAAGCAGAACCGACTGTTCGGGAAAAGAGTCACGGGAAGTATATTTTAACGAAATACCCAGGAAAAAGACAGGCACTAAAACTGCAGCAGCATAACGAAGTATTCTTATTGTCCGCTCCCGGGTGTTATTCTTCCTGATGCGTTTCTCCACCTCCATCCAACCGGTAGCTATATTGAATAACACCGACTTTTCTACATTCCTTTTTAAATTCTCTTCACTGCATATTTTTTGGAAAAGGGCTTCATGGGCCGGTTCTTCTTTTCGCCAATTCTCCAATAGAATATTTTCTTCAGGAGTAATCTCACCGGATAAATGCCTGACGATAATGTTTGCTATATGGAAATCTTGTTTTATCATATATTGGTCTTTTTTCGTTATCTTTTATAATAAAACAGCTATAATTAAAATCATGGTGAATCAAAAAAGAACTTTTTTCGAAAACAATATTATTTGGTCTATTTCTCGAGTACCTCATAACCCGAACCGTAGCAAAACCGTGTCTGCTCCGTATCTATACAACCGAATTTGCTACGGACTTGGTACGGTTTTGATACGGACCGAGTATGAGGAAAGCAGTAAGAATAGTCAAAAACTCTTTTTTTTATTATGCAGAAAAGAGTAAAAGTAATGAATCAAGCCCATCATTGGCTTGACATATAAAAGAGAATAAGGAAATAATAATATTCTTTCAGATACACACGAAGTTTTTTGTAAGCCATTTTTTTGAGAGTATGTACAGTCTCAACAGACACATTTAAGCGCTCGGCTATTTCAGCGTTCTTTTTCCCTTCCATAGCCAGTTGCATGATAGCCTTCATCTGATTGGGAAGTTTATCAATGGCTTCCGCCAGAATCCGGTAGGTTTCTTCCTCCACCACTGCATCGTGAAAGAAAGAATCCTTTTTCTTTTCAATAATTTTCTGGGCATATTCAAATACAACCTTAGAATGCTCCAATTCATTCAATGCCTTATTACGCACAGCTGTATAAAGGAAAGCCTTGACTTGATGTAAATAGAAAAAATCATTCCTGATTTGCCATAATTTAGCAAAAGAATCCTGCACGATGTCGGCAGAAGTTTCTTCATTTTCAGTATATTGGTTTGCAAACAAACAAAGTGCCACATAATATTTATCAAAAATATTATGGAACTCCTGTTCATTAAGCCGAATACTAATGAGTGTATAAGAAGTTTCTGTAACCACCAGCTTTTTTTATTTTAATGCGAAAATAGAAAAAAAATATTAAAAAATAACACGATAAGACCTAAACTTCCACATAGAAAAAGAATTTATCGACATCCATCCTTTAGGAAACCCATATCTTTGCTCCATCAGAATATTAATCTTAAAACCATGAAAAAAAACTACGTGCTTCTATTTATCATTCTTTTGTGTGCCATTTTTGCACAAGCTCAAACGCCTCCTGCCTTTCCCGGTGCTGAAGGGTTTGCCCGCCACACCGTAACCGGCGGACGAGGAGGAATTGTATATCACGTCACCAACCTTAATGATAGCGGTGAAGGCTCACTGCGCGCTGGTATTGATATGAAAGGTCCCCGAACTATTGTTTTCGATGTATCAGGCCTCATTGAACTACAAAGCAGGTTAGTCATAAAAAACGGTGACCTCACCATTGCCGGACAAACAGCTCCGGGAGATGGCATCTGCCTCAAGAATTACACTTTGCATATTTCCGGATACAAAGAAGAAGAAAAGAAAGACCAATGCGCCACTAATATTATCATCCGCTTCATCCGTTGCCGGATGGGAGACGAGAAAAAAGCGGAAGATGACGCTATGTGGGGTCGCTATACCTCGAATATTATTATTGACCATTGCAGCATGAGTTGGAGTACAGATGAGTGCGCTTCTTTTTATAATAATAAGAATTTCACCATGCAGTGGTGCATCCTGAGTGAAAGTCTTACCAAATCAGTACACGTCAAAGGAAATCATGGATACGGTGCCATCTGGGGCGGTGAGGGTGCCAGTTTCCACCACAACTTGCTGGCTCACCACAGCAGCCGTACTCCCCGTCTGGATGGTAGCCGCTCCATCGGAAGATGGGAAGAGGAACTCACTGACCTGCGCAATAATGTGTTCTACAACTGGGGACCTACCAACGGAGGATATGCCGGAGAAGGCGGACGCTATAATTTCGTAAATAACTACTATAAACCAGGTTCTTCTACTGCCACCAAGAAAAATATCGTAAACCGCATTTTCCAGCCGAATGCGGATGATGGTACACAAAGCAACCCGGCGGGTATTTGGGGAAGTTTTTATATCAGCGGGAACTATTTTGATGATACTTGTTCAAAGTTAAGCAATGATATGAAAAAGCTGATAGCACAAACCAATGCGGACAACTGGGCAGGCATTCACCCGCATCTGGGTAATGGTGACCTGCCGGGAGGAAGTATTGACGGTATCAAAAGCAATGCTGAATTTGAAGTAGCCGCCGTCACCACACATACAGCCGCACTTGCTTACGACAATGTACTCGCTCATGCAGGTGCCAGCCTGAAACGGGATGCTGTAGACAAACGCATAGTTTCCGAAGTGAAGAATGGCAATTATACCTACGAAGGTAGTAACGGAAGCAGTAACGGATTGATTGATTCACAAGAAGATGTAGAAGGATGGCCTCTGTACAACAGTGAAGAAAAACCTGCTGACGCTGACAATGACGGTATCCCCGACACTTGGGCCGCCCAATATCTGCCTGTCGGCAAAACTTATCAGGATATAGAACCTACTACCGGTTATTCTTATCTGGAACTCTATATCAACAGCCTTGTTGATGACCTGATGAAAGCCTGTTATGAGAATAGCAACGCTTCTCCAAGTATCAATGATTTCGGTTTATATGGTACGCCTACCGGAGTATCTTCTCCCTCCGTAGAAGCGACAGATGCCGTGAAATGCTTTCGGAGAGATAAGCTGATTGTTTTCAAAGGACTATCCGCAGGGGCTCGCATCAATATATATGATTTATCGGGTCGCTCCATAGCCTCCCACGAAAGCCTTGACGAACAAGCTGAATACTTCCTCGACCAACCCGCCATCATCAGCGTGCAATCCGGAGGAAAGAAGTACAGCTTCAAGAGCCCCCGTTAATTTTATTGTAATGTGGAGATTGCAATACACAGAAACACTGCCTCTTATTATTAATTTTTATAAAAAAAGTCAGATAACTCGATTTGCATAAATAAAGAAAAGGAGTAACTTTGCGAGCGATTTAAAAAGTGGATTACGTTTTTTATTTTATATAACTTAAAAAGAGCTAATTATGACTTATTCACACGAAGTGGAACACATGTGTGTTGTGAAGAAAGGTCCTAACCACGGACCGGCTCCTATTCCCGAAGAAGGTAAATGGGTAAAAGCTAAAGAAATTGTTGACATCTCTGGTTTGACACACGGCATTGGCTGGTGTGCTCCCCAGCAAGGTGCATGTAAATTAACCCTCAACGTGAAAGAAGGTGTCATTCAGGAAGCCCTGATTGAAACAATCGGTTGTTCCGGTATGACTCACTCAGCTGCCATGGCATCTGAAATCCTTCCGGGTAAGACCATCCTCGAAGCCTTGAACACTGACCTCGTTTGCGATGCTATCAACACCGCAATGCGCGAGCTCTTTCTGCAAATCGTTTATGGACGTACTCAGTCAGCTTTCTCCGAAGGCGGCCTGATTATCGGTGCCGGACTGGAAGACTTGGGTAAAGGTCTGCGTAGCCAGGTAGGTACTTTGTATGGTACATTGGCTAAAGGTCCCCGTTACCTCGAAATGGCTGAAGGTTACATCAAGAACATCTTCCTGGATAAGGATGACCAAATCTGCGGATACGAATTTGTTCACATGGGTAAATTCATGGACGAGATCAAGAAGGGTACTGATGCTAACGAAGCATTGAAGAAAGTAACCGGTACTTACGGACGCGTAACAGCTGAACAGGGTGCAGTTAAACATATTGATCCACGTCACGAATAATTATAAGGAGGAAAAAGAACTATGATTAGAGAAGTAAAATTTGAAAGTCAAGACCGTCGTATCAAAGGAATCATTGAAGCTTTGAACGCTAACGGCATCAAAGACATCGAAGAAGCAAACGCTATCTGCGAATCTTATGGACTCGATCCTTATAAGACGTGTGAAGAAACTCAGCCTATCTGTTTTGAAAATGCAAAGTGGGCTTATGTTGTAGGTACTGCAATTGCTATCAAGAAGGGCTGCACAAACGCTGCTGAAGCTGCTGAAGCTATCGGTATCGGTCTGCAGGCATTCTGTATCCCGGGTTCTGTAGCCGACGACCGTAAGGTTGGTATCGGTCATGGTAACCTGGCAGCCATGTTGCTGCGTGAGGAAACTAAGTGTTTCGCTTTCCTGGCAGGTCACGAATCATTCGCTGCTGCCGAAGGTGCAATCAAAATTGCTGCTAAAGCTGACAAAGTACGTAAAGAGCCTTTGCGTTGTATCCTGAACGGTTTGGGTAAGGATGCTGCACAGATCATCTCTCGTATCAACGGCTTTACTTATGTTCAGACTCAATTTGACTACTACACAGGTGAACTGAAAGTAGTTCAAGAAATAGCTTACAGTGATGGTGCCCGTGCAAAAGTAAAATGCTACGGTGCTGACGATGTTCGCGAGGGTGTAGCTATCATGTGGAAAGAAGGTGTAGATGTATCTATCACAGGTAACTCTACTAACCCGACTCGTTTCCAGCACCCGGTAGCCGGTACTTACAAGAAAGAACGTGTTCTTGCTGGTAAGCCTTATTTCTCAGTTGCTTCCGGTGGTGGTACAGGCCGTACTCTTCACCCGGATAACATGGCGGCTGGTCCGGCTTCTTATGGTATGACCGATACAATGGGTCGTATGCACTCTGATGCTCAGTTCGCTGGTTCATCCTCAGTTCCTGCTCACGTAGAAATGATGGGATTCCTGGGAATTGGTAACAACCCGATGGTAGGTTGTACAGTGGCTTGCGCGGTTGACGTAGCTCAGGCTTTGGGTAAGTAAGCCTAAAACAACTCTAAATAAATGAACTCCTGTAGTCTTGATGATTACAGGAGTTTTTTATAGCAATCTAACAGACCAAAGTCACATAAAAATACCCGGAAGAGAATAGCTTTATAAAATCTCTTTCCGGGCATCTTTCTACAAAATATATAGAATCTTAGTTTAGTTTATTCATTGAACCAATCAATCTTTTTAGAGAAGTACATCACCATAGCCAATATAACAAACAGCCCAAGACTGCCGGCAAGCAGAGCGAAAGTCTCCAACTGAATAAGAATAAATACATAAATATATAAAACACCAAGCAAACCTACCATAATGAAAGCCGGCTTTTTCCTCTTGATAATCCCCAGCATATACCCTCCTACCAAAGTAATAGTGAGCACTGACGCTACCAGATAAGCCATACTGAAACCAATATGTTCGGACATAGAAAGCAACAAGCTATAGAACAAGCAAAGTGCCAACCCTACCAATAGATATTGTAAAGCATGAATACGAGTCTTTTCCAGAATTTCAGTGAAGAATATCACCATAAAGGTCAGCAAGATTATCAGGACAGCATATTTAGTGGAACGCATGGACTGCTGATATTGCTCTACAGGCATTTTCAGATTAACACCAAAATTGGAGTTTTCAATATCCTTGATACTGGCATTCTGATAATTAACAAGCACCTGTGAATAATTTCTATTAAGATTCAACACCTGCCATTGTGCTGAGAAATCTTTCTCGGTAATCTCACGCTTCTCCGGCAAATAATTGCCATCAAAGCTTGGAGTATTCCAATTCGCTTTCAGGCTGACTTTTGTGGTTTTACCCAACGGAGTGAAGCTAATGGACTGAGAGCCTTTCAGCTTAATCTTCATTTCATAAGGCAATTTCTTATCCTCCTTCAAAGCCGAAATATCTACAATAGTATGAACGCCCATATTGCCGATACCCCGTCCATCCATTCCCGGCTCGAACATATAGACAGAACCATTCAGAGTAATGCTGACTTGCTCACTAAGCCCGCGCATATCAGTCAGGTTCAAGCAAATAGCTGCTCTGTCATACTGAAGCACATCCATATCCACATTGTTCTTCCGAAGTTCTTCTGAACTAAAGAATCCCTTGATAAGCAATTCCGACTGATACACATTTACCTTATAAATCCCCCGCTGAAGAATTTCTGTCTGCAATTGTCCATCTACAGACAGCTCATCCGGAAATAAAGTTACATTCCCCATAGATACCTTCTGTACTCCATTCTCCTCGTGAATAATAGGGTATTTCAAACTAAGGTAGGGTCCCGTAATGGTCTGTGCCAGGCTCCATTTCTGTCCGACTTCTGCAATAGCATCCGCCTGAGTACGTCCTCGTTCCGAAATCATGTCTTCAATCATAAACATCGGAATCAGCAGTAACAGCACCAGAAAAGCAATAATCACCACTTTAATTGATTTCGAAAAACGATGCAAACAACCACTTGCCTGCCTCTTTGTCTCATTCAGACTTTCATTCAGATTGCCATTAAAGTCATCATTCAAATTGTCGTTCAAATTTTCCATAATAGAATAGTATTAATTAAGTTGATTTCAGAAAATTCTCCAATGCCTCTATATGAGCTTTAAAAGCCTTCTTCCCTTCAGAGGTTGCCTGAAACGAAGTCTTTGGCTTCCGCCCCACAAAGGTCTTTTGGCAAACGACATAACCCAGTTCTTCCAAAGCCCTCGTGTGACTTGCCAGATTACCGTCCGTCAGTGAAAGCAGCTCTTTCAGGGTATTGAAGTCTACGTCCTCATTTACCATCAGGACTGCCATAATACCTAAGCGAACTTTGCTTTCGAATACCTTATTTATATTTTGAAATGCTTCTATCATTTATCTCCTTTTCCTTTCGTACTGCAAATAAAACAACACTCCGTATAAGACATGGAACCCACCGAAACCAATTGTCCAGAACAGCAAGCCATGTCCTTCCAAAAAGCAGTCTACAATACCCAGACAAAGGAATGCATATCCCAACCAAGCTACATTAGAGTAGGTAAACTTTGAAACATTTACCAAGGAGAGTCCATAAAATAATAGCATAACGGAGGATACCAATCCGTAGATTTCATGTAGTAGCAAGGCAATGCAAAACAGCCCTCCCGTCAACAACGGAAGCATAAAGTTCCAGGCAATGCGATATGTTAATTTACTAAATAGCTTTTGTCCCGTTTTCCTCGCTTTATAGCAGGACAGGATGCAAGCGGTGATTACAGAAGCCGTCAACACCAACGAGGCCACCATAATCAACTCCTCTCGGTTGTCTCCCGACTTTAATAAATTATTGGCAATGCAGGCACCAACTAATGCGTACATACCAGCTAAAACAGCCGTCATTCCACTGAGAGATACAAACTTGGAGGATTTTTCCATCAACTCTTTTATCTCATTTACTGATTCTAATGCTTTATTTTTATCCATATAAAAAGTACTTTGTGGCACAAAGTAAAGAATAAAAAAGCAAAGAAACAAAGAATATTGAGAAAAAATATTCTCTATAAAACTAACTCCACCAAAAATCATTATATTTGCAATCAATCAAACAACAATAGTTATAGCCTAATGATGAAATGACTAATAGCTTATTGCGGATTAGATTGCAAAAGTTGCGATGCCCGCATAACTACTGTCATCTTTACACTACCAACAATTTATTGATAACCATGTATAAATACACTGAAACAAAGAGCATCATCTTATCTCTATTCCATTTAAGTTTTCTTGTGTTTTTCAACTCATGTTCTTCTATGCACACTCCATTTTCTGTGGTAGATACAACCAGGGCATTAGAGTATACAATGGATGGAAAGCACTTGTTTACTTACAATTATGCCGTAACCTATCCGCCGCAGGACGTAGACACTGTTTATAAACGAAGCGGATTCATTCACCCTTTACATACCTTGGAAGGTGAGGTACTGACCAATTGCTCCCCGTCCGACCATTATCACCATTTCGGCTTGTGGTATGCCTGGACAAAGACCACATTCGAAGGAAAGGAAATTGACTTCTGGAATCTTTATAAAAAAGAGGGTACGGTTCGTTTTCGTCGGTTCATTGAGGTGCAGCCCGATGGATTTTCTGCTGTGCTCGACCATGTGGCATATCCCGATTCCTCACAAGAAAAAGTTGCAATGACCGAGCAATTGAAAATCCGCGTGGGAAAAGCCAAACAACGGGGATATTACATTGACTATCACACCACACTTCGTTGTGCCACTTCTGCTCCTGTAGTGCTGGAAAGCTATCGCTATGGAGGTATTTGCATCCGTGTATGCGAAAGCTGGAACGGACAGACAGCCGAGATGCTCACATCCGAAGGTCTCAATCGTGACAAGGCTGACGGGTCTCTGGCCCGTTGGTGCTACTTCCAGAAGAAGCCCGGCAAAAACGATGCATGCATCCTGATTGTCCCCTATCCCTCCAATCTGAACCATCCGGAACCGATGCGGGTATGGGACGAAAAAGCCAACAATTCCCGGGGCGACCTGATGTGGAACTTCTCTCCAACCAAACGTCAGTCATTTACTTTGCATCCCGACCAGGAATTACGTCTTTCCTATCGGATCTATGTGCTGGACGAACTGATAAACGCCTCCACTGCCGAAGCTCTTGCACAAGAAGTCATCTAATATATTTCGGGAGACACTGTCTTATCGTGACACTCTCCCGGATGTATTTCCCTGCATCAGGCTCTCGACTTCTTCTACCGTCACATGATTAAAATCACCGTATACGGTGTTCTTCAATGCAGAAGCGGCAAGGGCATACTCCAATGCCTTCTGGTCATCATCGGGATAGGTGATAAGGCCATAAATCATACCACCGACAAAAGCATCACCGGCACCTACTCGATCCACTTCACATTCGATATCATAAATACCGGTATGCTTCAATGTGCCATCAGAATAGAGGACGGCAGCCAGCAGGTTATGATTGGAAGTGATGGAATTACGTAATTCCAGAAAAGTTTTTTGGCAACGGGGCACAAGCTCCGCTACTTGGCGACCGAAATCCTCGAAAGCAGGGAGATTGGCTTCAAAAGAAGTATCGGCAGCATCGATGGCCTTGAAGCCAACAGGCTGAATGCCAAGCATTTCTTTATATTCCGGTTCGGCTCCAAAAATGACGTCACTGTATTGCACCAAAGGCTGCATGACTTCGGCTGCTGAGCGGCCATAATTCCAGAGTTTCTTACGGAAATTGAGATCACAGGAAATAGTCAGCCCCATGCGGTCGGCTGTTTCGAGAGCTTCGCGGCAAGCATCAGCACCTTCCTGCGAAAGGGAGGCGGCAATACCCGACCAATGAAACCAACCTGCATCGGAGAATATCTTTTCCCAGTCAATCATACCGGGACGCAAGGTGGCAAAGGAAGAACCTTCGCGGTCGTAAACAACATTTGAGTTGCGGAAGGCGGCACCGCTTTCCAGAAAATAAAGCCCTATACGTTTACCTCCCAACACAATACCCTCGGTACCTAAACCATTGGCACGGAGCGAAGCGATGCAAGCACGAGCCACAGCATTGTCTGGCAGACGCGTGACAAACTCGGTCGGAATGCCGAAGTTGGCCAGTGATACGGCTACGTTGGCTTCACTGCCGCCATAGGTAGCTATCATCTGATTGGTTTGTGAAAAACGAAGGAAATCGGGAGCGGTCAACCGTAGCATTATTTCACCGAAGGTAACCACTTTCTTATGGGTTGCTATTTGTTTCTTATTCATAAAAGTGTCAATAAAATAGATTAACGGAACGTCAAAGTTGTATTTTTATTCCAAGCAAACGCAAAGATATAATAATATTTATTGGCAAGGAAGCGGGGATAAAACATAATAACCGGATTTGTTGTAACTTTGCAAAGTTTTAACTGATATAACAAACAGAATGAGTTCATTGAAGAAAATTCCCTCTCCTTTAGTATCTCTCCTGCCCATCGCACTGTTGGTAGGAATGTTATTTGCCACAATACACACATTCGGAAGCGATGCCCTGGGAGGAGGAAGTCAGATTTCCCTGCTGACCACAACAGCTTTCTGCGTATTTATAGGTATAGCTTTTTACCGGGTTCCCTGGAAAGATTACGAACTCGCCATTACAAATAATATTGCCGGAGTTGCCACTGCTATCATCATTCTGCTGATTATCGGTGCACTGAGCGGCGCGTGGATGATAAGCGGCATCGTCCCTACCCTTATATATTATGGTATGCAGATTATCCATCCCGATTTCTTCCTGGCATCCACCTGCATCATCTGCGCACTGATTTCCGTGATGACGGGTAGCTCGTGGACAACAATCGCCACTATCGGTATCGCCTTGATGGGCATCGGCAAAGCCCAGGGATTCAATGAGGGTTGGATAGCAGGAGCCATCATCTCCGGTGCCTACTTTGGTGATAAGATTTCTCCATTGTCAGAAACCACCATACTCGCTTCTTCAATAACAGATGTACCTTTGTTCCGGCATATACGCTATATGCTGATTACAACTACGCCGTCATTGATTATCACTCTGATTATCTTCACCGTGATGGGTTTCGTTATCGAAACGCACTCTACGGAACACATGGCCGACTTTGCCGTTTCGCTGAAAGATACATTCACCATCACTCCCTGGCTGCTGATTGTGCCCATAGTGACCGGAATACTTATTGCACGGAAGACTCCGTCCATCATCACCTTGTTCCTCTCTACTCTGCTGGCAGGGATATGCGCTATCATCTTCCAGCCGGATTTGCTTCGGGAAATTGCCGGAGAGAGTAATATATTTAAAGGCACGATGATGACATTCTACGGAAGCACCAGCCTGAACACAGGAAACAGTATGCTGACCGACCTTGTTTCCACCCGTGGCATGGCAGGCATGATGGATACGGTCTGGCTGATACTTTGTGCCATGTGTTTCGGCGGCGCAATGACGGCAAGCGGCATGCTGGGCAGCATTACATCCGTCTTCGTACGCTTCATGAAAGGCAGGGTCAGTGTGGTGGCCTCCACCGTTTGTTCGGGATTGTTTCTTAATCTCACCACCGCCGACCAATATATCAGTATCATCCTTACCGGAAATATGTTCCGCAACATTTATGAGAAAAAAGGATATGAGAACCGATTACTGAGCCGCACAACGGAAGACGCCGTCACCGTCACTTCTCCTCTGATACCCTGGAACACCTGTGGAATGACGCAGGCAACGATATTGAACGTATCTACGCTGACGTACCTTCCCTATTGCTTTTTCAACATTATCAGCCCACTGATGAGCATCTTAGTTGCAGCCATCGGATATAAAATTGTGAAGCACCCCGTGAACAATCCCGAATAAAGGTTGTTTTGCAATAAACGAACAAGAATCGTAAAACCTAAACATTAAAGAATTATGAAAAAGTTTATTGCATTAGTAGCATTAGTAATGATGAGTGCGGCAACGACCGCCATGTATGCACAAGAAAGTAGAGCGGAACGCCGCGCAGACCGTAAGGCTCAAAGAGACGCCGAACGCGCCCGCATGAAGGCTGAAGAACAAGTGGCAGACGCCATTTCGTATGATGACGCTGTGGCAGCACTGAAAGCCCACCAATTTGTACTGGAAGCTGACCAGGTGATGTTCCGCAACGGACAGACGGCTTTCGTAAACTCCAACACCAACTTCGTATTAGTGAACCAGGGACGTGGTACCGTACAGGTAGCATTCAACACCGTATATCCCGGTCCTAACGGTATTGGTGGCGTAACTGTGGACGGAACAACTTCGGATATGAAGATCACTACTGATAAAAGAGGTAATGTAAATTGCCAGTTCAGCATTCAGGGTATCGGTATTTCGGCACAGATTTTCATTACACTGACCAACGGTGGCAACAATGCCAGTGTAACCATCAGCCCGAACTTCAACTCCAACACCATGACATTGAGCGGTAATCTGGTTCCGTTAGACCAATCCAGTATCTTTAAGGGACGTTCCTGGTAAAGCCCTTTACAATATATATATTTCCACTCTGCTGCAAAGGTACCTTTCGGGGACTGTTTGCGGCAGAGTTTTTTTGTATAAATACCAATCAGCAGACAGATACCCATAGGACCGGAAAGGGATGAAAGCCGGACTGTGACGGTCAAAGTATATGGCAAAGACAGGATAAGGATATAGATTGGCATACAATCAATGCCAATGATTCCCACAATCAATGCCAATGATTCCTATCATCAATGCCAATGATGACTATCATCAATGCCATTGATGATAGGTTAATCTATATCCTTATCCTGTCTTTGCCATATACTTTGACCATTATAGCCCGGCTTCCAACCCATCCGAACAAAAAAAGGAGTAGTTCATTTCATTCTGCCTCTGTTTGCATTATCTTTGTACCCGATATGAGAGAATTTATCATCGCCGACAATCAGGACATCACCAAAGCAGGTATGATGTTCTTGCTTAGCAAGCAAAAAGACACTGCCTTGTTGCTGGAAGCGGACAACAAAGGAGAATTGGTTCAGCAACTGCGCCTGCATCCGCAAGCGGTAGTTATACTGGACTATACCCTGTTTGACTTTTCCGGAGCAGACGAGCTGATTGTATTGCACGAACGATTTAAGGAAGCCGACTGGTTGCTTTTCTCGGACGAGTTGAGTGTGGAGTTTCTACGGCAAGTGTTGTTCAGCAGTATGTCGTTCGGGGTAGTATTGAAGGATAATTCAAAAGAAGAAATACTATCGGCACTGCAATGCGCCTCAAGGAAGGAACGGTTTATCTGCAATCATGTAAGCAACCTGTTGCTGTCCGGCAGCAATGCTGCTCCGACCCGCCCCGCGCTGAAAGATGATTTACTGACCCCGGCGGAACGTAGCATACTGAAAGAAATTGCTTTAGGAAAAACAACCAAAGAGATTGCAGCGGAGAGAAATCTCAGTTTCCACACCATAAACAGCCACCGCAAAAATATATTCCGCAAGTTAGGGGTGAACAATGCCCACGAAGCTACAAAATATGCGATGAAGGCAGGGATTTTAGAGCTGGTGGAATATTATATATAAGGAAACTTTCAGACACAGATTTCTCCGCTACCGATACATATCCGGGAAGCCTCATCATACACTACGCCGAACTGCCCCGGAGCTATACCTTGCAGATTATCAGAAGAAATAATGCGGTAATTCTCTCCTTCCTGCAATAATGTTCCTTTCATAAACTCCGGTGTGTGCCTGATTTTAAAAGTAACATCCACTACTTTATCCTCCTGCCAGGGATTTTCTGTAATAAAATGGAAATCGTGCATTCGGAATTCACGGCCGTATTGCCATTGTGTGTCGTATCCGCGAGAGACATAAAGCACGTTTTCCACAATATCTTTCCGAATAACAAACCATGGACCACCACTCAGCCCCAAGCCTTTACGCTGCCCGATAGTATGGAACCAATATCCGCGATGTACACCGACTTTCTTACCGCTTTCCCACTCCACAATGTCCCCTTCACGTTCGCCAAGGAAACGGCGGACAAAGTCATTATAGTTAATCTTGCCCAGAAAACAAATGCCCTGACTATCACGACGGCGAGCAGTGGGCAGTCCTGCCGTGCGGGCAATGTCCCGTACTTCCTGTTTCATCAGCCCGCCCAGAGGGAACATTAGTTTGGAAACTTGCAGGTAATCAATCTGAGCGAGGAAATCGGTTTGGTCTTTTACCGGGTCTACGGCTGTACCCAGCCATATCTTCCCGTCTTTACTGACGGTAGTGGCATAATGCCCGGTAGCGGTAAAGTCAAACTCCTTCCCTACCTTCTGCTCGAAACAACCGAATTTGATGAACCGGTTGCACATCACATCAGGATTGGGAGTTAAGCCGCAACGGATTTTATCAATGGCATAGGCAGCCACCTGTTCCCAATATTCGTTCTGCAAATCTACCATTTCCAAAGGCAAACCATAACGACGGGCAACAGCCGAAGCCATTTCCCAGTCTTCTTCGGCCGAGCAATCCATAGATTCGTCACCGTCCATTCCTATCTTAATGTAAAATAGAGACGGACGATGGCCTTGTTCACAAAGAAGGTGTACGACAACAGAACTGTCGACACCTCCTGATAATAAAACAGCAATATTCATTTAGTTAAGGAGTAGTTATTGTTCTTTCAAATTTTATCTAATGCCTGAGACAAGTCATCCAACAAATCGGCAATGTGTTCCGTGCCAATAGACAGACGGATAGTTCCCGGCTTGATACCTTGTTCTTCCAGTTCCTGCTCATTCAGTTGCGAGTGAGTGGTAGTAGCGGGATGAATGACGAGAGATTTGACATCTGCCACATTCGCCAGAAGCGAGAATATCTGCAAGCTATCAATAAAAGTATGCGCCTCTTTCACTCCGCCCTTCACCTCGAAAGTAAAGATAGAGCCTGCTCCACCCGGAAAATACTTTTCATAGAGTGCATGGTCCGGATGTTCAGGTAATGACGGATGATTGACCGCCGCCACTTTGGGATGCTTTTTCAGGAAATCAACCACCTTCAAAGCATTCTCCACATGGCGTTCCACACGGAGGGAAAGCGTTTCCAGTCCCTGCAACAAAATGAATGCGTTGAACGGGCTAATAGTTGCCCCCGTATCACGAAGCAGCACGGCGCGGATACGTGTAACATAAGCCGCAGCCCCCGCAGCATCAGTAAACCGCACACCATGATAGCAAGGTTCCGGTTCTGTGAGTTGGGGGAACTTGCCGGAAGCCACCCAGTCGAACTTACCACTATCCACAATCACACCGCCCAATGACGTGCCATGACCACCGATGAACTTCGTAGCGGAATGGACTACAATATCCGCCCCGTGTTCTATGGGACGTATCAGGTAAGGAGTACCGAAAGTATTATCAATAATCAATGGAATCCGGTAGCGATGGGCTATCCCGGCAATGGCATCAATATCAATGATATTGGAATTGGGATTGCCCAGGGTTTCGATAAATATGGCTTTCGTATTCTCTTGTATCGCCTTCTCAAAGTTCGATAGCTCCGTGGGGTCTACAAAAGTAGTGGTCACTCCGTAGGCCGGCAAGGTATGTGCCAGCAGATTATACGTACCGCCGTAGATGGTCTTGGCTGAAACAATATGATCTCCGGCACGGGCGATGTTCTCA